>Ga0164243_10005780_pt1 | contig 18852 bp, 13 predicted proteins | sample OricompcompostOP_FD_108781 | JGI IMG/M metagenome (GOLD analysis project Ga0164243, IMG submission 108781) | Organic Plus compost microbial communities from Emeryville, California, USA - Original compost - Organic plus compost (OP) | ecosystem: Engineered > Solid waste > Mixed feedstock >... | reverse complement strand
GCGGCGGGGTGTCGTGCGGATCGGGCAGGATCGGGTGGGTGAGCACCTACCCTGACGCGAAGATCCCGGAAGAGCTGTTCGCCGACCCCGAGCGCGAGCAGCGGTGGCGGGCGCGGTTCAGCGCCCCGCGGGTGTCCCTGCCCGCCTGGGCGCGGGACAAGCCGTCCCGCAGCCTGTACGTCTCCAACGCCAGCGGAACCTGGGAGCTGTACGCGTGGGACCGGGACTCCGACGAGCACCGGCAGATCACCGACCGCTCCAACGGCACCTTCCACGGCACGCTGTCCGCCGACGGCGAGCGGGTGTGGTGGTTCGACGACACCGACGGCGACGAGTTCGGCAAGTGGGTCCGGGAGGACTTCACCGCCGGCGGCGAGAAGCCGGTCGAGGCGGTGCCGGGCACGCACGCCGGCTACCCGGCCGGGCTGGCCCTCGGGCCGACGGTGACCGCGCTGGGCATGTCCACCGACGACGGCGTGACGATCTGGGTCTCCCGCGGCGGGGCCACCGCCGAGGTGGTCTACCAGCACGAGCAGGACGGCGGGCTGTCCGCGCTGTCCTGGGACGAGTCGCTGCTGGTGCTGTCGCACTCGGAGCACGGGGACAGCAGGCACCCGGCGCTGCGGGTGCTGCGGGTCTCCGACGCCGGCACGGTCGCGGAGAAGTGGGACGGGCCCGGCAAGGGGCTGGACGCGCTGGACTTCGCGCCGGTCTCCGGTGATCCGCGGCTGCTGGTGCTGCACGAGCGGCGGGGCCGCGAGGAGCTGCTGATCTGGGACGTGCTCGCCGACACCGAGCAGGAGATCGACCTCGGGCTGCCCGGCGAGGTCTCCGCCGACTGGTACCCGGACGGCACCGCGCTGCTGATCGCGCACACCCACCACGCGCGCACCACCATGCACCGCTACGACCTGGCCACCGGGCAGCTCACCGACCTGTCCACCCCGGCCGGGACGGTCGGGAACGCGTCGGTGCGGCCGGACGGGTCGGTGGAGTACTCGTGGTCCTCGGCGGCCACCCCGTCGCTGGTGCGCACCCTCGGCCGGGACGGGGAGGACCGGGTGCTGCTGACGCCTCCCGGGCAGCGGGCGCCCGGCTCGCAGCCGGTGGAGGACGCGTTCGTCGAGGTCCCGTACGGCCCGAACGACACCGTGCACGCGCTGGTGGCCCGGCCCGCGGACGCCGGTGACGGGCCGCTGCCGACGGTGTTCAACCTGCACGGCGGGCCGCACGCGGCCGACGAGGACCGGTTCTCGGCCTACCGGGCGGCCTGGCTGGACGCCGGGTTCGCGGTCGTGGAGGTCAACTACCGGGGCTCGACCGGCTACGGCTCGGCCTGGCGGGACGCGATCGAGGGCCGGCCCGGGCTGACCGAGCTGGAGGACGTCGCGCGGGTGCACGACTGGGCCGTCGCCGAAGGGCTCACCACGCCGGAGCTGAGCGTGGTGGCCGGGGCGTCGTGGGGTGGCTACCTGACGCTGCTGGCGCTGGGCACCCAGCCGGGGCGCTGGGCCGGCGGGGTCGCGGGCGTGCCGGTGGCCGACTACGAGGCCGCCTACGCCGACGAGATGGAACCGCTGCGGGCCTACGACCGGGCGCTGTTCGGCGGCTCGCCGGAGGAGGTCCCGGAGGTGTACCGGGACTGCTCGCCGCTGACCTACGTGGACCGGGTGCAGGCGCCGGTGCTGGTGCTGGCCGGGGACAACGATCCGCGCTGCCCGCTGCGGCAGATCCTGAACTACCTGGACGCGCTGGCCGGGCGGGAGGCGCCGTTCGAGTTCTACCGCTACGACGCGGGGCACGGTTCGCTCGTGGTGGCCGAGACGCTGCGGCAGGTCAGCGCGGAGATCCACTTCGCGCGCCGGGCGGTCGGCCTGGCCTGAGCACGCGGGTGCCCCGCTCCTCGGGGCGGGGCACCCGGCCGCACCTCAGCTGTGCGACATCGCGGTCTCGGGTTCGAGCAGCCCGCGGACCTGCTCGCGCAGCTCCGGGGTGTCCTCGTGCCCGTGCGCCGCGACCGCGTGCTGGGCGGCGGCCTGCACGACTTCCTCCTCCTCGCCGCTGATCGTCAAGGTGCAGTTGATCTCGCTGGGGTAGCGCCGGCAGTCGGCGACCTTCCTGGCCATGATCGGCTCCTTCCGCCGAGGAGTTCAGCGTTCGCCGGCGAGCCGCGGCGCACCAGGGGACTTCGGCGGTGCCCGCGCTGTGAGCTGACTGACGAAGCGGAATAGCTGCGTGTGCAAGTTTGTCGGTGCGGGTATGAGCCATCTCTTCGAACCGCTGAAGCTGCGCGACCTCGCCGTCCCGAACCGCGTCTGGGTCTCCCCGATGTGCCAGTACTCCGCGGTGGACGGGGTGCCGAACGACTGGCACCTGGTGCACCTCGGCCAGTTCGCCCTCGGCGGCGCCGGGCTGGTCATGGCCGAGGCCAGCGCGGTCACCCCGGACGGGCGGATCAGCCCCGGCGACGCCGGGCTGTGGAACGACGAGCAGGTCGCCGCGTGGCGCCGGATCACCGACTTCCTGCACGAGCAGGGCTCCACCACCGCCGTGCAGCTGGCCCACGCCGGCCGCAAGGCCTCCACCCGCGCCCCGTGGGACGGCGACGAGACCGTGCCCGCCGACGAGGGCGGCTGGCAGACCGTCAGCTCGACCAGCAACGCCTTCGGCGCGCTGGCCGCGCCGCGCGCGTTGACCGAGGACGAGGTGGCCGCCATCCCCGAGCAGTTCGCGCAGGCCGCCCGCCGCGCGGACGCCGCCGGGTTCGACGTCGTCGAGCTGCACTTCGCGCACGGCTACCTGGCGCACCAGTTCTACTCGCCGCTGATCAACGACCGCACCGACCGCTACGGCGGCTCCTTCGACAACCGGGTGCGGCTGCTGCTGGAGATCGTCGACGCGGTGCGGGCGGTGTGGCCGCAGGAGCGGCCGCTGCTGGCGCGGATCTCCGCGACCGACTGGGTCGAGGGCGGCTGGACCGGGGACGACTCGGTGCGGCTGGCGAAGCTGCTGGCCGAGCACGGGGTGGACCTGGTGGACGCCTCCACCGGCGGTGCCGTGCCGGACGCGCAGATCCCGGTCAGCTCCGGCTACCAGGTGCGGTTCGCCCGCCAGATCCGCGCGGAGGCGCAGGTGCCGAGCGGGGCCGTCGGGCTGATCACCTCGCCGGAGCAGGCCGAGGAGATCATCTCCTCGGGTTCGGCGGACGCGGTGCTGCTGGCCCGCGAGCTGCTGCGCGACCCGCACTGGCCGCTGCGCGCGGCGGACCGGCTGCGGGCGGGCAACATCTGGCCGAAGCAGTACGTGCGCGCCCGCGGGGCCTGAGGCCTCCCGAGCAGCAGGGCCCTCCCGAGCAGCAGGGCCCTTTCGAACGCAGAACGCCCCGCCCGGTTCTCCTCCCGGGCGGGGCGTTCGCGCGTGCGGCGCGGGCCTCAGTCCAGCTGGGCCTGCCACATCCAGTGCGACTTCTCCAGCTCCTGCGCGATGCTGATCAGCAGGTCCTGGGTGACCAGGTCGGTCTTGTCCGTCTCGTCGATGCGCCCGCGCAGCCGCCGGATCACCGCCTCCAGCGCGTCCACGACCGCCCGGATGACCTCGCGGTCCTGCCGCCAGCCGGCGTCGATGCCCGGGACGCCCGAGCCCTCCGCGACCGTGGCCGCCCGGCCGTCCGGCGGCACGCCGAGCGTGGCGGCCCGTTCGGCGACGTCGTCGGCGAACCCGCGGGCCGCGGTGACCAGCTCGTCCAGCTGCAGGTGCACGCTGCGGAAGTGGCTGCCGAGCACGTTCCAGTGCGCCTGCTTGGCCACCAGGTGCAGGTCGATCATGTCCAGCAGGGTGCCCTGCAGCACCTTGCCGGTGATGTCCTGCTCGGCGTCGCCCAGCGGACTGGTGATGGGTGCCTTCGCCGCCGTGTTCCGGGCCATGGCGTACCTCCTCGCGCTCGGGTGCGGAGTCAGTTCGAAAAACCGCACCCGAGGGCTACCCAGCGCCCGCCCGGATCTCACACGGCGAAGGATCAGCGCTGGTCAGCGGCGCTGCTGGGCGAACTCGACGACCTGCAGTCCGATCGTGCGCAGCGTGCCGGCGACCTTCGCGTCCGAGCACTCCCCGGCCGGTTCGAACCGGGTCTCGGTGGAGTTGACCGCCGCGCCCAGCGGCGTCGGCCAGCCGCGCAGCGCGTGCACCACCGAGCGCAGCGCCTGCAGCGTGCTCACCGTGGCCTGCCAGCCGTAGGCGGTGCCGACGCAGCCGACCGCCCGGCCCTCCAGGTACGGCCGGTCGTCGCCGCGCAGGTCCTCGACGTAGTCCAGCGCGTTCTTCATCAGCCCGGAGATCGTGCCGTGGTAGCCCGGCGAGGCCAGCACCACGCCGTCGGCCGAGCGCAGCGCGCTCACCAGCTGCTCGGCCCGCGGGGTGCGCTCGGCGGCGTGCGGGTCGTAGAACGGCAGCACCAGGTCCTCGCCGGAGATGGCCCGCACCTGCGCCCCGGCCTCGCGGGCGCCGGCGAGCACCGCGTGCATCGCGCCCTCGGACTGCGAACCGGGCCGCATCGAACCGCCGACACCAACCACGGTCACCGTCATCTGGTCGTTCCTCCCCGTCGCAGCCGAGCCGGCCGTGCACCGAGCTCCCCGATCACGGGCTCCCCGATCACGGGCTCCCCGGTCACCGGGCTCCCGTTCCACCGGACCCGCTGTCGCCGGGGCCCGCCGCCCACCGGCGTCGATCACGCTACGACTTCCGGTCGACGAGAGGTCAAGGCTACGGCAGGTGTCCCGCACCACGCCTACCTGTGAGTAACCTCGCGGCGACGACGTAGCCACCTCGGGAGGTCACCCATGTCGAACGGTCTGAGCTCGCGGCTGCGGCCGCGCGTGCTGGGACTGGGCCTGCACGCCGCGTTCGCGCTGCCGCGCCCGGTGCGCCGCGCCATCGCCGGGCCGCCGCTGCGCCTCGACGGCCAGGAGCTCGCCCTGGACGCGCAGCTGCTGCTGAAGCTGCAGGCCACCACCGGCAGCACCAAGCTCAGCGCGGCCAGCACGGCCAAAGCCCGCGCGGCGATGAACGAGGGCGTGCAGATGATCAACCACACGTCGGTGCCCGGGGTGGCCGTCGGCGAGCGGCGCATCCCCACTCCCTCCGGCGAACTCGCCGCGCGGCTGTACCGGCCGCAGGAGCTGGAGGAACCGGGCAGGCTGCTGCTGTTCTTCCACGGCGGCGGGTGGGTGCTCGGCGACCTGGACAGCCACGACGACCTGTGCCGCTACCTCGCCAAGACCGCCGGGGTGCGGGTGCTGTCGGTGGACTACCGGCTCGCGCCGGAGCACGTGTTCCCCGCCGCCTACGACGACGCCATGGCGTCCTGGAACCACGTGGTCGACAAGGCCGCCGAGCTGGGCACCCGGCCGGAGTGGATCGCCGTCGGCGGGGACAGCGCGGGCGGCAACCTCGCGGCCTCGGTGGCGTACCAGACCAGCCGCTCCGGCGGGCCGCGGCCGGCGTTCCAGCTGCTGATCTACCCGGCGGTGGACGCGACGGCGCGGCGGCGCTCCCGGGAGATCTTCGGCAACGGGCTGCTGCTCACCGACGAGGACATGACCTGGTTCATGGACCACTACGTGCCGGAGGTCGCCGACCGCTCCGACGAGCGGCTGTCGGTGCTGCTGGCCGAGGACCTCAGCGGGCTGCCGCCGGCGTACGTGGCCACCGCCGGGTTCGACCCGCTGCGCGACGAGGGCGAGGAGTACGCGCGGCGGCTCGCCGGAGCCGGGGTGCCGGTGGTGGCGCGGCGGTTCGACGACCTCATCCACGGGTTCGCGAACCTGCGGCAGGCCGGGACCCGGTTCACCGAGGCGTGCAGCGAGATCGCGGGCGCGCTGCGGACCGGGCTCGCGCTGGCCGAACCCGCCGCGAAGTGAGCGCGGTGGTGGCGGCCGCGGCCGGTCGCCACCACCCGGGTCACTCCCCGAGCAGGCCGCGCAGCCGGGTGAGCAGCTCCTCCCGGCTGGTGGCGCCGAGGCGCTGCTTGATGCGGCCGATGTGGTGCTCGACGGTCTTGGCCGAGATGAACAGCCGCTTGCCGACCTGCTTGTAGGTCAGCCCGGACAGCACCAGCTCGGCGACCTCCCGCTCGCGGCCGCTCAGCATTCCCCCGTCCGGGCCGCCGACCGAGCGCGGCCGGGTCGGCTTGCCCTGCAGGGCGCGGGCGCACTCCAGCAGCGCGAGCATCGCCGGGCGGTCCTGGGTGCGCAGCGCCGCCTGCCCGGCGAGCCGGGCGCCGTCCCAGGTCAGCCCGGCCGCGTCCAGGCCGCGGGCGGCCTGCTCCACGGTGTCCCGGTCGACGTCGCCGGACAGCACGCGCAGCCACGCGCGCGCGGCCGCGGCCATCGCGGCGACCATCGGGTTGCTGCCCGCCATGCCGTCCAGCTCGGCCGCGTGCACCCCGGCGGTCTCGGGATCTTCGGCGATGATCGCCGCCTGCAGGCACTTCCAGCGCAGCAGGCCCGCCCACAGCGGCGGGTCGCCGAGCTCGCGCAGCAGCGCGAACGCCGCCTCCAGGTGCGGGTCCACCCACTCCTGGTCGTGCAGCCGGGCGCAGGAGACCACCAGCTCGCCCAGCGGCAGCAGGCCGAACAGGTCCGCGGAGTGCTCGGCGATCGCCTGCCGCGCGCGGCCGCGCACCGCGTTCAGCGCGGCGGTGTCGTTGTCCCGGTCGGCGATCCCGGCCTCCAGCGCGGTGGCCAGCAGCCGGTCCCGGGCCTGCAGCGCCTCCGGGTCCGGCGCGGCCTGCTCCAGCGCGGCCCGCGCCCCGGTGGTGTCCCCGCGGGTCATCGGGATCCAGGCGGCCAGCAGCTTGTGCCGCACCGCCAGCATCGAACCGCCGCTGCCCGCCTCGATCGCGCGGCCGACCACCGAGGCCGCCACGTCCAGCTCGCCGCAGTGCAGCGCGGCCAGCGCGGCGATCGCCGCCGGGGTGTCCGGCACCAGCACGCCCGGCCCGACCGGTTCGGCCAGCGACGCCGAGCGCACCAGCATGGACAGCGCCGCGGCCGAGTTGCCGCCCAGCGACTCCCGCAGCCCGTCCACGAGCTGGTCCGACGAGCCCGACAGCGAGGTCGGCGGGCCCGGGTCGGTCACCGAGCTCAGCAGGCGCTCGGCCTCCGCGGCCCGGCCGGTGCCGATCAGCGACACCGCCGCGTAGGCCCGGTCGCCGGGCCAGCGCAGGTGCTCGGCCGACCAGGCGCACAGCTGCGCCGACCGGGCCGGCAGCCCGCGGTGGGCGAGCACGCTGGCCGCGACCTGCACGCCCAGCGCCCGGTCCGGTGCGGACTCGTCCAGGATCACCTCGTCGGCCAGCCGCAGCGCCGCGTCGAAGTCGCCCGCCACCGCGGCCGCCCGCGCCCGCCGCGCCGCCAGCCGCGGAGCCGGGGTGCCCGCGGAGACCGCGGCGTCGAAGCACTTCGCCGCCAGCTCCGGCTCGCTGCGCACCGCCTCCTCCCCGGCCTGCTCGAACGCGGCCGCCAGGGTCTCGTCGGCGGACAGCGCGTCCGGCGAGTCCAGGAACTGCCGCAGCAGCCCCAGCACCGGCTTGCCGCGGTCCAGCTGCACTCGCGCCAGCCGCCGCACCACCCGCAGCCGCCACTCCACCGGAGTGAGCAGCAGCGCAGCCCGCCGCGGCACCGGCAGCAGCACGTCCGAGCCGTCGACCATGCCGCTGGCGCGCACCGCCGACAGCGCCGACATCACCACCGCAGGCTCCAGCTCCAGCAGCCAGGACAGCACGTCGGGGTGCGCGGCGGCGCCGACGGCGATCGCGCTGACGCAGGCGCGCCCGGCCTGCCCGAGCGCATCGAGGTCCTGCTGGCACTGCTCGATCAGCCGCGGCGGCAGCATCCCGGCCGGGCGCTGCTCCGGCTGCAGCCCGCCGAGCAGGCCGTCGACGTAGCGCGGCACGCCGCCGCTCTGCGCGAGCAGCCAGTCCACCCACTCCGCGGAGGGGGCGAGGCCGTGCGCGCGTTCGGCGCGCTGGCCGATCTCGGCGGCGGTCAGCGCGCCCAGGTGCACCGACCAGCCGGTGCTGCCGAGGTGCTGGACCAGGTCGGCGAGCTCGGCACCGCGCGGCCACGGCCGGTAGGCCACCACCAGCCGCGCGTCCGGGTCCTGGGCGAGCTCGCGCAGCGCCCGCACCCGGTCGGCGTCCAGCAGGTGCGCGTCGTCGACCAGCACCGCGGTGCCCGGGCGGGCGTCCTCGGCCCGCTCGACGACCGCGACGCCGGCCGCCCGGTACAGCCCGGCGAGCTCGCGCAGCAGGGTGGTCTTGCCGTGCCCGCCCGCGCCCTGCACCCCGGCGCGCGCGGGGGCGCCCGGATCGGCGGCGATCACTTCCCGCAGCCGCGCGGCGGGCAGCTCGGGTTCAACAGCGGTCCGGTGGTTCACAGGGGTCCTCGGTTCACAGAACACCTCGGTCTCGCCTCGTCGTCGGGGGCTCCGGGCGGTCGAGGGCGGTCGGGGGGTCGAGGGCGGACGGGGGTCAGCGGTGCTGCGACGTCGACGGGGTCATCGGGTGGCCGCCGCCGAAGCCCTGCACGACGGTGAGCACCACCCCGCCGATGATCAGCAGCGCCGCCACGCTCAGCTTGAGGATCTTGAATAGTCGTTGCCGGTCTTCGTCGGGAGGTTCCAGGTACATCGGCTCGACCTGCACCGGCGGCCGCGGCTCGGCCTCCCGCTGCGGGGCGCTCTCGACCACGTCGATGCGGTCCGAGCCGGGCCCGACCTGCATCAGCACGCTGGTCTCGGCGACCGAGGGGGTCTGCTGCTGGGGTGCCTGGTCGGGCGAGAGCACGCTGATCGCCGAGGCGGCGGCGCCGCGCGCGGCGACCAGTTCGGGGGCTGCGTCCACCTGCGGCGCGGTCTCCAGCCGCTCCCCGACGAGCTGCTTGACCAGCGGGGTGCGCATCGTGCCGCCGGCGAGCACCACAGCGGACAGGTCGTCGGGCGCGGTGCCTGCCGTCTGCAGCGCCTGCACGAGCAGTTCCGGCACCCGCTCCAGGTGCGGGCGCGCGAGCTGCTCGTAGCGCGAGCGGGACAGCGCGAAGTCGGTCCGCAGCTGCGGCACGTCCACCCGCACCGTGGCCCCGGGGTGGTAGGACAGCGCCTCCCTGGCCCGGGCGCACTCGGCGCGCAGCCCGGCCAGCGCGGCGCGGTGCGTGCGGTCGGTGGGGTCCAGCGCGTCGACCTGCTCGCCGAACACCTCGCGCACGTGCGCGAAGACCTCGTCGTCCAGGTCCTGCCCGCTCGGGTGCGTCCCGTCCAGCGGGGAGCCGAGCACCTCGAACCCGGGCGCGCGGCGCCGCAGCAGCGTCGCGTCGAACCCGGTGCCGCCGAGGTTGGCGACCGCCACCGCGCCCTGCTCGGGCACCTGCTGGCGGCCGGCGTAGTCCAGCGCGACCGCGACCGGTTCGGGGATCAGGGTCACGTCCCGGAGCCCGAGCCCGGCCAGCGCCTGCCGCACGAGGTGGGTGCGGTGCGGCCCCCACGTCGCGCTGTGCGCGACGGTGATGTGGTCGGCCGGGTGCCCGAGCTGGCCGGCGACGGTGTCGGCGACCCACTCGACCATCGCGGCGTACAGCGCCTGGGCGGTGGTGAACTCGCTGCCGACCAGCAGCGGTGCGTCCTCGCCGACCTGGCGCACGAAGCCGCGCACGACCCACTCGTGGTGGGTGAGCTCCTGCCTGCTCGCCGCCTCCCCCGCGACGAACGACCCGTCCTGGACCCGGCAGAGCACGGTGGGCACGGTCTGGGAGTGGGTGCCCAGCGGCAGCGGCATCACCGCGCCCCACCGGCCGCCCTCCCGCCGCGCCACGGCCGCGGATGTCGTTGTGCCCCCCACGTGAATCCCCAGGACGTAAGGCATGCAACCCCTTCCCGTGATCACCTTTCGGGCCGCTGACGCTACCTGGACACGCTGGGTGCGGGACCGCGTCGTCCGGGCGGCGCAGCCGTCGTCCAACCCTCAGGGCGGTGACAACTTAGCGCGTGGCCGATCACGCTGTGACGACGCATCCCCCCATGGGCCCCCTAATCGAGTAACAGGCACATCCCCTAACAGTGCCCCCACCTACTAGGAGTCGTACCCGATGGCGACGAGCACCGGCCGCAGTAGCGTGCTCGCTGGGAGTGAGGGAATCAGCCCGACCTCACCCGGTCACACGTAACCGAGTTCCGCTGAGCAAGGAGATCGAGCAATGCCCCACTCTCAGCCGGAAGATGCCCCAGGTCGCGCTGAGGCCCCCGACTCCCACGGCCCCGAGGCCGCCCAGGACGTTCCGACGCTGTACGAGTTCCTGACCAGGATCGTCACCAGCCCGGACGCCCGGGAGGCGTTCGCCGCTGATCCGCAAGCCATGCTGAATCAAGCGGGACTCGGGGACATGAGCGCGACGGACGTGCTGCAAGCCACGTCGCTGGTCCTCGACTACGCGCCGGTCGAGGTCGCCGAAACGTACGGACGCACGCTGCAGACGAGCGCCGAGACGTTCGCGGCGAACAGCCAGCACGTCGCGATCAAGGAACTGCATCCGGCATTACCACACGAGCAGGAAGTTACGGAACTGAGCATGCTGCCCTCGCACAACACCCCCGCCCCGTCCCCGAACGAGGACCCCTCGACCAACATCAACGTCGAGCAGAACGACTCGCACAACCTGATCAACGTGCACGACGTGCTCAGCGGCAACGACATCGCCAACGGCGCCGGTGACACCGTCGGCGACGTGACCGGCGGCGTCGGCAACACCGTCGGCAACGTGACCGACTCGGTCGACAACACCGTCAACACGGTCGGCGACGTCACCGGCAACGTCGGCAACGTGACCGGCGACCTGGGCGGCGTCACCAACACCGTTGGCGACGTGGCCGGCGGCGTCGGCGACCTGGCCGGCGGCGTGACCGACAACCTGCCGGTCGACGACCTGACCGGCGCCCTGCCGGGCGGCGCCGAGGCGCACACCGCCGGTGCCGAGGGCCCGATCTCCGGCGTGGCCGGTGGCGCCCTGGACACCGTGGGCGACGTGGCCGGCGACGTGCCGGTCGCCGGTGACGTGGCCGGCCCGGCCGTCGACACCGTCGGTGGCGTGGCCGGCGGTGCCGTGGGCACCGTCGAGGGCGTTGCCGGTCCGGCCGTGGGCGCCGTGGGCGGCGTCGCCGGTGGCGCGGCGGACACCGTCGGTGGTGTCGCCGGTGGCGCCGTGGGCGGCCCGGTCGCCGACGTGACCCACAACCTGCCGACCGACAACCTGCCGGTCGTCGGCGACGTCGCGCACGACCTGCCGGTCGACGACGTGGTCTCCCACCTGCCGGCCCCGAGCGACCTGCCGGTCGCGGGCCCGATCGCCGGTGGCGCTGTCGAGGACGTCGTGGGCGGTGCCACCCAGGCCCTGCCGGTGGACGGCCTCCTCTGATCTCCTGATCAGGGCTTTTGAGCCGGAAAGCCGGGTTCGCGCGGAAAGCGCGGACCCGGCTTTCGCATTACCACACCACGGCGGGGACACAAGTCACCCGCACGGGTTTCTCTTCTGATCGCTAACGGTTCACAATCAACGCCGTGATCGAGACGGCGATGGTGGAACTGATCGATCGCGCGACTGCCGAATGCGCCGAACAGCAGCGCGCCGACCTGCACAACCGGCTGCGGCAGATCCGCACGCGCGTGCTCGACCCGGCGCAGCTGGTGCTGATCGTCGGCGAGCCCAAGCAGGGCAAGAGCGAGCTGGTCAACGCGCTGGTCAACGCCGCCGTGTGCAACGCGGGCGAGGACACCACGACCGTCGTGCCCACCCTCGTGCGGCACTCCGAACAGCCCACCGCGCTGATCGTCGAGCAGGAACCCCAGCACGGCCCCGCCGCCCTGGAACGCGTGCCCGTCCCGGTCGAGCAGGTCCGCGAACGCATCGACCAGGCCATCGCCGACGGGCGCCCGGTGCACCGCGGCGAGGTCGGCATCCCGCGCGCGGTGCTCAAGGACGGGCTCGTCCTGATGGACACCCCCGGCGTGGGCGCGACCTCCCCGACGCTGACCACCCGCACGCTGGCGGTGGTCGCCGAGGCCGACGCGCTGGTGATGGTCTCCGACGCGACCCAGGAGCTCACGCACAACGAGCTCAGCTTCCTCAAGCAGGTCACCAAGCTGTGCCCGAACATCGCCGTGGTGCAGCCCAAGACCGACCTGAGCCCGCACTGGCGCAAGGTCGTCGAGATCAACCAGAAGCACCTGGCCGGCGCCGGCATCAGCGCCAAGATCTTCCCGGTGTCCTCCACGATCCGCACCCAGGCGATGCACCTGCGGGACGCGAACCTGAACAACGAATCCGGGTTCCCGCAGCTGGTCGAATACCTCCGCGGGGAGGCGCTGGGCAAGCACGACCAGCTCACCCGCCGGCTGGTGGCGCAGAACGTGGCCGACGCGGTGGACACCCTCACCGAATCCCTCAAGACCGAGCTCGCCGCGCAGAGCCCCCGCACCGCCGCCGAGACCCTCGTCGAGCTGGAGACCGCGCAGGCCCGCGCCGAAGACCTGCGGCGGGTCACCGCCCGCTGGCAGAAGACCCTCAACGACGGCATCAGCGAGCTGTTCGCCGACATCGAGTTCGACTTCCGCGAACGCACCTGGGCGATCATCAGCCAGCTCAACGAGACCCTCGACGAGGCCGACCCGGTGCCCATCTGGGACGAGTTCATGGAGTGGCTCAACGGGGCGCTGTCCGAAGCCGTCCAGGAGACCTTCGGCTGGCTGGACAGCCGCCGCGAACAGCTCCGCGACGAGGTCGCCGACCAGCTGCGCGAACACCCCGACGCCCGGCCGCGGCTGGACCGGATCACCCCGCCGTCGCCGTTCGAGCTGGTCACCGAGCCGAAGCAGCCCAGCAACGGGGAGTACCGGCGGCTCGATCAGGCGCTGACCGGGCTGCGCGGCTCCTACGGCGGGGTGCTCATGTTCGGGCTCATCACCAGCGTGGTGGGCTTGCCTATGATGAACGTGGTGTCGATCTCGGCGGGCCTGCTGCTGGGCAGCCGCAGCCTCAACGAGGAGAAGGACGTGCGCAAGCGCCGCCGCCAGGCGGAGGCCAAGACCGCCGCGCAGCGCTACGTCGAGCAGGTGGTGTTCCAGGTGAACAAGGAGGCCAAGGACGTCATCCGGCGCACCCACCGAGCCCTGCACCAGCACTTCACCGAGCTCACCGAGGAAGTCCAGTTGGAGATCACCAACGCCATCCAGGAGATCAAGCGCAGCGCCGAGCGCAGCGCCGTGGACCGGGAGGACCGGGCCCGCGAGATCCGCCGCAAGCTGGAGGAGCTGGCGTTGCTACGCCGGCGGGCCGGGATGCTGACCACGAACCGCATCACCGCGGCATGAGCCGGCCGGGCGAGAGCTCGCTGCTGGAGCGGTCCCGCGCGCTGCTGATCCGCGCGATGACGTTCTACCGGGACGATCCGCGCACCGCGGGCTGGTTGCGCGGCCGGCTGGAACGGCTCGACCAGCCGCTGCGGATCGCGGTCAGCGGGAAGGTGAAGTCCGGCAAGTCCACGCTGATTAACGCGCTGGTCGGCCAGCACCTCGCGCCCACCGACGCGCAGGAGAGCACCCAGGTCAACACCTTCTACCAGTACGGCCCGGAACCGCGGATCACCGTGCACACCCCGCACGGCTCCACGCAGAACGTGCCGGTCACGACGCTGGACCCGGCCACCATCCGGGACCTGCAGCGCTGGCGGCCGGACGAGGTGGCGCGGCTGGTCATCGAGGCCCCGGTGCCCGGGCTGCAGGCGATCTCGCTGATCGAAACGCCCGGGGTGTCCTCCTCGGCGGTGCAGGAGACCGGCCGCTCGGCGCTGGCGCAGATCCTGTCCGAGGCCGACGCGGTGCTGTACCTGACCCGCTACCCGCAGCAGACCGACGTGCAGTTCCTGCAGTCGGTGCACGAGCTGCAGCTGGCCCGGCGGGCGCCGATCAACACGATCATCGCGTTCTCCCGCGCCGACGAGACCGGCAACGGCGGCAGCGGGGCGGTGCCCTCGGCGGAGAAGATCTCCCAGCGCTATCGGGACGACCCGACGGTGCGCTCGTTCGCGCAGTACGTGATCCCCGTGGTGGGGCTGCTCGGGCAGGCCGCGGCCACCATGACCGACGACGACTTCAACACGCTCGTCGCGCTGCGCCGGCTGCCGGAGAAGACGCTGGAGGCGCTGCTGCTGTCGGCCGACCGGTTCGCCAACAGCACCACCCCCGAGTCGGTGCCGGCGAGCGTGCGGCAGGGCCTGCTCGACCGGTTCGGCCGCTACGGGGTGGCGCAGGCGCTGACCGCGCTCGGCGAAGGCGTGTCCGACCCGAAGAAGCTCTCCGCCGCGCTGCTGGAGGCCAGCCGGCTCAACGACCTGCAGGAAGCGGTCTACCAGCAGTTCATCGAGCGGCAGGACGCGCTGCGCGCCCGCTCGGCGCTGCTGGCGGTGGACATGGCGCTGCGGGCCAACCCGCGGCCCGGGGTGCAGCAGCTGCGCGGCGAGTTCGAGCACCTGCTGGCCAACGCGCCCGAATGGGAGGAGCAGCGGCTGCTGTCCGCGCTGAACTCCGGGCAGCTGAGCTTCCCGCGGCAGCTGCAGGCCGAGGCGCGGCGGCTGCTCGGCGAGAACGGCCCGGACGCGGCCGCCCGGCTCGGCCAGGACGCCGACGCGCTCGACTCGATCATGGCCGACGAGGCGACCTCCGCGCTGGCCCGCTGGCGCGAGCAGGCGGTCAACCCGCTGCTGGACCGCGAGCACCGGGAAGCCGCCCGCGTCGTGCTGCGCAGCTGCGAACGCGTGATCGCCTCCCGGATGCGCGGCTGAACCGCGCACAGCAGGACGCCAGGCCCGGAAACGCGTTCCGGACCTGGCGTCCGTGGTGGGATTCCGCAGTCAGTCAGCGGATCCGGCGGTGCGGCGCGCACCGCCGAGGTGCGGCGCCGGGCGGGAACCCGGCGCCGGGACCGGGACCGATCAGGCGCCCTGCACCTTCTCGGCGATCTTGTCACCGGTGTCCTTGTCGACGCTGCGCCAGTAGTTCAGCGCCTTCTCCAGGATCGGCGCGCTGACGCCGCCCGACAGGTGGCCGGCGACGTTGTCGATGAACCGCGCCCGCTCCTCGTCGCTGAAGACGTTGCGCACCAGCGCGCCCGGCTGCCCGAAGTCGTCGTCCTCGGAGTGCAGCTGGTAGGCCGTGCGCAGCACCTCCTGCTCGATGTTGGTCGGGGCCGCGTCGTCGGCGTACTTGGCGGTGTCGGCGTGCGGGCCGCCGTAGGAGTTCGGGGCGTACACCGGGTCGCCCTGGCCGAAGCTGTACCGCATCTGGCCGTCCTTGGAGTAGCTGTTGACCTCCGAGACCGGGCGGTTGACCGGCAGGTCCATGTAGTTGGTGCCGATCCGGTACCGGTGCGCGTCCGGGTAGGAGAACAGCCGGCCCTGCAGCATCTTGTCCGGCGAGGTGCCGATGCCCGGGACCAGGTTCGACGGCTCGAACGCGGCCTGCTCGATCTGGGCGAAGTAGTTCTCCGGGTTCTTGTTCAGCACGAACCGGCCGACCTTGATCAGCGGGTAGTCGCTGTGCGGCCACACCTTGGTCAGGTCGAACGGGTTGAACCGGTAGTCCGCGGCGTCCGCGTACGGCATGACCTGCACGTACAGCGTCCAGGCCGGGTGGTCGCCCGCCTTGATCGAGGTCCACAGGTCGCGGATGTGGTAGTCCGCGTCCGCACCGGCCAGGCGGTCCGCCTCGTCCTGCGTGAGGAAGTCGTGGCCCTGCTCGGTCTTGAAGTGGTACTTGACCCAGAACTTCTCGCCGCCGGCGTTCTGCCACAGGTAGGTGTGCGAACCGTAGAGGTTCATGTGGCGCCAGGTCTTCGGGATGCCCCGGTCACCCATCAGCCAGGTCACCTGGTGCGCCGACTCCGGGCACTGGGTCCAGAAGTCCCACTGCATGTCGTGGTCGCGCAGGTGGTTGTCGGCGCGGCGCTTCTGCGAGCGGATGAAGTCCGGGAACTTGATCGCGTCGCGGATGAAGAACACCGGGGTGTTGTTGCCGACGAGGTCGTAGTTGCCCTCGCTGGTGTAGAACTTGATCGCGGTGCCCCGGGGGTCGCGCCAGGTGTCCGGCGAACCGAGCTCACCGGCGACCGAGGAGAACCGGATCAGCGTCTCGGTGCGCGCACCGGGCTGGAAGACGGCGGCCTTGGTGAACTGGCTGACGTCCTCGGTGACCTCGAAGAAGCCGAACGCGCCGCCGCCCTTGGCGTGCACCACGCGCTCCGGCACGCGCTCGCGGTTGAACTGCGCGTTCTTCTCGATCAGGTAGTGGTCCTGCAGCAGGACCGGGCCGTTCGGGCCGGCGGTCAGCGAGTGGTCGTCGCTGCCGACCGGGATACCGGCGTTCGTGGTCGTGGGCCGAGTCAAGAGCGGTCCTCTCCTCGTGGTGGCTGGCTGGCGTCCTGGCTGCCGGGCGGGCAGCTGCTCGATGCCGCGGATCGGCAGTTCGGGCACAGTCCCCAGAACACGACCTCGGCCTCGTCCACCTCGTACCCGGCCGTGGTGGACGGGGTCAGGCAGGGGGCGGCGCCGTGGACGCAGTCGACGTCCACCGTCCGCCCGCAGCTGCGGCACACCAGGTGGTGGTGGTTGTCCGCGGTCCGGGTCTCGAACCGGGCGGGGTGCCCGGCCGGTTCGATCCGGCGCAGCAGACCGGCCTCCGTGCAGGCGTGCAGCACGTCGTACACGGCCTGCGTGGACACCGCGCCGAGTTCGCGGCGAACGGCGCTCGCCGCCTGCTCGGCGGTGGAGTGCGGGTGCCCGGTCAGCCACCGGAGCACCGCCACCCGCGGCCTGGTGGCGCGCAGCCCGGCGCCGCGCAGCGCCTGCCGCACCTCGGTCACGTCGTGACCTGGGGTTCGGCGGGTGTGCCCGGCGTCGTCCGGGATCGCGCTGGGAATCATGGCAAGGCCAGTATGCCACGCCCAGATTGGAACGAGTCAAGAAAACTCGCCGCGGGTCGGCGAACTCGCCGCACCGGGCGCTGCTCCCGCCACTCCAGCACCGGCTGCCCCGGACGGCCCAGCCTCACAGCACCACCCAGAGCAGGCAGGTGATGGCGAACCCGACCACGCCGACCAGCGTCTCCAGCACCGTCCACGTCCGCAGCGTCGTCGGCACGTCCATCCCCAGCAGCCGGCCGATCAACCAGAAACCGGAGTCGTTCACGTGCGACAGCGCCGTCGCACCCGCGGCCACCGCCAGCACCAGCAGGCAGATCTGCGCCGGCGACAAGCCCGGCGTCGCGTGCACCGCCGGAGCCAGGAACCCGGCCGCGGTCGTCAGCGCCACCGTCGCCGAACCCTGCGCCACCCGCATCACCAGCGCGATCAGGAACGCCGCCACGATCAGCGGGATCCCCAGCCCGCGCAGCACCCCGGCCAGCGCCTGCCCGACCCCGCCGGTCTCCAGCACCGCGCCGAACATGCCGCCCGCGCCGGTCACCAGGATCACCACGGCGATCGGGCCGAGGCAGTCGGTGAGCTGCCGCTCGATCTCCGCCGGCCGCATCCCGCGGCGCAGCCCCAGCAGCGCGCACGCCGCCAGCACCGAGATCACCAGCGCGATCGGGGACTCCCCGACCAGCTTCGCGGCCTGCACCCAGCCGGCGTCCTCGGACAGCACCCCGGCCTCGGACAGCGTGCTCAGCCCGGTGTTGAGCAGGATCAGCACCAGCGGCAGCAGCAGCATCGCGATCACGGTGAACGCCGAGGGCTTCGGCCGCTCGTCGTCCTCGGCCGCCTGCTCGGCCTCCGGGGCCAGCTCCGGCACCGGCAGCTGGATCCGCTCCCCGGCCCACTTGCCGAACCCGTAACCGGCGATCAGCCACGTCGGCACCGCCACCACCAGGCCCAGCAGCACCAGCAACCCGATGTCCGCGCCCAGCAGCCCGGCCGCGGCCACCGGCCCCGGGTGCGGCGGCAGGAACACGTGCATCACCGCGAAACCACCGGCCACCGGCAGCGCGTAGCGCAGCACCGACCCGCCCAGCCTGCGGGCCACCGAGAACACGATCGGCAGGAAGATGATCACGCCGGCGTCCAGGAAGATCGGGAAGCCGAACAGCATCCCGGCCACCCCGAGCGCGAACGGCGCCCGCCGCTCCCCGAACCGGCGCACCAGCGCGTCGGCCAGCACCCCGGCACCGCCGGAGACCTCCAGCATCCGGCCGAGCATCGCGCCGAGCGCGACCAGCAGCGAGACCTCCGCCAAGGTCTCGCCGAGCCCGTCCAGCAAGGTGTCCATCACCTCGCCCACGGGCACCTGCAGCGCCAGGGCGGTGCCCAGGCTGACCAGCAGCAGCGCGATCAGCGGCTGCATCTTGGCGGCCATGATCAGCAGGAGCAGGACGGCGATGGCCCCGGCGGCGATGGCCAGCGCGGGCCCGGCGCTGACCGCCGGGGCGGCGGCCGGAGCGGCTTGCACGAGCAGGTGGTGCACGGCTGCTGTTCCCCTCGTCGACACGACGTTGTGCACGATCTCGAAGGATCAAGAGCCGAGATCCTGGCAAGCCGGGCGCGGCGAGGAGAAGATCTGCACCGGTTCACCCGGGCGAAGCGTCATGCAACCGCAACCGAGCGGGCCGATCCGGAAAACCCGGAGGGAACGGCTCCGGTGCGTTGCTCGGTGTCCTGGGCTGCTCGGTGTCCTGGGCTGCTCGGTGTCCTGGGCTGCTCGGTGTCCTGGGCTGCTCGGTGTCCTGGGCTGCTCGGTGTCCTGGGCTGCTCGGTGTCCTGG
>Ga0164243_10005776_pt1 | contig 18855 bp, 30 predicted proteins | sample OricompcompostOP_FD_108781 | JGI IMG/M metagenome (GOLD analysis project Ga0164243, IMG submission 108781) | Organic Plus compost microbial communities from Emeryville, California, USA - Original compost - Organic plus compost (OP) | ecosystem: Engineered > Solid waste > Mixed feedstock >... | reverse complement strand
GCTCCTTGACATGACCGCGGGGGTGTGGTAGGGCTATCCACCAAATGGCACGTGTTTAGCAATTTGGAGTGGTGCCATTGTCGCTTCATATGCGGCAATTGCGGAGTTGATAAACTCCCTGGCATTACCATGCGTCATTGTGACAGTAAAGGCGTCGCCTTCTTCCGTGACAAATGTAAACTCCAAATTGTGCATTGCGCCACTGTGATGCTGATAAACAGCACGAGCAGAACTCCCGTTTACCGCAGTGTAGTGAGCGCTTGGTCGCTTCTTTCTGGCCATGTATTCCTCCTTTGTATATTGCCTATGCATCCATTATATCATGCTTTAGCATAACGGAGAAAAACCCAAATACAAATGTCGCCTTGACATGAATTACGTGGTATGGTAGTATTGATGTATGACGAATTACGAAGGCAGAGAACAAGTTCTCGCAGCACAAGGATATTCAACTCGAGAAATCGAGGAAGAAATGAACCATCGAAAGAATGCCCCTACGGGGAGTTATTTCGCAAACGCTTTGGCGTTCATTGTCGAGTCGATCAACGACGGAATGACGACAACGGATATTCGCACTCTCGATTACGACTCCATGATGGAATTCGGCGAGATGTACAACTTCACGGAAGAATCTCTTTCTCTCGCTCTAGAACAATTCGAGAAAGTGGCACAGATCCATATCACCGGAACGCGCTAGGCTCTCAGCGGCCCTACGAGGCCGTCTGACGCCGTGGTAGGGGTACTAGGTATGCTAGCATACCGACTAACGCTCCCAGAGCCTCAAACACGCCCCAGCACCCGCACGAGGCGGGTGTGGAGTGGGTCACTCAGCGAGGTGGAAGGTGTTGTCGGGGAGCGCGAGAATCGTGCCAGCGGTCGTGTCGATGCGGATCTTGTGCTCGAGTCGAAGGATGCGAGTCACTTCCCCCGCGACGCCTGCGGCGTCCTCGATACGTGTGCCGATGGTGAGGTCCGATGCCTTGATCATGTTCGTCATATGACGACCTTACCACGACCCCAGCAGCGATGTCAAGGACACATCAGTAGGTGCTAATCATTATCAATTACCGAGTCGCCTTGACATCAGCGCGGGGATGACTTAGTATCTTGATATGACGAACAATATCACACCTCCTGAGGTTCTCCCCTGGGACACCTCTCACCTCATCTGCGGCCGCTGCAGTCACAAGTGGGACGACCACCACCCCGGTAAGGGGTCCGGTTGCAACGTCGAGGGATGTCGCTGCGACGCCTAAAAAAGTTGCTGATGCGCCTTGACATTGGTGGGGGGATGTCATAGTATCTAAATATGACGAACAACACCAACCGCCTCACTCCCGAGGAGATCGCTCGCATCGCTCGCGCGCTGCGGACACCCTCCTTCGACCCGCTCAAGGGCCGCCGCAACCCGCGACGCCACATCAAGCACAACCACCGATGACACGTCGGGGGCCCTCGGTGATCCGCTCCCGGGGGCTCCCACACCAAAGGAGATGACAATGACTGTTGAAGAGCTCCGAGCTTTGCTCGAGGACCTGCCCGACGACATGGAAGTGATGATCGCCTATCAGCCGGAATGGCCTCTGCGGTCTCAGTCGGACGCCCACCCGAACCACGACCAGAACATCCTCTACATCTTCGGTGACGGAGAGACTGACTACCTCAAGTCTGGGTCGGGGGTGTATGAGTGATGGAGACGCTTCGCAGCCTCCTCTTCGCTTTCATCATTGCACTGCTGGCGGTGCTGCTATGAGTCGCCGAGGGACTTACCTGAGGCCTCCCACGAGGCTCCGCATCAAGTGGGCTGAGCTCACATTCGCGCTCGCTTTCTGCATCGTCTGGGCGGTGGGAGCAGGACTGCTCTTCATCGCTATCACCGACAAGATTCCGGGGTAGTCTCCCCGGGCCCAGGCCCCCTCTAGTTCGTCATCTCTGGGAGGGGGCGCTGAGGCGTGTCAGGAGCCTTACGAGGCCGTAGGGCAAGGGCAACTGCTGGTGTGGAATGCTAGCATACCCCTACCTCCTCCTACGGCCTCAGACCCGCTCAGGCAGCCGGTGCTTGCGGTGTTTTCGGGGGTATCTTAGTATTGATATAAAGGAAGGAGGGTAGCACGATGCTTACTACCAAAGATGTGGCGCGAGAGCTTCACACAGACCAAAAAACGGCACGGCGCTTCCTCCGGTCGATCCTCCCTCGCCATCAGGGTCGCCGCTGGGAGGTACCAGAGGAGAGTCTTGATACAATCAAACTTCTCTTCCTCTTGAAGAGACTTGGTAAGGAGGACATGTTAAAGTTGCTCGTCAAGTCACCTTGACACGGGGGGGTGTCCTTGGTAGAATCTAAGCATGACGAACAACAACATCACCACCAAGGTCCCCGCCTCCGTTGAGCGCCGCATCTTCGATCTGGAGTCGCTCATCGCTCACGACCGGAAGCAGCTCCGCGAGAACTCCGACGCGATGACCGCCGAGGAGATTCTCATGATCAATGAGGCGATCACCAGGAACGAGGGAGTCCTCAAGGGGATCTACTTCATGCTCCAGGAGCTTTCCCTCCACATCTGATCACTCGCCCAACAGGCCCCCTCTTCGGAGGGGGTCTTTCCTTGGGTCCGTCAACAAAGCATGGTAAAATGGAAGCATGACGAACCACACCGCAATCCTAACCATTCCGGGACTTGATCGTAAGGCTCAGATCTTGCCGGGTAACACCATCATCGACTTTCGAGGTGATGAATGGGTCTTTCGGAAGGTGACTCGAGGGGCTACACCTGGTCGCTCAGCAAAGGTTCTTGTTACCGCTCAGGGCAGTGATCGAGAGTTCTACTCAACGGTCTTTCCTGGTCTCGAGATTATCTCTGAGGAGGTGATATCATCATGATCGTGAAGAAGAGCATTTGGCGCCGCGCCGTAGAGGAGGTGCTGGAGAAGGCTGAGCAGAAGGCTCTCAAACGAGGAAAGCCGCTCAAGACTTACTCCAAGAAGGATCTTCTCTGGTACCTGGACCGAGGGTGGAGGATTCTCTCCCACACACCGGTCTCATATGGCGCTGCCGAGTACTGGCTCCTGGTAAAGGATTAGGGACCTCCCCGAGGAAGAGCTCCTACAGGGAGTCCCTATAGGGGGTGTATATAGGGGGGTATAGGGAGGGCTATATATAGGGCTGTTCAGGGGATAGGGTAGATAAGGGTATAGGTGGCATATATGCTTATATCTGCTGATTATCCCGCATATATATCTTCTGTAATCATCTGATGATTGATCCATGATCATCTATCCTTGCATCATTCTAATTGATCAATCCGAAATCCCCTTTGATCATTCCTCTCTGCTTCTCTTCTTCTCTTCTTCTTTCTTTTTCAATCAATCTCGATTGATCTTCTCTTTCTTTCTTCTTCCATTCTCTTCCCATGTTAATCTCTTGTAGAGCGGAGAATGGTCCTATTGTGTTGAACCCCCCCGTACTAAAAAGGGGAAAAAGACGTACGGGGAATATTCCACCGTGGCTCGTGCTGGCTGTGAGCTCTTCCGAAACTTCCCTACCACGTCATACTCACCCGGAACCCGCTGTCCGAGCATGCACCACATCATGTACGCACCGCATCATGTACGCACCACATGCCTTGACCCCGTCAAACCATGCCTATATGATTGAAGCATGCAACTCACCTACGAACAACTAAAGAATCAGTCGCTCGAACAGACGGCTGATCTACTCGAAGCGAGTGAAGACTACCCGCCACCCCCCGAGCCTTCATACCCGCTTTTTCCAGACGCCCTGAGGATGGTCGCAGCAGCCAATCCGCCAGCGAAATGCATGAACTGCGGGAAGCCGGGGTACTACTATCCCGCAGACAAGGCATACGCTCCCGGTCACTGCTACAGCGAAGAAGGCAAGCGCGAGTTCACCACCATCTCCTCATGCTGCGAGTTCTGCTTCGATCACATGTTCAACCGCAAACAACCTGAGGAGAGCTGATGGGCATCTATCCCCACGAGACATTCAAGTGGCTGCCGAATGGCATCCTCGAACGGACGTATAACGACTTCTCGGGTGTGGAGGTCACGACTTACTTCCAGCCGATTCTGGAGATCGAAGTTCGAACAGATTGCTTCTGTTGTTCCTGCGAAAGTGAGGGTTCCGATCCCGCCTGCCGGAATCATGGGTGGGCGGCAAAGCGGCCTTGTGAGGTTCATGGAACCGAAGGCGTACCTTGGGATGATGAGCCTGAACATATGCCGGAGAGTGTTCAGCAATATCGAAAAACTTGGACCCAGAGCTGATAACCTACACTTTAGGGTCGTGCTCCTGGCCTGCCAGCTACCTCGGTGGATTGATCACCCGCCGGGGTAGTTTGGCGTATGCTACTTATTTGACAAGGTATTTGACCCTGAGCCTAAGTGTTGATAGCATTGCTGCATGACCGAATTGCCACAGGTGGTACCGTCACCACCTTATCCGGGCGCGCCGCTCTTCATGGAGGCAGTTGAGCAGGCCCGTAGAATTGACTCACTCCGTCGTCACCCCGCATTTAAGGCGCTGGGAGATGCGTATAAGAGGCAGGTAACTGCCGGCACATCTCAGTGCGAACAATGCAACAACACGATGTTCTATTACCCCGCTCAACAGCCGTATATCTCGGGGCATGTCTATCGGAAGCATGATCACGAGATCACCAAGTGTGACTGGTGCATCGAAGGTTGCAGAGGTGCTTGGTTGCCGACACAACTGGTTCCGGGCAATATGGCGACGTGCTTGATCTGCGGAAAGATCTGGGCTCTTCATGGCATCTGATAACATACAGGTTGGTGACATCGTCGGTCTGTATATCCATGTGCTGAACAAGAAGCGGGAGATCAAGGCCAAAAGGGTCGTGGTCGTCGGTGAGGTGCTGAGAGTATATCGTCTGCGGCCTGGCGCTCGATTGCGAGCGGATGTGAAGGTGCGTAAGCAGGACAAACATCTTTGGTTCATTTATAGTGGAAAGGTGGATTGGGCATGGCTACACGAATTGGTTTTGGTCAGGAAGAAAGACTCCACACCCCCCGCCAGCGCGCGCGTATCGTCATAGGTCGAGCTCTCTCTGGAGATAATCCGCCCGACGACAAGAAAATCAACTCAGTATTGTCAGCGGTTAAGGGTGTCTTGGACCAGGTCGATGCGCCGGCTAATCCTTACCGGCCGAACACGCTTCAGCATATCGCGTATGATCGCGCACAGGCTGATATGCAGAGAGCCATCAGGGAGGCACTGGGATTGTGATGGTCAACGCTTCGCTGCGCTTAAGGTGCATATCCGATAGCGCACTTGAGGCGATTATAGAGCTACTGAGAGAGGAAAGCAATGCCATCTTCATCGAGACCTTCCCGACACAAGAGGATCCCCGTACCGGCGTTCGAGCGCCTGTCATCTACGGTGGTACCCATGGTGGACTTGGCTCCATTGGCGGCCAGCCAGGCCGTCGGTCTCGTGCCCCCAAGCGTACCTGACCCGCTGTATGTGCCTCGCCGAAACAAAGTCGCCTGCACATGGTGTGGAACAAAGTTTAGAACTCGCGCGAAGTACATTCGTCACTTCGAGCGCCGACACAAGGAGAGCTGATGGTTAAGACTCTAGATTGCACTGATGTTCGTGTTCACCTTCCTCACGAGTGGATGAGTGAGAGCGACGAAGGTGCGTTGCTGTTCTACTACTGTACAGGTATCGTCGATAGTGATGTACCGACATCTGCCTGTTACGATGGTGAACCTCACAAGCGCCATAATTACATATCCGGCGAAGATGTGTTGTACTGTCCTGGGGTGCCGAACGATGAGGTTCATCCCACACCCATGGATATTCTGACGACGCCGACCACGGGGGAAGTTCCGACGGTGAATCCAAGCGATCTGCCGATCCAAGATATGACTGTCGAGGAAAGATACTCCTTCAGTGTCACTGCGAACGCATGGATCTGTAGCCTGTGCGGAGCGCTTGTCGATCTGACCACGGACACTCATGACCAGTGGCATGAGCGCCTTGACAGGATGATGGCCGACTGATAAAGTACATATGTTGGTGGTCATACCTAATAGCTGAGGTCGAAGTTTACGGGCCCGACCTTAGAAGTCTCGCTGAAGGAGTTAAGACGGAGCTCCGAAACAGCTTGAGCGCCCCGGGTGATAGGGCAGGAAGTCACAAAGCCGCGGGGGCACCCCAGACCTAAAACATCATTAAACTCCATTGGGTGCCGGTAGTCCGGAAAAATAACGCAGGCTAAGTAACCTAGCAGCCCAACCGATCGGGCCTCTCTGCAGAGGGGACAGGGTCTCAGCTCTGTTGCTCAAGGTCGCCACTTGCAATAACTGAGAAGGCGGTTCAAGTCCGCTCCCGATCACGGAACCGGGTTAGCCTAAAAAGCGCCGGTTCGAGGAAGACCTTCGGTTTAGCTCTAGTGATTCGCTTGCGCTTTCGACGGGCCGAAGGTCTTCCTTTTGTGTTTGCCTTGACAGGGAGCTGCAGAGACAATAGCATTTAAATTATGACAACCACCACCGAGGCAATGAAGCCCATCCCCCGCCCGCCCGCGTACTCGAATGAAGCTCGTTTGATGGCAGAGAAGCATCATGTTGATCCGCGACTGGTGCAGCAGATGATCGACCAAGGAGTAATCAAAGTTGACTGAGATGACCGCTATCGAAAAAGCCCGCAAGGCGCTGGCGTGGGCTGACGAGAACTTCACCGAGCCCGAGAAGGCGACGGTGCGGATTCGATACCGTGCCCTCCGTGCCCTGGTCGCCGAGTACCGGGTCCAGCACGCATGGCGACCCGACAGCGGCCCGGAATGGGTGGCATTCTGCGGTGACCCCGATGCGCGTCCTCTCGATCCCGCCCCGGCTACCGCCGAGGAGGCGCTGGCGATCCCTGTGTGCAACCTCTGCCACAGGCGGGCGATGTCGTTCGCTCGCGAGCAGGAGCGGGCTTCACGAGAAGCCGTGACCGGGTTGCCTGAGCGGCTGTCCGTCTCGCTCTCCGACGACGAGCGCGAAGCTCTAGCAGAGATCGTGGCGCGAGCGATCAGAGCGAGTCGCTACAGCGGCAAGATGGTCGCAACCCCTCAGCCTCCTGAGTGGCACAACCCTGTGGACCTCCGGAATGGGCGACGAGCGGTTGCCGCGATCCTCGCCTCCGATGTGTGGCGCAACCGCCGACAGGGGCCGATCACAGACGACGAGAGCGAGGCGCTGGCGATACAGTTCGCGAACCTCATCTTCGAGTACGGGCTTCGGAGCCCCGACTCGACCAAGGCATTGATCGCGTTCAAGGAGGTCGCCGCTGGTTTCCGCCGACAGGGGCTGGTCGCCGACGCCGTGAGGGAGCAGATCGAGTTCAACGAAAGCAAGATCGCGTGGACGGAGAACAACTTCCTCCCCGGACCCTACGGCGCGGCGGCGATCGCTCAATACGAGTACGCCATAGAGCAACTGCGCGAGGCGCTTGAGGCTGTTGAGCGTGCCCGTTCCGAAGGGAAGGATCAAGCATGACGAACGACGACGACCGCGAGGCGCTGCGCGACGAACTTGCGGGCTGGGTTATCGGGGCCGGGTACTACCAGTCGATGGTGGGGACCAGTGACGCAGCTGAGATGGCTGACGCGATCCTCGCGGCTGGTTTCCGCCGACTGGGGCCTATCACCGACGAGGTGGTGGAGGCGGCGGCACGGGCACTGGCAGAGACTTTCGGGGAGCCACCGTACCTGCCGTGGGAGGGCTGGGGAGAGTTGTCACGAGACGAGTTTCGGGCAGACGCCCGTGCCGCTCTTGAGGCTGCTGAGCGCGCCCGTTCCGCCGCCCCGTCTCCCCGCCCCGAGCCGACCGAACAGGAGAGCGTGGAGGGTGGCGCAAAACTCCCGCAAAACCCCGAACCGACCGATCCGGTGCGCTGCGGCGAGGACGTGCAAGGCACGGTCCCGTCGTTGGTGGGATCAGGTCGGATAGATCCGTGCTCATGCGTTCGTCCGGCAGGCCACGAGCCGCCCTGTGTGTGCGCTCACGGCGAGCCGGATGACATGGTGCCCGAACCGACCAAACAGGAGCAGTGATGAGCTATGACCTTCATGTAGGTAAGGACTGGCATAACTACACATATAACATGTGGAAGTTTTTTCAGGACTTCAATGTATATCCTCCTGATTGGGACGGAAAACTTCGGACAGAAGTCGCGGATCAAATAGATGATGCGTTGGAACTTATCCGCCTCCACAACATCGATACGCTCGGTGAGAAGTATGACGCCCCGAACGGGTGGGGCTCAGTTCAGGGAGCAATTAAGTTTCTTGAGGCTGTAAGGGATTCATGTCGTTGGCAAGCCCCCGAAATAGTGAGGGTATCATGAAATTTCTGCGTAAGCTTGGTACTGCTATTCGCGAAGAGGCGAAGCTTGTGCCGGCTGATTATTGGCAGATTCTCGCTTTTATCGTAGTCACCGTCGGTGTGATTGTCGTTTGGCAGATCATCGATGCAATATAAGGGACTGCTTATTAGCGATCTCTGAAGCGCTTCCAAATCGCCTAATCATATGGTCATCGAGTGATTAGGTCGCCCCATATATCGGGTCATTAGGGATCAACGGCCTTGATTTCCCGGCCTCGCATGATAGGATTCCGAGTATGAGCAATGCAGATGTTACCCTCGCGATCTGGGTGATCGTCGTGGTACTCGCTCTGATGGCTGTTGCCCTCGCAACGCTGTTTGAGCGAACCAAACGTCTGCAGGACGATATCAATCGACTCCGTAGTGAAGCTGCGGCACGCAAGTCGAGTATCGCCCAAGCTCGAACTACTCGTAAGCCGCCTGGTGTGGATGCTCATGCAGTCACAACTCGGCGGGACACAAATGACCTACCCCTCACCGGCCGGATGAGCCAGGGGATCAAGCGAGTGAGGACCGATGCCCGCATCGATACTGACGATCGACTTCCGGAACACACCGGACATCCGCCAGCATAAGTCGGGTCGCCCGCGTGATCGACTGCCTGAGAACCAGCGACCGCGAACGGCAGATGGTAAACTGCTGACGCCGAAGCAGATTCGTGCTCGAGCTCGTCGCAAGATGAAGAGGAAAGAGTTCTTGACAGAGCAAGAGCAGGAGTACTTGTACCAGAAGCCTATTGAGGACTGGGACCTCGAGGAACTTGCTCGCGGGCGTCCACGCAATAGCAAGGGGACGTTCTCTGGACCGAAGCCTAAGTGGATCAATGCACAGGTTCATGAGCAGGCTATGGAACGGTACACTGCTGCTGTCAAGACTGATATGCGCGCCACGACCGTCGATGCTCTGGGCGCTATCAAATGGATCGTTCAGAATGAGGACGTGGATGATAAAGGCAAGCCGATCGTTCCCGTCAGCACAAAACTTGAAGCTTCAAAATTCCTCCTAGAACACGTAGTCGGTAAGCCGACTCAGCGAATCGAATCCGATGTTTCGGTCAAGCTTCAGGCCATCCTTGGTCAGGTGCTGGTCAATCCCGCAGACATTCCTGGAGCTCAGTATCAACTTGGTCATATGCCTGGTGTTACTATGCCCCTGGCGGCCGCGAGTGACGAGATAGAAGGCGAAGTTGTCGATGATTAATCCTGATGATGTATGCGTACTATGTCATCTGACTCGCGATCAACATGGTGATGTAAACCATGAGTTCAGTTTGGATGGTCAGCTTATCTCTAAACGACCACCCGAGCCTCCTCGTCAGCAGCCGCCGGCAGTAAGAGGAGCTACTGATCAAGACGTCCGTAGTGCATTTGCAGCTCTGCTTAATATCCTTGTTGAGAAGGAAATACTAACGGCAAAAGATCTTGTGGTGATCATTAGTGCAGATCGTCGATGATGTACTGCTCGCTGCGCTACGCGAGGTTGTCAAATCAGAAGCTCCTAGAGAAGCTGTAGGATTGCTCACTGCTGATCGCCGCATCATCATGCTGCCTAATAGGGCGAGCGATCCAGGGAAAAACTTCGCAGTCCACAAAGAGGACATTTTGTCCGCCCTCCGTAGGGAAGAAATTGAAGACGTAGCTGACTTGACTCTGTGGCATTCCCACCCGAATGGTGGTGTGGGACCAAGTCGAGTAGACATACAACAGAGGCTCCCCTTTTTTAATCATCTAGTGGTTACTCTTGTACCAGATGATATTGTACTGACCTGGTATTAGTTATCCTCCGAACCTGTGATATCATCACAGGGAAAGGGGTTCTCTCATGACTTTGATGCCCAATGGCACACTCTCGTTGCCGAACATCACAAGTCCCTATGGACGTCGTACAGGTGGGGCATTCGACTTTCATTATGGCACGGATTTCAACGGTTACTCGCAGATCCGCGCCATTCTTGGTGGTAAGGTCACATTCGCTGGCTACATGAACGATGCCGCGGGCAACGTTGTCGCCATCGACTCCAAAGACCCTCTCACTGGTAAGACCGTCACCATCGTTCGTATGCACATGTCAACCATCGCTGTTGGCAAAGGTGCTAACGTCGGAGAAGGTGCCTATCTCGGCATCATGGGTAAGACGGGTAATGCTACGGGGCTTTGTGATCATGTCGAGATTCGCTACTGGTCTGGTGGCTCTTTCACAACTGAAGATCCTGTTAAGTGGCTAAAGGCTCGAGTCGGTGGTTCTGGGGCAGGCGGCGGGGCTATTGCTCTTGACCAACGTCGTGCAATCGCAGTCGTCAATGGTCGTACTGAGCCGTCATCCAAGTCTGCACTTGCTGGTGATCCTCTTTTGGCTGGCGCTATCGGAAACTTCGTCGGCTGGATTCATGGGGAATCGGTCGAAGGTAACAATGTTTGGTTCAAGGGTACTTCGGGACGATGGTTCTGGAGTGGGGGCTTCGAGGGAGGTCCCAGCACACTTGGTCTAGCGAACCTCAATCCGTCATCTATCGGAGCAACACAACGAAAGGTTGGAGCAAACGGTGCGAATGGTCGTACTGAAGCTTCAACTAACGCAGCCATCACTCAGACTCTTCCCGCTGGTACTATCGGCGATTTCAATGGGTGGAAGAATGGTGAACCGGTCGAAGGCAATGGGGTTTGGTTCCGAGGCGCACACTCAGGCGACTGGTTCTGGTCGGGCGGCTTCGAGGGTGGGGCCAACACGAGTGGACTTCCGAACCTTAATCCGCCAGCGCCTCCCCCGACGTCAAACGCCCGCACCACGAGAGCTTTCTCGGTAAACGGTCGAAGTGGTCCGTCAACCAAGTTCCCTGTTCGTCAGTCGCTTCCGGCAAACACTGAAGGTACCTTCTCTGCATGGGCTCGAGGCGAAAGCGTAACACTGGATGGTATCACTAGTGACATCTGGTTCAAGGGGTCCATTGCCGGCAACTGGTTCGCTGCTGCAGGTTTTACTTCCCAAAAGACTGATGGCATCCCCGAGGACAAGAATCCGCCAAAGGAACCAGAAGCCCCCTCCACACCCGACAACCCTCGCGGGCTTGCTGAGTATGAACCCGTACTGCCATTCGCAGACCACGGGCTTCGTGCACCTCTTGGGTATAAGGATGATAACTACCAGATTCCGTCAACTCGAGCTACCAAGGGTGATCCTCCACAGCAGGTTGCTCCGGTCATCGATCGATTCATCCCTCACTGGACTGGAGTACTACCAGACCAGCTCGACTACTTCTCGTATAAGAATGATCGATCTTCTTGTCCGACTTGGTTCGTGAGGCCAGATGGCGAATCGTTTGAGATGATCCGACCAGGGCTTAAGCCGGCTGCTACTGGTCCTGAGTGGAACTGGCGATCGGTCTCAGTTGAGATGCAAATGATTGCCGGTGACAAGCCCATCACTGATGCTCAGATTGAGTGGGTATGTCAGGCGATTGCCCACCTTGCAAGTCTGAATGGAAAGACTTGGGATGGTGTTCCCGTTTCGTTCACGATCGATCGTACTCACGTCATTACTCATCGAGAAGCGCTGCCTGGTTCAACTCAGTGTCCCGGTGATTACTTCATGAGTAAGATGGATTACGTAATCACCCGAGCTAAGGAGATCTACCAGGAAAAGTATGCTCCACCCACGGAGCCCGATTATATCCTGGTGCCTCGAGAAGATATCCAGAAAATCTCTGCATGGTCGCAGAAGCTGCTCGGGTAAGGTGGGACTATGGCCGATGATCCCGCGATTCCGCCATGGGTGAATTTTGTTCTAGAGCAGGTAAATAGGCAGTTTGAGGGTGTAAATAAGAGACTAGATAATCTAGTTACTCAGGAGTCATTTCGACAGGAGCAGGCTCGAGTTAATGAACGACTAGAGGGACATGACCGAGAACTTGGGGAGGTTAAGGGTCAGATCAGTGCAGAGGCTACAGCGAGAAATACCGAGAACCAGATAAGGCTCAAGGAAGAGAACGCTCAGAAAGACAAGCTGCTAGCTACGCAGCGCCAAACCCAGTGGCAGTGGTTCCTAATCTTTGCAGGACCCCTTGTTACTTGGATCCTAACCAACTTCTTCAGAGCAGGAGGGTAAAGGTGACTACAGAGGAACCGGAACCCCAGCTAATTGAGCCTGTAACTCCAGGGACAATTACATTGCCTCCACCCGAACCGACAAACAAGACTCCCTGGTTGCTCTATCTAGTAATTGCTCTATCGCTAGGGGTATCAATCTTCCTATTGGCGAGTTGGATAGGTAACTTGGTAGACCGTAATGAAAGACTAAACAATAGAGTCGCTGCTCAAGAAGAGATCATTGCTGAAAAAGATGATCAGATCGAGTTGCTTACGGATCAGCTCATTGCCTCACAGGAGAATGCTCAATCTCTGTATGATCAACTTCTATCTCTAGGTGAACAGCCCCATGGTATCAACCCCGACTACATTGGGCCTCAGGGTCCTCAGGGTCCTCAGGGTAGAACAGGGGCTCAAGGCCCCCAGGGCCCTCCTGGACCACAAGGTGAACAGGGCCCCCAGGGTGAGCAAGGCCCGCAGGGTGTGGAAGGCGTTCAAGGAACACCTGGCTCTCCTGGTCCTGCTGGTCCTCCCGGCCCTCAGGGCCCACAAGGTCCTGCTGGAGTAACTGGTCCACAAGGTCCCGCTGGCCCTCCTGGTCCAGCTTGCCCGGATGGGTACTTTCTTGACGAGGTGTGGCTGAGCATTGCCGAGGAACAGTTCGGCTTGTTCAGTCGTCAACCGGCGGCTATTTGCCGCCCCAACATATAGGAAGGAAGCACATGCGCAGATTCGCACAGTGGTTCACTCCCGAACGTCGACAGCAGATCCAGGTATTCCTCGTAGCCCTGGCTCCTCTGGCGATCATGTTCGGCTTCGGTACCGAGGGGGTCTGGGAACAGATTCTCATCATCACTGGTGCTGTGCTGACGGCTATCGCCGGTCTGCTGAACTTGCTCAATGTTCGCCTTGCGGACTGGGCGACACAGGGCTGGATGATTGTCCGAGGAGTGATCTACGCATTCGCTACGACGGTCTCGCCGGCATTGGTTCTGCTCGGATTCTACAGCGAGGAAGTCAATACTCAGATCCTCGTCGGCCTGAGTCTCGGCATCTCTGCACTGAACGCGGCAGTGGCGATTTTCGCCAACGGTCAGCAGCAGAAGGTGGAAGTCATTCAGCAGGTTGCTCGTCTCGAGCAGGCCTCGCTCGCCACCCAGCAGAACCGTGACTCCGGATTCACTGGCGACGGTATCTTCAAGTAGGAGGTGATCATCCATGGGGTTCGAGAATCCTTCAGAATTCGACGGCAATGGCGTTATGCCGAACACCGTCTACCCAAAAGGCAGCGATGCTCTCACGCCTAGTGACAAGCTGCGTTTACAATCGATCACGGGGCAGGAAGAGGATTCTCGAGCCCCAGTGGATCCCTGGTTCTGGCAAGGGGGACAGTTCGACCCCTCGGTAGAGGAGAGTATCGAACAGGATCGTCGAGCAAGAACTCGACAGAACGCAGCTCTTCGACGTGAACAACGTGACCGCTATAAGGAATCCCCATATTGATATACGCGTCGCGATTCGTATAGGATCATCCTCAGGAATGATAGGATCACACCAAATCGCCTATCATACCGTTGACAGGTAAATGCTTAGATCTACTGAAAGGAGTGACCATGCAAGCTGTGCCCGGCATTGACGGCAAGGTCTTCCTCAAGGATCGATACTTCGAGCAGACTGGATATATTCCACACCCGGGTCAGCGGTTGGTCCACTACGACTCTACTCGCCATCGAGTTCTCTGCAATGGACGACGTTGGGGCAAGTCCATGTTCGGTGGTAAAGAGATCGAAGCCATGGCCTGGATCAAAAACTACATCGGTCTGCCGATGAGAGGCTGGATTATCGGTCCCGAGTATACTGATGCTGAGAAGGAATTCCGCGTCATCTACAATAGTTTTAAGGCGCTTGGCATTGATGCCATCTCAAGTAAGTTCCTTAGTAACGTCGAGAATGGCAACATGCACATCGCGACTAACTGGGGATTCGATCTTCAGTGCCGATCTGCGCGACACCCTGATAGCCTAGTTGGTGAAGGTCTCGACTTCGTGCTTCTTGCCGAAGCGGGCCGCCATTCTCGAAAGACTTTCACTGAGTATGTCCGTCCGGCGCTTTCTGACAAGCGCGGTATTTCCATGATGAGCGGGGTGCCTGAAGAGGCTAGTGATTATAACCTGCTTTACTGGGGATATAAGAGAGGACAGGACCCTCGTCAGACTCAGTGGAAGTCTTGGCAACTTCCTTCTTGGACTAATACTGCTGTCTTCCCCGGAGGTCGAACTGACCCTGAGATCCTTGAAGCTGAAGAGGATCTTACAAAGGATGAGTTCGATCGTCAGTATGGGGGTCAGTTCGTTCTGCGTCATGGCCGCGTCATGAAAGAGTGGGATGACGACCTTCACGTTGGTAAGTACAAGTATAACCCCCGTTGGCCTCTTTATGCAGCGGTTGACTTCGGTTATACCAATGACTGGGTCTGGCTACTGATCCAGGAAGATCCGGCAACTCACAATGTTTACGTGATCAAAGAACGACGTTGGAAGATGCGGGATACCGAAGACATTTGTCGTAATGAACTGCTGCACGATCCGCTCACCCACAAGGTTCGTGAAATCTATGTTGACCCCGGTGCACCTGATGACGCGTCGATCATGCGTCGGCACCTGAAGCTTCCGACACGAAGCAATACCGGTGGTGAGATCAAGCTTCGACTTCAGCTTATTCGTTCTGCGCTAAAGACTCGGCCTGAACATCTTCCGGAAAACCACCCCGACCGTCGTCCTGGTTTGGTGGTTGATGAGTCTTGTACTCAGTTGATCTGGGAAATGCGAGAGGGTTATCGTTGGCCCGAAAACAAGAGCGGTAGCCGCAACGACAGCGAGATTCCGCAAGATATCGATAACCACGGCCCTGAGGCCCTAGGCCGGTTCTACAAGGGACACATGGAGCCATTCTCCGCAGTGGGACGACACTCGCGTCAGAGCTCCATTAGCACGATGAGGAGACGTGCAGCATGAGCGATCTGGACTACAACCAGTGGTCTACTATTCGACCGTTTGTTCGACCGAGGGATAAGTCGGACTGGGTGCCAGATGAGGATCGTGATCGTCTCGCCGCGTATATGAAATACGACCAGATTTACTGGAACGATCCTCGTCAGTATGCTCTGCGAGTACTCGAGGGCGAAGAGCCTCTGTACATCCCCAACGCTCGTATCATCGTCGACATCACTGCTCACTACATGGCTAAGGGCCTAGAGATCAAGGTTGTTGACGGTAACAAAGAAACTGAGCGATTCCTGGAAGAGTTCCTTAAGAGGGAGGAATTTTACTCTCGGTTTAATACTGAGAAGACAGCGGGAGTTGCTCGAGGTGACTGGGTCTTCCACCTCACAGCTAACCCCAAGAAGAAACAGGGTACTCGCCTCAGCCTGACTGGTGTGGATCCGGCATCTGTTTTCCCGATCTATGACGACGACCAGCCTGATAAGATGATTGGGTGTCATATTGCGGTTCAGTACTGGTTGCCTAATGAACCAGATAAGACTCGAGTAAGAAAGCTCACCTATAAGCTTCACGAAGAATATGATGGCACTCGTCGGGTGAGCCGTGAGGAGAGTATCTGGGAGATCGACCCGAAGTGGTATGGTCCTGAAGCCAAGAAGGTTAGGGATGTTATTCCCTTTGGTTTCCTGGACCCTCGCATCACTGCTATTCCCATCTACTGGTTCCGTAATCGTAGTTGGTCGGGGGAAGACTTTGGTAGCTCTGAGCTTCGAGGCTTTGAGAACATCATGCAAGCGATCAGCCAGGGAGATACTGATGTCAGTGCCACTCTAGCACTAGAAGGTCTCGGTGTCTATGCCACTGATGGTGGTCGTCCGGTTAATGATGACGGAACTGAGACCACCTGGGAAGTTGCTCCGGGTCGAGTGATGGAAGTGCCCACTGGTTCTTACTTCCGTCGAGTTGAGGGTGTTACTTCGATCACTCCGGCGACAGACCAGATTGCATACCTTGAAGACAAGATGAACAAGGCGGCTTCACTCTCCGATGTTGCTCTTGGCCAGGTCGACGCACAAGTAGCGCAGTCAGGTATTGCTCTGGCAATTAAGTTCCAGCCTACTCTCGCAAAAATCGAGACTCGGGACCGCCACATTCTTGATCGTCTGACTCAACTGTTCTACGATTGGAAGACCTGGGTAGAAGTTTTCGAGCAGGTAACTCTGAGGGGTGATATCATTCCCACAATCGGGGATAAGCTCCCGATGGACCGTACTGCTAAGGTCAATGAACTCAATAACATGGTCGATCGTGGGATCATCTCTCACCAGTTCTATCGCGACGAGATGGAGAAGCTCGGGTACGTTTTCCCGAACGATATCCAGGAACAACTCGACAAGGAGAACCAGCGCAAGATCGAACAGGCAAGGGCTGCATTCCTTGCCACGGCACCAAACGGAGCCGGAAATGGAACTTCCGACGGGGACGGGACGTCTACCGACGGGGACACGCTGCCTTCCAGTGGGAACCGCAGCAACAATCGCAACCGGGTCAACGAAAGTAATGGCACGGAAGCAAAACAAGATACGCGGGAGGCGTAAACAACCATGAAGTACAAGGGTACTAACCGCTTCAACCTCCGCTCCCTTGAGGAGCTGCTGCCGCCGGTGATCATCGGCGCAGAGGGGGAAGAAGACGGAGCTGACGGTGGCGAAGGTGGCTCGGAGGACGCGGGAAGCGATGAGTCGAACCAGAGCCAAGACAGGTCAGCAGATCACGACGATGCCGACGATCCGAAGGTGATCGGGCTGAAGAGTGCTCTCGAGAGGGAGCGGAATCGAAACCGCAAGCTCGAGCGTGAGATCGCAGCCCGGAACAAGGCCAAGGAGCAGGAGGAGCTCGCCAAGAAGTCTGAGGTCGAGCAACTCCAGATTAAGCTTCAGCAGTCGAACGACCGAGTGTCACAGCTAGCAGCCGGTTTTCTCCAGCGGAGTCTTGACTCTGCGATTGAGAAGGCGGCTCGGGACATGAAGTTCATCGACACCGACGACGCCCTGCGGGGTGTGGATCGGGCCGAGATCGAAGTCACTCAGGATGAAGAAGATCCCACTAAGGTGATGGTCGACTCCAAGTCGGTTGAGAAGGCAGTCAAGGCTCTGGCGACAAAGAAGCCTCATTTCCTGCGGACCGGTACCGACGACGGCGAGCCCACGGGCAGTCAGTTCGGTGGTTCTCAGAAGAAGAAGCCTAAAGTGGCAGAGGACGCCTACAAGCAGAAGTACCCCTCACTTCGATAATTCCTATCCACACCCAACAAGGGAGAAGCCAAAATGGCACGGTACGACAAGTACGACCCGATCTCGGGTGGCTTTCGTGCGCTGCTGGGCGCTGACCTCACCCTGACTGACGGGAGCATCGGTCCTGTGGCCGTTTCTCTCAACAGCAGCGGTGGAGTCGTCGTCGGCACCGCAGGCCAGTCCGGCCTGGTGGGCGTTCTCGTGAAGAACGTCGCCAAGGGCCCCGTTGGTCCCTGGGGCACAAGCCTCCAGGGCGGCACGCCCAACCCCTATGCGCCCATCGGTGCGCGGCAGGGTGACGCTGTCGACGTCATGACCAGCGGTGAGATCGTGGATCTCGATCCTGACGACTTCCCGGCAGGTTCGAAGATCTACGCAACCGCGGCAACCGGAGTGCTCAGCACCACCGGCGGCACCGGTAAGTTCCTCGTCGGTCACACGGTGGAGGCAGGACGACTCATCGTCCGAGTCGCTACCGGCCAGGTGGCCCAGGCCTGAGAAGGAGAACACGAGCAATGACTAAGATGGTTCTCGCCCGCGACCTGATCGAGTGGCTTGCCTCGGACAGCCCGCTGTCTCTCGCCGCCTATGGCGCTGAGGCCGGCTTCAACGAGCGAGCTGACGTCGTTCAGGCAGCAGACGGCACCGACCTCAACGAGTTCTGGAACGAGGTGCAGGAGACGATTCGCATTCGCAACGCGGATCGGAACACGCTCATCGACCAGCTCGTCTTCCGGGTCAATGAGATCACGACTGAGGTCCAGGTGCCCTCGGAAGTTGAGTTCGAGGAAGCTTCGGAGTACGGCCAGCCGGTCGGTATCCGTGGTGGTGCGACTCGACTGTTCCGCGGGTATGACTTCAAGTTCTACGACCTCGCGGTCCGGTACACCTGGATGTTCATCGCTGAGGCATCGCGCCAGCAGCTCGAGATGAACCACAACCTCGCGCTCGAAGCCGACCGGAAGCTGCTCTTCCGTACGGTGATGAAGCGCCTCTTCAACCCGCTCAACGGCAACGGCTTCACGGACAAGAACGAGCCCGTCACGGTCTTCGCTGCCTACAACG
>Ga0164243_10005775_pt1 | contig 18857 bp, 15 predicted proteins | sample OricompcompostOP_FD_108781 | JGI IMG/M metagenome (GOLD analysis project Ga0164243, IMG submission 108781) | Organic Plus compost microbial communities from Emeryville, California, USA - Original compost - Organic plus compost (OP) | ecosystem: Engineered > Solid waste > Mixed feedstock >... | reverse complement strand
CTGGGCCGACAGCGCCCAGGGCTCGGGCGTGGGCGTCGCGCAGCCGGACTCCTGGGAGCTGCAGTACTGGGACGACGCCGCCGAGCGCTGGGTGCCCGTGGGCCACCCGTCGCCGGCGGGGACCAGCACGACGCAGTTCAGCTCGATGACGTTCGACCCGGTGACGACGTCCCGGCTCCGCGCAGTGATCCACGCGAACGGCGACGGCACCGCGTACTCAGCGGTCGCGGTCACCGAGTGGCGCGTGCTCGCCGAGGACCCGGGCACGCAGCCGCCCGGTCCCGACCTGGCGATCACGGTGACAGCCGAGCCGCGCTGCCTGGCCGGTCAGGCGGTGCTGGCCGTGCGGGCACTCAACGGCGAGGACGCGCCGGTGGACGTGACGCTCACGACGCCGTTCGGGGCGAAGGTGTTCACCGCAGTGGCGCCGGGCGCCAACGCCTACCAGTCGTTCGCCACGCGGACGGTCGCCGTCGAGGCGGGGAGCGCCACGGTGACCGTCACCGGGACGGTCGACGGGCAGCCGGCGACGCAGGAGCTCGTCGCGGCCTACGCGGCGACGAGCTGCGGCTGAGCGGCCGGCCGGCCTGACCGGTCGGCCGGTGGCGAGAGAGGCCGGGTCGGCGCACCGACCCGGCCTCTCTCGTGCTCTCCTGCCCGGTGCACGCTCGCCGCGGCGGGGCCGATGGAACCGCGTTCAGGACGGCCTTGCGCGTCGGGTGACGCAGGTGCGTTTGTCGTGCGCTCAGGACGTGGGCGTCGGCTGTCCGTTCCGGTGCAGGCCGCGCGCCCTCGGCGCGCTCAGGACGTGGGTGCCGGCTGGCCCGCCAGGGCGCGGGCCGCGCCCTCGGCACGTGCCCGCTCGAGCAGGGCCTCCAGCCGACGCCGCCGCCGGCTGCGGGTGTCCCGCACCACGAGGACGAGCAGCGCGAGCAGGGCCAGCACGATGAGCTGGGGGATGGGCAGCGCCCACACCGACGCCGTCGCGGTCACGGTCCCCGGGAGCGCCACGTCCGCCGCGCGGGCGCTGTCCTCGGCGACGGTCGGGTCGGCGGACACCTGCACGGCCACCGGCCCGAGCGGCCAGACGCCGTCGACGGTGGCGGTCAGGTCCGTGGTCCCGTCGGGCAGGATCTCGCGCACGTCGGTCGCCGGGGCTGTCCCGGCGCCGCCGCCCCAGCGGGCCCGGGCACCGGGGTGCGTCGTCGCTCCCAAGGTCACGTTGCCGTCGTTGTGCAGCCGGTACCGCACCGTCACGCCGCCCGGGGCGAACGGGTTCCAGGACGGCTCGTACGTCGCGTCCAGGACCTCCACCGCCAACGACGCCGTCGCCTCCCCCGGGACGCTGAGGTTGACGCGCACGCCCATGCGGTTCTCGATGAGGACGCCGTTGTCCGACGAGCGCACGGACGCGGCGACGCCGGCAGGGTGATCCCCGGGCAGCGCGTCGCGGGGCGCGGTGATCCGCACCGGGACGACCGCGGTCTCACCGGGGTCGATCCGGACCTCGTCAGGCACGGAGATCCACGTGCCACCGTCCGTCGGCCGGGTGTCCGAGGAACGCATGTCGAAGCTGCCCCGCTCGGTGAGGTAGCCGTCGTTGGCGGTGATGGCGAAGGTGGTCGGCGCGTCGGAGTAGTTGGTGACGGCCAGGTGCTCGGTCGCCGACCGGCCGGGGGCGAGCTCGAGGTCGATGACGCGCCGACCGTCCGGGCCGTTCTCGTCGGCCGGAGCGACAGCCCAGGTCAGGCGGCTGGCCTCGGGGTCGGTGGCCGCTGCGGGCGTGCGGGGCGCCATGGTGCCCGACGTCGGGGGCGCCGCGAGGGCGGGTGCGGCCACCCCCGGCAGACCGGCGCAGAGCAGGGCGGCGGTGACCGCCGCGGCGCCGCGGACGGCGTGAGTCATGGCTGCTCCACCGTTCGTCATGGATGTTCCACCAGCGGGTGTCCCGCCGGCGGGCGGGACGGGGACCACGGTCCGGGCGGGGCGCACGGGGTCGGTACGTCCCGCCCGGACCGGGGGATCACTGGGCCTCGAACAGCGACAGCGTCAGCACCGAGTGGTACTCGCCGGCGGCGGTGTCGAGCGGCACCCGCAGCGCCAGGTCGGCGGTGACGTCCCACGGGCCCGACTCGGCGGCCGAGTCGTACGAGGACACGAGCAGCTCCTGTCCTTCCAGGCCCACGGCGTCGGCACCGCTGCCGTCCTCGATGACGCTGGAGACCGGCTGGCCGGCTTCCACGAGACCCGTCGGCGACGGGCTGAGCAGGCGCGGCGTCCAGCCGAGGTACTCCGGTCCGATCGGGTCGAGCCCGTCGGCGGTGAACGCGCTGGCCTGCCCGACGACCGCCCAGTAGGCCCCGGCGGGGATCTCCTCGGCCGTCCGCGAGTCGCTGACGGTGACCGTGGGCAGGGTCGCCGTGAACTGGCGTGCGGTGTCGTCGGATCCGTCCTCCGTCAGCGCGACCCCCTCGTTGGCCGCCACGGAGAAAGCCAGCACGCCGGGGGGCGTGAGGGGCTCGATGGTGACGGACAGGTCGACGCCCGCGGTGGCGTCGTCGTCGGCGGCAGCAGCGGTCGCGAGCCCGCCCATCCCTGCCAGTGCCAGGCCGAGCGCGGCGACAGCGGCGCGTCGGGTGCCCTTGCTTGTGGTCATCTCGTTCTCTCCGTCTCTCCGTCGTTGGAGCGGGGAGGCCGCCCGGTCGGGCGACCTGGACGAGCGGTGGTGCAACGCTGCATCGCTGCGAGGCTAGCGGTCGTACCGGATGAAGAAAAGGGTTTCGTGCAAATCCGACACCGCAGTCGGAACCGTACAGCTGCGGCATCGCGAACCGGCTTCGCGACCGTCAGCCCGCTGGCTCCCGCGCTGATGGTCCATGTGCAGTTCAGACAGGCTATTGGCGGCCCAACAGCGGGGTCCGGGGCCGGTTGGAGGCGGGCCGCGGCGCCACGACCGGCGGCCCCGATCGACGGCGACAAGCTCGTGCAGCGGGTTTTCGGCGAGGGCCTACCCGGCGGTGTGGGAGCCGGCCGGCAGGTGCACGGCTGCCGCCTCCCACCACTCCAGCACCCGGAGCGCGTACAGCGTCAGCCACCTCGACGGCTCGCCCACGGGCACGTCGACCTCGAACCACACCCGACCCGGGTACCGGTGCTCTTGCAGCCAGGTGCCGTCCGGGCGACGGGCGGCGCGGATCATCGCGACGGCATCGGCCAGCCGCGGGCACGGTGGGGTGCCGTCCAGCAGCGCTGCGGTGCGGAAGTGGTCGACGGCCGGCAGGACGCTGTAGACCCAGCGGAACGGGTACGCGAACCGGGACACCCACGGCCCGACGGGCTCTCCGGTGGACAGCCGCCGGTAGAGGTGGCGGCGCAGCAGGTACTCCTCGCCCGCGTGCCGGGCGGCGCGGCTGGCGTCCGTGCCGCCGGTGATCGCCTCATGGGCCAGCAGGCCGCGGAGCACGTTGAGCGTCGAGTGGAACGACGAGACGGTGGCGCCGTCGACCCACTCGCAGTTCCATCCACCGTCGGCCAGCCGGTGCTCCACCAGCCAGTCGACGACGCCGGAGACGTCCGCTCCGAGCCAGGCGCCGTTCGCCACGGTGTACCCGTTGATGCAGCAGTCGACTTCGCCGCCCCAGTACGGCAGGTCGTCGTACTCCCAGCGGGCGTTCGCCGCCAGCCGCTCGGCGGTGTCCCCCAGCGCCACGGCGTCGAGCCCCCACTCCCGCAGCGTGTTGAGCGTCCAGGTGGTCGCGGTCCAGGGCTGGCCGGCCCCCTCGGCGGCCTCGGGTCCGGCGAGGTCGACGTCACCGGGGAAGTAGGCGCCCCCGTCCCACTGGCCGTCGGCGTCCTGCCGGGCGAGCAGGCGGGCGCCGAAGCCCTCGGTCGCGATCCGTGCGCGGGTCTGCTGCCAGACGTCCCGCGGGGCGCGCACCAGGTCGCGCTCGACCTGCCACCGCAGCGCGGGGTCGGAGTCGAGCAGCCAGGGCAGCAGTGCGTCGTCCGCCACGGGACACGAGCGTAGGCGGCCCGGTACGGCGCAGCAGGCCGGCAGGGGGCGCGGCCGTGCCCCCTGCCGTCGGCCCCTGCAGGCGCTGGCCCCGCGCACCCGGCGACGCGAGCGGGACCGTGCGGCGGCTCACCAGTCGTGCATGCTCCCGTCGGCCCGCCGGTTCACCGGCAGGTACGCCGGGGTGTACTCGAACCTCGCCGCGGCGTCCTCGTCGAGCTCGACGCCCAGGCCTGGCTCGTCGCCGGGGTGCAGCAGGCCGTCGACGAAGGTGCTCGACGTGCGGAACACCTCCAGCGTGAGGTCGGAGTGCTTCATGTACTCCTGGATGCCGAAGTTGTGGATCGCCAGGTCGAGGTGCAGCGCCGCGGCCTGGCCGACGGGGGAGACGTCGGTGGGCCCGTGGAAGCCGGTGCGGATGCCGTACAGACCGGCGAAGTCGACGAGCTTCTTCAGATGGGTGATGCCGCCGGTGTGGGTGACCGCCGAGCGGACGTAGTCGATGAGCCGCTCGGTGATGAGCGTCTGGTAGTCGTACGCGCTGTTGAACACCTCGCCGATAGCCAGCGGGGTGGTGGTGTGCTGCCGGACCAGTCGCAGGGCCGTCTGGTCCTCGCCGGGCGTGGCGTCCTCCAGCCAGAACAGCCGGTACGGTTCCAGGTCCTTGCCGAGCCGGGCAGCCTCCAGCGGCGTCATGCGGTGGTGCCCGTCGTGCAGCAGCGGAAGGTCGGGGCCGAACTCGTTGCGGACGGCCTCGAAGACCGACGGGATGTGCCGAAGGTAGGCGGCGGTGTCCCAGGTCTCCTCCACGGGCAGCGGGCGGCCGTCGACGATGTTGCGCTTGGCCGGCTCGTAGTCGTAGCGCTGCCCGGGTCGTTGGTCCGTCGCGACGCCGTAGACCTGGCCGAGCCCCGGGACGCCGGTCTGCACCCGGATGGCACGGAAGCCGAGCTCGAGGTGGTTGCGGATCGAGTCGAAGAGCGCGTCCACGGACGAGCCGGAGGCGTGACCGTACGCGAGCGCGCCGCGCCGCGACGCCCCGCCGAGCAGCTGGTAGAGCGGCACGCCGAGGGTGCGTGCCTTGATGTCCCACAGCGCGACGTCCACCGCGGCGATGGCGGCCATGGTGACCGGTCCGCGACGCCAGTAGGCGCCGCGATAGAGGTACTGCCAGGTGTCCTCGATGAGGTCGGCGTCCCGCCCGAGAAGCAGCGGCACCACGTGGTCGCGCAGATAGGAGGCGACGGCGAGCTCGCGACCGTTGAGCGTCGCGTCGCCCAGGCCGACCACGCCGTCGGACGTCGTGATCTTGAGGGTGACGAAGTTGCGGCTCGGGCTCGTGATGACGACGTCCGCGGACTCGATCTTCATGGGTGTGCGCTCTCCGTGCGGCGGTTCGGGTGGGTCGGCGGGGCGTAGGCCGTCTTCGGCAGGACGTAGGCGAGGTCGACGGCGACCTCGACGGCCTCGTCGAGCGGCAGCCGGTGCTCGGCGACGAGGCGGGCGAGATAGCCGGCGTCGATGCGGCGGGCCAGGTCGTGACGCGCCGGGATGGAGCAGAAGGCGCGGGTGTCGTCCACGAAGCCGGTGGTGTTCGAGAACCCGGCGGTCTCGGTGACGCGCTCGCGGAAGCGGCGCATCCCGTCGGGCGAGTCCAGGAACCACCACGGTGCGCCGAGCAGCAGCGCCGGGTAGACGCCCGCGAGCGGGGCAAGCTCGCGGGAGTAGACGGACTCGTCCATGGTGAACACCACGAGGCGGAACCGTGGGTGGTTCCCGAAGGCCTCGAGCAACGGACGCAGCGCCCGGGTGAACTCGACGCCGACGGGGATGTCGTAGCCCCGGTCGGCGCCGTACCGGGCGGCCACGGTCCCGCTGTGGTCGCGCAGCGACCCGGGGTGCAGCTGCATGACGAGGCCGTCCTCGGTCGACATCGCCGCCATCTGGAACAGCATGTGCGCGACGAATGCCTGAGCCTGCTCGGTCGACACCGGCACGCCCCGCAGCGCCTGGTCGACCAGGGCGCTCGCCTCGGCCTCCGGCAGCGGGGCGGTGTCGGCCAGCAGGTGGCCGTGGTCGGTGGCACGCGCACCGGCGGCCACGAAGCGCCTGCGCTGCTCGCGCAGCGCGTCGAGGTATGTGGCGTACCCGGTGATCGCCACCCCGGAGGCGGCGGCGAGCCGGTCGACGTCCTGCCGCCACCCCGGCCGGCCGAGCTCCAGCAGGGGATCGGGCCGGAAGGTGGGCACGACGCGCCCGCCGTATCCCGCCTCCGCCAGGCGCGTGTGGTGCTCGAGCGTGTCCCAGGCGGGGTCGGTCGTCGCCAGCACCTCGATGCCGAAGCGGTCCAGCAGGGCGCGCGGGCGGAAACCGGGCTCTGCGAGCCGTGCGACGAGCTGGTCGTAGAGGAGATCGGCGGTGTCGGGGGAGGGCGGCACGGTGGCGCCGAAGATCTCCACCAGCTCGTGCTCCAGCCAGAAGCGCGTCGGCGTCCCACGGAAGTGCCGCCAGCCGGCGCAGAAGCGGCGCCAGATCTCCCGCGGGTCACGCTCGACGTCGGCGCTGCCGTCGAGGGCCGGCACGCCGAGGCGGGGGAGCGTCTCCCCACGCGAGACGAGCATGCGCACCAGGTAGTGGTCGGGCACGACGAGCAGGCGGGCCGGGTCGGGGAACGGTGCGTCGGCGGCCAGCTCGGCGGCCAAGACGTGGCCGTGCATGGAGACGATCGGCAGGTCGCGTGTAGCGGCGTGGATCTGCCGGGCGATGGCACGCAGGCCGGGTTCGGCGGGCAGGGCACGGTCCGGGTGGAGGGTCCACGGCGGCGCCGCGTCGTCGGACACGGCTGGGGTGCTCACGGCGGCTCCTCCTCGACGTCGACCCGGCTCCGCCGTGGCGGTAGCCGCTGGCGGCTCGCGGCTGCGGCCCGGCTCGGGTCCGAGCATGGCTGCAATCGTTTGCCAGGATGGTGCACCCCGACCGCCTCGACATGCAAGCCCGCGGGCGGCACGTGGACAACGACCACGCGGAGGGATGACAATCGTTTGTGACGACGGCGGGAGGTCCGCCGGTCGACCGAGGAGAGCCATGACCAGCGCGCGTGAGGTGGCACAGCGGGCGGGGGTGTCGGTCTCGACGGTCTCCCGGGCGCTGCAGTCGCCCGAGCGGGTCTCGGCGGTCACCCGGGAACGCGTCGTGCGGGCCGCCCGCGAGCTCGGCTACCGGCCGGACCCCGTCGCGCAGGGCCTGCGCCTGGGGCGGACCCGCGCGCTCGGGCTGCTCGTCCCCGACTTCGAGAACCCGTTCTTCGCCTCCGTGACCAAGGGCGTCCAGGCCCGTGCTCGTGCCGCCGGCTACGCCGTCTTCGTCGCGGACTCCGACGAGGACGGCGTCGCCGAGCCCGACCTCGTCGCCGGGCTGGCAGAGCGGGTCGACGGCCTGGTGCTGGCGTCCCCGCGCTCCACCGACCGGGTCGTGCTCGGTGCCGTGGGTGACGTCCCGACCGTGCTGGTCAGCAGGGAGATGCCCGGGCTGCCGTCTGTCTCGGCCGACGACGGTGACGGCATGGCGCAGGCGCTCGGCCACCTGCACGCGTTGGGGCACCGGCGGGTCGCCGTGGCGACCGGGCCGGAGTCCTCCTGGTCGGGAGCCCGCCGGCTGGCGGGCGCGGCGCAGGCCGCCGAGCGGTTCGGGGTGGAGGTCGTGGAGCTGGGCAGCTTCGCGCCGCACTTCAGCGGCGGCCTCGTCGTGGCCGACCACGTCGTGGCCAGCGGGGCGAGCGCGCTCGTCGCCTTCAACGACCTCATGGCGCTGGGGGTGCTGGACCGGCTGGCCGCACGGGGCGTGCGGGTCCCGCAGGACGTGTCGGTGGTGGGCTTCGACGACGTCGGGGTCGCGACGCTGGTCTCGCCGGCGCTGACGACCGTCCGCCAGCCGCTCGCACGGTTGGGGCGCACCGCCGTGGACCTGCTGCTCGCCCGTGTCGAGGGGACGTCCGCGGAGCCGACCGGCAGGCCGCAGGACGAGGTGGTCCGGCTGCCGGTCGAGCTGGTCAGCCGAGCCTCGACGGGGGTCGTGCGCGAGGCCGGTCTGCCGGTGCCCGGCGCGAGCGAGGTGCACTCGTGACGGGCGCCAGGCTGCAGCGCTCGACCCCGCTGCCGGCGGGCCTGGAGGGTTACCCGGTGGACCCGGAGCAGGTCGGCATCGTCCACCTCGGGATCGGGGCGTTCCACCGCACCCACCAGGCGTACTTCACCGAGCTGGCGGTGCGGGCGACCGGGGACCGTCACTGGGGCGTCCTCGGCGTCACGCAGCGCTCGGCGGCGGTGCGCGACCAGCTGCGTCCGCAGGGTGGTGTCTACTCCGTCATGACACTGGCGCCACAGGGGACGTCGCTCGACGTGGTGGGCTCGGTGCTCGACGTCGCGCACCCCGGCGACGAGACGGGCCGTGTGCTGGCGGCCATGGCCGCGCCGACCACGCACGTCGTCACGCTGACCGTCACGGAGAAGGGCTACTCGCGTCTGCCCGACGGAGGGCTGGATCTCGCGCAGGTCGGCGCGGACCTCGAGGCGCTGTCCGCCGAGGAGCGGGGGGAGGAGCCGGAGGGCACCCGTCCGGCTCGCAGCGCCGTCGGCCTGCTGGTGCGCGGCCTCGCGGCCCGGCGTCGAGCGGCGGCGGGCCAGCCCCGTCCGTTGACCGTGCTCACGTGCGACAACATGGCGGACAACGGGCACGTGCTCGCCGGGCTCGTCCGGACTGCGCTCGACGTGGCGCTGCCGGGCACCGCGCGCGCGCTGCACGACTGGCTCGACGCCCACGTGGCCTTCCCGTGCTCCATGGTCGACCGGATCGCCCCGGTCACGACCCCGGCCCAGCGCGACGCCGCCGAGCGTCTGCTCGGTGCCCGCGACGAGGGGCTGGTCGTCGCCGAGCCGTTCCGGCAGTGGGTGATCGAGGACCGCTTCGCCGGGCCCCGCCCGGCCTGGGAGGTGGCGGGGGCGACGTTCACGGCAGCCGTCGCCCCCTACGAGCGCGCGAAGCTCCGTCTGCTCAACGGCACCCACTCCCTGGTGGCGTACACCGGTCTGCTGGCGGGGCACGCGACGATCGCCGAGGCGGTCGCCGACCCCGAGATCCTCACCTGGGCGCGCCGGCTCGTCCGGGACGACGCCGTGCCGACGCTCGTGCCACCGGACGGCCTGGACCTGGAGGCCTACGGGGAGCAGATCCTGGCGCGGTTCGCGAACCCCCACATCGGCCACACCACCGCCCAGGTCGCCACCGACGGCACGCAGAAGATCCCGCAGCGCTGGGGGCCGGTGGCGGCGGCGCGGCTGGCGCAGGGCGTCGTGCCACAGGCGGTGGCTCGCGGGCTGGCGGCCTGGGCCGTGCACGTGACCCGGACGGTGCGTGCCGGCGGCGACCTGGCGGACCCCCGCGAGCCCGAGCTGCGCGCGGTGGTCGACGCGGCCGCGCATGAGGGGGAGGACGCCGTGGTGCGCCGGCTGCTCACGCTCCCCGGTCTGCTGCCCGACGGTGCGGGTGCCGACGAGAGGCTGGCCCAGGCAGTCGTCGAGCACGCTCGCGGCCTACGTGACTGAGCGCGGGCGGCTGCCGGGCCGCTCGTCCGACGACGGGCGTCGGCTCACCGGCCGGCGTCGGCCGGTCGGCCGGGGCCACGCGGCGCTGGTCAGGGCGCGGGACGCCGACCCGTCGGCGCGGGGCCGGTGGACTCGCGCACGGTGAGGTGCGTCGGCAGCACCTCGTGCACGCGCGGCGGTCCCGCGGGAGAGTCGAAGGCCTCGATGGCCCCGACGAGGATGTCCGTCGCCACCCGCCCGGCGTCCTCGATGGGGGTGACGACGGTGGTCAGCGTGGGGTTGCAGAAGTCGGCGCCGTAGATGTCACCGCTGCCGACCACGCTGAGGTCCCCGGGCACGCGGACGCCGCGCTCGGCGAAGCGTCGCAGCGCGCCGATCGCCTGCATGTCGTTGAAGAAGAGGCAGGCCGTGGCCTCGGTGTTGAGCACCGCCTCCGCGGCGGCGGCCCCCGCCTCCCCGGTCGGCGAGTAGGGGCCGAGCTGCTGCACGGTGATGCCGAGCCGGCGGGTGACGGGCTGCAGCGCGCGCCAGCGCCGGCGGGTGGTCCAGCTCGACGACGGGCCGGCGATGTAGACGACCGAGCGGTGGCCGAAGGAGGCCAGGTGCTCGACCGCCTGCATGAAGCCCATCGGGGTGTCCAGGACGACGCTGGGCACCTCGGGCACGTCGCGGTTGACCAGCACGATCGGGATGCGGGTGTACGTCTCCTGGAGCTGGGCGTCGCTGAGCTTGGAGGCCGCCAGGATCAGGCCGTCGACCGAGCCGGCGATGTCGCGGATCGTGGCAGCCTCGACGCTCGCGGACGCCTCGGTGTCGACCAGGACCTGCCGGTACCCGCGCGCCTTGGCCTGTCCCTGGGTCCCCCGGATCAGCCCGAAGTAGAAGGGGTTGGTGACGTCGGGCACGAGCAGGGCGACGGCGTGGTTGCGTCCGGACAGCAGCGAGCGGGCGTGCGGGTTGGGCTGGTAGCCGAGCTCTTCCGCGGCGGCCAGGACACGCTGGCGCATCTCGTCGCTGACCCGCCCCGGCTGCATGAGGGCACGGGAGACCGTGGAGGTCGCGACCCCCACGGCCTGGGCGACGTCGGCGATGGTGACCGCCGTGCGGGGTCTGGCACCCCCTCGTGTCATGCGCGACTCCTCGTCACAGCGCGGCTCGGTGGGCCAAGGCTCGCACGGAGCACTCGCGATGGCAACTAACGGCAAACCATTGCCAAGTGTTGCCATCTTCCCTAGGGTGGCTCGCACCACGGCCGCACCGCCGCGCTCCGTCCCGGTGAGCGGTCGGGGCCGATCCCGTCGTCCGCACTCAGGCGGCAAGGTCGCCGCCGGGACAGGAAGAAGCGACATGGCAATGAAGCTGCGTTCACCCAGGATCCCCGTGGCGGGTCTGGTGCTCGCCTCCCTCGTCGTCGGCCTCGCCGCGTGCAGCCCCGGCAGCTCTCGCGACGACGGCAAGGCCGAGCTGACGCTCTGGACCCAGGAGACCGAGCCCGACCGCGTCCAGCGCACCGAGGCGAACCTCGCGCGGTTCACCGAGGAGACCGGGATCCCGGTCAAGCTGGTCACCGTGGACGAGGGCAGCCTCGCCGAGACGATGCTCACCAACGCGGCCTCCGGGACGCTCCCGGACGTCGTCAACCACCCTATGGTCATGACGGCCCGCTGGGCCGCCGCCGGGCTGCTCGACGAGCAGGCCGCCCAGGACGTCATCGCCGACCTCGGTGAGGACACGTTCCGCAGCGCCGGGCTGGAGTTCGCGAAGTACGACGGGGAGTACGCGGCGGTGCCCACCGAGGGCTGGGGCAATCTGCTCTACTACCGCAAGGACCTGTTCGACGCGAAGGGCCTGTCTGCACCGTCGTCGGTGCAGGACATCCTCGATGCCGCCAAGGTCCTCAACGACCCCGCCCACCAGCAGTACGGCATCGTGCTGGGCACCGACCCGGCGCACCCGGTGACGGAGCAGACCTTCGAGTCCCTGGGCCTGGCGAACGGCTGCCAGATCATCGACGAGGCGGGCGACCTGCAGTTCGAGTCCGACCCGTGCGTGCAGACCTTCGCGCTCTACAAGGAGCTCGCCCAGTACGCGCCCTCCGGCACGTTCGCCAGCTCGGACTCGCGGGCCGCGTACCTGGCGGGCCAGGCGGCGATGCTCATCCAGAGCCCCGCGCTGCTGCACCGGCTCGCCGGTCTCGACGACGCGGAGATCCCGGCCTGCGCCCAGTGCGGCGACGACCCGGCGTACCTGGCGAAGAACACCGGTCTGGTCTCGTCGATCGAGGGGCTGAACGGGGGCAGCGCGCAGTACGGCCGCACCAACAACTTCGGCATCACCATCGACGCCCACACCGAGGAGGCCAAGCAGCTCGTCGAGTACCTGCTGTCCGACGGCTACCAGGAGTGGCTGCAGCAGATCCCCAACCTCATGATCCCGATGCGTGCGGGCACCGCGGAGAACCCGACCGAGTACGTCGACGTGTGGAAGACGCTCGACGTCGGCGTCGACCGGCCGGGCAAGCTCACCGACTACTGGGGCGAGGAGGTCGTCGACGACCTGGTCGAGGGTGCGGAGAACTTCACCGTCTGGGGAGTCCCGCAGGGGTACGGCGAGCTCGCGGGCGTCCTCTACGAGACCCTCGCGGTGCCGGCGGCGGTCGGCGAGGTGCTCCAGGGCGCCACGACCCCGCAGGCCGCCGCGGCCGAGGTCCAGGACCGCATCGAGTCCGAGCTGAGCACCATCCAGAACGGCTGACACCGCACCGGCCCGCGGGTCCCGAACGGCTCCCGCGGGCCGGCGGTGCGATGCGCCTGAGCATCGGAGGAGACCGCCCCCATGACTGCCCCTGCCACCCCCACGACGGGCGGGCTGCTGCGCACCGAGCGTTCCCGCGAGGCGCGCACCGCGTACACGCTGCTGCTGCCGGCGATCATCGTGCTCGTCGCGCTCGTCTTCATCCCGATCCTGTGGAACGTCCTGATCGGGCTGCAGCACCTGCGGCTGCTCGACCTGCGCAGCTTCGGACCGTTGTCGTTCCTGGAGAACGGCCTGACGTTCGACAACTTCGCGCTCGTCCTCAGTCAGGGCGACTTCTGGGTGACCGTGCTGCGCACCGTGGTCTACGCGACTCTCGGCGCCGGCTTCTCGATCGCGCTGGGCCTGTGGGCCGCGCTGGCCATGAGCAAGCCGTTCCGCGGTCGCGGCATCGTCCGGGCGCTGCTGCTCCTGCCCTACGTCACCCCGGTCATCGCCGCGACGTTCACCTGGAAGACGATGCTGTCGCCGCAGTACGGCGCCCTCAACGCCTGGGGCAGCGCGCTGTTCGGGATGCCGCGCACCGACTTCCTCGGGCAGGGCTCGCTGCCGTTCGACGTGCTCGGCGTGCAGGGCCGGTTCCCGCTGAGCTTCGCCATGGTCATCGCGTTCGAGGCGTGGCGCTACTTCCCGTTCGCCTACATCTTCATCCAGGCGCGCATGCAGGCGATCCCGGGAAGCCTCTACGAGGCCGCACGGGTGGACGGGGCGACGATCCGCCAGCAGTTCCGCCACGTCACGCTGCCGTCGCTGTCCGGCGTGCTGGTGCTGCTGTTCCTGCTCCGGTTCATCTGGAACTTCAACGACTTCACCAACATCTTCCTGCTCACCGGTGGTCAGTCCGGTACGCAGGTGATCGCCGTGGAGATCTACCACTGGCTGATCGCGCGGAACAACCCAGGGGCGGCGGCCGCGCTGTCCCTCCTGCTGGCCGGCGTGCTGGTGGTCGCCCTGGCGATCTACTTCCGGTTCTTCGCCCGCAAGGAGGACATGTGAGCGCGGCAGCCCTCGACACCCGCCCGACGGCCGCCGGCGCGCCGGCGCCGGCGCTGCGCCCCCGTCGTCGTCACCAGAGCCGGGACCAGCGGTTCTGGACCGTCGTCCGCTGGGCCAGCATCGTCTTCTTCCTCGTGATCGCGGTCTTCCCGACCGTGATCATGATCGGGCTCTCGTTCCGCCCGGGTGCCGAGCTGCTGAAGACGCCTTGGCAGATCCTGCCGTCGCTGTCGGAGTTCACCACCGACACCTACTCGCGTGTGCTGCGCAGCCCGTCCGACGGTGGGTTCGGGTTCGCCGGCTACATCGGCAACAGCCTGTTCGTCTCCGGCTCCACCGTCGTGGCCTCGCTCGCGGTCGGGGTCTTCGCCGCGTACGCCGCGACCCGGCTGAGGTTCCGCGGCTCCGGGACAGTCAACGTCGGGATCATCCTCGTCTACCTGTTCCCGCCGCTGGTCTTTGCCGTCCCGCTGTTCGTGACCTTCACCAAGCTCGGCATGCGGCCGTCGTTCACCGCGCTGATCCTCATCTACCTGTCCTCGACGCTCCCGCTCGTCATCTACATGCTGCGCAACTATTTCCGCAGCATCCCCGTGGAGCTGGAGGAGGCAGCCCGCATCGACGGGGCGTCGCGGTGGCGGATCATCCGCAGCATCATCCTGCCGCTGGCCCGGCCCGCCATCGTGACCGTCGGCTTCTACGCCTTCATGTCGGCCTGGGACGAGTTCATGTTCGCGCTGCTCTTCCTCGTCGAGGACCGCAGCTCGTGGACCGTCTCGCTCGGCATCAACCAGCTCGAGAGCAACCTCGGCACCCCGACGACGGTGCTGATGGCGGGCTGCGTCATCATCACGATCCCGCTCGTGATCCTCTTCTCCGTCGCCCAGCGGTCCTTGGCCGAGGGGCTGACGAGCGGTGCGGTCAAGGACTGACACCGGCTCCCTGCGAAAGGAACGTTCTGCATGAAGATCACCGGCGTCGAGCCGAAGTTCGTCGACCGCTACCTGCTCGTCGAGGTGACCACCGACGAGGGCATCACGGGGCTGGGCGAGTCGGGGGCGTGGGGCTTTCTCGATGCGTCGGCCGCCGCGATGGAGAAGTTCGCGGAGTACCTGGTCGGCCAGGACCCGCTGCTCATCGAGCACCACTGGCAGTACATGTACCGGGCCAACCACTTCCGCGGCGCGGCCATCATGGGTGCGCTCAGCGCGCTGGACATCGCGCTGTGGGACATCGCCGGCAAGCACTACGGGGCGCCGGTGCACGCGCTGCTCGGTGGGCCCGTGCGGAGCAAGGCGCGCGTCTACGGGCACGTGTTCGGAGCGAGCCGCGACGAGCTGGTCGCCGGCATCGTCGAGGCCAAGGACAAGGGGTTCACCGCTGTGGGCCACCTGACCCCGTTCACCGACGCACCGCGCTCGGAGCCCTACTTCGAGACCCAGGCGCAGAAGATCCGCAACGCCGTCGACACCGTCGAGGCCTACCGCAACGCCGTGGGCAATGAGGTGGACCTGTGCATCGAGATCCACCGCCGGATGACCCCGACCGAGGCGGTCCAGCTCGGCCGAGCCATCGAGCACCTGACCCCGATGTTCTTCGAGGACCCGGTGCTGCCCGACAATCTCGACGAGATGGAGTACGTCGCCAGCAAGATCAGCATCCCGATCGCCACCGGGGAGCGCTTCACCAGCCCCTGGGAGTTCGAGATGCTGCTCAGCCGCAACGCGGTGCAGTACGTCCGGCCCGACGTGTGCATGGTCGGCGGGATCACCGCGGCCAAGAAGGTGGCGGCGCTGGCCGAGGCGCGGCACGTCGGCGTCATCCCGCACAACCCGCTCAGCCCGGTGTCCACCGCGGCCTGCCTGCAGATCGCTGCGGCGGTCCCGAACTTCGCGATCCAGGAGCTGCCGCTGGGGGAGGACCGCTACCCCAAGCAGGCGGCGTTCTCGATGAGCTACGCCTTCGACGGAGCGGGCTTCCTGGACATCCCGACGACGGCGGGGATCGGGGTCGAGCTGAAGCCGGACGCGGTGGAGAACGTGCCGCGCCGGCCCTGGGGGGACATCGTCGCGCGCCGGCACGTGGACGGCTCCGTGATCGACCAGTGAGCCGCGCGTGCAGGGCCGCCCCGCCGTGGACGACGACGTGGCGGCCCTGCACGGCTACCCGGTGACGGCCGGGCCGCCGGCCGCCCTTCCTCGCGCGGGCACCTTCGTGCGCCGGTACCGTGCCGCAGCACACCGACGAGGGAGGGCGCGATGACAGACCCGTGGGACGCGGACAACGACCGTCACGAGACGCCCACCGAGCGGATGGACCGCAACTGGAACGAGCTGCTGCAGGAGCTGCGCGTGACGCAGACCGGCGCCCAGCTGCTCACCGGCTTCCTGCTGACGATCCCGTTCCAGCAGCGGTTCGCCGACCTGGACACGTACCAGCGGGTGCTGTACCTGGGGCTCGTGGCGGCGGCGCTGGTCGCGACGGCCCTCATCGTCGCCCCGGTCAGCATGCATCGTGAGCTGTTCCGCCGGCGGATGAAGCCCGAGCTCGTGCGCTTCGCCGACCGGTTCGCGCGGGTGGGGCTGCTGGTGCTGGCGGTCGCGCTCGTCGGCGTGGCCGTGCTGCTGTTCGACGTGGTGCTGTCCCGCCCCGCCGGGCTCGTCGCGGGGGCGGTGGCGGCCGTCCTGCTGGCGGCCTGCTGGTGGGTGCTGCCGGGGCTGTTGCGGCGTGGTGCACCACGCCGTCACGGGCAGCCCTCGGGGGCCGTGCGCGGGGTCGACACGTAGCCGTCCGAACCGGACGCAAGGCTCTGACGTCGCATTCGCCCGCTCCGGCTGCCGCACGTCACCCGCCGGGTTACCGTCATGGTCACGACGCGACGTCGGTCGTACGGGCTCGAGCCAAGGGTCCGTCGGGGAGCGACCGCAGCGGCGTCTGGAGGAACCGTGGCAGCTCAGATCACCACCACGACGGGGCGGATCCGGCGCGGCCTGGACGAGGACCGTTGGTGGTGGTCCGACGAGGTCTTCCAGATCCACGGGATGGCCCCCGGTGAGGTTGTCCCGACGACTGACGTCCTGCTGCTGCACGTGCTGCCGGAGGACCGGCCGATGGTCGCGCACGTGCTCGACGACGCGGTGCGCTCCGGCGTGGCGTTCGGGGTCTCCTACGGCATGGCCGACCTGACCGGGCACCGCCGCACCGTCGTGCTGAGCGGCTCGGTGGACCCGCGCGACCGCAGCGTCGACGGGGTGCTCGTGGACGTCACGATGGTGGAGCGGCGCTCCGTCGCCCAGCAGGTGGATGAGCAGCTGCGCCGGGCGCTGGACTCGCACACCGCGATCGACCAGCTCAAGGGGATCTGGCGGGCCGTGCACGGCGTGGACGAGGTCGCCGCGTTCGACGCGCTGCGGGAGATCTCCCAGCACCGCAACGTCGGTCTGCGCCGCCTGTCGGAGCGGGCCGTCGGCTGGCTGTCGGCGCAGGGCGGGCTCGGGGCGCACGGTGCGCGCATGCTCGACGAGGCGATCGAGCACGCCTGTCGGGAGACACGCTCGTGACGTCCGGCGACGGCGGCTTCCCGCCGCAGCAGCAGCAACCGCCGGGGCTCACCGGGGACATGGTCCCCGAGCCGGACCACGGCGAGGACTCCTACCGCGGCGCCGACCGGTTGACCGGCAGGAAGGCCCTCGTCACCGGAGGCGACTCCGGTATCGGCCGGGCGGTGGCGATCGCGTTCGCCCGCGAGGGAGCGGACGTGGCGGTCGTCTACCTGCCGGAGGAGGACGAGGACGCCCGGGTCACCGGCGAGTGGGTGCAGCGCGCGGGCCGGCGGTGCGTGCTCGTCCCGGCGGACCTGCGCGACGAACAGCGAGCACGGGCGGCGGTGCACGAGGCCGCGGAGGGCCTGGGCGGCCTCGACGTGCTGGTGAACAACGCCGGGTTCCAGATGGCACGCCGTTCCTCGGTCGCCGACATCACCACGGATGACCTGGACCGCACGCTGCGGACGAACTTGTACGCGCTGTTCTGGGTGACGCAGGCGGCGCTGGAGCACCTGGGCCCCGGGGCGGCGATCATCAACGTGTCGTCGATCCAGGCGTACCAGCCCTCCCCGGCGCTCGCGGACTACGCGTCCACCAAGGCGGCCATCAACGCGGTGACGATCAGCCTCGCCGAGGAGCTCGGCCCCCGGGGCATCCGCGTGAACGCCGTGGCGCCCGGACCGATCTGGACACCGCTGCAGCCCGCGACGCAGCCGCCGGAGAAGGTCGAGCAGTTCGGCGCCGACACCCCGCTGGGGCGGGCCGGCCAGCCGGCCGAGGTCGCGCCGGCCTTCGTCTTCCTGGCCGACGAGGCGTCGGCGTCGTACGTGTCCGGCACGGTGCTCGGCGTCACCGGCGGCCGCCCGGTGTTCTGAGTCCTTCCCTCCGGGGACGCCCCGGTGCACGGAGACCGGGTGAATCGGGGCATACGTCCAGATCTCGGGCCGGCGCACCTGGACATCGCCCGTGACCTGGTCTCACACTCGCAGTGTGACTCGCGCCACGCGCGCGGCCGGGGGAGGGCAGCCCGCGGCCAGGTACGGACCGGGCGGACCCCCGACGGCCCGGTCCGGATCGGGTGCGCCCCCGGCCTCCCCGGTGGCGGCCCCGGACCACGTGAGTGCGGTACCGGCTCTCGTCGCCACGGGCGAGGGCGACCTGCCGCCGGCCGAGCCGCCCCGTCCCGACCCGACGTTCGAGCGGCTGGCTCGGCTGGTGCGGGCCCACCTGGGTGTCCCGGTGGCGCTCGTCTCCTTCCCCGAGGGTGACCAGGAGACGTACCTGGGTGCCGCAGGGCTGGTCGAGCCGTGGGCGTCGCTGCGCAGCACGCCGCTGTCGTGGACGTTCTGCCAGTACGTCCTTGCCGACTCCGCACCGCTCGTGGTCGAGGACGCGCGTGCCGTCGCGGGGCTGCGCGACGTCCCGGCGATCCGCCGGCTGGACGCCGTGGCCTACGCGGGCTTCCCGATCCACGACGTCGACGGCCAGGTCGTCGCGTCGCTGTGCGCGGTGGACCACCAGCCGCGGCGGTGGACCGAGGACGACCTGCGCTACCTCGAGGACACCGCGCAGGCGGCCAGCAGCGAGGTCCAGCTCCGCCAGCGTGCCCAGCGGGCCGGCGAGCTGCACGACCGCGCCAGCCGCGCGCACCGGCACAGCCGTCGGCTGCTCGAGCTCGCGGAAGCGTTCGCGCGGGTCAGCACCACGCCGGAGACGATCGCGACGCTGCGCCGCTTCTCGGCCAGCGCCGTCGGGGCGTCCTTCGCCGGGGTCAGCCTCGTCGAGCCCGACGGGGAGCGTCTGGTGCCCTGGGAGGACGACGACCCGCAGCCCGACGCGCTCGGCGGCGCGCTGCTCGCCGCCCCGGGCACCCGGCAGCCGTTCGGCCCG
>Ga0164243_10005772_pt1 | contig 18861 bp, 20 predicted proteins | sample OricompcompostOP_FD_108781 | JGI IMG/M metagenome (GOLD analysis project Ga0164243, IMG submission 108781) | Organic Plus compost microbial communities from Emeryville, California, USA - Original compost - Organic plus compost (OP) | ecosystem: Engineered > Solid waste > Mixed feedstock >... | reverse complement strand
CCTCATGTGCGATGCCGACGCGGCTCCGCCGTCGCGACACCAGCTCACGGCACTGTGCCTCGCAGACCGCCACCGTCTGCGGATTGGCCTGCGGCAGCGGCCGGTCGAGGTAGCGGGCGTCGAAACTCGCCACGTTCGCGAGACTGCCGAACCTCGGCTCGACACCGAAGGTCTCCTCGAACATGTCCACTTCGGACGGTTCGGCCATGCGCAGCTCCAGCCCGGTCAGCGGCACACCGGTGGGCAGCAGTTCGCTGATCACGGTGTAGATCGCGCCGAGATCGCGGGCCACGAGGAAATCCGCGATATCACCCGGCAGTGTGCTGTCGTCGAGCTCCATCCGGACCTGACCGTCCCGCACCGTCGCCCTCGGAATGCTGAACGTGAAGCTGAGATCCAGGTAGCGCAGCGCGAAGTCCACCGCGTCGCGCACGGTCGGGCTGCTGATGAACGCGAAGCCGAACATGCCGAACGTGGTCGCGTGGTAGCCGCGGCCCACCGCCAGGCCCATATCCGGGAGTTCGGCGGCGAGGTTACGCACGACCTGCAGTTCCTGCCGCGCCTCGACCACGGCCGCGGGGTCCGCGAGCTGCCCCGGTGTCAGGCCGCTGCCGGCCAGCAGGTCCTCGCGGGCCAGGCCGTTCTCCTCGCCGAAGCGCACCAGCAGGCACACGCTCGCTACCCCGCGCGGGAAGTCCCAATGCCCGATGGCCGGATCCGCCAGCTGCTTCATGGCCGAAATTATGGATCGTCTGACCGCTGTTGTCTTGGCCACCCGCCAACCCGCCTCTACCTTCGAGTACGTGAGTGAGCCACGGACGTCTTACCGCGAGCCGACGGTAGCCATCATCGGTGCCGGTTTCGGTGGCCTCGGCATGGCCATGACCCTCAAGCGGGCCGGATTCGGGAACTTCACCGTGTTCGAGCGCGGCACCGACCTGGGCGGGGTGTGGCGGGAGAACACCTACCCCGGCGCGGCCTGCGATGTGCCGTCGCCGCTGTACTCGTACTCGTTCGCGCCCAATCGCACCTGGCCACGCCGGTACTCCGAGCAGCCGGACATCCTCGCGTACCTGCGCCGGGTCGCCACCGAGCACGGCGTGCTGGACAGGGTCCGCTTCGGCACCGAGGTCACCGGCGCGGAGTTCGACGAGGACAGCAGGCGGTGGCGGGTCGAGACCGCGCGGGGAGACACGTTCGAGGCCGACGTGCTCATTCCCGCGGTCGGGCAGCTGTCCCGGCCCGCGCTGCCGGACATTCCCGGTGCGGAGACGTTCACCGGCGCCGCCTTCCACTCGGCGACCTGGAACCACGACGTCGACCTGACCGGCAAGCGGATCGCGGTGATCGGCACGGGCGCCAGCGCCATCCAGTTCGTGCCGCGGATCCAGCCGAAGGCCGGGCGGCTCACCGTCTTCCAGCGTTCGGCGCCGTACGTCGTACCGAAGGCCGACCGTGCCTACACCCGCTGGCATCACCGCGTCTACCAGGCGCTGCCGCTGACCCAGCTGGCCGGCCGGTTCGGCACCTGGAGCCTCGGCGAGTTCCTGACGGCGGCGCTGACGTCGGCACAGCCGCTGGGAAAGCTGGTGGAACTGTTGTTCAAGTACCAGCTGCGGCGCCAGATCCGGGACAAACGGCTACGCGAGAAGCTGACACCGGATTACCCGATCGGCTGCAAACGGCTGCTGTTCTCCAACGACTGGTATCCGGCGCTGGAGCAGTCTAATGTGGACGTTGTTACCGACCGGATCACCGGCATCACGCCGAACGGTGTGCGCACCGAGCAGGGTGAGCACGAGGTCGACGTGATCATCTACGGCACCGGGTTCAAGGCGACCGAGTTCCTCGCGCCGATGCGGATCCGTGGTCTCGACGGGCACGAACTGGCCAAGGACTGGGCCGAGGGTGCGCATGCCTACCTCGGTATCAGCGTGCCCAACTATCCGAACATGTTCCTGATCTACGGGCCGAACACCAACCTCGGCGGCAACTCGATCATCTACATGATGGAGCACCAGGCCAGGTACATTCTGCAGGTCCTGCGCTCGGGAATGTCCTGTGTGGACGTCAAACCGGAGGTCGCGGCAACCTTCGACGAGGAGGTGCAGCGCCGGCTGGCGCACAGCGTGTGGAGCGGCTGCTCGAGCTGGTACCGGGAGGCGAACGGCCGCGTGTCCACCAACTGGCCGGGCCTGGTCTGGGAGTATCACAAACGCACGGCGAAACCGGATCTCGGCGCGTATCAGGAGGTGGCGTGAGGTGGCCGACTACGACGTGCTGGTGGTCGGCTCGGGTTTCGGTGGCAGCGTCACCGCGTTGCGGCTGACAGAGAAGGGGTACCGGGTCGGCGTACTGGAGGCGGGAAGGCGCTTTCGTGACGAGGAGTTCGCGAAGAACTCCTGGCACCTCAGGGACTATCTGTTCGCGCCCGCGCTGGGTTGCTATGGCATTCAGCGCATCAACCTGCTCCGCGATGTGATGGTGCTCAGCGGGGCAGGCGTCGGCGGCGGATCGCTGGTCTACGCCAACACGCTCTACGAACCGCCGGAGGCGTTCTACCGCGACCGGCAGTGGGGGCACATCACCGACTGGCGTGCGGAACTCGCGCCCTACTACGACCAGGCGAAGCGGATGCTCGGCGTGACACGGTACCCGCGGACCAGCCCGTCGGACCGGGTCATGCGCGCGGTCGCCGAGGACATGGGCGTCGGCCACACCTACCACCCCGCGCAGGTCGGCGTGTTCTTCGGCGAGCGGCCCGGCGAACGCGTCGCGGACCCGTTCTTCGGCGGGATCGGGCCGGCGCGCACCACGTGCACGCACTGCGGCGAGTGCATGACCGGCTGCCGGCACAACGCGAAGAACACCCTGGTCAAGAACTACCTGTACCTGGCCGAGCAGGCCGGCGCCACGGTGCATGCGCTGACCACGGTCACCGACGTGAAGTCGCGGCCGGAGGGCGGTTTCGTGGTGCGGGCGCGGCAGACGGGCGGGCGTGGCCGGCGCACCTACACGGCGGACCAGGTCGTGTTCGCGGCCGCGTCACTCGGCACACAGCGGCTGCTGCATCGCTTGCGGGACAAGGGAAGCCTGCCGAACGTGTCGCCGCGGCTGGGCACGTTGTCGCGTACCAACTCCGAGGCGGTCCTCGAGGCGAAGGCGCGTGGTGCCGGCATCGACTATTCCGAGGGCGTGTCGATCACGTCCTCGCTGCATCCGGACGAGCACACGCATATCGAGCCGGTGCGGTACGGGCACGGCAGCAATCTGATGGGCATGCTGGGCACGGTGCTGGTCGACGCGCGGGCGGGGCGCCCGCGATGGCTGCTCGGGTTGCGTGAGCTGTGGCGGCAGCGGCGTGACCTGCCGTACCTGCTGAACCCGCGGCACTGGTCGGAGCGCACGATCGCGTTGCTGGTGATGCAGAGCCTGGACAACTCGCTGACCACGTACACCAAGCCCGGGCTGTTCGGGCGGCGGATGACCACGCGGCAGGGCATCGGCGAGCCGAATCCGGTGTGGATCCCCGCCGGCCACGACGCGACGCGGCGAGTGGCGGAGAAGATCGACGGCGTGCCCGGCGGCGCGTGGCCGGACTTCGCGAACATCCCGCTGACCGGCCATTTCATCGGCGGCTGCGCGATCGGAGATTCGGCCGAGACGGGTGTGGTCGATCCGTACCACCGGCTGTACGGCTACGAGGGTCTGCACGTGGTCGATGGTTCGACGATTTCGGCGAACCTGGGCGTGAACCCGGCGCTGACCATCACCGCACAGGCCGAGCGCGCGATGTCGCTGTGGCCGAACAAGGGCGAGCCCGACCAACGCCCGCCGCTGGGCTCCCGGTATGTGAGGCTGGCCCCGGTCGCCCCGAAGAACCCCGTTGTCCCCGAGGCAGCCCCCGCCGCCCTGCGGTTGCCGATCAGCCCCAAGTGAGGTGTCTACTGTGGACTACCCAGCTGAGCCGTGGGATCTGCAGGGGCACGGTTACGTGTCGCTGTGGCAGGTACCGGTGCCGGCGCTGCCGCCACTACCACCCGAGGTGAAGCCGATCAGCGTACTGGGCCGGGCCCTGGTGGCGACCGCGTTCGTCGACTACCTGCCGGGAAGCCTGCTGCCGTACCACGAACTCCTGGTGGGCGTACTGGTGCGCCAAGGCAGGCACGTAGGCCTGACGATCACCGACATCTGGGTGGACAGCCCGTCCTCCAAGGCCGGCGGCCGTGAGCTGTGGGGTATCCCGAAGGAACTGGCGGACTTCAAACTGGTCCACGAACCAACCTTCACCGGCGTCGCCACCGCCGGCGAGACGCTCCTGGCAGAGGCCCAGGTACAGAAGCAGTTCCAGGACATCCAGCTGCCGTTCCGACAGAAAAACGCCGCCCCGCGACGGTTCCCGCCCAAGGGCGGCGTCCGCCTGCCGTTCCCGGTGAAGGGCACGGTCCTGCAAACCCTGAACGGCACCCTGGCCCACACCCCCGTCCGCGCCACCGGCCGCATCAACCTGGCCCGCGGCACCTGGCAGTTCGGCGGTCCCCTCACCTGGCTCTCGGGCCGCCGCCCACTGACCACCATCACCGCAACAGACTTCCAACTCCGCTTCGGCCCCCGCCGCGCCTGACCGCTGCGACTCCGCCGGGGTCCGCCGGCCAACCTGCTGGCGGACCGCCGCGAACCCCAGGGGCCCGGCCCGACTCCGAACCACCACCGCCGATCGGTCGTCGCCCTCCCGCAGACCGCGCGAGGTTGGGTTCGGTTATCGCGCGCCCGCGAGGGACGAGCCTCGCGTTCCGCGATCGGTGCCAGGCGCCGTCAGGAGGCCACAGCCCCGAGCCGACGCGGCCGCAGGTCGTCGGAGTGAACGGGTTCGCCGCAGTGTCCGCACACCGGGCGCACGTGCAACTCGGCCCCGCAGGTGTGTTCCCACACGGTGGGGGCCGGCCCCTCGGTTACGTAACGATCGCCCCATTCCATGAGGCCGTGGAGGATGGGCGTGAGGTCGCGCCCGGCTTGGGTGGGAACGTACTCGTAGCGGGGCGGGTGTGTTTCGTACTGTTGTTTCTCCAGTACGCCCGCGCTGACGAGCTTGCGCAGGCGGTTGGCCAGAATGTCGCGGCTGGCGCCGGTGTTGTGCGCGATCTGATCGAACCGCCGCACCCCCAGCAAGATCTCGCGCAACGCCAGCAGCGTCCACCTCTCGCCGATCACGCCCAGCGCGTTGGCGATCGAACACTCACGTCCGGCCATGGTCGACACCTCCTCGCCACATCATGCCCGCCACTACCTGGCCGCACACCCGAAACCGCATGTCACGCGCCGGCACGGTCGGACCCCATCGTGCCGCCCAGCACCCCACTCCGCACGTCCGTCCCCATTCCGCCGGACGCGTCAGCTGCGACCGAGCGGCCGGGCCGCGGAACCGCCCGGCCGGGAATCGTCGGGCGGCTGCGAATCGGCGCGCGGCGGACCTCGGTTCTCGCGCGTCCGGCGAGCCATCGAGCCGCCCAGCCGATGGGCCGCCCCGGTCACCGGCCTTGGCGGACGCGACCCGGCCACCTGCCGCCCACCGCTGCGGATGCTGCGCAACGGCCTGGCCGCTGAGCCACCCGGCCGCCACACCCATCGCACTGGCCCTGGCCACCGGCCGACCGGGTCCGGCTGTCGGAGTCGCCGAGTCGCTCGGCCAAGCCGCCGACCCACGCCGGCACCAGCCATCCGGTCCGCAGAGCCGCCCGGCGGCCAAGCCGCCCGAACCACCAACCCCTGAACGGCCAACCATCCGGCAACCTCACCCGGCGGCCGAGTCACCACCCGTCCCACCTGCGCGACCACCACCCACCATGTGAGTCTTGAAATCCAACTTACCACGTGAAAGCATAAGTCGAATTTCACAACTAACCCAACTATCGACGTCGCCCACACCGAAGGAGCCCCGAGATGTCCCGCGACCTCGCAACCCACCCCGACGTCCAGCGAGTCCGTTCCCGCCCGGCGCGGACGCCGGACAAGGTGATCGACGCGGGGTGGCTGCGCGAGGTCGCCCTGAAAGCGGGGGTCGACGACGTCGCCGCCGTTGCGATCGGCCATCCGGATCTCGCCGGTGAGCGCGCCTACGTCGAGTCCGCGCTGCCCGGTACCCGCAGCCTCATCTCCCTCGTCGTACGGATGAACCGCGACAACGTGCGGTCCCCGGCTCGCAGCGTCGCCAACCAGGAGTTCCATCGCAGTGGCGAGATCATCAACGAGGCCGCACGCGACATCACGCGTGCGCTGCAGGACGCCGGCCACCGCGCCGTCAACCCGTCCGCGACCTTCCCGATGGAGATGGACCGCTACCCCGGCCGCATCTGGGTGGTCGCCCACAAGACGGTCGCGGTGGCGGCCGGCCTTGGCGCGATGGGCATCCACCGCAACGTCATCCACCCCCGCTTCGGCAACTTCATCCTGCTCGCCACGATTCTGGTCGACGCGGAAATCACCGCATACGGCGAAAAACTCGACTACAACCCCTGCCTCGAATGCAAACTGTGCGTCGCGGCGTGCCCGGTCGGCGCGATCGCCAAGGACGGCGCCTTCGACGTCCGCGCGTGCGCGACGCACAACTACCGCGAATTCATGGGCGGTTTCACCGATTGGGTGGAAACCGTCGCCGACAGCGAGAGCGGCGCCGATTTCCGTGCCCGCGTCAGCGATTCCGAGAACGCCTCCATGTGGCAGAGCCTGTCCTTCAAGGCCAACTACAAGGCCGCATACTGCATGGCCGTCTGCCCGGCGGGCGAGGACGTCCTCGAGCCCTATCTCGCCGACCGCAAAGGGTTCCTGAACCAGGTGCTGCGGCCGTTGCAGGACAAGGAAGAAACGATCTACGTCGCCCCGGGCTCACCGGCCAAGCGGCACGTCGAGCGCCGCTTCCCGCACAAGAAGGTCAACGAGATCGGATTGCGTCCCGACTGATCGGGGTAACACCACGTGCGGAACACCACAACCCGCGACTGGGAAGAAAGCACGGCCGGCGTTCGTTGAGACCTCGGCTGGTCGGCACTGTCGTGCACTTCGTCAACTTCATCGTGCGCAGGGTCGGCCCATGTCGTCAACAAACCAGGAAAGGAGGCGGCAGGTGAAACGGGACCACATCGACTGGCGGCATCATGCCGCCTGCCGGGACGAGGACCCCGAACTCTTCTTTCCCGTGTCCGACAAGGGGCCGGGCGCCCGGCAGGCGACGCAGGCGAAGGATGTCTGCGCGCGCTGCCCGGTCAGGGCCGAGTGTCTGAACTACGCGCTGGACAACGGACTCGACTACGGCATCTTCGGTGGCACGACGGAGACCGAACGGCGCAGGCTGTTCCGCCGTACGAGCCGCACGAGCGCCGACGCGGCGTGAGCCGGTTCACCGTTCGGCTGTACAGACTGTTCTGTACGTGGTAGACAGTTGCTGCCTACGGTTGAAAACGCAGCCCGCGCGATCATGTCGAGCTGCCAACCGGAGGGTCTCGTGACCACAGCCACTCTGCTGCACATCACGTCCAGCCATCCATGCCGCGGCCGAACGGTGCCGTGCCCCGGCGGTGGGCCCGCGAGCCCCGACCTTGCCCATGCCCTCGACAACTGACCTGTGAGATATTGACGTCGTGAGTTCAGTCGATTCGTCTCAAGCCGAGCCCCCAGGCGGGCAGACCGTAAGTGTCACCGTGGAAAAGCACGGCCGGGCCGCGGTCGTCATGGTGTCTGGCGACATCGACATGGTGACCGCTCCCGAATTCGAGAAGGCGCTGATCGCCGCGCTGCGCGACAAACCGGAGGCACTGGTCGTGGACCTGACCGGTGTCGCGTTCCTCGGGTCGGCGGGGCTGACCGCGCTGGTCGCCGCGCGCCAGGAGGCAGGCGAGGGCACTGCCTTGCGGGTGGTCGCCAAGAGCAGCGCCACGGCGCGTCCGCTCCAGCTCACGGGTCTCGACCAGGAGATCCCGCTCTACTCGACGCGTGAGGAAGCGCTCGGCGCCTGAGTTCACGCAGCCGTCCTCAGGAGCGCTCGAGGTCCTTCGCGGTGAAGCCGCGGATCAGCTCGCCCGGATCGGTGTCCAGCGCGTCGGCGATCCGCACGAGTGTCTCGAACGTGGGATTCGCCAGGCCGCGCTCGATGTCGCTGATCCCGGAGTGCGCGATATCGAGCTTGTGGGCGAGTTTTTCCTGGGTCAACCCCTCGACCGCCTTGCGGGCTTCGTTGACGCGGCGACCGAGTTCGGCGGACGCGGGGGAGGGACTGGACGGCCTCGGCACGCGGTACAGGTTGTGCCAAACTTGTTCCCGGAACCACAGAACATGATCTTACGTACAGGTGCTTAAGGTCATGTACTACAGTGACGCCGAACGGTCGCTTAAAGCCGCAGGTCACACGGACGGGAGCCGTCACGGTGGTCGAAGACCTTCCTGTCACACCCATGTCCATCGAGCTGACGCTGGCGCACCGGCGGTTCTGGTGGCAGATCGACGACGAGGACACGCAGCCGGGGCAGCGGCACGTCTCGGCGGACATCACCCCGCTGGACCCGTGCCCGGACGAGCTCCGGCACGTCGCCGACATCGAGCTGGCCGTCGCCGGGCTCGGCCAGGAGCCGAACCTGCTCGACGCGGTCGTGCTGGGCGAGTGGGCGCTGGAGTTCCTCACGGAGACCGTGGTCGATCCGGGCGCCGGAGAGCTGCATCAGGCGCTCGAAGCCGAGATCGCCCCGGGGCCGCCGCGCATGGTGGTGCTGCGGCATGTCGCGCTCACGCCGCTGTGGCGCGGGCACGGTCTCGGCGCCGCGCTGATCGGCAGCGCGCTGCGGATGCTCGCGCTCGAGGCGAGGCTCGCCGTGTGCCGCGTCTCGCCGCTGGAGTTCGTCCAGTGTCACGACGACCCGCAGTTGCGCGAACTCGCCGCGGCGCGCGTCGGCGGGATGCTGGAGGGCATCGGTTTCCGCCGCTGGCGCGATCTGCACGTGATCGGCCTGCGTGATCCGGCGTTGCTGGAGGCCAGGATGAAGGTGCTCGACCTGTGGTGGCCCAGCGGCGGAAAGCCGCACCTCTAGCGGGCGGCGGGTGGATCGGGCGCGAGCGTGCCGTCCGGGGTGATGTGCTCGAAGATCTGGTCGACCAGCGTGACGACGTGCGGATCGTCGACGGTGTAGAGGTGGCGCCTGCCGTCCCGGCTCGCGGTGATCACGCCGGCCAGCCGCAGTTTCGCCAGGTGCTGGCTCACTGTCGCGATGCCGAGGCCCACCTTCGCCGCGAGCGTGCCGACGTCGTAGGAGCCGTGTGTGATGAGCCACACGAGGTGCAGCCGCGGCGGGCTCGCGAGCAGGGCGAAGGTGGCCGCGGCGGCGGTCAGCTGCGGCCGGGTGGGCTCTCCGTCGTCGCCGGTGATGTCCGGTTCTGCGGTGGTCCGGGTGGCGGGTTTCGGCATGGCGATCTCGATTGTTCCCCAGTCCGCAGTCGTTGTCGCGGGGAACCTTGATCCATTTCGTTGGTTGCGAAAACAACAAAACGGGCGCAAGGCTGGCATTTCGGTCGGTTCTGGAGGGGAAAGCCGGATGTCCGCGAAACTGGTGCGCCCGCTCGGGCTGTGTGCCGGACTCACCGTGCCGGCGCTGGTACTGCGTGCCGGCGGGCTGACCCCGGCACCCGTGGCCGGTCTCCTGCTGTTCGGCATGGCCGTGGTCGCGGCGTCGTTCGTGCTCGCCTGGGCCGCCGAGGCCGCGCAGGTGGACATCTCCGGTGGGCTGGCGATCGCGATCCTCGCGGTGATCGCCGTGTTGCCGGAGTACGCGGTCGATCTCTACTTCGCCTACACCGCCGGTTCGGATCCGGCGTACGTGGCCTACGCGGCCGCGAACATGACCGGTTCGAACCGGCTGCTGCTCGGACTCGGCTGGTCGGTGGTCGTGCTCGTCGCGCTGGCGCTCGCGAAACGCCGCAGTGGCAGGACTTTGCGGGAGCTGACTCTTGGCTCCCGCTACCGGGTCGAACTGGGCTTCCTCGCGATCGCGTCCGTGGCCGCGTTCCTGATCCCGGCGACCGGCGGGATTCCGCTGGTGCTCGGCTTCGCCCTGCTCGGGTTCTTCGTCTTCTACCTGTGGAAGCTCGCCCGCGCCGAGCCCGGCGCGCCGCATCTGGTCGGCCCCGCCGCGACGATCGGCGCGTTGCCGAAGCGGGTACGCCGGCTGCTCGTGACCGTGCTGTTCGCGTTCGCCGCACTGGTGATCGTGCTGTGCGCGGAACCGTTCGCGCATTCGCTGCTCGAAACGGGTACGAGCCTTGGCGTCGACGAGTTCCTGCTCGTGCAGTGGCTCGCACCGCTGGCCTCGGAGGCGCCCGAGTTCGTCGTGGCGATCCTGTTCGCCGTGCGCGGTCGTGGCGACGAGGCGATCGGCACGCTCATCTCCAGCAAGGTCAACCAGTGGACCCTGCTCGTGGGCAGCCTGCCGCTCGCCTACCTCGCCGGTGGTGGTGGGACGGCGCTACGCCTGGACGCGCGCCAGATCGAGGAGTTCCTGCTCACCGCGACCCAGACGCTGCTGGGCGTCGCGGCCTTGCTGGCCCTGCGTTTCCCGCGCTGGGGCGCCTGGTTGCTGCTCGCGTTGTTCGGCGCCCAGTTCGTGTTCCCCGGGCAGACCGCGCGATACGTGCTGTGCGGCATTTACGCGGCACTCGCCGTGGCGGCCCTGATCCGCAACCGCCGCCACATCCTGCCGGCCTTGGCGGCCCCGTTCCGCGCGGAACCGGAGCACGCCGAGCCTCGGCAGCGAGTCAGCCCCTCCTGGCCGACTTGATGTAGCGGGCGAGCTTCCGCCGCAGCTCGCCGGCTTCCTGGTGGGACAGGCTGATGACGTAGGAGACGCCGTCGAGGCGGAACTTCACGTTCTCCACCGCGCTGTCCACGTTGGCCGTTCGCTGGGCAAGGTTCGACGTGGTCATCGTGACTCCTTCCCGCAAGATTGGTCACCTGGTTTCAGCTAATGAAACCACTGTGGCGGGAAAGGCGCCAGGGTTGTTACTGACCTTTTTCCTTCCGCTGCGCGCCCATCCCGCGTGAGATGGCCAGCGCGGTCGCTCGCACGACCTGCTCGTAGGCCCTCGGCCTGCCCGCCGGGACCACGACCGACACCGCGGCGACGACCACGCCCGTGGCGTCGCGGACCGGGGCGGCGACGGACGACACCGGGGCCGGGTGCGGCCGGGCGAACACGGCGACTCCGTGCCGTCGCGTGTCGGCGACACGGCGGCGCAGCCTCTTCGCTTCCGGGGCGGGGAGCAGCGCGCATTGTTCTTCGATCAGCTCGGGTGCCTCGGCGAGCAGGACGAGCCCGACGCCGGTGTCGTGCAGCGGAAGCCTGCCGCCGACACGGTAGGCGATGTCGACCGCGCCCCGCGACGACAGCCGTTCCACGAGCAGGGCCTCGCTGCCGTCCCGGACGGCCAGCAGCACGTGCTGCCGCGTGACCTCGTGCAGGTCCTCCAGATACGGCAGCGCGACCTCGCGAAGGCCATGGCTGCGCGGGGCGAGCGACGCGATCTCGAACAGTCGCAACCCCACGACATACCGGCCGCGCTCGTCGCGTTCCAGCGCGCCCCAGTCCTGCAGCCGCGCGGCGAGCCGCACCGTCGTGCTGCGTGGAATCCCCGCGCGACGGCTCAGTTCGGCGAGCCCGAGCGCGCGGTGTTCCTCGGTGAACGCGGCCAGCAGCGACAGCGCGCGATCGACCACGGGTGCGCCGCTCTTCGGTCGCTTTCCTCTCCGCCGGGCCTCCATCGTCCGAGTCTGACAGGCCCAACCAATGGAACGCGTGCTGCCCCGAACCGGCGCGTCCCCGATACTCGGCAGCGGGCCACTGCCGATCCGAGGGGATGCGTGAACATCGAGTACGCGACGGTGCCGGGATACCGGCCGCTGTTGCTCGACATCCATCGTGGCGCCGAACCGGCGCCGCTGGTGCTTTACCTGCACGGTGGCGGCTGGCGCGTCGGCAGCAGGTCGTCCTTCGGGCCCATGCTGGCCGACCGGCAGCCCTTTGCCCGGCTGGTCGACGCCGGTTTCACCGTCGCGTCGGCCGACTACCGGCTCACCGGCGAGGCCGCGTTCCCCGCGCAGCTGGACGACGCGACGGCCGCGCTGGCCTGGCTCCGCGAGCACGCGGACGAGTACGGCATCGACGCGGACCGGATCGTGCTCTGGGGCGAGTCCGCGGGGGCGCATCTCGCCGCGCTGCTGGGCCTGCGCAGCGACGGTATCGCCGCGGTGATCGACTGGTACGGGCCGGCCGACCTGACGACGTTCGACGCCGACCAGGCCGAAGCCGGGATCGAGGCCACCCCCGCACCGGGCTCGACCGAGACGCGCGAAACCCTGCTGCTCGGCGGGGTTCCCGGGCGTGCGGCCGAGGCCAGCCCCGTGACATACGTCCACGACGACGCGCCGCCGTTTCTGATCCTGCACGGCACGGCCGACCGGTTCGTGCCCTGCGTGCAGTCCCGCCGGCTCGCGAAAGCCTTGGGGGACAAGGCGGATCTGCGGTTGATCGAGGGTGCGGACCACATGTGGCTCGGTGCGCCCGAGATCGCCGAGCAGGCGTTCGCGTGGTCGGTGGAGTTCGCTACCCGGCACTGTAAGGAGATTTCATGACGATGGAGTTCGCCACCCGCTACCGCCGCGCCTCGCGCATTCCGGCGGAACCGGGCAAGCCTTATTTCATCGAACGGGGCGAGGGCGACCGCGCGCACCTGTTCGGTGATCTGTTCACGATCTACGCGGGCGGCGAGCAGACCGAGGGCACCTTCAACTTCTTCACCTGCGAGGGCCCGAAAGGCGACATCATCCCGGCCCACGTGCACGCCGACACCTACGAGGTCTTCTACGTGACCGCCGGCGCCGTGCGGTTGTTCGTCGAGGACACCGAGGGACAGCAGCAGGAAAAGCTGCTCACGCCGGGCGATTTCGGTTTCGTGCCGAAGAACTGCCCGCATGCCTACCGCATGGAACGGCATCACAGCCAGATCGTCGGCGTGGCGGCGGGTCCGGGCGGTACGTTCGAGCGGTTCTTCGAGAGCCTGGGTGCCCCGGCGGAGGAACTGGGCCTGCCGAGCGAGCCGCTGGTGCCGGAACCGGAGAAGTTCGGTCTCGTGCCGCAACGCTACGACGTGCGTTTCCTACCCGAGCACCGGTGGCGGACCGATTCGTGATGTCCCCGCGGTTGCTGGCGCATTTTCAAAGCTTTCCCTCAGCCAAACCTCCTTTCCTGGCCTTACGCTGGTGCTGCCCTGAAAATGCGGTCAGGGCACTACCCCGGGGTCCAGCGGGCGGGCGGAACGCCCGCTGGACCCCGCCCCGCGCAGGATCCAGACCCGGCCGAGTTGCGTTGCCACCAGCAGGTTCAGCAGACCGGCGAGGAGCAGGACTCCGTGCGGATCCGCCGGTTCGGGTGGTGGCGCCTCGGCCGTTGCCGAAATCGTCGCGGCGGCCAGCGGCCTGAGTTGCTGGCCCTCCGCCGACGGTTCGCTGCGCGGCGGTGGAGGAGGCTCGCCGGCAGGCGGGCCGGGGTCGGCGGGGGTGGCACCGGGAAGCACGGTCACCGCTTCGACCGGCGGTGGTGGCGGGAGCAGCGCCGCCTCGGGCGCGGTGGCAGGCGGGGCGGCAGCCGTCCCGGTCACCTCGGGCACGGGCGCGACGCGCGGTGTGATCGCGATGCCGCACGTCATCCCCAGCCGTCCGCGCAGTGGTGCGGTGAGCGCGTCGAGCACGGGGGACAGCAGCGGGATCTCCGCCAGTCGCGCCAGTACCGCGTCCGCGATCACCGTGCCGGGGATGCCGGACGGTGCGGCGGGCAGCGGGATCGGCGGCTGCTCCACCCAGAGCGACCGGAACGCCGGCACGACCACCCCGAGCGGGTCCAGCGGAGCGAGCAGGCCGGCGATCGGTTCGAGCACCGCGACCGGGTTCAGCGCGATCCCCCGACCGGACGGCACCGTGGCCGCGCAATTGTCCACCACCTGGCGCTGTTCGTCCGCGGCCGCGGCAGGCGCGGCGACCACGCCCAGAACGAGCACGAGGGCGATGAACGGCCGGCGCATCGGTCACACCTCGCCCCTGATCACGGCGGAGCATGACACCGACGACCAGCCGGGCATGGCGTCCGATCGTTGCGCGATCCTGCCGTCCACAGTGAGGGAGCAGGAAAGCGGAGACCCGCCGTCGGCCCGTGACGCCATCACCTGCACCACCCCGAGCCCCGGCCCGACCTCGACCGGAAGCTCCAGCCGCCACGGCAGTTGCGTGCGCGTCACGGTCTCGATGCCGCGCACGCCGTCGGTGACGTACTTGATCTCGGAGGCGGCCGTGCCGGTCACCTCGTAGCCGATCCGGTGTTTCGCGCGGCTTTCGGCCTCGGGCTCACCGGGAGCGGTGAGGAGCTGCATCGCGGTCACCGTGCCGACCACGACGACGGCCGTGCCGATCAGCCACGGCATCCACCAGGTGCGCGCCGCGACCCGGTACACAGTGGACGGACGCTCGGTCACGTGCGCCTCCCGTGCTCGCGCTTTCTTGGCTTGTTCTCAGGTACCGGGGCCGTGGATATGCGAATCTTTCCCTGCCGTGCGGCGACATCGTGGCATGCTCGCGCCGCCGCACGCCAGCCAGGGCGCGCCGTGACCGCCCAGCGGCGGTTCATCTGCCGGAAACATTCGGTGATTTGACCGTTTTCGCAGGTTGCACGCGGGTTCGGCGCCGAGGCGAGTAAACGCTTTCCCGGGAAACGCGGATCTGGTGGAACAATGCCGCGCCGGTCAAATAGGTTACATCGCAACCTCGCCCGTGTACTCGTGACCGATCGGTGGCTGTGTAACTCCTTTGCCTGAGCTGGGGCGTTGCTCCCCCTTTGGGCCAAATGGCCGAAGCACACAAACACAACAAAGCAGCTCCCCTTGTCATGGCCGGGTAACAGCCGCGTAGCTTGCGCGACACAAGCCGGAGCACCATTGGCCAGACCGCGGTTTCCGCCACCGCGGCGCTTTTCCAGAGGGTCAAACTCCAGAAAGGACAGTTATGCGCGCACCGCATTTGCAGCGCATGGTTCCGTCCAGGCTTTTCGCGGCAGGTGCGATGGGGATCGTCGCGACGCTCGCCAGCCAGCCCGCCGCCTTCGCACACGTCTCCATCACACCCGGCACCGTCGAACCGGGCGCACCCGCGGTGATCGCCTTCCGCGTGCCCAACGAGAGTGACACCGCCTCCACCGTCCGGCTCGAAGTGGCGTTCCCCGCCGATGCACCGCTGGCTTCGGCGACTCCGCAGGCCGTACCCGGCTGGACGATCACCGTTAGGAAACAGGCGCTGGACAAGCCCGTGCACACCGCGACCGGCACCTCGGGCGAGCAGGTCCAGTCGATCGTCTGGGAGGGCGGGCAGCTCACGCCCGGCACGTTCGGTGAGTTCCCGGTCCGGGTGGGTGCGATGCCCAGCACGCCGGGCGCGCTCACCTTCAAAACCCTCCAGACCTATTCGGACGGTACGGTCTCGCGCTGGATCGAGGCCACCGAACCGGGACAGCCCGAGCCGGAACATCCCGCGCCGACGGTCACGATCGCCGCGGCTCCGGTCGCCGAGGAGTCCACATCGGACACCGCTGCGCTCGCACTCGGTGGATCGGGGCTCGGCGTCGGTCTCGCCGCACTCGCCGTGGCGGTGTGGGGCAGGCGTTTCCCGGCCCGGGAGAAGACGTCGCGGTAAGGGGGACGACGTTGGCACGACGAATCCGCCGGCTGGCCGCGGTACTGGGCCTGCTCGTGATCGCACTGGTCGCGACTCCGGGAACGGCCTCCGCGCACGCGGTCCTGCTGTCCACCACACCATCGGGTTTCCAGTTGCTGGACGCCGCACCGCACGAGGTGACCATGCGGTTCAGCGAGTCCATCGACGTGTCGCTCGCCGAGGTCCGGCTCATCGGCCCCGGCGGCGCGAACGTCGACGGCGTTTCCAGGCCGGCACATCCCGCCGGCGCGCCGGACACGATCGCGGCGACCCTGCCGTCCGGCCTGGACAACGGTACCTACACCGTCACCTACCGCGTCACGTCCGCCGACTCCCATCCCGTCGAGGGCGCGTTCGCGTTCAGCGTCGGGACGGTCACCGGTGGCGTCGCCGAGAACGGCGAGCCCGCGACGGCGGGCACCGCGGTGTCGCTTCTCTACGGTGTCGCGCGGTGGCTGGCGTATGCCGCGCTCGCGCTCATGGTGGGCACCGCGTTCTTCGCCGCGGTGTGCTGGCCGGGTGGTGAGACAGTGCCGGGCATCCGCAGAATTCTCTGGGCCGGCTGGGGAATCCTGACCGGATCGACGGCGGCGTCGATCACGCTCTACGGCCCGTCGGTGGCCGGTGGCTCGCCCTTCGATCCCGCGTTGCTCGGCGCCACTGTGGACAGTCGCATTGGGATAGTGCTCCTGGTTAGGCTGGCGTTGCTCGGCTTGCTCGCGGCGGCGATGGTGCGGCTGCGGCCGTTCGCGTCGTACACTCCGGCGGATCTGCGCCGGCGCGGGGGAATCGTGCTCGGCGCCGGTGTCGCGCTCGTCGTCACCTGGAGCCTCGCCAACCACAGCGCTGCCGGCAGCCAGGTGCTGCTTGCGTTGCCGGTCGACGCGATCCATCTGCTCGCGATGGCGATCTGGCTTGGCGGGCTGCCCGTGCTGCTCGGGGTGCTGCTGCGCTCCGGCGACGTGGCGGGGATGAGAACCGCGATCCCGTTGTTCTCCAAGATCGCGCTCGGCTGCGTGGTCGCGCTCATCGTGACCGGTACCTACCAGGCGTGGCGGGAAGTCGGCACGCCGGCCGCGATGTTCGGGACGAGCTACGGAACCGTCCTCGCGGTGAAGGTCGGCATGGTCGCCGTTCTCGTGGTGCTTGGCGCGTTCGCCCGCGGCTGGGTCCAGCGGCACTACGCCTTCGAGATCGCCACCGTCTCGGACAAGCGGCGGGCTCGGCGCGGTCCGGAGAAACAGGAAATCGGCCGCTTCCGGCGGATGGTCGCGGTGGAGGTCGTGGTTGCCGCGGCGGTGCTCGGCGCGACCGCCTCGCTCGTCAACGCCGAGCCGGCGGCCGCGGAACTGGCCAGAATCCGTGAGGCGGCCGCGATTCCCGGGCGAACCGGCCCGGTCAACACCGTGCTCCCGTTCGATGCGGGTGGCACCGGCGGCGCCGGGCGGCTCGCCGTGCTCGTCACGCCCGGCAAGGTCGGGCGCAACGAGGTGCACCTCGCGGTGCTGGATTCGCGGAACAGGCCGAAGCAGGTGGCCGAGCTGCGGGCCGAACTGGGCCTCCCGTCGCGCGGTATCGGGCCGCTGCCCGTCGATCTCCAGTTCATCGGCGGCGATCACGCGATCGGCACCAATGCGCCGATCACCATGCCGGGCAACTGGGAGCTGTCCGTGACCGTCCGTACGTCCGAATTCGACCAGGCCGTCGTCCGCGTGCCGGTCGGAGCTCGATGAACCAGAGGCAGGGACGAGGATGAATGGTGACAATGCCGGTGCGCGCAGTCTGCCCGCCGACGCACTGGAAAGGCTGCGCAGGCAGGCGGTCGCGGCCGTCGAGTCCGGTATGCCGCAGTCCCATGTCGCGCGCTTGTTCGGTGTGTCAAGGAAAACCGTGGGCAACTGGATGCGCGCCTACTACACCGACGGCGAGCGGGCGTTCCGGCCGCGACGCCGTGGCCGCCGGGCCGGGGAGCAGCTGGCGCTCTCACCCGCGCAGCAGGCGTGGATCGTCAAGACCGTGGCGGGCGGACCGCCGGACGACCTCGGACTGCCGAGTCTGCTGTGGACTCGTAAGGCGCTGGCCGAGCTGATCCGGCGCCAGTTCGGGATTTCGCTGAGCGGCGGGACGATCGACCAGTACCTCGCACGGTGGGAAGTCACCGACCGGACCGGGCCGCTGGCGCCGCCGCACGAATGCGAATCGGACACGCTGCTCGTCGCGTGGACGCATCCGCGCGCGGCGAACGGGGTCGAGCGAATGCACGCCCTCGTCGCCGTCAACCACCGCGGTCTGCTGTTCTTCCTGGCCGGCGAGCAGCCGTTCACGGAACCGCGGCTCGCCGATTTCCGGAAACGGTTACGCGTGCAGCTGGGTGCCGATGTGCGCTTGCACGTGCGGTCCTGGCCCGCGCCGTTTGCCGAATCGCTCGCACGCTGGCGCTTGTCCGACGCCGCGGTCACGCTCCGCTGACCCCAGAATTCCGGAGGAATTTCCATGCGATCCTTACGCCTGCTCGCCGCGGTCACGCTGACCTTCGCCTGTTTCGCCACCACACCACCGGCCATGGCCGAGACCGGGCAACCGGTGCTCGCCGAAAGCTGTTCGGCCGAGGTGACGGGTAAACCGGGACAGCAGGTGATGCTCGATCCCGCGGCGGTGGCCGAACCGGTTTCCGGCGTGCTCGCGGGGCTCGATCCGCTGGGCCTGCTGGCCGGACCGTTCCAGGCCGCCTGGCGCGAGGCCGGCCCGATTCCGATCGGCACGGTCTCCGGCAGCGACACCGAGATCGGCGGCGCGCAGGTCGCGGACGCCGTCACCGGCAGGCTGACCGAGCTGCCGCTGGCAGGCCCGGTGCTGAAACCGCTGGTCTCCGGCGTCGACGGGCTGCTCACCTCGTTGTGCGGACTGCTGGTGCGGAGCGAGAAACCACCGGCCCCGCCCACGAGCGCGCCCCCGGCGCCACCGCAATCCGGATCGCCCGCGGGTGGTCCCGGTGCGTCGACAGCCGCCGGAGCACCGTTCACCCAGCGGCCCGCGCTCCCGGCGGGTAGTGGAGCGGTGTTCGGCGAACGGCT
>Ga0164243_10005771_pt1 | contig 18861 bp, 14 predicted proteins | sample OricompcompostOP_FD_108781 | JGI IMG/M metagenome (GOLD analysis project Ga0164243, IMG submission 108781) | Organic Plus compost microbial communities from Emeryville, California, USA - Original compost - Organic plus compost (OP) | ecosystem: Engineered > Solid waste > Mixed feedstock >... | reverse complement strand
TGAGGTCGACGCCGGTCCACAGTGAGCCGAGCACGCCCGAGGAGACGCCGGCGGTCAGCGTGGAGGCGCACACCGGGTACACGGTGTGCGGGCTCCGCGCGCCTCCGTCGCCGCTGCTGCTGCCGCCCCCGCCGCCACCGCCCTGCCGGATCAGGAACAGATAGCCGGCGAAGGCCACGCCCGCCGCGGTGCCGTACGCGACGCCCGCCGCCGGATCGCTGCCCGGCTCCGCGCTGCCCAGTGCGCCGCCGGCCAGCGCGACGCCGACCAGCAGTACGGGCGCGGTGCCCGCGAAGCTCCGCGGCAGCCGCGCCTTCGTGAACACCCGCGCCAGCACCGGGAAGACGACCAGCTGGACGTTGAGCAGAACGGTCGCGATCGAGGCGCCGAGGGTGTGGATGCTCTGCGTCCAGCACACGTAGTCGACGCCGAGCAGCAGGCCCGCCGCCAGGTCGTACGCCAGCAGCCGCGGCGGGCGTGGCCCGAGCCTGCGGTACTCCGCGTACGCCATCGGCAGCAGCGCGACCAGCGCCAGGGCGCAGCGCAGAAAGGCCGCGGTGCCGGAACTCACCCCGGACAGCTTGATCAGCGTCGCCGAGGACGAGGTGCAGGCCGAGCCGGCGACCACCAGCAGCACGGGGCTGCGCCGGGCGAGCAGTCCGCTGCCGGGCGCCGCCGCGGGGGTCCGAACCGGCGTGCTCTCGGGGCGAGTTGGCTGCGAAGGGGCGTCCGGTCCGCCCGCGGCACCGTCCGCTCGTTGCTGCGACGACCTCATGCTGTTCACTGTGCCTGGCGGCACGCGCAAGCAAAAGCGACGATTCGGCGGCAGTACGCGTAAGCAGAGCTGTCGGATCCGGTCGCTTCCCGGTCGCCTCCGGGCCGCGGTACGGCGGCCCGTAACCGCACCCGGGAACCGAGTCCGTACGAAAGGAGTCCCCGTGCTGAATCTGGAGCGGCTGCGGGCGCTGGACGCCGTCGCGGTGCACGGCTCCATCGCCCGCGCCGCCGCCGCACTGCACGTCACCGCGTCCGGGCTCTCGCAGCAACTGGCCAAGCTGGAGCGGGAGTCGGGCCACGGGCTGCTGGAGCCGCACGGCCGCAGCGTGCGCCTCACCCAGGCCGGCCGGGTGCTGGCCGAGCACGCCGCCCGCGTCGTGGCGGAGGCCGCCGCAGCCGAGTCCGACCTGGCCGACCTGGGCGACGAGGTGCTGGGCCCGCTGCGGCTCGGCGGCGTCAACAGCCCGCTGCGGGCGCTGCTTCCGGACGCCATGGCGGCGCTCGCCCGCGACCATCCGCGGCTCGCGCCCACCCTGGTCGACGGCGAGGTGGTGGATCTGGTGCCCCGGCTGGTGCGCGGCGACCTCGATCTGCTGCTCGTCGAGAGCTACACGAACCGCCCGTCCGCGCTGCCGGCCGGTCTCGCCGTACGCAGGCTCGTCGTCGAGGACGTGCACGTCGCGCTGCCGGCACGCCATCCGCTGGCCGCGCGCGAGCTGGTCGAACTGGCCGAGCTGGACGGGGAGGTGTGGGCGAGCTGCGCGGCCGGCACGGAGCAGTACGAAGCCCTGGTGCAGGCCGCGCGCAGCTGCGGCGTGGAGCCGGACATCCGCTACACGGTCTCCGAGATCGCCACCCATCTCGCGCTGGTCGCCTGCGGGTTGACGGTCGCGCTGCTGCCGGAGATGGGGCTGCCCCGCGCCGCTCCGGGATCGGGGAGCGCGCACGGGCCCGCTCCGGACGGGGTGCGGCTGCTGCCCGTACGGCCGCGGCTGTGCAGGGAGATCCTTGCGGTGTGGCGGGAGGCGGCGGACGGCCCGTCCATCCGCGCCTGCGTCTCCGCCCTTGCACAGGCGGCCGGTTGAGGACCGGCCGCCACGCGCGGCCGGCCTGGGGCACACTGGCCGGATGCCTGTTTCGTTACATCACATCGTCATCGACGCTCACGACCTGTCGGCCCAAGCCCGGTTCTGGGCCCGGGTGTTGAACTGGAACATCCTCTCCGAGCGGGAGCGGGAGGTCGTGATCGGCCCCCACGACACGGCGCCGGTCGGCATCTGCTTCATGCCGGTCACGGACACGAAGACCGTCAAGAACCGCCTTCACCTCGACCTGACCTCCGACCCGGAGGACAGGGACGCCGAGATCGAGCGCATCGTCGCGCTCGGCGCACGCAGGGTCGACATCGGGCAGTCCGGCTCCGAGTCGTGGACGGTGCTCGCCGACCCCGAAGGCAACGAGTTCTGTGTGGTCCGTCCGAAGAAGACGCTGACCGGCTGAGCACGCCCGAAGCCCGCGCCCGGCCAACTCGGGCCCGGGCGGGGCGGTTTCGGGCCGGCGCCGCCGTCAGTCGAGCAGTCCGCGCTTGTACGCGGCGGCGACGGCGGCGGCCCGGTCCCGGACCCCGAGCTTGGCGTAGATGTGCAGCAGGTGGGTCTTGACGGTGGTCTCGCTGATCAGCAGCCGGCGGGCGGCCGTGCGGTTCGTCGTGCCCTCCGCGACAAGGCGCAGCACCTCGACCTCCCGCGGACTGAGCGGGCCGCCGGGCGGGTTCGGGTCGTCCGCGCCGGTGCCGCCCGCGAGGCCCATCAGGGTGCCGGCGACGGCCGGTGCGAGGACGGACTCCCCGGCGTGCGCCGCCCGCACCGCCCGGATCAGCTCCTCGCGCGGCACGTCCTTGAGCAGGTAGCCGGTCGCCCCGGCGCGGACGGCGGGCAGGACGTCGCGGTCGGTGTCGTACGTGGTGAGGATCAGCACGCGCGCCGGGTGCCGCAGTTCCTTCAGCCGGGCGGTGGCCTCCACGCCGCCCATCACCGGCATCCGCAGGTCCATCAGCACGACGTCGACGTCGAGCCGGCGGGCCAGGCGTACCGCCTCCGCGCCGTCCGCGGCCTCGCCCGCCACCTCGAAGCCGGCGTCGTCCGCGAAGACGCCGCGCAGCCCGTCCCGCACGATCGGGTGGTCGTCGACGATCAGCAGCCGGATCGGGCTCATCGGGCGGCCCCGTGCGGGTGCGGCCCGTCCGGCTGCGTGCCCGGGCCCTTGCCCGGCTGCGTACCCGGCCCGTTGCCCGGCTGCGTACCCGACTCCATGCCCGGCAACTCGCCCGGACGCGAACCGGCCAGCGGCACCGAGGCGTTGAGGGTCGTCCCGGCGCCGGGGGCGGAGTCGACGGTGAGCGTGCCGCGTACGCGCGCCAGCCGCTCCCGCATGCCGACCAGCCCGAAGCCGTGGCCACCGTCGCCGCTGTCGCCGCCCGTCCCGCCCGGTGGCCGGCCCGGCGGTCCGCCTGGCTCGCCGCCGGAAGGAGTCCGGGGCGTGAACCCGTCGCCGTCGTCGACGACGTCGAGCAGCAGCGTGCCGTCCAGGTAGGTCAGCGTGAGCCGGACCGCCGTCGCGCGTGCGTGCTTGGCGACGTTCGACAGCGCCTCCTGCGCCACGCGGAACACGGCGGCCTCGACGTCGGCGGGCGCCCGCACGGGAGTACCGACCGTGTCCACGTCGGCGGCCACCGACGAGTGCCGCGACCAGTCGCGGGCGAGGTCCGTGACGGCCTCCGGCAGCGCCGCGCCCTCCAACTGCTCGGGGCGCAGCGCCCGTACGGAGCGCCGGGCCTCGGTGAGGCCGGCGCGGGCGAGCGCTCTCGCGCGCGCGAGGTGGCGGGCGGACTCCTCGGGCCGGTGCCGGATGTGTTCGGCCGCTTCGAGCTGGGAGACGATTCCGGTCAGGTCCTGGGCCAGGGTGTCGTGGATCTCGCCCGCGAGCCGCCGGCGCTCCTCGACGACGCCGGCCTCCCGCGCCTGGGCGAGCAGCCGTGCGTGCAGTTCGGCGTTCTCCGCCGTGGACGCCTCCAACCGCCGTGTGGCCTCCGCCAGTTCGTCGATCATCCGTCCCCGCTCGCGGTTCTGCTCCACCGCGCGGTTGGTGATGGACGCGGAGTTGAGCACCAGCGCCAGCAGCACTCCGGCCACCAGCAGATAGCCGGCCGCCCGGCCCGGATCCCCGGTGGGATAGCCGCCGGACAGCGACGCCGAGACGATCAGCCCGGTGGCCGCGAACCCGGCCGTGCGGGCGCGTGGACCGAGCCCGTACGCGTGCAGGAAGCCGGTGTAAGCGAACAGCCCGTAGCCGGTGTTGACCCACACCAGGGCGCCGGCCAGCGCGGTGTGCGTCCAGAACACCGCCGCCCGGCGCCGGCCGCCGTACGGGCCCTGCTGACCGTGTGGGCCCTGCGGGCGCAGAACGGCCGGCGCCCAGAGCAGAGCCGCCGCCACGGCGAACAACACCTCCAACTCCCGGCGCGCCCACGGGTGTTCGCCGCCGGGCACCGCGCGGGCGGCGGCCGCGGACAGCAGCAGCAACGGCAGCGGCAGCAGCCGCCGCATCCGGTCCAGGCGGGTCTGCCAGGGGTCGTGCACTGCCACTGCTGCTTCGGTCACCCGCCCGATGGTGCCACCTCCCTCCGACAGGCCGGCCGCTCCGGCGGCGTGCTCGCCCGACGCCTGCTCCGACGCCTGCTCCGTCGCTCCCAACGGCCGCTCTGCCACCGGGCGTTCAGCGCTCCGCGACGGACGCGCGCACCCGCCCGCTGTTGGCGAGTACGACGACGGGGAGCAGCAGCAGCCCGCACCCGGCCTGTTCGATCCGCAGCCACCCCGGGAAGGCGCCCGGCAGCGCGACGACGACCGCGATGGCCGCGAGCATCACCGCCGAGACCAGCCGCAGCCGCAGCAGGGCCCGCCGCGAACCGCGGCCGGCCCGGACCGCGAACGCGTACGTCGCCACCGCGCTGGCGAGCACGATCGACTCCCGGGTCCAGACCGCCGGGGTGACGTCCACGGCCCGGAGCCGCAGCAGCGCCGTCGCCGCCACGGTCAGCGCGCTGAGCGCGAGATAGCAGCCGAGGAACCCCCTGATCCGTCGGAACGCGCCTGCGCCGCCGGGCTGTTGGGCCTGCGTGGCCTGCCGTACGTCCGAACCGCCGCCGGTGTTCCCGGTGTCCATCGCGCCTCCTGCTTTTGTGTACCGCTGTGCCGGTGTGCCGGGCGTTCGCCGGCCCGGTGGAGAGAATCCGGCAGCGGTGGCGGCGGCCGCATCGACCGGGCAGCCCGTGCCGCATCCACCGATCGGTCGAGGTGAGATCGGGGTGCGGACGACGTGCGGTCGGAGTGCGGTCGCGGCGGGCGCCCGGGCCGTAGCCACGGGAGCGGCGGTGGCCGCACATGCCCGCCGCCCGGTTCCACGTGGAAGGATGCTCGGGACCACACGACAACGACAGCGACCGAGATCCGCGAGAGTGGGGAGATCAGCAGGTGCCTGGCACGAATCTGACGCGCGAGGAGGCACGGGAGAGGGCACGGCTGCTCACCGTGGATTCCTACGAGATCGAGCTGGACCTGAGCGGTGCGCAGCAGGGGGGCACGTTTCGCTCGTCCACGACGGTGCGCTTCTCCGCAGCCGAGGCTGCCGCCAGCTTCATCGATCTGGTGGCTCCGACGGTGCACGAGATCACACTGAACGGTGAACGGCTCGACCCCGCGCGGGTGTTCGCCGATTCCCGCATCGCCCTGCCCGCGCTGGCGGCGGGCCCGAACGAGCTGCGCGTGGTCGCGGACTGCGCGTACACCAACACCGGCGAAGGGCTGCACCGCTTCGTCGACCCGGTGGACCAGCAGGCGTACCTGTACACGCAGTTCGAGGTGCCCGACGCCCGCCGCGTCTTCGCCAGCTTCGAACAGCCCGACCTGAAGGCCGCGTTCACCTTCACCGTGCGGGCGCCGGAAGGCTGGAAGGTGATCTCGAACTCGCCCGCGCCCGAACCGGACGGCGGCGTCTGGCGGTTCGCGCCCACGCCGCGCATCTCCACCTACATCACGGCCCTCATCGCCGGCCCGTACCACGCGGTGCACAGCAGCTGGCAGGGGAACGGGCGCACGGTGCCACTCGGCCTCTACTGCCGGCCCTCGCTCGCCGAACACCTCGACGCGGACGCGCTGTTCGAGGTTACCCGGCAGGGCTTCGACTGGTTCCAGGAGAAGTTCGACTACCCGTACCCGTTCGAGAAGTACGACCAGCTCTTCGTGCCCGAGTTCAACGCGGGCGCGATGGAGAACGCGGGTGCGGTCACCATCCGGGACCAGTACGTCTTCCGCTCGAAGGTGACGGACGCCGCCTACGAGGCGCGCGCGGAGACGCTGCTGCACGAGCTGGCGCACATGTGGTTCGGCGACCTGGTCACCATGGAGTGGTGGAACGACCTGTGGCTCAACGAGTCGTTCGCCACCTACACCTCCATCGCCTGCCAGGCGCACGCGCCGGGCAGCCGCTGGCCCGCCGCCTGGACCAGCTTCGCCAACCAGATGAAGACGTGGGCCTACCGCCAGGACCAACTCCCGTCCACGCACCCGATCATGGCCGAGATCCGCGATCTCGACGACGTGCTGGTCAACTTCGACGGCATCACCTACGCCAAGGGCGCCTCCGTGCTGAAGCAGCTCGTCGCCTACGTCGGCATGGACGAGTTCTTCCGCGGCGTGCAGACGTACTTCAAACGGCACGAGTGGGGCAACACCCGGCTCGGCGACCTGCTCGGCGCGCTGGAGGAGACGTCCGGGCGCGACCTGGCCGCGTGGTCGAAGGCGTGGCTGGAGACCGCGGGCATCAACGTGCTCCGGCCCGAGTTGGAGACGGACGAGTCCGGCACCGTCACCGCGTTCGCGGTACGCCAGGAGGCGCCCGAACTGCCGCCGGGCGCCAGCGGGCAGGCCACGCTGCGCCCGCACCGCATCGCCGTCGGCGCCTACGACCTGCGGGACGGGAAGCTGGTGCGCACCGACCGCTGGGAGCTGGACGTCGACGGCGAACTCACCGACGTGCCCGGGCTGTTGGGCCGCAAGCGCCCGGACGTGCTGCTGCTCAACGACGACGACCTGTCGTACGCCAAGGTGCGCCTCGACCCCGGATCGCTGTCCGCCGTCACCCGGCACCTCGGCGACTTCGCGGAGTCGCTGCCGCGCGCGCTGTGCTGGGCCTCGGCCTGGGACATGACGCGCGACGGCGAACTCGCCACCCGCGACTACCTCGACCTGGTGCTGTCCGGCATCACCAAGGAGTCCGACATCGGCGTCGTGCAGTCGCTGCAACGCCAGGTCAAGCTCGCCCTCGACGTCTACGCAGCCCCCGAGTGGCGGGAGACCGGGCTGCGGCGCTGGGCGGAGGCGGCCGAGAAGCAGCTGCGCGCCGCGGCGCCGGGCAGCGACCACCAGCTCGCGTGGGCGCGGGCGTTCGCCGCCGCCGCCCGCACGGGCGGCCAACTCGACCTGCTGGCGGGCCTGTTGGACGGCTCGGAGAGGGTCGACGGGCTCACCGTGGACACCGAGCTGCGCTGGGCGCTGCTCCAGCGGCTGGCGGCCACCGGGCGCGCGGACGGTGCCCGCATCGCGGCGGAGCTGGAGCGGGACGCGACCTCGGCGGGCGAGCGGCACGCCGCGCTGGCCCGCGCGGCCCGGCCGACGGCGGAGGCGAAGGCGGCCGCCTGGGAGGCGGTCGTCGGCAGCGTTCCGGACGACCGTACGGGCGCGGACGCCGCGGGCACCCCGGAGGCCGAGGCGCTGCCGAACGCCGTGCAGGAGTCCGTCATCGCCGGCTTCCAGCAGCCGGACCAGCGGGAACTGCTCGCCCCGTACCGCGAGAAGTACTTCGCGGCGGTCAAGGGGGTCTGGGAGCAGCGCAGCCACGAGATGGCGCAGCAGATCGCCGTCGGGCTCTACCCCCTGCACGTCTCCCGGGAGACGCTGGAGGCCACCGACGCCTGGCTGGCGGAGGCCGAACCGAGCGCCGCGCTGCGCCGGTTGATGACCGAGTCGCGGGCCGGCGTCGAGCGGGCGCTGCGCGCGCAGGCCGCGGACGCGGCGGCCGGTGCGGCGGAGGCCGGCGGCAGCTGAGCCGGCGGACCGGCCCGGTCCCGCCGGTACCGCACGGTGCGGCCGGGGCCGGGCCGGGGCCGCACGGCGCTGCGCCGTAGCCGAACTCCCGGGGCGGCGGCGAAAGTTGGCCCGCGTACGACGCGTTCGGGCCCGGCCGTCGGACGGCGGCCGGGCCCGAACCATGGGCGTGGTGCGTTGTGCTCTGTGCGTGGTGCGCCGCGGGGGCTTTCCGGGCGCGGGCCGTGCGGCGTGGGGTGGCCGGCCCGCACCCGGAAAGGGAGTGGCCGCGGGGGCTCTCACCCCGCGAGCGGTGTTCCGCGGCGCCGGGTGACGGCGTGCCGCTGCGCCGCGGACCCGGTCGCGTACGGCCGAGTACGGCCGAGTACCGGCAACTCCCGTGTCAGCGGCCCGGGTTAACGCGCCTTGTCGAACGCGGCCTGGTCGAACGCGGCCTTGGCCACGCCGCCCGACCACTGCTGGTCGACCTTGGCGCTCTCCTCCGCGTTCGGCTTGTCGTTCTTGCAGGACGGGCCGGGGCCGCCGCCGGACATCAACTCGCTGCAGGGGCCCTCGTAGTGGTCCGGCAGCCCGAGCACGTGCCCGGTCTCGTGCGCGACGACTCGGTTCGCGTCGTACTCCTTGGCCTGCTTGTGGTCGATGAACACGAAGCCGCCGCCGTGCCCGTCGGTCTGCGCGTACGAGCCGCGCGAGTCGTCGCCCTCGCGGTAGTCGAAGCTGGCGTTGCCGCCCTCGGCGAGCTTGACGTTCTTCACCGCCCCGTTCCACACCTTGGCGGCGTTGGCGATCTGGTCCTTGTACGTCGGGGCGCCGCTCGGGTCGTAGTTGACGGTGACCGCCTGCAGACCGGGCTTCGCGGCCTGCTTCTTCAGGGCGTCCTTGACGATGGCGTCGAAGAGCGCCTTGCTGTCCGCGGCGTCGGTCTTCTTCTGCTCGCCGATGTAGCCGGCGTGCGCGGAGTGGGACGTGGCGGCCGGTGTGCTGCCGGCCTCGCTCGCGGTCGCGGCCGCCGCAGGCAGCGCGCCCAGGCCCAGGCTCGCCGCCAGACCCAGGCCGAACGTCGCGGACAGAGCGGCTCTGCGGTGCTTCATGGGGGGTCTCCTTGTGCGCCGGGGCACCGGCCGCAACTGTGGGGGCGCGGACCGGTTGCCCGAGGGAAGAACTCCTGCCGGTGCAGAGTCTGTGCGAGAGCCGGAGGCCGCGGGAGATGCCAGTCGGCGATAGTACGGTCCAATCACCGCCGTACGGAGGGGAGTTGACGCCGCAGTCGTTCCGTACGGGCCTGGGCCGGACGGCCGGAACCAGTCCAACTCCGGTCACAGCCAGGCGGATTCGGGACCGGGACGGCCGAATCGGTGGTGTGAGTCGAACACGCGTCGATATGCTCTGGCTCTGTGGAGCTCGAAGTTAGACATCTTCGTGCCCTGTGCGCCATAGCCGACAACGGAAGCGTGCACAAGGCGGCCCGTCAGCTCGGCATGACCCAGCCGTCGCTGACGACGCAGCTCCGCCGCATCGAAGCCGCCGTCGGCGGACAGCTCTTCACCCGCGGACGCACCGGCAGCAGGCCCACTCCGCTGGGGCGTTCGGTCCTCTCCCGGGCTCGCCCGATCGTCGCCGAGATGAGCGCGCTCGTCGCCGAGGCCAGAGCCGCGGCACACCACACCGGCGGCGCCCGGCTGCGCATCGGAAGCACCGGCAGCCCGGCCGTACCGGGCTGGCTGCGCCGGCTGCGGGCCCGACTGCCGGACGTGGACACCACCATCCACATGGACGTCTCGGCCAACTCCCTGCTGCGCATGGTCGCCGCGGACCAGCTCGACGCGGTCTTCGTGCACGAGGTCGAGGGCGCCCCGCTGCGCGTGCCGGACGGCGTCGAGCTGCACGTGCTCGTCGAGCGCGAGCCGCAGTTCGTCGCCCTTCCGGACGGCCATCCGGCCGCGGCACGCCCGGAGTTGCAGCTCACCGACCTCGCACAGGACCGCTGGATGGTCGACCCGTCCGCGGACGGCGACTGGTCGGGCCTGCGCCGCGTCTTCGCCGAAGCCGGCATCAACCCGCGTGTGGTGTACGGGGACAACCTCGCCGCCGCCGATCTGGTCGCCGCCGGCGAAGTGGTGGCGGCCTGCCAGCCGACCTCGCCCGCGCGCCCGGGCCGGGTCGTCCGCCCGCTGCGCGGCGACCCGCTGGCCGTACGCCTGCTGCTCGCCACCCGCGCCGCTCCCGCGGACGCCGCCCGCCCGTGCGGCTCCTCGGGGAGCAGCGGGCTCGGCTCCTCCGCGGCCGGCGCGGACGCGGTGCTCGCAGACCTCGAAGCGGCCTACCGCGAGGTCGCCCTGGCCTCCGACGCCTACCGCCGCTGGCTCCAACGGCACAGCGGCGCACGGCCGTTGCCGGTACGCGTGGTGGCGTAGCCGGCCGCTCGGGCCCCCGCCCCCGTCCCGAACGCCGGGCGCGTGCACCGGAGTTCGGCACCCGGCGGGCTCCGCCGTACGGCCTGCGCATCCGCCGATCGGTCGAGGGGCGGGACGAGCCCGACGGCCGATGTGCACCGCCCGCCGCTCACCGCAGCCTGGAGCCATGGCAATCATCGAAGTCGACGGGCTGCGCAAGGCGTACGCCGGGCGGCCCGCCGTGGACGGCGTCACGTTCCGCGTCGAGGACGGCGAGATATTCGGCGTCCTGGGCACCAACGGCGCCGGCAAGACGACGACCGTCGAGTGCGTGGAGGGGCTGCGCGTCCCCGATGCCGGCACGGTCCGGGTGGGCGGACTCGACCCCGTACGCGATCACGACGAGGTCACCCGGCTCCTCGGGGTGCAGCTCCAGGAGAGCGGAATACAGGCGAAGTTGACGGTACGCGAGGCGCTGGAGCTGTACGCGGCCTGCTATCCGCACCCCGCCGACTGGCGGAACCTGGCCGAACGGCTCGGTCTCGCCGAGAGGTTGGGCACGCGGTTCGGCAAGCTGTCCGGCGGTCAGAAACAGCGGCTGTTCGTGGCGCTCGCGCTCATCGGCGGCCCCCGCGTCGTCGTGCTCGACGAACTGACCACAGGGCTCGACCCGCGGGCCCGCCGCGACACCTGGCAGCTGATCGAGGAGGTGCGGGACTCCGGCGTCACGGTGCTGCTCGTCACGCACTTCATGGAGGAGGCCCAGCGCCTGTGCGACCGCGTCGCGGTCATGGACGGGGGCCGGATCGCCGCGCTGGACACCCCGGACGGGCTGGTCGGCGGTTGCGCCGGGGCCACGGTCATCTCGTTCACGCCCTCACGGCCGCTCGGCGAGCGCGAGTTGGCGGACCTTCCGGAGGCGGCGTCGGTGGCCCGGGAGCGGGACCGGCTCGTCATCCGCGGCACCGACGCCACCGTCAACGCGGTGCTCTCGCTGCTCGCCCGGCGGCACATCACCGCCGGCCAACTGCGTGTGACTGACGGGACGTTGGACGACGCCTTCCTCGACCTGACCGCCACGGGAGCCTGACGTGAACGACTCCGCCCCCTCCGCGCCGCACGCGTCCGCGGCGCACGCGTCCGCGGCGCACACGCCTGCACCGCACACTGCCGCCGCGCCCGTGACGCCCGCCGGGCGCAGCTCCGGGAGTCCCGCCACGGCGGTGCTCAAGGTCGAAACCCGGCTGTTCCTGCGCGAGTTCGGCAGCCTCTTCTGGATCGTCGCCTTCCCGGCGCTGCTGCTGGCGATCCTCGGCTCGATCCCCGGCTTCCGCGAGCCCGATCCCGGGCAGGGCGGCCTGCGTACGGTCGACCTGTACGTACCGGTCTCCGTGCTGCTCGCGCTCATCGTCGCCGGGATCCAGGCCATGCCTCCGGTGCTCACCGGCTACCGCGAACGCGGCATCCTGCGCCGGGTGTCCACCACACCGGTGCGCCCGCGGGCGCTGCTGACGGCTCAAGTCGTCCTGCACGGGGCGACCGCCCTGTGCTCGGCGGCGCTCGTACTCGCCGTCGGACGGCTGGCCTTCGCCGTACGGCTGCCGCGGCAACTTCCCGGCTACGCGGTCGCGCTGCTGCTGGCCACGCTCGTGACGCTGACGCTGGGCGCGGCGATCTCCGCGCGGGCCCGCACCACGAAGGCGACCGGCGTCATCGGCACGGTCGTCTTCTTCCCGATGATGTTCTGCGCGGGCGTCTGGCTGCCGGTGCAGGCGATGCCGGGCACGCTGCGGGACATCGTCGAGGTCACCCCGTTCGGCGCCGCGTCCCAGGCTCTGCACGAGGCGGCGGGCGGGAGTTGGCCGAGCTGGACGCACCTGGGCATGCTGGCCCTGTGGTCCCTCGTCCTGGCGCGTACGGCGCGGCGGAGCTTCCGCTGGGAGTGAGCCGAGCGGCAGGCGCGGAGCGGGAGACCGAGAGCGGGGCCGCCGGGCACCGCGGAGCGGCGGGGAGGCCGGTCGATGAACGTGAAGAGCGGTGCGGCGCCCCGGGAGTCGCGGGACACGGCGATCCCGGCTGCGTCCCCGGAGGCGGTGCCCGGCGGGTCGTCTCGACCGGCTCAACCCGCCCTGGAACCCGGGAGGTTCGCGGAGCGCTGGACGGGGCTGTTCCGGCACGGGCCCTACCTGTTTCTCGGCGCGGGCGCCCTGCTCTCGGCCGGCGTCGCCCGGTCGCTCATGTCGCCGGGACAGATCCACGCCGCCGGCCTGCTGGTGCTCTGCGCCGTCGGCCTCCAACTCTGGTGGGACCGGCGGGGGTACGCCCGCGAACAGGCCGCCTGTTTCCTCTCCACGCGCACCGGCGGACCCGGGCCGCCCGCGGAGCGCCCGCCCTCCGCGCCCGCCTCGTCCCCCGTGCCCGCTGCGCGCCGCCCGTCGGCCGGCGAGACCTACTACGGGCTGCGCCTGGTGCTCGCCTTCGCGCTCAGCGTGCTCAATCCGTTCTTCGCGCTGTACGCACTGTGGGGCTACTTCGAGGCCGTCACGCTGCTGCGCCAGCGCTGGGTCCCGGCCGGACTCACCGCCACGGCCGTGGTGATGGCCGGCTCCCAGGCGGGCGGGCTGCCACCGCGGGACGCGGCGGGCTGGGCCGTCTTCGGCGGCCTGTTCGTGGTCAACGCCGTGATGGCGCTGCTCTTCGCGCGCATGGACGAGCAGCGGGCCGAGAACGCACGCGCCAAAGTGGCCACCATCGCCGAACTGGAGCGCACCAACTCCCGGCTGGAGCAGGCGCTCGAGGAGAACGCCGGGCTGCACGCCCAGCTCCTCGTGCAGGCCCGCGAGGCGGGCGTCAGCGACGAGCGCTCCCGGCTGGCCGCCGAAATCCACGACACGCTCGCGCAGGGTCTGACGGGCATCGTCACCCAACTCCAGGCGGCCACCGACAGCTTGGACCACGCGGCCGCACGCGCCCACGTCGAGCAGGCCGCCGCCCTCGCCCGGCAGAGCCTGGGCGAAGCCCGCCGCTCGGTCCAGGACCTCGCCCCCGGCGAACTCGAACTCGACGCGCTGCCCGGAGCGTTGCAGCGCGCCGCCGACGACTGGTCCGCGGCCACCGGCGTACGCGCCGAGTTCACCGTCACCGGCACCGCCGAACCGCTGCACGCGGAGATCGAGGCCACCATGCTGCGCATCGCCCAGGAGGCGATGGCCAACGCCCGCCGCCACGCGGGGGCTTCGCGCCTCGGCGTCACGCTGTCCTTCATGGACGAAGAGGTCAGCCTCGACGTACGCGACGACGGCCGCGGCTTCGACCCGGCGGCGGAGCCCGCCGGGGAAGGGGGCTTCGGGCTGCGCGGAATGCGCGCGCGTGCCGAACGCCTCGCGGGCCGCGTCGACGTCGAGTCCGAGCCGGGGTACGGGACGGCCGTCTCCGCCCGCGTACCGTTGGTGCGCCATGGCTGACCCCGCTTCCCCGCACGCCCGGGTCCCCGCACCGGACCGCCCCGTCACGCTGCTGATCGCCGACGACCACCCCGTCGTACGGGACGGACTGCGCGGAATGTTCGCCTCCGCCCGGGAGTTCGAGGTGCTCGGCGAGGCGGCCGACGGAGTCGAGGCGGTCGAGCTGGCCGCCCGGCTCGACCCCGACGTCGTCCTGATGGACCTGCGGATGCCGGGCGGCGGCGGGGTCGACGCCATCGCGGAACTCGCCCGCCGCGGCCTGCGCTGCAGGGCGCTGGTGCTCACCACGTACGACACCGAGTCCGACACCCTGCCCGCGATCGAGGCCGGCGCCACGGGCTATCTCCTCAAGGACGCGCCGCGCGACGAACTCTTCGACGCGGTACGGGCCGCCGCGGCGGGCCGCTCGGTCCTCTCGCCCGCCGTCGCCGCCCACCTGGTCTCCCGGGTGCGCGGCGGCGGGGAACGCGGTGGCGGCGGCGATCCCGCCCGCGGTCCCGCCAGCGGCGACGGAGAGCCGCGGCTGAGCGGCCGCGAGCGCGAGGTGCTGCGCCTCGTCGCCAAAGGCAGGCCGAACCGGGAGATCGCCGCCGAGCTGTTCATCAGCGAGGCCACCGTCAAGACCCATCTCGCCCATCTCTACGGCAAGTTGGGCGTGAGCGACCGGGCCGCGGCCGTCGCCGCCGGCTACGACCGGGGCATCCTCGGCACCTAGCCCGGGCCCGGGGGCGAGGACGTCGCGTCCCGGCCCGAGCTTCGACGCTCCGGCGGCCGCGCCACGGCCGGGGCCGCGCACCGGCCCCCGGAAGCCGGCTCCGGGGAACCGCACTACCGAGGCCGGTTCCCCGGACGGCCCGAAAAGGGGCGCGGCCTGCGGGAGTCGGGCGAGGCTGGCCCGACCGTGCCGCGCCGCGGCCACGTCCACACGCCGGCTCCGGAAACCGGCCCCTGCTTCCGGAAACCGCCCCTGGGCAGGCCGCCGAAAGCGGGGCTCCGCCCGAGAGTCGGGCGAAGCAGCGCCGGCCGGGGAAGCCACCGCGTCGGCAGGCGCCGCCAGGCACGGCAGACCCCGCCGGGCACCGGCAGGCAACTGCCGTGCCCCCGGAGGGAGTCGGCGCCACGCCCGCGTCGTGCCTCAGCTCGCGGCGGCCGTGTCGCCAGGTGCTGCCGGCCACGCCGGACACCGGCAAGCCCCCGGCATCGGCAAGCCCACCCGGTGCCGGGGAGCCGCCGGGCAATCCCCGCCCATGCCCACCCACCGGGCAGGCCAACTGCCGTACCCCGCCGAGGAGTCGGCTCCGCACCCGTCAGGGGAAGGGGGCCGCTGGGGGAGTGGGCCTCGGGACGTGGCCGCGAGGGGGACTCGGCGCCGAGGCCCGCCCCGCGCCCTCAGCCCGCGGCGGCCGCGTCGCAGCGCTGCGCCCGCAGTGCGCGTGCGAGGTCGTCGCGGGCCTCGGCGACGAGCCGGCGCAGCGCGGGCGCCGCGTCCGCGTGCGCCGTCAGCCAGGCGTCCGTCGCGTCCAGCGTGGCCTGGTCGCCCTGCAGCGACGGGTACAGGCCCTTGACGACGGCCATCGCGATCTCGATGGAGCGGGTGCGCCAGACCTCCTCCAGGCGCTCGAAGTACGGCGCCGCGTACGGCGCGAGCAGTTCCCGCTGGCCCGGCTGCCCGAAGCCCGAAATCGTCGCCTCCACAAGGGCGTTGGAGAGCCGGTCCGACTCGACGATGGCCGCCCACGCCTCCGCCTTGACCGCCGCCGACGGGCGGGCCGCGAGGCAGCGCGTGTGGTGCCGCTTGCCCGACGCCGTGTCGTCACGGGCCAGTTCGGCGTCGAGCCGGTCCTCGTCGGCGGCGCCCGCCGCGGCCAGCGCCTCCAGGAACGTCCAGCGCAGCTCCTGGTCGACGGTCAGCCCGTCGATCCGGGCGGAACCGTCCAACAGCCCCTCCAGCAGCCGCAGATCCTGCTCGTCCGCGGCGACGGACGCCAGGAATCGCGCCCACGCCAACTGGTGCCCGCTGCCCGGCTCCGCCTGCCGCAGCGCGCTGCGTGCCGCGCCGGCGAGGGCGAGTTCGTCCGCGGACCGCCGGGCGGGCGCGGCGTAGTGCGTCAGCGCGGTGCGGCTCCAGGCGTGCAGCATCTGAAGCACTCCGATGTCGCTCTCCGCTTCGCCGAACCGCTGCACCAGGGAGACGAAGTCGTGTGCGGGCATCAGCCCGTCCCGCGTCAGGTTCCACGCCGTCGTCCAGCTCAACGCCCGTGACAGGCCCGGGTTGTGCTCCTCGGAGGAGCCGGTGGTCAGCTCGCCGAGGTGGCCGCGGAGCGTGGCCAGCGAGGTCTCGTCCGGGCGTGCTTTGCAGTACGTCAGGTCGTCGTCGTTGACCAGCACCAGCGCGGGCCGCTCCGCTCCCGCCAGCTCCGGCACGACCGTGCGGGCGCCGGCGACGTCGGTCTCGGCGCGCGCGTAGCGCACCAGCCGGCCCGCGGCCGCGTCGTGCCGGTACAGCCCGACGGCGATGCGGTGCGGGCGCAGCACCGGGTGCTCCGGCGGCGCCTCCTGGAGCACGGCCAGCTCTGTGACGCGGCCCTCGGCGTCACAAGTGACCTGCGGCGTGAGGGTGTTGAGGCCCGCGGTCTCCAGCCAGGCGCGCGACCACTCGGCCAGGTCGCGGCCGGAGGTCTCGGCCAGCACCGCCAGCAGATCGTCCAGCGTCGTGTTGCCCCACGCGTGCCGCCGGAAGTAGCGCCGCGCGCCTTCCAGGAACGTGTCCCGGCCGACGTAGGCGACCAGCTGCTTGAGCACGGACGCGCCCTTGGCGTACGTGATGCCGTCGAAGTTGAGCTTGGCGTCCTCCAGGTCCCGGATGTCGGCCGTGATCGGGTGCGTGGACGGCAGCTGGTCGGCGCGGTACGCCCAGGACTTGCGGCGGTTGGCGAAGCTGATCCAGCCGTCGCGGAAGCGGGTGGCCTCGACGAGCGCGAGCGCGCCCATGAAGTCGGCGAACGACTCCTTCAGCCACAGGTCGTCCCACCACTCCATCGTGACCAGGTCGCCGAACCACATGTGCGCCATCTCGTGCAGGATCACGTTGGCCCGGTGCTCGTACGACGCCTCGGTCACCTTGCCGCGGAACACGTACTCCTCGCGGAAGGTGACGCAGCCCGGGTTCTCCATCGCGCCGATGTTGTACTCCGGCACGAACGCCTGGTCGTACTTCCCGAAGGGGTAGGGGAAGTCGAAGTGCTCGTGGAAGAAGTCCAGCCCCTGCTTGGTGACTTGGAAGACGTCCTCGGGGTCGAAGTGCTTCGCCAGCCCCTTGCGGCACAGCGCCCCGAGCGGGATCTCCAGCCGCTCGCCGTCCTTCCGCGTGTGCCGGTAGGTGTCGGTGACGTAGTGGTACGGGCCGGCGACGACGGCGGTGATGTACGTGGAGATGGGCCGGGTCGGCTCGAACCGCCGCACGGCGGCGGCGCCTTCGTCCACGGGCTGCGGTTCGCCGCGCTGCGGTGCGTTGGACAGCACGGTCCAGCCGGCGGGCGCGGTGACGGTGAACTCGAACGGCGCCTTGAGGTCGGGCTGTTCGAAGTTGGCGAACACCCGGCGCGCGTCGGCCGGTTCGTACTGCGTGTAGAGGTAGACCTCGCCGTCCTCCGGGTCGAGGAAGTGGTGCAGGCCCTCGCCCGTGCGGCTGTAGACGCACGCGGCGTCGACGGTCAGTTCGTTCTCGGCGGCGAGGTCGTCCAGGGCGATGCGGGCGCCGTCGAAGACCTTGTCGGCGTTCAGGCTGCGGCCGTTGAGCGTCACCGAGTGCACGGTGTGTGCGAGGAGGTCGGCGAACGTCGCCGCACCGGGCGCCGCGCACCGGAACCGGATCGTCGTCGTGGACCGGAACGTACGCGGGCCTCGCTCCGGCGGCGGCGCGACCGCCGACCGCAGGTCCAGCGCCACCTCGTACCCCTGCACGGACAGCAGCCGGGCTCTGCGCTGCGCCTCGTCACGGCTCAGGTTCTCTCCGGGCACCGCGTCGCTCCTCATCTCGTCTGGATCGTCTGGGTCTCGATCGTCCGGGTCTCGTCGGGATCGTCGTCGGAATCCCCGCCCCCGGCCCCCTCGCGCCGGGGCGCGGACGCTTCAGGATCGCACGCCGCCCGCAGCGGGGTACCGCGGGAATCAGCCGCCGGGCCCGGTCGTTGGCCCCAGGCGACCGACCTTCCGTACGAGCGTCGAGGAGCGCGCCGACATGGCCGACATGCCTGAGAAGACCGTTGCCGACTTCTGGTTCGACCCCAGGTGCCCGTGGGCCTGGCTGACCTCCCGCTGGATGCTGGAGGTGGAGAAGGTGCGGCCGGTGCGGGTGCGCTGGCGGGTGATGAGCCTGTCCGTGCTCAACGAGAACCGGCTGGACGAACTGCCCGCGGAATACGGCGAGTTGCTGCGTGCGGCCTGGGCGCCGGTCCGGGTGTGCATCGCCGCCGAGCAGCGTTACGGGCGGGAGGTGCTCGGGCCGCTCTACACCGCGCTGGGCACCCGCTTCCACAACCGCGGCGAGGAGCAGTCCCGGGACACCCTGGTCGCCGCCCTGGAGGAGGCGGGCCTGCCGGCCGAGCTGGCGGACGCCGCCGAGTCCACCGAGTACGACGAGGCGCTGCGCGCGTCGCACAAGGAGGGCATCGACCTGGTCGGCCAGGACGTCGGCACCCCGGTCATCGCCGTGCCCGGCGCGGACGGCGAACGCATCGCGTTCTTCGGCCCCGTGGTCACGCCCGCGCCCAAGGGCGAGGCGGCGGCGAAGCTGTGGGACGGCACGCTGATGGTGGCCTCGACCCCGGGCTTCTACGAGATCAAGCGGACCAGGGAGCAGGGCCCGATCTTCGACGACTAGGACGGCCAGGACGGCCAGGACGGCCAGGACGGCCGGAGCGAGCCGCCGCCGGCCGCCGGCTAGCCGCCCCGCAGCCGAGAGGGTCCCCGTACGTCCCTTCCGTACGGGGACCCTCTCTCTTTCCCGCCCGCCGGTGAACGGTGAGAAGACGATCACGAGGAGGCGGGAGTCTCAGCGCGGCG
>Ga0164243_10005770_pt1 | contig 18861 bp, 15 predicted proteins | sample OricompcompostOP_FD_108781 | JGI IMG/M metagenome (GOLD analysis project Ga0164243, IMG submission 108781) | Organic Plus compost microbial communities from Emeryville, California, USA - Original compost - Organic plus compost (OP) | ecosystem: Engineered > Solid waste > Mixed feedstock >... | reverse complement strand
GGGCTGGACATGTGGACAAATACGTTCGGCTTCTCGCTGTTTGGCACCATGCGACACGGCAAGCCCGACAGCCAGTGTCTTGCGCCGGCGGCCGGGTGCCGCCCGATCTCCTATCCCAAACCCGACGGCAGGCTGACCTTCGACCGGCTGTCCTCGGTCTTTCTGTCCAACACCAACCACGAGGAAGATCAGCCGGTCCATCTCAAGGTGGCGGATATGGACCTCCAGAAGCGGTCCGAACACGATGTCTATGCCGGTCCGTCCACGCGATACTGCCCGGCTGGCGTCTATGAGTGGGTGGAAGAGGGCGGGCAGCCGCGGTTCGTGATCAACGCGCAGAACTGCGTGCACTGCAAGACCTGCGATATCAAGGACCCCAACCGCAACATCACCTGGGTGCCGCCAGAGGGGGGCGGCGGGCCGAATTACGCGACGATGTAGGCGAAAACGGCACGTCCCGCCACGATGCGGCCACTGTCTGGCGGGAAGGAATCGCGAGGCCTGTCATTTGTCAGCTTCACGCTGCGAGCCGCGGCCGCCGGATGGCGCGGGTTTGGAAATCGAGAACGGCGGCATTCTTGCGAGTGCAACGCAAAAAGTTCATTGTTCGGCCTAGGCGTCACGCGGTACCAGTGCCGCAACATCAACCCCGCCGGATTGGGAGCACGAGGCTGTGAATTGGCTGCTGTCTGTCCTGTCGGTGCCGGCGATTGGGTTGGCGCTCGCGCTGGCCCTGCCGTCTGCGCTTGCCGCGCAAGTCCCGACGCCGCAGGAGCTTGCACGCACGTCTCCGGCGGGCAATTACCTCGCCGGCCGCCAAGCAAACCTGATGCGTGACGCTGCAGCCGCCTCGGTATTCTACCGTGCGGCGCTGCGGGCGGATCCGCGCAATCCGGAATTGCTGGCGATGGCGTTCCATTCGGCGCTGGCCGAAGGCGACATCGACGAGGCCGTCCGATTGTCGGACCGCTTGATGGCGGTGGACAAGAACAACCGCAATGCACGGCTGGTGCTCGGCGTGCGTGCAATCAAGCAGAAGCACTATTCCACTGCCCGCCAGCAGCTCGCGCAGGCCGCTCGCGGCCCCATCACCGATCTCACGGCCACGTTGCTGAGCGGATGGGCCATGGCGGGTGCGGGCGAGCCCAAGACGGCTGTTACCACGATCGACAAGCTGGCAGGACCGGATTGGTACGGAATCCTCAAAAATCTCCACGCGGGCCTGATCCTCGACCTCACGAACAATCGTAAGGACGCCGGCAAACGCTACGAGCAGGCCTACAAGCTCGACCCCAGCGCGCTGCGCGTGGTGCAGGCCTATGGCGGATGGCTCTCGCGCAATGGACGCACCGAGGACGCGCTCAAGGTTTTCCAGGATTTCGACAAGACGTTGCCCAATCATCCGCTGATCGTGGGCTCCATCGCAGCAATCAAGCGGAGCGAAAAGCTGCCGTTGATGGTCGACAGCGTGCAGATTGGGGCAGCCGAGTCGCTGTACGGGCTTGGGTCAGCGCTGGCGCGCAGAGAAGAAGAGCTGAGTCTTGCCAACCGCGGGCTCGCCTACCTGCAACTCGCGCTCTATCTGCATCCTCAGCATCATCTCGCCCTGCTGTCGCTCGCCGATCTCTATGAGGCGATGAAGCAGCATCAGCTCGCGCTCAACGTCTACGAGCGCATTCCGGCGTCATCCCCTCTCAAGCGCAGCGCCGACATCCAGGCGGCGCTTGACCTCGACGCGCTCGACCGGACGGACGAGGCGAAGAAGCAGCTGCAGCGGATCATCGCCGCGCATCCCGACAGCCGCGACGCGATGCTGGCACTCGGCAACATCCTGCGCGAGCGCAAGCAGTACGCGGAATGCGCCGACGCCTATGGCAAGGCGATCGCCACGATCGGCGACCTCGGCCGGCAGCACTGGACCTTGTTCTATTTCCGCGGCATCTGCTGGGAGCGGGCCAAGCAGTGGGCGAACGCCGAAGCCGACCTGAAGAAGGCACTCGAGCTTTATCCGGACCAGCCGCACGTCCTGAATTATCTCGGCTATTCGTGGATCGACCAGGGCAAGAATCTCGACGAGGGCATGCGCATGATCAAGCGTGCCGTCGAGCAGCGCCCGGACGACGGTTACATCGTGGATTCGCTCGGGTGGGCTTACTTTCGCCTTGGGAACTACGACGAGGCGGTCAAGCATCTCGACCGCGCGGTCGAGCTCAAGCCCACCGATCCGACCATCAATGACCATCTCGGCGACGCTTACTGGAAGGTCGGGCGCACGCTTGAGGCGCGCTTCCAGTGGTCACACGCGCGCGACCTCAAGCCGGAACCGGAAGAGCTCAAGAAGATCGAAGACAAGCTCAAGTTCGGTCTCATCGACGGGCCACCGCCCCCGACGGCCGGCGCCGACAACAGTGCGAAGAAGGGCAACGGCGGGTAGCCAGCGATGGCCGCACGGCGAACGACCGTCACGCCCCTGGCCGCGGCGGCGCTGATCGAATCGGCCTTCGCCAAGGTCAATCTCACTCTGCGAATCGTCGGGCGCAGGGCCGACGGCTACCATGATCTCGAGAGCCTCGTATGCTTCGCCTCGCTCGCCGACAGGCTCGAGCTGAGGGTGGATGCGCCGCTCGGGCTGCGTGTCAGCGGGCCCATGGCCCTGCACGCAGGCGCGCTCGAAGACAATCTGGTGTTGCGGGCCGCGCGCGCGCTCGACCTGCGCGTCAAAGATCTCAGACTTGGCCGCTTCGTGCTGGTCAAGCGCCTGCCGGTCGGAGCCGGCCTCGGAGGAGGGTCATCCGACGCGGCGGGCGCGTTGCGGCTGCTCGCGCGCGCAAACGGCCTGACGCTCGACGACGAGCGCGTGCGCGAGGCGGCGCGCGAAACCGGCGCCGACGTTCCGGTCTGCCTCGATCCGCGCGCCCGCTGGATGCGCGGCACGGGCGACATCCTATCGGAGCCCGTCGCTGTCCCGCGCATGTTCTCTCTGCTGGTCCATCCCTCACTGCCGCTTGCGACGCGCGACGTGTTCACGGAGCTTGCTGCCCCGCCGCGGCCGGAGCAGGAGGAAGACGATGTTCCGGCCGTCCCCGCCGCGCGCAAGGATTTCGCAGCCTTCCTGGCGGGGCACGGCAACGATCTCGAGGCGCCGGCCATCCGCCTTGCGCCGATCATCGACGAGGTGCTGATGCTCTTACGCGAGCAGCCGGGCTGCGTATTGGCGCGCATGTCGGGTTCCGGCTCGACGTGTTTTGGCGTCTTCGCGACCCGCAGCGCCTCGGTGATCGCCGCGCGGGTGATCGCCGACCTGCACCCGAGCTGGTGGGTTCGCACGACCGAGCTGGGCGCGAGTGTTGGCTAACTAGCTGGTTCCAGCGGCGGTCGTCCCGCTCTGGCGGTGCGCGGGCACATCAATGTGTGCGCGTGATGCAGAACTCGACGGCTTCCTCCAGCGCCTGCTTCATCGGCGAGGACGGGAACAGCGCCAGCGCATCCTTCGCGATGGCGCCATAGTGGCGCGCACGCGAGACGGTGTCCTCCAAAGCGCGATGTTTCGCCATCAGCCCGATTGCGTGCTCGAGATCGCTGTCCGTCACCTCGCTGCGCTCAAGCGTGCGGCGCCAGAAATCGCGCTCGCTGTCGGAGCCGCGCCGAAATGCCAGCACCATAGGCAGCGTGATCTTGCCCTCACGGAAATCATCGCCGACGTTCTTGCCGAGCTTCTGCGCCGTCCCGCCGTAGTCGAGCGCGTCGTCCACAAGCTGGAACGCCACACCCAGATTCATGCCGAACGAGCGGCAGGCGGTCTGTTCTGCCTTGGGGCGGTTGCCGATCACGGGCCCGACTTCGCAGGCGGCGCCGAACAGCTCTGCGGTCTTCGCCCGGATCACGGCGAGATATTCGTCCTCGGTGGTGGCGGTGTTCTTGGCCACGGAGAGCTGCATGACCTCACCCTCCGCGATGACCGCGGCGGCGGACGAGAGGATCTCCAGCGCGCGCAGGGACCCGACCTCGACCATCATCTTGAAGGCCTGGCCGAGCAGAAAATCGCCCACCAGCACGCTCGCCTCGTTGCCCCATACCATGCGCGCGGCGAGTTTGCCCCGCCGCATGTCGCTTTCGTCGACGACATCGTCGTGCAGCAGAGTCGCCGTATGCATGAACTCGACAGCGGCCGCGAGCTTGAGATGGCCGTCGCCGCGATAGGCGGCGAGTTCGGCCATGGCCACCGTGAGCATCGGGCGAAGGCGCTTGCCGCCTGAGCTGATAAGGTGGTTGGCAACCTCGGGGATCATCGCCACGTCCGAGCCGGTTCGCGACAGGATCGTGGCGTTGACCCGGTCCATATCGGCGGCGACCAGCTTCGACAGCGGCTCGATCGAGGCGCGGTCAGGAGATTCGAACGGAACGACGACGGCCAACGCGGCTCTCCGGTTCAAGGGATAGGCAGCGGCCGGACGCGAACCAAAGCCGGCGGGCCGTGCACTTCGAGAACAGTATAAAGCATAGAAATGCTGCGTTGCCGGGGCAAGGTGCGGCGCCCGATTTCCCATGCGGGCTCAATCTTGGGCTCGCCATCCTTCGCGTCCGCGGGCGGATGCCGCAGCCTCCCGGCGGGTGTCGGAACCCCAGAGATTCGCTATGGTGGCTGGCAAGTCGGGACCGTTGCCCCCTGCGGAGGCTCCGACGATCGTCCTGCAGCGCCGGACCGGGCGCCGCAGAGACGTGTTAATTGTAGAGGCGGAACCACGTGCGCGAGCTGCTGCGGACCAACGATATGGTGCTGGTATCGGCCGTGGGCGCGCTGCTCGACGGCGCCGGGATCGAACACATGGTGCTCGACAGCAACATGAGCGTTCTTGACGGATCGCTCGGGATTCTGCCGCGGCGTCTGGTGGTGCCGGATGACGATTTTTTGCGCGCACAGGATCTCCTGCGCCAGGCCGGCCTTGGCCATGAACTGCGTCCGGATGTCACCTGAAGGAACCGAGGTCACCGACGACGCGGTGCTTGGCGGTCGCCTCAGGTTGCTGCAGCCGCGCCGGGGCCACCGCGTCGGGCATGATGCCATCTTACTGGCGGCGGCGGCGCAGGCTCGACCGGGCGAGCATGCCGTCGAGCTGGGAGCGGGCGTGGGTGCCGCTGGCCTGGCGCTGGCGGTCCGCAGCCCCGACCTCCGCGTGACGCTGGTGGACCTCGATGCGGGGCTTGTCGCGCTGGCGCGCGACAACATCGAGCGCAATGGCCTGGCGAGCCGGGTTGCCGCGGTCGCGCTCGACGTCTCCGCGCCAGCCGCCAGCTTTGCCAGCGCGGGGCTGATGCCGGGCTGCGCCGATCGCGTGCTGATGAATCCCCCGTTTCATGATGCGCAGCGCGCGAGTGCCTCGCCTGATCCGGCGCGGCGCACGGCGCATCTTGCGTCGGAGGCATCGCTCGCTGCCTGGATCGGCGCCGGGCAACGGTTGCTGCGCGCGGGCGGCGTCATGACCCTGATCTATCGCGCCGATGCGCTGGGGCAGGTGTTGGCGGCGTTGGGCCACGGGTTCGGAGGTGTCGAAGTGTTGCCGGTCCACCCGAAGCCGGGTGCGCCGGCAATTCGGGTGCTGGTGCAGGCGGTGCTGGGGAGCCGCGCCCCGCTCGCGCTGTGGCCGGGGCTCGTGCTCAATGACGCGAATAGCCGCCCCGATCCGTTTGTCGACCGGCTGCTGCGCGGCATGGCCGTCCTGACGTTCGAGCGCTGACCGCGCTCAAATCCGCGGCATCGGTGCCGACGGTTTGGCCAATATGGCTGGGCTCGCGGTTATCGTATGCCGGCCTTGCGGCGATTTGGCTCGGCAGTGGGATCGGATCTTCGCGAAAATGCTGCGATTATCCCGATCAGTACCGTGAGGATAATCAGCTTGAAGTCCATGACCGACCTGTTCTCGTCCGCACGCGCTAATGCGCTCAACATGCGCACGCAAGAAGTGTTCCAGAACACCAAGCAACGTTGTGGTAAAGAAAGCGTAACTTGAGCGTGAACGCCCTGCCGCCATACTGCGTATCCGTGAGCACGCCATGACGCCCCCGTTCGCAACCGGCATCCAGAACGTTCTTGCGAGCCTGGGCGCCCTTTTTAATCCGATCGTGCCGCGACGTTGGCGCGTTGGCGTTCCCGTCGTTCCTGTCGTTCGTCTCTCCGGTGTGATCGGCTTCTCCACCCCTTTGCGCCCGGGCCTCACGCTCGCCGGCACGGCGAACTTGCTCGACAAGGCGTTCAAGATGCGCGGGGCCAAGGCGGTCGCGCTGGTGATCAATTCGCCTGGCGGCTCGGCCGCGCAATCGCACCTGATCCACGCCCGCATCCGTTCGCTAGCCGCCGAAAAGAAGCTGCCGGTGATCGCCTTCGTTGAGGACGTCGCCGCCTCCGGCGGGTACATGATCGCCTGCGCGGCCGACGAGATCGTCTGCGATCCGTCGTCGATCGTGGGGTCGATCGGCGTCGTCGGGGCGTCGTTCGGCTTCGACGAAGCGATCAAGAAACTGGGCATCCAACGGCGCGTCTACACCGCCGGTGAGCACAAGGTGATGCTCGACCCGTTCCAGCCGGAGAAGCCCGAGGAAGTCGCCCGGCTGCTCGCGATCCAGCAGCAAATTCACGGCAATTTCATCGACTTGGTGAAGGCCAGCCGGGGAAGTCGACTGACCGGCCCGGAAAAAACCCTGTTTTCCGGCGAATATTGGCTCGCCTCGACGGCGCTCGGGTATGGGCTCATCGACCGTATGGGGGAAGTTCGCTCGGTCCTGCGCGAACGCTATGGCGAGGACGTGCTGATGCCGCTCGTGGCGACCGCACGCGGTCTGTTCGGGCGGCTGTTCCCTGCGACCGATAATCCGGATCTGGCAATTCGGTCCGGCGTTGCCGACGAGGTTGTCAGTGCGATCGAGGCGCGTGCGCTTTGGGCCCGTTTCGGACTCTGAGCGCCGCCTGCGCAAAGGAGGATGCGATGCCATTTCCTGCTGTGCTGGCCTGGACGCTGGGCGCTCTCGGCGCTGCGGCGCTCACAAGGCTCATTTCCAAGGAGTGGGAGCGCGTCAACGCGACGCTGCATCCGCAGGAGCCGGTGCGCGTCGACAAGACGGTACGCGAATCCCTGCCCATGCTGCGGCGCGATCCACGCACTGGCATCTACCGCCCGGACTAAATCGCCGCCCTGCCTCCGCATGTGCCATGCGGCGGCTTCATCAGTAGCGCGCGACGGGACGGTCGTGGCTGAACAGCGGCGCGATGAACAGCCCCACCAAAATCACGCCCAAAATCGCAAACGTCGCCATCATGCTCTCCCGCACCTCGCCCCCGGGTGCGGGGCCGAATGTCGCGCAGGTCGGTACAATTCGACGTAAATGCGAGAGGTTCTGGTGACGGAATCCCGATTAACAATGACTCAGGCGTTAAGCGCACGGCAGCACGTTAAGCAACGACTCACCACGTTTGCGCTCACGAGCCCTTGATTCCTTTCTCGCGCACGATCCGGCCCCACCGTTCGTATTCGGCCTTGAGGAATGCCGCCATGTCTTGCGGGGAGTTGGGCGCCGGAATCGCGCCCGACTCAATCAGCTTGCGCTTGACCTCCGGGTCGTGCAGCGCCTCCGCAACGGCATGGCTGAGCTTCGACACGATCGGCGCCGGCGTTTTGGCGGGCGCCAGCAGCGCGTACCAATTGTCCGATTGTGTGTTCGGATAGCCCTGCTCAGCGAGCGTGGGCACATCCATCAGCATTGGATTGCGCTGGTTGGAGGCCGCCCCAAGCGGCCGCAGGTTGCCGGACTTGATCTGCGAAAGGATCACCGGGACGTCGAGAGCCACCGCCTGCACCTGCCCACCCAGCAGGTCGGTAAGGGCAGGGGCCGCGCCGCGGTATGGCACGTGAAGGAATTGCACGCCGGCCGCCGACTGGAACAATTCGAGCGCGAGATGCGGCGTGGTTCCGCTGCCGGTCGATGCAAAGGGAATCGTGTTGGGCTTTTCCTTCGCGAGCGCCGCCAGTTCGTTCGCCGATTTTACAGTGTTCTGGGAGCGCACGACCACGACCGTGGTATTGCGCACGACCAGCGAGATCGGTGCGAAGTCCTTCAGCGCGTCATAGGGCATGTCGGTCCGCAAATGCGGCGTGATGGCGACCGCGCCGACCGTGGTGAGGAACAGTGTGTACCCATCTGGCTCCGACTTCGCGACGAAGTCGGCGCCCAGAGTTCCGGCCGCGCCGCCGCGGTTCTCGACCAGCACGCTTTGGCCGAGCACGTCCTTGAATTTCTCTGCAAGGAGACGGCCGACGAAATCGGTGGGCCCGCCGGCCGGGAACGCGATCACGATCTTGATCGGACGTGTCGGATAATTCTGTGCCTGCGCCAAGCCGCTGGCGATCAGGAGATGGCCGATCACGGCCAACAGCATGGTGCGGCCGATGCCCTTCATTCCCTGCACGGTTGTCCTCCCGAGACCCTCGCGGCTCGCCAGCGGGCATGGTGCCGCCGGATCCCCCGTTTGGGCGAAAGTTGTTGAGCGAACGGGAAAGCCCACGTTCGCGACAGGGTGGCCGTTATCCTTGACCCTCGCAAGGCCCGCCGATAGACACCCCCGCATGTCAGAACTCCCGCCCTACATGCGACCCGAACGCTCGTTCCAGGGCTTGATTCTGGCGCTGCAACGGTTCTGGGCCGACCACGGTTGTGTGATCCTGCAGTCCTACGACATGGAAGTAGGCGCGGGGACCTTTCATCCGGCGACGACTTTGCGGGCGCTTGGGCCGCGGCCATGGAACGCCGCCTACGTTCAGCCCTCCCGCCGCCCTAAGGACGGGCGTTATGGCGAGAACCCCAACCGGCTGCAGCACTACTACCAGTTCCAGGTGATCCTGAAGCCGTCGCCGCCCGACATCCAGCAGCTCTATCTCAGCTCCCTCTATGCCATCGGCATCGATCCGGAGATCCACGACATCCGCTTCGTCGAGGACGACTGGGAAAGCCCGACGCTTGGCGCCTGGGGCCTGGGCTGGGAATGCTGGTGCGACGGCATGGAGGTGTCGCAATTCACTTATTTCCAGCAGGTCGCGGGCTTCGAATGCGCGCCGGTCGCGGGCGAACTGACGTACGGGCTCGAACGGCTCGCGATGTACGTGCAGGGCGTCGACAACGTCTACAATCTCAACTTCAATGGCCGCGAGGACAATCGCAAGGTCACCTACGGCGACGTGTTCCTGCAGGCCGAGCAGGAATATTCCCGGCACAACTTCGAGCATTCCGACTATGAGATGCTGTTCAAGCAGTTCTCCATGGCCGAGGAGGCGTGCCGCAAGTATCTCGTCGACGGCTGGGCCGACAAGGAGAAGTCGCGCCACCTCATGGTGCTGCCGGCTTATGACCAGTGCATCAAGGCCAGCCACGTGTTCAATCTGCTCGACGCGCGCGGCGTCATCTCGGTGACCGAGCGCCAGAGCTACATCCTGCGCGTGCGCGAACTCGCGAAGGCCTGCGGCGAGGCCTGGCTCAAGACGCAGGCCGGAGGGCAGGGGTGAGCACCACCCCTGACAATGCTCATGCCTGATCTTCTGTTCGAGCTGTTCTCCGAGGAAATTCCCGCGCGCATGCAGGCGCGTGCTGCGGAAGACCTCAAGAAGATGGTGACGGACAGGCTGGTCGACGCCGGTCTTGTCTATGAAGGAGCGCGCGCGTTCGCGACGCCCCGCCGGCTCGCCCTCACCGTGCAGGGCATTCCCGCTCGCCAGCCCGATCTTAAGGAAGAGAAGAAGGGGCCGCGCGTCGGTGCGCCCGAGAACGCCATCGCCGGTTTCCTCAAGAGCGCAGGCCTCAAGTCCCTCGACGAGGCAAGGGTTGAGAAGGACAAGAAGGGCGACTTCTACGTCGCACTGATCGAGAAGCCGGGCCGAGATGCCATCGACGTGATCGCCGACATGCTGCCGGTGATCGTGCGTACCTTCCCGTGGCCGAAGTCGATGCGCTGGGGCGAGCGATCGGAGCGTCCGGGCGCGCTCAGCTGGGTGCGGCCGCTGCATGCCATGGTCGCGACCTTCGGGCCGGAGACGGAAGAGCCGACGTTGGTGCACTTTGCCGTCGACGGCATCGAGTCCGGTTTCGTCACCTATGGCCACCGGTTCCTCGCGCCCGATCCGATCAGCGTGCGCCATTTCGACGACTACGTGGCCAAGCTCGAGAAGGCCAAAGTCGTGCTCGACGCCGAGCGCCGGCGCGAAATCATCCGCACCGACGCCAAGAACCTCGCCTTTGCGCAGGGCTACGAACTCGTTGAGGACGAGGGCCTGCTGGCCGAGGTCGCCGGCCTCGTCGAATGGCCGGTGGTGCTGGTGGGCTCGTTCGACGAAGCATTCCTGCAGATCCCGGGCGAGGTGATCCAGGCGACGATCCGCAACAACCAGAAGTGCTTCGTGCTGCGCGACCCTCAGACGGCCAAGCTGGTCAACAAGTTCGTGCTCGTCTCCAACATGGAGGCGAAGGACGGCGGCCGTGCCATCGTCGCGGGCAACGAGCGCGTCATCCGCGCGCGTCTCTCCGACGCCAAGTTCTTCTACGCGACCGACCTGAAGACGCGGCTTGAAGACCGGCTGCACAAGTTCAAGGACATCGTGTTCCACGAGAAGCTCGGCACCCAGGCCGCGCGCATCGAGCGCATCGAGCAGCTCGCGAGCGAACTGGCCCCGCTCGTTGGCGCCGACGTCGACAAGGCGAAACGCGCCGCGCGCCTCGCCAAGGCCGACCTGCTCACTGAGGTGGTCGGGGAGTTTCCCGAGGTCCAGGGCCTCATGGGCCGCTACTACGCGCAGGCTCAGGGTGAGGACGAGGCCGTCGCGCACGCCTGCGAGGACCACTACAAGCCTAAGGGCCCCGACGATCTCGTGCCCTCCGATTCGGTGTCGATCGCGGTCGCGCTCGCCGACAAGATAGACACGCTCGTCGGATTCTGGTCGATCGACGAGAAGCCGACCGGGAGCAAGGACCCGTACGCGCTGCGGCGCGCCGCGCTCGGCGTGATCCGCATCGTGCTCGACAACAACTTGCGCCTGCCGCTGGTCGCCGCCTTCCGTCGCGCCATCGACGGTCTGCTGAGCACGCACAGCGCGCTGATCAACGTCGACCGTCTGCCGGCCGAACTGCTCGCCTTCTTCGCCGATCGGCTCAAGGTGCAATTGCGCGAGCAGGGCGCGCGGCACGACCTTGTCGACGCCGTCTTCTCGCTCGAGGGACAGGACGATCTCGTCCTCGTCGTTCGGCGGGTCGCGGCGCTCGGAAAGTTCCTCGACACGGACGACGGGCGCAACCTGCTGGCTGGGTTCAAGCGCGCGGCCAACATCCTGCGGATCGAGGAAAAGAAGGACAGCGCGAGCTACGACAGCGCGCCGGATGAAGCCCTTTATCAACTCGCCGAAGAGAAGGCGCTGGCGCGCGCCATGACCGAGGTGAAAGCGGAGGCGGGCAGGGCGGTCGCCGACGAGGATTACGAGTCCGCGATGCGGACGATGGCCAAGCTGCGGCCGCACGTCGACGCCTTCTTCGACAAGGTCACCGTCAATGCCGAGGACAGGGCGCTGCGCGCCAATCGGCTCAAACTGCTCAACGAAATTCGCGCGGCCACGCGCGCTGTCGCCGACTTTTCCAGGATCGAAGGCTGAGTCGCGCCCCTCATGCCACTGCGCGCTTGGAACCAACCTCGCGCTATTCAGTTACCGGGCGCCACCCCATGGAGCGCATATGATGATCACCGTCGCCCAGGTCCAACCGATCATTGCCTTGATCGCAGGCATCCTCATCCTGCTCGTGCCGCGGCTGCTCAACTACATCGTTGCGATCTATCTCATCATCGTGGGCATCAGCGGATTGTTGCGCTGATCACCGCGTTTTCTGCAACGCGGCTGCCCGCCACGGGCATCTCCCGCCGCCTTCGCCATCGTCGTGCCTTTTCCTCTCGCACCATAATCCAACGGCGGGCTTGCAAGGGGTTGGTCCGCCGTGGTCTTGTGCGCCGCACACCTCCCATCGAGCCTCTGTCCCATGGCCAAAACCACTCGCAAACGCCTTTCCAGCAAAGCAAAATCCCGTCCGGGCAAAGCGTTGGCCCAGGCGACGAGCCGCCGGGCCGCGAGTCGGCCCGCGAAGGTCGTTGCCAAAAAGTCTGCAGGCAAGCCCGCGAGGGCCAAGGCGCCGGCCGGGAAGGCCACACGGGCAACCAAAACCGCCGCAACCAAGGCGCGAGCCGGCGGGTTGAACAAGTGGGTCTATCTGTTTGGTGATGGCCGCGCGGATGGCAAGGCCGGCATGCGCGATCTCCTCGGCGGCAAGGGGGCCAACCTCGCCGAGATGGCCAATCTCGGGCTGCCGGTGCCGCCCGGGTTCACCATCACAACCGAGGTGTGCACCTATTTCTACGCCAACGACCGCGCCTATCCCAGGGAACTCAAGGCGCAGGTCGACAGCGCACTCGCCTATGTCGGCCGTCTGACCGGCAAGACCTTCGGCGACGCCGACAATCCGCTGCTCGTCTCGGTGCGCTCGGGTGCGCGTGCCTCAATGCCGGGCATGATGGACACCGTGCTCAACCTCGGTCTGAATGACACCACGGTCGAGGCGCTTGCGCGCCGTTCCGGTGACCGTCGCTTCGCGTACGACTCCTATCGTCGCTTCATCACGATGTATTCCGACGTGGTGCTGGGGGTTGATGCGCACCATTTCGAGGAACTGCTGGACGAGCACAAGGAGTCCAACGGCTACGTGCTTGACACCGACATGACCGCCGACGACTGGGTCGCGATCGTCGCGCGCTTCAAGGACAAGGTGAGGGAAGAGCTCGATCAGGACTTCCCGCAGGATCCCAAGGATCAGCTTTGGGGCGCGATCGGCGCCGTGTTCGGCTCGTGGATGAACCAGCGGGCGATCACGTATCGTCGCCTGCACAGCATTCCGGAAAGCTGGGGTACCGCGGTCAACGTGCAGGCCATGGTGTTCGGCAACATGGGCGAGACCTCGGCGACGGGCGTCGCCTTCACGCGCAATCCGTCCACCGGCGAGCGGCGCCTCTACGGCGAGTTCCTCATCAATGCCCAGGGCGAGGACGTCGTCGCCGGCATCCGCACGCCGCAGGAGATCACCGAGGCGGCGCGCAAGGAGTCGCAGTCCGAGAAGCCTTCGATGGAAGTGGCGATGCCCGCTGCCTTCAAGGAACTCACCCGCATCTATGGGCTGCTCGAGCGCCACTACCGCGACATGCAGGACCTCGAATTCACGGTCGAGCAGGGCAAGCTCTGGATGTTGCAGACGCGTGGCGGCAAGCGCACCGCCCGCGCGGCGCTGCGCATCGCCGTCGAACTCGCAAACGAGGGGCTGATCACGCGCAAGGAGGCAGTCACCCGCGTCGACCCCGCCGCGCTCGACCAGCTTCTGCATCCGACCATCGATGCGTCGGCGGAGCGCAAGGTGATCGCGACCGGCCTGCCGGCTTCGCCCGGCGCGGCGTCGGGCGAGATCGTGTTCTCCTCCGACGAGGCGGAAACCGCCAAGGCGCAGGGCCGGCGCGTCATCCTCGTTCGCGTCGAGACCTCGCCCGAGGACATCCACGGGATGCACGCCGCCGAAGGCATCCTCACCACCCGCGGCGGCATGACCTCGCACGCCGCGGTGGTCGCGCGCGGCATGGGCAAGCCCTGCGTCTCCGGGGCGGGTACGATCCGCGTCGATTATGCCGCCGGCACGCTCACCACCGGCAACGTTACCTGCAAGGCAGGTGACATTCTCACGATCGACGGCTCCACCGGACAGGTGTTGTTCGGCAAGGTGCCGATGCGCGAGCCGGAACTATCCGGCGAGTTCGCGACGCTGATGGGCTGGGCCGACAGCGTGCGCCGCCTGCGTGTGCGCGCCAACGCCGACACCCCCGCGGACGCGCGAGTGGCGGTGAAGTTTGGCGCCGAGGGCATCGGGCTCTGCCGCACCGAGCACATGTTCTTCGAGGGCGACCGCATCCGCGCCGTGCGCGAGATGATCCTCTCGGACGACGAGAAGAGCCGGCGCGCGGCGCTCGCCAAGCTGCTGCCGATGCAGCGCGCCGATTTCGTCGGGATCTTCGAGACGATGCAGGGCCTTCCGGTCACCATCCGTCTGCTCGATCCGCCGCTGCACGAATTCCTCCCGCACCACCAGGAGGAAATCGAGGAGGTGGCGAAGGCGATGGGCGCCGACCCGCAGAAGCTCGCGGACCGCGCGCGCGAGCTGCACGAGTTCAATCCGATGCTCGGCTTCCGCGGCTGCCGTCTCGCGATCGCCTATCCGGAGATCGCCGAGATGCAGGCGCGCGCCATCTTTGAGGCAGCGGTCGAAGCCGGCAAGCGCACCGGCAAGCCGGTGGTTCCCGAAGTGATGGTGCCGCTGATCGCGACCAAGGCCGAGCTCGATCTCGTCAAGGCGCGCATCGACGCCATGGCCGAGGCGGTGGCGAAGGAAACCGGCGTTGCGGTCGACTACCAGGTCGGCACCATGATCGAGCTGCCACGCGCGGCGCTCAAGGCCGGCGAGATCGCGCAGACCGCGGAGTTCTTCTCCTACGGCACCAACGATCTCACCCAGACCACGTTCGGCATCTCGCGCGACGATGCCGCAAGCTTCCTCGGCGCTTACACCGCCAAGGGCATCCTGGCGACCGACCCGTTCGTGTCGATCGACCAGGAGGGCGTCGGCGAATTGATCCGTATCGCCAACGAGCGCGGCCGCAAGACGCGCAGGAACATCAAGCTCGGCATCTGTGGCGAGCATGGCGGCGATCCCGCATCGGTCGCATTCTGCCACGAGACCGGGCTCGATTACGTGTCCTGTTCGCCGTTCCGCGTGCCGATCGCGCGGTTGGCCGCGGCGCAGGCGGCTCTCGGCAAGAAGGCCGCCAGCACGGCTTAGGCTCGGCAAAGCCGTGGCGGGCGGCGCGACAAGATCCTGATCGCGACCAAGGCGAGCTTTCGGGGCGGCCGAATTCGCGTTAAGCCGACCTATAGAGCGCCTCGACGAAGCGAGCGCGGTCGTTCCCACCTATCCCCACTGGCACCAGCAGACGACGTTCGCCGAGCGCAATCCGCCGCCGGTGCCGATGCGCCGCGTGCAGCCGCGCACGTGACGGCGAGTCATCGCTGCGCGATCGCGCCGGCAGCGGCCAAAGACAGCGCCCCAAAAGAGCGACAGCTTCCCGAAAAGTATGATGCCTCGGCTCTTCTGCGCTCGCGCGCGAGCATGCTAGCCTTCCGCCATAAGCCGGACAACGGCGGTAAGGGGAACGGATGGCGGAGGAAAGCAGAGCTGCGTCCGCGAGTACGCTGCCCGATGCGCGGCTGACGTCGCAGGGCGCGGTTTCGGACGAGGCGCTGCGCAAGGCCGAAGAGTTCATCGAGAAAGAGGAGGGCGCCGCCAACCGCCTGTCCGGTGTGGCGGGTCATGCTGTGACCGCCATCGCGGTGGCGATGACGCTGTTCCATCTCTACGCCGCCTGGTCGATCGTGCCGACTCAGCCGCTACGCTACGCCCACGTGGCCTTCGTGCTGGTGCTATGCTTCCTGGTGTTCCCGATCAGCGCGCGTTTCCGCGACCGCATCCGCTGGTTCGACGTGCTCGCCGGCGCGGCCGTCGTCGCGATCCTCGGCTATGCGATCTGGGGCGGCGAGAACTTCACCGACCGCGCCACGGTGCCGGATCGGCTCGACGTGGTGCTGGGCGTGATTTTCATCGTGCTGCTGCTGGAGGCGACGCGGCGCACCACCGGCCTCATCATGCCGATCGTGGCTCTAGCCTTCATCGCTTATGCGATGCTGGGCCCGCACCTGCCGCCGCCGTGGACGCACCGCGGCTACGATCTCAGCCGGCTGGTCGGCCACCTGTTCATCACGCTCGAGGGCATCTTTGGCGTTGCAGTGGACGTATCGTCCTCGCTGATCATCATGTTCACGATCTACGGGGCGTTCCTGCAGCATTCCGGCGCGGGAAAGTTCTTTATCGACTTCTCCATGGCTCTGATGGGAGGTAAGGCCAACAGCGCCGGGCGCACCGTCGTGCTGTCCTCGTTCCTGCTCGGCGGGCCGTCGGGCTCCGGCGTCGCCACTACCGTCACGATCGGCGCCGTCGCCTGGCCGATGATGCGGCGCTCGGGCTTCGACAGGAACGCCGCCGGCGGGCTTCTGGCGGCCGGCGGGCTGGGCGCGATCCTGTCGCCGCCGGTCCTCGGCGCGGCCGCGTTCCTCATCGCCGAATTTCTGAAGATCAGCTACCTCGACGTCATCCGCATGGCGGTGATTCCGACTTGCCTCTACTACCTGTCGCTCCTGTTCATGGTCGAACTCGACGCGCAGCGCTTCGGCGCCGGCCGAGTGCCCTACGACCAGTCGATGTCGTTGTGGCAGATGACGAAGCGTTACGGCTTCCACTTCACCTCGTTGATTGCGGTCATCCTGTTCATGGTCGTGGGCTATTCGCCGATGCTGGCGGTGTTCTACTCGATCCTGTTGTGCTTCACTCTCAGCTTCCTGCGGCCGGAGGCGGCGCTCAAGGGCAAGAAGCTCGTGCGCTCGCTGTCTGACGGTTCGATCGGCGTGCTCAACGCCGCCACGACCTGCGCTTCGGCCGGCATCATTGTCGGCGTGGTGACGCTCACCGGCCTGGGGCTGAAGTTCTCGTCGATCGTGCTCGACTATGCCGGCGGGAGCCTGCTGCTCACCGCGCTCTACACCGCACTGATCGTGTGGATCGTCGGACTCGCCGTGCCGGTCACCGCGTCCTACATCATCTGCGCGGTGATCGCGTCGCCCGTGCTCACCAAGCTCGGCGTACCAGACTTCGCCGCGCACATGTTCATCTTCTACTACGCCGTGCTCTCCGAGGTTTCCCCGCCGACGGCGCTGTCGCCCTTTGCGGCGGCGGCGATCACCGGAGGCGACCCCTACGTGACCACGCTGCAGGCCTGGAAATACACGCTGCCGGCGTTCCTCGTCCCGTTCGTGTTCATCCTGGATCCGATCGGCATCGGCCTGCTCCTGCACGTGCCCAAGGACGGCTCGGCGATGTCGATCGTGCTGATCACGCTCAAGACGGCGGCCGGGCTGGCCGCACTGGCGGCTGCGGCTCAGAACTGGGCGCTGCGCAAGAACACGCCGGTCGAGCGCGCGCTGTTCGCGGTCGCCGGTCTGCTGCTGGTGTTTCCGAGCCTGCTCGAGCCGCTGGCGGAGAGGATCAGCGGCTACGACGTGCCGCACCCGGCGCCGATCGGATTGGCGATTGCCGCGCTGGTGCTGCTCAAGCAATACTACGACATGCGCCGGATCGCCCCGGCCAAGAAATAGCGCATGATCCGGCGAAGTGGAAACCGGTTCGCCGCAAAGATCGTGCGCAAATCGACAGTTCGGCATGCGAGCGGACGCAAAACCGGGGTCCACTTTTGCTGATCGCACGCCAGGACGTCTGACAACGGAGGAAGCGATGTTCAGTCGCAAGTTTGGATGGGTGGCTTTCGTCCTGACGGGAATGCTCGTCGCGGGTGGCGCCATTGCGCAGCAGAAGACGATCGCGATCGGCACGGGCGGGACAGGCGGCGTCAACTATCCGCTAGGCGGCGGGTTTGCCAATGTGCTTTCGAAGACGATCCCCGGCATCCAGGCGACGGCCGAGGTCACAGGCGGTTCCGTCGACAATCTCAAATTGATCGGGTCGGGCCAGAGCGAGGTCGGGTTCTCGATGGCCGATGCCGCCCTCGACGCGCTCAAGGGGGACGACAAGTTCAAGGGCAACAAGGTCGACGTGCGTACGCTGCTCGTGCTCTATCCCAACCGGATGCACGTCGTGACCATCGAGGGCACGGGCATCACGAAGATGTCCGATCTCAAGGGCAAGCGTGTGTCCACCGGATCTCCTGGCAGCGCCACGGAGGTGATGGCGTTCCGCGTCATCGAGGCGGCTGGGCTTGACCGCGACAAGGACATGAAGCGCGAGCGGCTCGGGGTTGCCGAGTCGGTGAATGCCATCAAGGACCGCAAGATCGACGCGTTCTTCTGGGTCGGCGGCCTGCCTACGGCGGCGGTGACCGACCTCGGCGCGACGCCGGGCGTGAAGATCAAGATGATTGATCACTCCGAGGTGGTCGACAAGATGAACGCCAAGTACGGGCCGCTTTACGCCAGCGGCGTCATTCCGGCCAAGACCTATCCGGGCCAGGATGCGGACAACAAGATCAGCGTGGTGTGGAACATTCTTGTCACCAGCGCAAAGATGCCCGACGACATGGCGTACAATATCGTCAAGACGATCTTCGAAAAGAAGGCCGATCTCGTCGCCGTGCACAAGGCGGCCAGCGAGATCGACATCAACAGTCAGGTCAAAGCCAACTCGCCGGTCCCATGGCATCCCGCCGCGATCAAATACTTCACCGAAAAGGGCGTGAAGATGTAGCCACGCGGGTGGGCGCTGCGCGCTCGCGGCGCGCGCCGATCTGGTGGTTTGGGCTCATGGCGTTCGGCGGACTGGCCTTCGGGCTCGCCGCCGACCGTCGTCCGTTCGGAGACGACTTTCTCGCGCATCCGCTCGCCGTCTTCTTCATCGTCGTGGGCGCGGCGCTGCTGGTCATGCGCGTTGCCTTGCGGCGGCCGGTGCCCGACGTTCTGTCGGAGCGCATTCTGCTGATCGGCTGTCTCGTGGGTGCCGCGGCTTTCCTCGCCGGCAACTTTCTCGACACGCACGTCTTTGCCCTGCGTTGGACGTCGGTCGGTTAACCGGGCGTCAACGTTAATCGGGCAGAACTGTTTCCTGTTGGCAAACAGCAACGCTGCAATTTTAACGATT
>Ga0164243_10005769_pt1 | contig 18864 bp, 21 predicted proteins | sample OricompcompostOP_FD_108781 | JGI IMG/M metagenome (GOLD analysis project Ga0164243, IMG submission 108781) | Organic Plus compost microbial communities from Emeryville, California, USA - Original compost - Organic plus compost (OP) | ecosystem: Engineered > Solid waste > Mixed feedstock >... | reverse complement strand
GCCTCATCGAATCCCCAGCCGGTAAAGGCCCGGGCGGCTTCTTTCACATCCGTTTCCGTATAGTTGCCGCGCCCGAGGGTGAACAGCTCCATGACTTCCCTGGCGAAGTTTTCGTTGGGATGTTGTTTCCTGTTTTGCTGGTTGTTAAGGAATTGGAGCATGGCGGGGGATTTGGAGACTGCGGAAAGGAGGTCCCCGAAGTTGCCAAGGCAGTTTTCCCGGATAACGCTGAGCAGCTGCTGGTTATACAGTACGTTTTGCGTACGGCAGGCAAAGTGGCCGTGCCAGAAGAGGCTCATTTTTTCCCGCAGGGGATGTTCCGTATCCACCATGGCTTTCATCCAGGAAAGGTTCAGGTCCTTGATACCCTGGTTATTCAGCTGCTGGACGATTTTCTTTTCTTCCGCGCTCATGCCTTTGAGCTTTTGGTAGTCGGGCAGGTCCGCTTCGCTCATCACGTTCACATCGGCGGGCGTGTAGTGTTTTTTACCAATAAGTACCTGGTTTACAATCACCTTCCGCCGCTTGCCTGACCATTCGTTGATTTCGGGCAGCGTGGCGCCGAACCCGGCTCTCCATGCCAGATGCAGCATTTGTTGTTGTGAGGATACAGCGGCCATAGGCAGTATATATTTTCCCTATGACCACAAATTGGAGTCCGGGTTTAACGGAATTTCCAGACGGGGAAAGTATCTCCTTTTTTAAACTGGGAAATATCGGCCGGCAATTCCATGAACGCATCCGCCAAAAGCAGGCTGGCAAGGTCTCCCGAGCCCTGGTAGGGTTGTGGGATGGCCATCAACTTACCATGTGGCTGGGATACTAATTTAACAGGAAGGTAATATTCGAGTGTGGGTTCAAAGCTCACTTTTGTGGACAAACTGGCATAGGTTGTTGCCGCGGGCCTTGCGCCCATGGCAGCCAACAGCCATGGCTGTACGTAGCGGTAAAAGCACATGAAGCCGGAAACGGGGTTTCCTGGCAGGGCGAATACTGCCGGGCCGTTCTGGAAGGTACCGAAGAGGAAGGGTTTTCCCGGGCGCTGGCGGACATGGTGAAACACCTGCTGCATGCCGAGTTCCTGCAGGACCTGCGGCAGGTAATCGAACTTGCCTGCGGATACGGCGCCGGAGCTGATCCAGACGTCCGTTTCCTTGATCAGGGGCGCCAGCTGGTGTTTCATGCTTTCCGCATGATCTTCCAGGTGCAGTACGGTGGGTTGGATACCGAGCTGTTGCAGGGAGGCGCTTAAGCTATAGACGTTGGACATGCGGAGCTGATGCGGTTGCGGGGTGGCGTTTACCGGCACCAGTTCGTTGCCGGTGGCGATTACCACTACGCGCGGGCGTTTGCTCACCAGCACTTCCGTTTTGCCCACGGTGGCCAGTACGCCGGCTTCGGCGGGGCCGAGGAGCGCGCCATCATCCAGGAGGGTGGCATGTTCCTTTACATCGCTGCCTTTTTTGTGGATATGTTGTCCTTTTTTTACGGGGTGTTTGATGGTAAAACGGCGGAAGCCTTCATGTTCGGCGACTTCCAGGTGTTCGTACTGTACGACTGTGTCAGTGAGTTCCGGCAGCACGGCTCCCGTCATCACTTCCATGCAGTTGGCCGTATTGCCTAACTGCAGCTGTGGCGCGCCGGCGGCCTGTACGTCTTCCATTACAAAGACCCGCTGACCACGGGCATAGCTGTCGAACCGGATGGCGATACCATCCATCATTACGCGGTCGAAAGGCGGGAAAGGGCGGTCGGCATATACCGGCTCGCGCAATATTCGTCCATTGGCCTGTTCAAAAGGTACCAGCTCCGTTCCGGCATCCCGGACCGTTTCCAATACGGCAGCATAAGCTTCAGCGACAGTCAGCATCATTTATATTATTTTTGTAAGGAGCAGTGCAATAAATTTATGCTTTTATGGCCAATCCGTCAAACAAGGAATTCACACACCTGAATAAATCCGGGCAGCCGGCGATGGTAGATGTGAGTGATAAGAACATTACGCTTCGTGTAGCCGTTGCCGAGAGCCGCATTTTTTTACCGGAGGAAGTACGCAGCCAGTTTACCGGGCAGGACATACAGACCCGTAAGGGCGGCGTGTTTCAGACGGCGATTATTGCCGGTATTATGGCGGCTAAGAAGACGCCGGAGTTGATTCCGCTGTGTCATACGTTGTTATTGGATGGGGTAGATGTAAATATTGCGTTGGAAAGTGAAGAGGCAGTGATCAGGTGTACGGTGAAAACGACGGGGAAAACCGGCGTAGAGATGGAAGCCCTCACGGGAGCTACTGTAGCGGCGCTGACGGTGTATGATATGTGTAAAGCGTTTACGCATGACATGGTGATCAGGGAAACGAAATTGATTAGTAAGACGGGAGGGAAGGCGGATTATGCGCGGTAGGGGGTAGGCCGGTTAGAGATTTTTTCAGTTAATACAACAAACATATGCCGGATAATACACCCTTAAAAGGATTATTGCTGTGCGGCGGTTACAGCTCGCGCATGCAGGAGGATAAGAGCCGCATTGCCTATCATGGCATGCCTCAATGGGAGTACCTGGTATCGCTCCTGCAGCAGGTAGCAGGGGAAGTGTACATCTCCTGCCGGCCGGATCAGCTCAATGCCGGCGAGGGTTTCAGCAGTTATCCACACCTCATTCCCGACAGTGTGGAAGGCGGCGGGCCGGCCGTAGGGCTCATCAGCGCGCACCGGCAGGAGCCGGGAACAGCCTGGCTGGTATTAGCCTGCGATCTGCCGTTGATCAGTCTTCAAAGTTTGCAATTATTGGTTAGGGAGAGAGATAGCGCCTGCACGGCCACCAGTTTTATCAGTCCTTTCAACCAGCTCCCTGAGCCACTGATCGCCATTTGGGAGCCCGCAGGACTGGCGGCGCTGGAAGCCAGCGTATTATCGGGCGGGCCTAAGTGCCCCCGTAAATCCATGCTTGCCGGAGGAAATGTAAAAGTCTTGGAGAACCCCTGGCCGCAGGAGCAGTTTAATGCAAATACCCCGGAGGAGAAGGCTGAAGCTGTTTTAATGGCAAGGGGGAGGAAGGAATTATAAGGGGGGGAATAACCTTTGCGCGCTTTGCTCCTTATGCATCTTTGCGAGCAACTACTCCGCCTGCAATTATTTCCCTTTGCGCGCCTTGCTCCTTATGCATCTTTGCGAGCAACTCCCCCGCCTACACCACCTCTCCATCAGAAAAGAATTCCTTCTTCCAGATAGGCACGGTCGCCTTCAGCGTATCGATCGCATATTCGCAGGCATCGAAAGCGATGCCCCGGTGCACGGAGGAAACCGCTACTACCACCGCTACTTCGCCGGGCAGCTTATCCCCCACGGCATGCAGCATTGCGAGCTTTTTAATATCCCATTGCCTGGCAACATCGTCCGCAATTTTCTGCATTTCGGATAAGGCCATTTCCTTGTAGGCTTCGTAAAATAACTTGTCTACCGCCCGGCCTTTGGTATCATTTCTCACCTTACCGGTAAATACTACTTCGCCGCCGCAGGCAGGGGAATGAATAAAGTCCAGCGCTTCCTGGATGGTGATATCAGTTTCTATTTTCAGTAATACGTCCATGTGTAAAAAATCAGTTCAGCCTCCGCTCACCGGCGGGATAACGGCAATTTCATCGGTAGCGCCTACCGCCTGCCCGTCGGCCGCATAGGCTTTATTTACGGCAATCATCAGCGATTTCAGCTGCTGCAATGCAGGGTAGGTAGCCAGTAACCACGCTTTTAGCTCGCCCGCGGTGGTAATCCCTTCAGGCAGCTGCATCCGGGCCGTCCCTGCAATATCCTTTGCCACCCCAAACAGCATTACATTCATATCTTCCAAAATTATTGACTAAAACTACAATATAGCAGCGATAAAGTAGTAATTTTAGTTCGAGGTAAATGTTTTTTTATGAAGATAAGGCTCCGTGGGAATAGTATCCGATATCGCCTGGATAAAATAGATATGGAACTGCTGGAAACCGTTGGTAAGATCGATTCCATCACCCATATCGGCGCGGGTACGCTTCACTTTGTAATCAGGGGAAAAGACATTCCCGCTCCCATAGCAAAACTGGAACATGACGGCGTACACCTGCTGATTCCCATTACCCAACTGCAATTGTGGATCAGCTCCGGCGAGGTAGGTTTCAGCCTTAACATCGCCAATGAGGACGGCAGCAATCTCGCCATCCTCGTGGAAAAGGATTTCAAATGCCTGACCGATCGTGATGAGGACGACAGCCAGTCGTTCGATAACCCAATGGCCAGTAAAAACTGCTGACATGCTGCAGGATGCTCATGACCGTATTATCAACTATGTACGGCTGTCGGTAACCGACCGCTGTAACCTCCGCTGCACCTATTGCATGCCGGAGAAGATGCAGTTTGAGCAGCATGGTAATATCCTCTCCGACGAGGAAATCCTCCGGTTGATGAAGCTCCTGGCCTTCGACGGTGTTAACAAAATCCGCATCACCGGCGGCGAGCCATTTATGCGGCCAGGCCTGATACTGCTCCTGGAAAAAATAAAACGCATACCCGGTATTACGGATATTTCCATTACCACCAACGGCGTACTCACTAAAAAATACATTCCCGCACTACGGAACCTGGGCATACGCCATATTAACCTCAGCCTGGATACCCTGCAGGAACAAAGGTTTACGCAGATCACCCGCCGCGATAAATTCCATGCCGTGATGGACAGCTTCCATACGATGCTGGAACATGATATGCAGGTGAAAGTGAACATGGTTGTGATGGAAAATGTGAACACCGATGAAATCATCGACTTTGCGCGGCTTACCGAGCAGCAAAACGTAGGTATCCGCTATATAGAAGAAATGCCGTTTAACGGCCAGGACAAAGGATTCTCGGGCGTCAGCTGGGATTACCACCGCATCCTGGCTGCCATCAGCGAGCATTATCCTTTGGAGAAGCTGCAGGACGCGCCGCATTCTACTTCCGTTAACTATAAAATTCCCGGATTCCAGGGCGCCATCGGCGTTATCCCTGCCTATAGCCGTACTTTCTGCGGCACCTGCAACCGGCTGCGTATATCCGCTACCGGTGGGTTAAAGACCTGCCTGTACGGCAATTCCATGCTGAATGTACGGGACCTGATGCGCAATCCCGAATTCACGGATATGCATATACGAAACGGCATACAAGGAGCAGTAAAGGAAAAATATATCGATGGCAGGGAAGCGGAGAAGCATTATCTCACGGGGATTATGGAGAGTATGTCGCTGATAGGGGGATAGTTAAATGTCTCCTTGTTCGATGGAAGGAGGATTTCAATAAGACCAGCAAATTGACAACGCTTTCTTTCCCATAATACCAGCAACACCGCGTTCCTTCCATCCCACCCGCACATGTACACCGTCCTATTTCAACAACATCCTCACCCCCGCATACAATATCAGCAAAGCTGTAGCAGCCGCCACCCACTTCGGTTTCAGCACTTTCGCACTCAGCCGCGCTCCTATCTGCCCGCCGATGATCACCGCCAGCAACAGCGGAAAGACCACCTCCCAGTTAAAAACAATCTGCTTTTTAGCCACCTGCCCCAGGATGCCGGAAATAGAATTCACCAGGATAAAAAAGCTACTGAGGCCGGCAATATTTTTTGACGTATCGTACTTTCCCAATTTCAGTACAGGCGCCAGGTAGATACCTCCCCCGATACCTGTCATACCCGATAGCAGTCCAATTCCGCCTCCTATCAGTCCGTACAGGTAGCCATTACTTTGCCTTACCTCCTCGCTGTCTTTATTTCTCTCAAAAAATAACCGATAACACATACAAACCGCCGCAAGGGTTAAAGCTAATCCCAGCAACAGGAAAAACGTTTCCTGCTTTAACGGCAGGTAACTGCCCACAAAGGCCATGGGCACGCTGATGAGCGAGAGCTGCCAGGCTTTCTTCATTGGCAGGTGCCCCTGTTTGTAAAAGTGATATACCCCGCCGGTAACCACGGCGATGTTGCAGAGCAGGGCGGTTGATTTCATAAGCTGGAAATCCATGCCCCAGAGGGCCAGGATAGCGAGGTAGCTGGAGCCGCCGCCAAAGCCGGCCGCGGAGTAGAGCAAGGCTACCAGGAAAAACAAGAGGCAGAGTGTCAGCACTTGATGTGGATTAGTAAGTGGCCATGGTATCGTCGATGGTGCATGCCCAGGCATGGATGCCGCCTTCAACGTTATAGATATCCTTCACCCCCAGTTCCAGCAACCGCTGCGCCACGGCCCTGCTTCGCATACCGTGGTGGCATAGTACGGCCACCGGCGCGCTGATGTCTAATGTAGGAAACTGCTGCAGCACCTGTCCCATGGGGATGTGCACCGCCTGCGGCAGGTGGCATATCTCCCACTCATCGTCTTCGCGCACATCCAGCAGGAGGAACTTTTTGCCCGTCGCAATCCAATCCTGCAGCTGCTGCACGTTGAGCGGCTGCACGCCGGCAACGGCGCATACATCCTGGTGGTAATCCGGCAGTAAGGTTTTGAGCTGCCTGTTTTCCTCCACGGGCTGGAAGTTAAAAATATGCTGCATGTTGTGCAGGGTATCGATTGTCATGAGCTGATTGCGCAGGGGCGTACCGATACCGGTGATGATTTTCACCACTTCGTTTGCCTGGTAGGTACCGATGATGCCGGGCAGCACGCCCAGCACGCCAATCTCGCTGCAGTTCAGCATTTCACCCTGCTCCGGCGCTTCGGGGAAAATACAGCGGTAGGTAGCACCGCCCTGGTAGTTGAACACGCTCACCTGGCCTTCGTATTTGTAAATAGCGCCATAGACGAGCGGTTTGCCTGCTATCACGCAGGCGTCGTTGATGAGGTAGCGGGTACCGAAATTGTCGGTACAATCTACGATCACATCATATTTTTCTATCAGGGAGATGGCATTGTCTACCGTGATCCAGGTATCGTGCATGATTATTTCGATCTCGGGGTTCAGCTGGTGCAGCCGGTGCGCTGCCAGCTTTACCTTCGGTTTTCCCTGGTCTGCCGTGGTGTAAAGCACCTGCCGTTGCAGGTTGGTGATGGATACATTGTCGTGCTCCACAATACCGATGCGGCCTACGCCCATGGCGGTCAGGTATTGCAACACAGGCACACCTAAGCCGCCGGCGCCTATCACCAGTACGGATGCGTTTTGCAGCATCTGCTGCTTTTCAGGTCCAAATCCTTCCAGTCTTGTCTGCCGGTCGTAACGCATTGGGTTCAGTATTAGAAATGATCCTTAAAGGTAATAAATCGCTATACTTTTTTGTACATCATGACGATGTCGGAGAATACGCCGGGCGTAATTTCGATGCCGTCAGGGATGCGGCCGGCTTCCTGGAAGCCGAAGTTGCGGTAGAGTTGTATGGCTTTTTCGTTGGCGGCGGCTACCTGCAGGGTGATCAGCCAGAGGTCGTCATGCTCTTCCACCCAGCGCAGCATGGCCGTCATGAGGCGGCGGCCTACGCCCATGTTCTGATAGGCTTTAGCTACGCCTATACCCATTTCACCCACGTGGGTGCGTTTGTCGTGCCCGGTGTTATCCACATTCACGGCCCCGATGATCTGGCCTTTGACCTCTGCTACCAGCAGCAGCTGCCGGGGTTTATCGATATGCGATTTAATGAAGGCTTCCTCCCCCTCTACATCCAGCTCCATGGCTTCGCTGTGGTTAAACAGGAGAAAATCTGTTTCCGCAGTCATGCGCTGGTAGTTGGCCAGGAGTCCGGCAGCATCATTGAGGCGGGCCGGGCGTATGATCAACTCTTCTCCGTTCGGTAAAAAATGTCGCATGCTACGAAAATAAAAAAAGCGACCGTTTCCGGTCGCTGATTGTTTTAAACCTTACTAAAATTTTTATGATGCCTTGGCATTTGTTTTTACAAAGTCGAGCACAGCTGCCTTCTGGTCGTCGTTCAGTTTGGCTTTGCGGGCCATCCTGTCAATAATACCCGGCCATTTTTCAGCAGTGCGGGTTTCAGGCCATTTGTAACCATGACATTTATTGCAGTTCTGGCGATAGACCGTTTTCCCTTCAGAATCCGGGTATTTGGAGAAAGCGGCTTCCGTAGCGGCTGCTTTATCCGGATTGGCGGCGCCTTTACTGCAACCCCAAAGCAATACTGCGATTACTGATAACTGGAGTAGTGTTTTCATAAAGCTTTTTTGAATATATCAGATTAATTGACCATACTCAAGGTAAAGATTTTTTATGAATTACAGCTATTGGATCTTTCCGGCGCCGAAATAAGCCTGTAAAACCGCCGGGATGGCAATACCATCCTCATGCTGGTTATTTTCCAGGATGCAGGCCATGATGCGTGGCAATGCCAGGGAGCTGCCGTTGAGCGTGTGTACCAGCTGCGGTTTGCCGTTACCTTCCTTGAAGCGGATCTTGCAGCGGTTGCTCTGGTAGCTTTCAAAGTTACTTACAGAGCTTACTTCCAGCCATTTTTGCTGGGCGGCGCTGTACACTTCGAAATCGTATGTCAGGGCAGAGGTAAAGCTCATATCCCCGCCGCATAAACGCAGGATGCGATAAGGCAGCTGCAGGGATTGCAGCAGGCTTTCCACGTGCGCTACCATTTCGTCCAGCACTTCGTAGGATTTATCCGGATGGGTAAGCTGTACCAGCTCCACTTTATCGAATTGGTGGAGGCGGTTCAGGCCCCGCACATCCTTGCCATAAGAACCTGCTTCGCGGCGGAAGCAAGGCGTATAGCCGGTCATGCGGACAGGCAGGTCGGTATCTTTCAGGATCTCATCGCGGAAGAGGTTCGTTAAAGGCACCTCTGCGGTTGGGATCAGGTAGAAGTTATCTTCCGTTGCATGGTACATCTGGCCTTCCTTATCCGGCAGCTGGCCGGTACCAAAGGCGCTTGCCTCGTTGACCATGTAGGGAGGGGCAAACTCGGTGTACCCTGCGTTGATGTTATAATCCAGGAAATACTGGATCATGGCGCGCTGCAGGCGGGCGCCCTTGTTCTTATACACCGGGAAACCACTGCCGGTGATTTTATTTCCGAGCTCAAAATCGATCAGATCGTATTTTTTAGCGAGGTCCCAGTGGGGTACTGCACCGGCGTGCAACGCAGGGATTTCGCCATGCTGGCGTACTACTACGTTGTCTTCCGGGGTTTTGCCTTCCGGCACCAGGGTAGACGGGAGGTTAGGGAGTTTTACCAGGGTATCCAGCAGTTCCTTTTCTGTAGCGTTCAGGGCTTCGTTTACCGGCGCCAGGCGACCTTTCAGTTCGTTTACCTGGTTGCGCATGGCTTCACCTTCCTCTTTTTTGCCCTGGCCCATCAGCTTACCAATCTCTTTGGAGAGGCTGTTTACCTGCGCCTGTGTTTCATCGTATTCCAGTGTGAGCTTCTTACGCTTGTCGTCCAGCGCAATCACCTCATCCACCAGGTGGGTATCTTTAAAATTTTTGACAGCCAGTCTTTCGAGGACCAGCTCTTTATTCTGACGTATAAACGGTACTTGTAACATTATTGATTTTTAAAAATTTGGACAAAGATAAAGGCTATATCAGATATTTTCCTACGATAGGAACGCGGCGGCCCACGCCAAAGGCCTTGGACGATACGCGAATGATCGGACAGAACTGGTTGCGTTTGTATTCGTTCGTGTTCACCATTTTCAATGTCCGCGAGACGAGCGCTGGGTCAAAGCCCTGCGCAATAATCTCCCGCGGCCCCTGCCGGCGCTCAATGTACTGGTACAGGAGCTTGTCGAGTACGGCATAATCCGGGAGGCTGTCACTGTCTTTCTGCCCCGGACGCAGTTCCGCTGAAGGCGCTTTATCAATGATGTTTTGCGGGATGATCTCCTTCTCCCTGTTGATGTAACGGGCAAGGGCATATACCTGCATTTTATACACATCCCCGAGGACGGACAATCCGCCGGCCATATCCCCGTAGAGGGTGCCATACCCGGTGGATAACTCGCTTTTATTGCTGGTATTCAACAGGATATATCCGAATTTGTTGGATAGCCCCATCAACAGGTTGCCCCGGATGCGGGATTGGGTATTCTCTTCCGCCACGTTAAACGGCAGCCCTTTAAAGTAAGGTTCCAGCGTTTGCAGGAAGCTTTCGTAAATCTGGTTGATGCGGATGATATCGTAGGGATTTTTCAGGTTTTCTGACAAGGCTACGGCATCGTCCACGGAATGTTCGGTGGAATAGGGGGACGGCATGAGTACGGCCCGCACGTTTTCCGCGCCCAGCGCATCGCAGGCGATGGCGAGGGTTACGGCGCTGTCGATCCCGCCGGAAGAGCCCAGGATGGCTTTGGTAAAGCCCATTTTCCCGAAGTAATCGCGGATACCGAGTACGAGCGCGTCGTAAATACGGTCAATGTTATGCTCGAACTCCAGGGTGGTAAGCGGCGTGAAGGCGCTGGTAGCAGCTGCCTCCGCGCCGTTGTGGAGCAGCGGTTCCAGGTCCATACCGTCCATGGCTTCTTCGAAGTAGGGCAGCTCCTTTACGATATTGCCCCGGGCGTCTACAATGAGGGAGCCGCCATCGAACACGATCTCCGTCTGGCTGCCGACTGTATTGCAGTAGAACATAGGCAGGCGGTATTTGAGCACGTTGGCGCGGATGATCTCCTTGCGGTCCTCATCATGGTCGTAATCAAACGGGGAGGCGCTGAGGTTGATCATCACATCCGGCTGTTGCTCCATGAGCTTGTCCATGGGGCAAATGCGGTAGAGCAGGTTTTCCCCCAGGTTCCAGATATCCTCGCAGATGGTGACTGCCAGCTTCTTTCCTTTGAAGGGGATGACGTTCCATTCAAAGGAAGGTTCGAAATAACGGTATTCATCAAACACGTCGTAGGTCGGGAGCAGTGTTTTATGAACGATATGTTTCACTTCGCCTTCGTAGAGGAACCATGCAGCGTTGAAGAGGTCCTTCCCTTCCGGCTGCGGGTTGCGGGCAGGCCCGCCCACGAGTACGGCGATGTCGGTAGCATGTTGTTTGATCTGGTCGATGGCGGCATAGCATTGCGCAATGAAGTCTTCGAATTCCAGGAAGTCCCTGGGCGGGTATCCGCACACGCAGAGCTCTGAAAACACCACCAGGTCCGCGCCCTGCGCCCTGGCGGCCTGTATGCCTTCAATGATCCTGGCAGTATTCCTTTCGAAATTGCCAATGTGATAATTCTGCTGTGCCATTATGATCTTCATATCTTCAGTGTATTATCTGTCTTAAAAATAAACGCCTAAACGTAATGCAAAGCTATTGATATTCACTCTGCCATCGTTCCACTTTGCATTGCGGGTGGCATCGATGAAGCCGTTCTGGTAAATGAGTCCTACGGAGCCGGTGAGGGATTCGCTCAGTTCATAGTCGATCCCGGCACCTATTAACATCCCGATGTTGATTCGGTTCACATCCGGGAGGATGTTCACTTTTTCGAACGTCTGGGTAGGGGTGGTCACATTGGCCCTGGCGCTTACCGGGAAGGCGAAATAAGTCCCGAATTGACCCCAGAAAGCCATTCCATCCGCATTGGTATTGGTTTTCAGCTTCAGCGCCAGCGGTACCTGTATGTGCGTGAATTTAAAATTATATTCCGCAGGTTGCGCTTTATAATCGCTCAAACCTTTACCCTGGTCGTATTTTATTTTGCTGCCGCCGAGTACTACGTTAAAACCCGAGGCGATCGCGTAATTACCCTGTTCATTGAGGCTGAAATCGGCTATCAGGCCGAATCCCAGTCCGGGTTTTGCGCCCGTGCGCGATGCGCCGGCCTCCTGTGGATTCATGATCGAAATGCTCGGATCGAGGTTAAACCCCAGTCTTACTCTTTTTTGAAATTGGCCATAGTTGCTTTGTCCGGATGCTCCTTTCACTACTCCCAACACCAGCATTATAAATAAAATCCGCTTCATATTAAGGATATTGTCTTTTTTTAAGTACAAGGTATATAATAAATTTACCCTTTATTCAGTTTTTAAGAGCGATGCAAAGTTACACTAATATAAGGACCCGTTTTAGCTGGCTGTTGCTGGCCGCAATAGCCATGGCTTCCTGTAAGTCAGGACCCAAACCGCCGGATGTAAGTCATATAAGCGTGACCGTTAGTACGCAAAGGTTTGACTCTGCGCTGTTTACGATTGATACCAACCATATTCAGCCGGGCCTGGAGCAACTGCATGCGGCGTATCCCCTGTTTTTGCCGGTATATATGACCGACATCATGAACCTCGGCGCTTATTCAGACAGCAGTGCTGCTTTGCAGCAACAATTGCACCTGTTTCTGACCACGCCCGACTTCAGGCAGCTGGAAGTGGCCGTACAGCAAAAGTTTAGCAACTTATCCAGTGTCCGCAAGGACCTGGAGCAGGCTTTCAAATACACGAAATATTACCTGCCTGCCTTTAAAACGCCGCAGGTGGTGACATTTATATCCGGCATTGCCAATTACGGCGCTGTTACGGTGGATTCCATCCTGGGCATCGGGCTGGATATGTACATGGGCGCTGATTTTCCGCCATACAAGATGATCGAGGACCTGCCGGCTTATATGATCCGGAGGTTTACGCCGGAATATATTGCCACCAACGCCATGCAGGTGCTGCACAACCAAATGTACCCGGCCACCAGCTCCGGTACGCTGATTGCCCAGATGGTGGACGCCGGCAGGCAACAATACTTTTTAAGCAAAGTACTGCCTTACACGCCGGACACGATTCGCCTGGGCTATACGAAAGAGCAGCTGCAATGGTGCTACGACAACGAGCAGATGATCTGGCAATTTTTCATACAAAATAATTTACTGTATTCGACCGACTGGCAGGACAGAAGCCACTTTCTGGGTGATGGCCCTGCAACCCAGGGTATGCCGGAGGGTTCGCCGGGAAAGATTGGAAATTTTGTAGGACTGCAAATTGTAAACAAGTACATGGACAAGCATCCGGAGACGACGTTGCAGCAGTTATTAGAGATGAAAGATGTGATGGTGATATTTAATGAAGCTAAGTACCGGCCCCGTTAATAATGGCCATGTTGGGTAAGGGCTCGCGGTTAACACAACAAATCGCGGGCGCTTGCCGCAGGTACTGCGGCAGTGGAAATGCCGGTGTGGAGCAGGATTAATTGAGCTTGAAAGGCACAATCATCTGGAACTCCGGTATTTTCACCTCGAAAAGCTTCTTATCCAGCTGATTTTCCATCTGGTAAGTACCATACATTTTTCCTATTTCAGTGCGGAGATTTGATCCCGAGACGTACTGGTAAGTTTCACCGGGAGCCAGCAGGGGTTGGACGCCTACTACACCTTCGCCTTCTACTTCACGGTGGTTACCGTTTGAATCAATGATGTACCAGTGACGGCGAAGTAATTTGATAGGGAAAGTATTGTTGTTTTCGATAGTAATCCGGTAGGCGAACATAAATTCGCTTCCAATAGGATTCGAATAATCCGGTTGGTAGAATGTTTCCACGCTGATTGTGATTCCCTCTGTTACCTTCTTTACCATATAACAACCTTTAACGTAAAAATAAGGAAAATAATGAGGTGTTACCCTGCTTTAACGATTTTTTAGTGAATTTCCACTCCCTCCAACATGGTTGGATCGCTCTCTGCGGCTCTGGCAGCCACTTCGAAGGAATTATTCACATATCCGTTGCGCAGGTAATCCCTGAAATAATGATAGAGGAAAGAGAGGAAACCCCATTGGCGGAACTGGCGTACATGACACACTTCATGCCGTACCCATGCAGTATCCGCCAGGAACGCATCGCGCGAAACGCCATGCAGATGGATGGTATCACCCATCACCATGGCAACTGCCGGCACTTTCAGCCGTTTGGCGGCCAAAAGTGCCAGCAGCGATCTTTCGTGTATGCGTACTTTTATTTTTTCCACGTCTTCTTACCACCTAACGTAAATCTACGGGAAATATTGAATCCCCAGCGGAATTGCCCCTGCAGCCAGGAAGCGTGCGTTTCAGGGATAAACTGGCTCTCCTGGATAGCCGTAGCGTTAGTGAAGTTGATGTGGAAAACGTGCCCACCGGTTTCTATTTCAATACCTACGCCCAGCGGGTTATAAAACTTGATACCGTTGGCGCTGAAATAATCCTTGCTTTCCTGGGAGCGGAAAGGATAGAAATATTCCACGATGAAGCCCACCCGTTTGGAAACCTTCAGCCGGCCGGCCGCGCCCAGGGCAAACATGTTGTTCATATCCATGTAGGCCACTTTATTGCGGTGTACGTAGGTAGGGCTGAGGGAGAGCGTGAGCTTGTCGCCCAGCTTGCGGGCTATCACCGTTTGCAGCACATAATTGAGCCGGTCCGTACCATCCTGGAAATATACCGGGCTGTTTTTATCTTCGGAAGCGGTCATGCAGCTTACGTTCATGGTCCCGAGAACGGCGAGCGACAGCGGCACGTGGTTATCCGTAGTTTGGGTAAGGAGCTTGTATTTCACCAACCCGTCCACCAGCTGGGATTGCACGCCGGAGCCCTTGCTGCGGCCGAGGCCTACCATGAGCTTGTCCGTAATACCGTATTCCAGGCCGATGCGGATATCGGTAGAATTATCCGTACCGAAGAAGGTTTTCACGCCGCCGAACTCCCCGCCCAGGTCACCGAAACGGTGATCCACCCGGAAATCCAGTTCGTGTTTGCCCAGGGTTTCAGTGGAGTGCCCCATGATGATGCGGGTACCCTTATAGGTGTTCAGCACCGGCTGATGGGAGGCCGTGCTGTCAAAGAGGTTGCTCAGGTCCGACTGGGCCAGGCATACAAAAGGCAGGCCGCTGCCGAGCAGCAGAAAAATTATGAATTTCATAATAAAAGTTCTGATTTTGGACTATTTCGCCGTTGCGGTATAGGTAGCATTGACAGTAACCGCAACTTGTTCGGCAATATTTTTAACCACTATTGTTGGAATTTTGACCTTGTGATCGGCCAGTTTTACATTGAACCTGGCGTTCAGTTGTAAAGCATTTCCGCTTACAGTAATCGTTCCTTTTTCGCGGTAGGTTTTATCCACCCCGTGCAAATTCAGTGTACCCTCTACCGTTACGTTGTAGGTTCCCGCTACGGAGAGGTCCACCTCGTCCAGTATTTTCCCTTTAAACTCCGCATTGGGATATTTATCCGATTCCATATAGGTGGAGTTAAAGTGTTGCTGCATCAGCCTTTCGTCGAAATCAAAGGAAGCGATGGGCACTTTAAAGTAGATCGCTTTCGTTTTGATATTGATGGCGGATACAGCTTTGTTGGTCTTAGCCTCTATGTCTTCCAGCGGGGCGGAAGAGAAGAAGGAGATGCCGGCGCCTTTTGCCGTATAGATATCCTGGCAAAAACCCGGTTGACGGAGCAAAAGACCTAAGGCCAGCAGTAAAACGTACTTCATGGTAGCATTTTTTGGTTTACTGATCCGGCATGCCATGATTAACCCAGCAGGCCAGTGAATCTTTGGCGCCTTGCGACAGGGCGGTGAATGCGGCAGGCGGCATATCCGCCTGCGGGCCGGTTACCCGCTGTGCAAAGATACCCGGCTTGGCAGCAATGTAGGCCTTGATACGGTCGGCGCTACTAAAGTTGGCAGCGGCAGGGGAATTACCTCCCGGATGACAACCTTTGGAGGTACAGTTGGATTGAATAACAGCAACGGCATAGCTGGTGAAAATTTTGGCGGTGTCGCAGGCAGTCTTAACCTGTGGCGCCGGCGCCTGCTCGTTTTTACATGCCATCGCATACAAGCAAACGCCTCCCGCAAGAATCCATAGTTTTTTCATAAAGATGCAGGTAGTTTTTACAAGGTAATACGTTTTACTTTTTTCTTCCGTTGCCTCGTTAAAAAAAATATCCTACTTTCTTTTCAAGACTTATTTTTGTAAGAAATACCATTGACTGTGAATATCGAACAACTCTATAGCATTTACCTGCAAAACCCATCCATACAAACAGATACCCGCAAGCTGAAAGCGGGGGATCTCTTCTTTGCCTTGAAAGGCGCCAACTTCAACGGCAATGAATTTGCCGCAAAGGCGCTGGAGCAGGGCGCCGGCTTTGCCGTGGTAGACGAGGAAAAATACTTCACACAACCGGATAAAATGATGCTGGTGAGCGATGCGCTGGAAGCCTTGCAGCAACTGGCCCTGCATCACCGCAAACAGCTGGGGATACCGTTCATCGCTATTACCGGCACTAACGGTAAGACCACTACGAAAGAGCTGATCAACGCGGCGCTTTCGTCCAACTATAAAACCTATGCCACGGTAGGCAACCTCAACAACCACATCGGGGTGCCGCTTACCATCCTCAGCATCCGCGAGGATGTAGAGCTGGCCGTGATTGAAATGGGCGCCAACCACCAACGGGAAATCGAAGCCTATTGTAAGATAGCCCTGCCTACGCACGGCATTATCACCAATATCGGGAAAGCCCACCTGGAAGGCTTTGGCGGCGAAGAAGGCGTTAAGAAAGCCAAGGGGGAACTGTACGATTACCTGCGCGCCAACAACGGAACAGTGTTCGTTTGCAACGAATACGGGTATTTAATGGAAATGAGCCAGGGCATCGCGCATGTGATCACCTATGGCCGGGAGAACGCGGATTACACCGGCAGGCCGCTGGCGGATAAAGCATTCCTGGAAGTGGAAGTCACCGGCGATAGCAAGGTAGGGCTGATACAAACCCAGCTGGTAGGCGCTTATAACTTTCCTAACGTGATGGCTGCCGTTACCGTTGCCAGTCATTTTAAAGTGCCGGCACAAAAAATTGCGCCTGCCATTGCCGCTTATACCCCATCCAACAACCGCTCACAGGTGATCAAACAGGGCTCCAATACCATTATCATGGATGCCTACAACGCCAACCCTTCCAGCATGAAAGCCGCGCTGGACAACTTTGCCGGCTTGCAGGCCAATAAGAAAGTATTGCTGCTGGGCGCAATGATGGAGCTGGGAGAAGACAGTATTAAAGAACACCAGGCCCTCGTGGACGCTTTACAGCGCACTCATTGGGATGCCGTTGTATTGGTGGGCGGCGATTTTCAGAAAGTGACCCATCCTTATATCTACCTGCCGGATGCGCTCGAAGCTAAAAAATGGCTCGAACAGCAACAGTTCACTGACACGTATATACTCGTAAAAGGCTCCAGGAGTACCGGTATGGAGCGCGTGATCAGCCAGTAGTTCAGATTTTGGAAACGGTCGGGACAATTTGTTAATGATTTCATAATTTTTATATGTTTTCCCGTTAACATACGGTTTCGACCTTTAAACCAAAATCTGAATTGCATGAGTCTTAAGATCCGCGTCCTCTGGGGCATACTATGCGGTATGCTCCTGTTGCCAACCCTTTTATTTGCCCAGGAAACAACAGCCGACATTTCCGGTATCATCAGTTCCGCCAACGAAGCCGTACCCGGCGCCAGCATCGTGGCGATACATACGCCCACCGGCTCCCGGTACCAGACCGTATCCCGTAAAGATGGCCGTTTTAATTTACCGAACCTTCGGGTAGGCGGCCCCTACGTGGTAACCGTCACCTTCATGGGCTTTAAGGAAGAAAAGAAAGAAAACATCTTCCTTTCCCTCGGGCAGGATTACAAACTGGACCTGACGCTGAAAGCCACTACCAGCTCCCTCAGCGAGGTAGTTGTAAAAGCGGCCGGCGCACAAAACAAAGTATTCAACAAGAGCCGCACAGGGAGCCAGGAAGTGATCACCCGCGCACAGATGGACCGGCTGCCTACTATCAGCCGCTCCATGCAGGACTTCACCCGCCTCACTCCTTCTGCAAACGGATTAAGCATCGGCGGGCGCAGCAACCAGCTCAATAACATTACCGTTGACGGCGCCAACTTCAACAACGCCTTTGGCCTGCAGCCTACACTTGGCTCCCAGACGGCCTCCCAGCCCATCAGCCTCGAAGCGCTGGAACAAATCCAGGTAAACGTTTCCCCCTATGATGTACGCCAGGGTGGATTTTCCGGCGCGGGCATCAACAGCGTTACGAAAAGCGGTACCAATGATTTCAAAGGCACGGTATATACCTTCATCCAAACGCCGGGCCTGCAGGGGCTGAAAGTGGGTACAGCAACGGTGCCTAAGCCATCCTTCAATTACAACCTGCGGGGCTTTAATGTGGGCGGCGCCATCGTCCGCAACAAATTATTCTTCTTCGTAAGCGGGGAATCCGAGCGTATCGACGCGCCGGCCACCAGCCTGGTAGCCAACAAACAAGGGCAGGTAGCAGGCGGCAACGTATCCCAGGCCACCGCTGAGGACCTGGATGCGCTCAAGAAATTCCTCATCGATACCTACGGCTATAACCCCGGCGATTACCAGGGTTATACCTACCGCACGCAGAGCGATAAAGCCACGGTTAAGGTGGACTGGAATATCAATGAAAAAAATACCTTAACGCTGAAGTACAACTACCTGAAATCGTTTAAAGATATTCCGGCGAGCAACAGCGGCGCTCCCAACAACAACCGCCAGCCGAGCAATACCGGCCTGCCTTTCAGCGGCAGCGGCTATACGATCAACAACAACTTCAATATTTTTATTGCGGAGCTGAACACCCGCATCGGCAACAATGCTTCCAATAAGTTGCAGGTAGGATACAGCGCCATGCGCGATTTCAGGGCATCCCTCTCCGGCGGCAACTTCCCCCTGGTGGATATCCTCAACGGCCAGGGCGCAAGCTATACCGCTTTCGGCTACGAACCGTTTACCTACAACAACAAGCTGAATACGGACGTGTACCAGCTCTCAGATATCTTCAATCTTTATAAAGGCGCACACGAAATCACCATCGGTACCCAGAACTATTACAAAACTTTCCTGAATGGTTTTGCGCCTAACTATGTGGG
>Ga0164243_10005768_pt1 | contig 18864 bp, 20 predicted proteins | sample OricompcompostOP_FD_108781 | JGI IMG/M metagenome (GOLD analysis project Ga0164243, IMG submission 108781) | Organic Plus compost microbial communities from Emeryville, California, USA - Original compost - Organic plus compost (OP) | ecosystem: Engineered > Solid waste > Mixed feedstock >... | reverse complement strand
TCGCGAGCCCCGATCGTCGTAAACGCCCCTTAACACTCTGCACGCCAGATGGAAGGCGACAGTAGCGGCGACGGGAGTTTCGACATGGCCGGAGCGGCGGTCCAGGCGCGAGGCGGGCGGCCGGCGGTGGGGCAGCCCAAACCGCCGCTGACGGCGGTGCTGGCCGCGCGGATCTGGCGCGGCTTCAGGATGGTCTGGGACGCGAGCCTGGCGGCGCGCCTGCGTGGCGGGCTGGTCGCAGTGTTCGGCGCCGCCCTGATCGTGAGTTTCGCCACCTACGATCCGACCGACCCGAGCTGGAACGCCGCCGCGCCGCGGGAGCCGCAGAACCTGCTCGCGGGCTTCGGCGCGGCCTGGGCCGACGCGGGGCTGCAGTCGCTGGGGCTGGCCGCTTGGATCGCCGCCGTCGCCATGGTCGCGGCGGGCCTGCACCGTGCGGCCTCGCGCGAGCCGGCCGAAAGCCGTCGACGGTTGCGGATCAAGGCTGCGGTCGCCGCCCTCGGCGTGCTGATGCTGGCCGGCGCCCTGGCCGGTCCCGCTTCGCCGGCCGCCTGGCCGCTGGCGCGAGGCTTGGGCGGTTTCTGGGGCGACGGCCTGCTCTCGCTGTTCGCGAGCCTGTTCAAGCTGGTCGGCCTGCCGGGTCCGCGCGTCATCGCGGCGGTGCTGCTGGGCCTCTGCGCGATTTCGGCCCTGATCTACGCCGCCGGCATCCGCGGCCGCGACTTCGCCATGGCGGCCGATTGGCTGGGTTGGGCCGCGCGCGCCGGCGCCGGCCGCATCCTCACCCGCCGCGCCCGGTCCGAAGGGGACGACGAAGCGGACGACGACATGGACAGGGCTCCCGCCGCACCCGCCGCGCGCGCCCGCGTCCGCGCGCCCGAAACAGAAGTCGACGACGACGGCGAGGCCCCCTTCGAAACCAACCGTCAGGCGGCCGAACGCGTGGCCGCCGCCCCCGGGGCCGCGCCGCTGGCGATCAAGACGCCGAAGCCCGCTCCCAAGGCTTCCAGCCGCGAGGCCCGCGAGAGCCAGGCCGCCTTCGACTTCGCGCATCCGGGCGGGTTCCGGTTGCCGGAACTGGCCATGCTGGCCAAGCCGAAGCCCCGCGCGTCGACCATCGACGAAGCGGCTCTGCGCCAGAACGCCAGGCTGCTGGAGACCGTGCTTTCCGAGTTCGGCGTCAAGGGCCACATCGACCAGATCCGCCCGGGTCCGGTGGTCACCCTCTACGAGCTGGTCCCCGCCGCCGGGGTGAAGAGCTCGCGCGTCATGTCCCTGGCCGACGACATCGCCCGTTCGATGAGCGCCCGCGCCTGCCGGGTCTCGGTGGTCCAGGGCCGGAACGCCATCGGTATCGAGCTGCCCAACGCCCGGCGCGAGACGGTCTACCTGCGCGACCTCCTGTCCGCGGCCGAGTACGAGAAGGCGGGCTGGAGTCTGCCCATGGCGCTGGGCGAGAGCATCGGCGGCGAGCCCTACGTCGCGGACCTGGCCAAGATGCCCCACCTGCTGATCGCCGGCACCACCGGCTCGGGCAAGTCGGTGGGCGTCAACGCCATGATCCTGTCGATCCTCTACCGGCTGCCGCCCGACCAGTGCCGGTTCATCATGATCGATCCCAAGATGCTGGAACTGTCGGTCTACGACGGCATCCCGCACCTGCTCGCGCCCGTGGTCACCGACCCCAAGAAGGCCATCGTGGCGCTGAAGTGGACGGTCCGGGAGATGGAGGACCGCTACCGGCGCATGTCCAAGATCGGCGTGCGCAACATCGGCGGCTACAACGACAAGGCGCGCGAGGCCGCCGCTCGCGGCGAGCACTTCGAGCGCACGGTCCAGACGGGCTTCGACGAGGCGGGGCGGCCGGTCTACGAGTCCGAGAAGATCAATCCCGAGCCCATGCCCTACCTCGTGGTGGTCATCGACGAGGTGGCCGACCTGATGATGGTCGCCGGCAAGGACATCGAAGGCGCGGTGCAGCGCCTGGCCCAGATGGCCCGCGCCGCCGGCATCCACCTGATCATGGCGACCCAGCGGCCGTCGGTGGACGTGATCACCGGCACCATCAAGGCCAACTTCCCGACCCGGATCAGCTTCCAGGTCACCTCCAAGATCGACGCCCGCACCATCCTGGGCGAGCAGGGCGCCGAGCAGCTGCTGGGCCAGGGCGACATGCTCTACATGGCCGGCGGCGGGCGGGTGACCCGCCTGCACGGCCCCTTCGTCTCCGATGGCGAGGTGGAGGCGGTGGCCGAGTTCCTGAGGGGCCAGGGCGAGCCCCAGTACCTGGAGGAGGTCACCGCCGCGCCCGAGGAGGACGAATCCGGCGAGTTCGGCTTCGGCGACGGCGGCGGCTCTGGCGACGACCTCTACGACCAGGCCGTGGCCGTGGTCACCCGCGACCGCAAGGCCTCGACCTCCTACGTCCAGCGCCGGCTGCAGATCGGCTACAACCGCGCGGCGTCGCTGATCGAGCGGATGGAGAAGGAGGGCGTGGTTTCCCCCGCCAACCACGCCGGCAAGCGCGACGTCCTGGCCGGTCCTCCCCCCGTCTGATCTGAACGGCCGTTCAGCTCCGCGCCCCACAATCGTCGCGCTGGCGCCTTTCTCGCACCGCTTCGCGGGTTTAGGCGTTAGAGCGCGTCAGGCGAAGGTGTAAGCGGTTTCGCCGCCCGGACGCGCTCTAGATGTTCGAATCTGGGGCGCGAAAATCGGATCGAGGATTGGGATGGATCGCCGTTCGTTCATGGTCGGAGGATTGGGCCTGGCGGCCGGCGCGGCCATCGGGGCGCAGCCCGCCTTCGCCCAACTCGCCGCGCTGCCTTACAAGGATCAGCAGGTGGTGCGCGAAGCCGCCGCCTATCTGCAGGACCTGAAGCTGGCCAAGGGCCGTTTCACCCAGACCAGCTCCCGCGGCGGCGCCAGCAGCGGCCAACTCTATCTCAGCCGTCCCGGCAAGGCCCGGTTCGAGTACGACGCTCCGGCCCGGATGCTGGTGGTCGCCGACGGGCGCAACGTCTCGGTCTACGACGGGCGGCTCAAGACCTTCAACCGCTACCCCCTGGGCGCGACGCCGCTCGGCATCTTCCTGTCGCGCCGGATCCAGCTCGACGAAGAGGTGAAGGTCACCAACCTCACCCGGAACGGCAGCGGCTTCTCGATCGGCCTGGCGGACGCCCGGGGGAACGCCGACGGGCGGCTGGTGCTGGAGTTCGCCTCCGATCCCCTCGAGCTCACCGGCTGGACGGTGATCGACGGCCAGGGCGTGCAGACCCGCGTGCGGCTCCAGGGCCTGACCACCGTCGCCGCCCTCGATCCCGGCCTGTTCCGCCTGACCGATCCCGGCCGTGCGGCAGGTTGATCATTGTTAACTGTGTCGCTTCGATCACAGGCAAGCGCGTGTAAGTTAGGGGCTTGTGGATTTCCACTGTCCGCGCCATATTTGACACGCCGCTGCGACAGCTATCGCTCGTCGCGGCCCCGTACCGGACCCATCCCCTCCCGGTGACGGCGTATCTAGACCCTCGCCCGGCCGTCCGGTACGGCCGGGCGTCTTTCTTTTCCGATCCCGTCCACTTCCATCCCACCTCCTGAGGCTTCGATGCGTTTGCGGGTCGCCACCTGGAACATCAATTCCGTTCGGCTGCGGGCCGAACAGGTGGCCCGGTTCGTCGACGAGCAGGCGCCCGACGTCGTCTGCCTGCAGGAGACCAAGTGCCGCGAGGGCGAGTTCCCGGTCGAGGCCTTCCAGGCCATGGGCCTGCCGCACCTCGCCATCAAGGGGCAGAAGGGCTGGCACGGCGTGGCCATCGCCTCCCGCCTGCCCATGGAGCCCGGCCCCGAGCTCGACCTCTGCCGCCATGGCCACGCCCGCTGCGTCTCCGCGAAGATCGCGGGGGTCGAGATCCACAACTTCTACATCCCCGCGGGCGGCGACACGCCCGACCGCGAGGCGAACCCCAAGTTCGACCACAAGCTCGATTTCTTCGAGCGACTTGCGCGCGAGATGGCCCGGCGCGACCCGGCCGATCCCATCCTGGTCACGGGCGACCTGAACGTGGCGCCGGGCGAGCACGATGTCTGGAACCACCGCTACATGTCGAAGGTCGTCAGCCATACCCCGGTCGAAGTGGAGGCCATGGCGACGCTGAAGGCCTCGCTCGGCTTCACCGACCTGGTGCGCGAGGCGGTTCCGGACCCGGTGAAGCTGTTCAGCTGGTGGAGCTACCGGGCGGCCGACTTCCGCGCCTCGAACCGCGGCCTGCGACTCGACCACCTGCTGGCCTCGCCGGGACTGATGCCGGCGGCTCGTCGATCGGGGAGCGTCGCCGCGCGCGTGCACGATGCGGTGCGGGAATGGGAGCGCCCCTCCGACCACGCGCCGGTCAGCGTGGATTTGGCGCTTTAGGACGGTGTCATCCGGCCGCAAGCGGCCCGGTTCCGGCTCGTCGCATTGGCTCTAACCCAGCATCGCCCTGTGCTCGGCCTCCAGCCGTTCGCGGTCCCGGCCGATGCCGTAGAGGGCCGACCAGGTGTAAAGGCCGGTGTCGTGGCCGTCGTCGAAGGCGATGCGGACGGCGTAGCGCCCGACCGGAGTCACCGCCGCGATCCCGACGTCGGACTTGTCCAGCGGCAGGGGCTTCAGCGCCGGGCCGCCGTGGCCGCGCTCGTCCGCCGCCGGCGTCATCACCCGCAAGAGCCCGGCGGGAATCTCGAACCGGCGACCGTCGTCGAAGACCACGTCGAGCCGGCGCGGGCCGCGCCGGACCACCAGTTCGACCGGCCAGGGCTGTGCGGTCATTGGGCGTTTTCGGGTTCGGGCTCGTCCAGCCGCCGCGCCTCTTCGGGCAGCATGATCGGCGCGCCGTCCCGGATCGGATAGGCGAGCTTGGCGCGCCTGCTGATCAGTTCGCCGCGCTCGCGATCGTATTCCAGCGGCCCATGGGTGACGGGGCAGACCAGCACCTCGAGCAGGCGGGGATCGACCTCGGAACGGTTGGGATCGGCCATGGGCTCTCCTTACTGCATCGGCGGCGCGCCGTCGTCGTCCGCCGCCGCCTCGATCTGCAAGAGGGTGGTCAGCATCCCGAGCCGGTCGGCCAGGGACGGCGCTTCCAGCAGCGCCTGCTTGGCGGGAGGGCCGAAGGGCAGCGCCATCGACAGGCTGTTGATCAGCGATTCGACCGGCGCCTCGCGCGCCATGCGCCAGTCCAGCGCGAGGCGGTGGCGCTCCAGGTACGCCTTCAGCGCGTCGAGCAGCCGCTCGCGGTCGTGGCCCGCCTCGATGACAGCCTCCGCCAGATCGTCTTCGAAGGCCGCATAGTCTGCACGAACCTGCCGATAGGGGGTGGGCGCCGGCAGCTCGGCCGCTACGCGGAAGCGGCACACGCCGGTCAGGGTGATCAGGTAGCGGCCGTCCGTGGTCTCGGCGAAGCTGGTGATCCGCCCGGTGCAGCCGATGGCGGCGAGGGCCGGTCGGGCAGGATCGTTGGTCCCGCGGGTCTGGATCATGCCGATGATGCGGTCGCCCGCCATGGCGTCGTCGACCATGTTCAGGTAGCGCGGCTCGAAGATGTTCAGCGGCAAGGCGCCTTGCGGCAGCAGCAGGGCCCCGTCGAGCGGGAACACCGGGATCACCTGCGGCAGGTCGGCCGTCTTCAGGTAGCCGCCTGCGGCCATCTCCCGCTCCTCAGCTGAACAGTAGGGCCGAAAGGCGGCGGCGGCCTTGCTTGGTCACGTCGGACGTGGGGCCGGCCGCCTCGAACACCGTCAGCAGCTGCTTGCGGGCGCCGTCGTCGTTCCACGCCCGGTCGCGCTCGACGATGTAGAGCAGGTGGTCCACGGCCTCTTGCATCTGGCCGCGGCCGGCCAGGATCTTGGCCAGCTCGAACCGCGCCTCGTGGTCGTTGGAATCCGCCGACAGCCTGCGTTCGAACTCCGCCGTCTCCCCGTCGGCCTGCTCGGCCAACGCGACGGCGGCGCGTGCGGCCGCGAGGTCCGCATCCTTGGAGTCGGCCGGCGCCATGGCGAGGATCTCCTGCGCCCGCTCCACCTCGCCGCCGGCGAGATAGCAGCGGGCCAGACCCGCGAGCGCCTTCGCGTTCTGGGGATCGAGCTGCAGGATCTGGGCGTAGGCCTGGGCCGCGCCCCCCACGTCGCCGAGCTGCAGCGACTCCGCAGCCATGGCCAGCAGGGCCTCCACATCGGCGTCCGCCTCGTCGCCGCCCCCGCCGGTCAGGCGGTCGATGAAGGCCTTCACCTGGCTCTCAGGCAGGGCCCCCATGAAGCCGTCCACCGGTTGGCCGCCGACGAAAGCGTAGACCGCCGGGATCGACTGGACCCGCAGCTGGCCCGCGATCCGCGGGTTCTCGTCGACGTTGACCTTGACCAGCTTGACCTTGCCGGCGGCGGCCCGGACCGTCTTCTCCAGCGCCGGGGTCAGCTGGCGGCACGGCCCGCACCAGGGGGCCCAGAAGTCCACCACCACCGGCCGGCGACGGGATTCCTCGATCACGTCGGCCATGAAGGTCGCGTCCGACCCGTTGGCGATCACGTCCGCATCGGCGCCGGCGTCGCCCTTGGCCGCGCCGTTCCCGCCCTTGGCTCCCCCGCCCTTGGCTCCGATGTCCAGCATGCCCTCGCCTCCGACCGTGCAAATGCGCGGCTAACATGGTCGGCGCCCGCCCGCGCCGCAATCCGCCGTAAGGTCAAACCACGGCCAGCCGGGAGAAATCCACAACCATCGGCTCGATCCCCAGCGCTTCCAGGAAGGCCAGGAAGCCCTCGCGGCTGACGGCGGTGGTCGCCGTGTTGGTCAGCGGGTGGAAGTTGACCAGCTCGTGCTCCAGCAGCGCCTGGTCGAGCACGAACCGGACCCGCCGGTCCCGGTCGTTGATCAGGGCGAAGGCGGTGACCGAGCCGGGCGTCACGCCCAGCGTCTCGAACAGCAGCTCCGCGGATCCGAAGGAGAGCCGGCCCGAGCCGATCGCCTTGGGCAGCGCCTTCAGGTCGATGGCGGTCTCGCCCAGCGCGCTGATCAGCCAGAGCTGGCCCTTGGCGTCCTTGAGGAACAGGTTCTTGGTGTGGCCGCCGGGCAGGGCGGCCTTGATCTCCCGCCCCTCCTCGACCCGGAACACGGCCGGATGCTGCAGGGTGCGGTGGGCGACGCCGTGGGCGTCGAGAAAGGCGAACAGCTCGGCGCCGCCGGCCGGGGCGGAAGGGGTCATGGGCAAGGCGTACCGGCTAACGAGCGCGGCGCCAAGCGCAAGCTTAGCTATAATAAAGTCAATGACTTAGTAGCCTTCTTCGGAAGCGTTTGCGCCTGGACTGCGCGCCGAAAGCATGGCTCCTGTGCAAAGTCGGGAGTCGTCCAGCGGTTGCATCGGATCGACGTCTTCACGGTCGTCGGCCTAAGGCGTCGCGCCGTCGCAGAGGCCGGCTGTGAGCTCAGGGCCGACCGGACGGCGCCTGGGCCATCCGGACCGAGCCGTTTCGCCGGCTGCGGAACCGATGGCGAGCTGAGGTCGGAGGCTGAGGTGAGGGTGCTTCTGGTCGAGGACAGCGACGTGGACGCGGGCCTGGTGGCTTCCCACCTGCAGCAGGACGGGGCGACGGTGTTCATCGACCGCGTCGATTCGCGCGGCGAGTACGTCGAGCGGCTGTCCCGGGGCGGTTTCGACATCATCCTGTCCGGTCTGGAGCTTCCCGGCTTCGACGGCCGCACGGCGCTCCAGCTGGCGCGTCGCGTCGTACCGGACACGCCGTTCATCTACGTTTCGGACCGGCCGGGCGAAGAGCTGGCGGTCGCCTCCCTGAAGGACGGGGCCGCGGACTACGTGCTGAAGCAGGGAATGGCCCGCCTGCCCGCAGCGGTCGAGCGGGCCCTGGCGGAGGCTCGCGAAAGGGCCGAGCGCCGCCAGGCCGAGGAACAGCTTCGCGCGCTGGCCTGCGAGGTCGACCACCGCATGAAGAACATGCTGGCCACGGTCGCCTCCATCGCCCGCCTGACCCTGAGGCGCAGCCGCACCTTGGAGGAGTTCGAAGGCGCTTTCCTGGGGCGGCTGGGCGCGCTGGCGGACGCGCAGGCCCTGGTGTCCGGCGGCGACACCGACATGCGCCGGATCCTGGAGCGCAGCGCAGCGCCCTTCGTCCGCGACGATCGGGGTTTTCGTCTGGAAGGACCGCCCCTGCGGCTGCCGCCCAAGCCCGCGCTCTCGCTCAGCCTGGTCTTCCACGAGCTGGCGGCGAACGCGGCCAGGCACGGCGCCCTGTCGAGCGCCGAGGGCGTCGTGCGGGTCGTGTGGACGATTGGGAGCTCCGGCCGGGTCCACATACGCTGGAGCGAGGAGAACGGGCCGCCGGTGCAACCGCCCCGGAGCAAGGGGTTCGGGGCGCGGCTGATCGAGCGGAGCGCGCGCCACGACCTCGACGGCTGGGCGAGGCTGGACTTCGCGCCCGCCGGCCTCGACTGCCGGCTGGATTTCCCCCTCGACCGGCGCGCCGCGACGGAGGGCGAGGATCTGCCGGATCTCGCCTAGACCAGCGGCTCGCGTCGGTTTTTCGTCTCCGGCCAGGCTTGGGCCCTCAAACCAGCGGACGCCCGCAGGCGTTCCGCGGCATACTGCCCCCGGCCCGATTCGGTCCTTGCTTCCAATGGTTTTCGAGGAGTCCCGCCGATGATCCGCGCCCGCAGAGCCCGCATCGTGGCCACGCTCGGCCCGGCGAGCCGCGACCCGGAGAAGGTGCAGGCCTTGGCCTTGGCCGGGGCAGACGTGTTCCGGCTGAACTTCTCGCACGGCAGCCACGAGGACCACGCCGCGGCGGCGGCGGCCGTCCGGCACGCAGAGACCGTCATCGGGCGGCCCCTGGGCATCCTGGCCGACCTGCAAGGGCCGAAGCTGCGGCTCGGCCGCTTCGCCGACGGCGCCATCTCGGTCTCGCCCGGATATCGGCTCAGGCTCGACCTCGACGCCACGCCCGGGGATCTGACCCGCGCCCCCCTGCCCCATCCGGAGCTGTTCGCAGCCATGCGGCCGGGCGTGATGCTGCTGGTGGACGACGGCAAGGTGCGGCTGCGCGTGCTGGAATGCGACCGCCAGTCGGCCGAGGTCGAGGTGGTGCAGGGCGAGCGGCTGTCGGACCGCAAGGGCGTGGCCTTGCCCGGCGCGGTGATCCCGATGCCGGCGATGACCTCGAAGGACCACCAGGACCTGAACTTCGCCCTGCGCATCGGCGTGGACTGGATCGCGCTGTCCTTCGTCCAGAGCGCGGCGGACATGGCCGAGCTGCGCAAGATCGTCCAGGGCAGAGCCGCTTGCCTGGCCAAGATCGAGAAGCCGGCGGCGCTGGAGGACCTCGACGCGATCCTCGACCTCTGCGACGGGGTGATGGTGGCCCGCGGCGACCTGGGGGTGGAGCTGGAGCCGGAGGAGGTGCCGGTCGCCCAGAAGGTCATCCTGCGCGCCGCCCGGCTGCGCGGCGTGCCCGCCATCGTGGCCACCCAGATGCTGGATTCCATGACGGTGAACGCCACCCCGACCCGGGCCGAGGCCTCCGACGTGGCCAACGCCGTCTACGAGGGCGCCGACGCCCTGATGCTCTCGGCGGAAAGCGCCTCGGGGCTCTACCCGATGGAATCGGTGGCGATGATGAGCCGCATCATCGAACGGGTGGAGCGCGACCCCCGCTGGCCGGAGCTGATGGGCGCCGAGCACGATTGGCGCGACCAGGACGCCGACGTGCTGGTCGCCGCCGCCGGCCGCGCCGCCGAGGCGGGCTCCACCGCCTGCCTCGTCTCGTTCACCTCCACGGGCTGGACCGCCCGGCTGCTCTCGCGCGAACGGCCGCTGCAGCCGGTGCTGGCCCTGACCCCGGACCCGCGGGTGGCGCGCCGCCTGGCTCTGGTCTGGGGGCTGGAGCCGCGAGTCGGCCACGACCCGGACAATATGGAGGACATGACCGCGGAAGCGCTCCGCACCGCCGTGCAGCTGGGCATGGCCAAGCCGGGCGAGCGGGTGCTGATCGTCGCCGGCACGCCCTTCGGCGCCCCCGGTTCCGCCAACCTGCTGCGACTGGCCCACGCCCCGCCGATACGCTGACGACGCCGGCCACGCATCGCCTCGGCGGCCTGTGCGTTATGCCCGGGCAAGCTTCGGGGCCGCATGACAGAAGCCGCCTTCCTCGCCGTCGATTGGGGCACCACCAACCTGCGCGCCTGGGTGCTGGACCGGGGCGGCGGGATCCTGGCCGGCCGCGACTTTCCCCTCGGCGTATCGAGGATCGGCGCCGGCGAGGCCCAGCGCTGCTTCGACGAGACGGTCCGGCCCGCGCTCAAGGCCGAGGGCCTCCCGGCGGTGCTGTGCGGCATGGTGGGCTCGAACCTCGGCTGGGTCGAAGTCCCGTACGTCGACTGCCCCGCCGACCTGAATGCCCTCGGCCGTCGGCTGCTCCGGATCGAGGGCGAGTCTCCCCCGGTGCTGATCGTCCCCGGGCTGCGGGCCCGCCGTCCGGACGGCGAACCGGACGTCATGCGCGGCGAGGAGGTCCAGGTGCTGGGCTGGATCGCCGAGGCGACGGAGCGGCGCCGGGGACGGCGGCTGGTCTGCCACCCCGGCACCCACGCCAAGTGGGTGCGGGTCGAGGACGGCCGGATCGAGCATTTCGTCACCGCCATGACGGGCGAGCTGTTCGACCTCCTGCGCAAGCATAGCGTCCTGCCGGTGCGGGACGGGCCCGACGACGACGAGGCTTTCGACGACGGCGTGCGCGCTGCAGGCGACGGCGAGGCGCTGGCCGCCCGGCTGTTCACCGCCCGATCCCGCGTGGTCGGGGCCGGCATGCCCGCCGCCCGCGTGCGATCCTATCTTTCGGGGCTCTTGATCGGCGCGGAGGTCGCCGCCACGCCCGCGCTGGCCGGGGCGGATCCCGGCGAGCCGGTGGCCCTGATCGGCGACCTGCGGCTCTGCGGTCTCTATCGGCGCGCGCTTCAGGCCCGCGGCGTCGAAACGAGCGTCCACGACGGGGACGACGCCGTGCTGACCGGCCTGAAGGCCCTGTTCGAAGCGGAGCGCGTGACATGAAGCTGGAAGCCGCCCTCTCCGAAACGCCTATCGTGGCGATCATCCGCGGCGTCCGCCCGAACGAGGTGCTGGAGATCGCGGAGGCCCTATACGATGCCGGCGTGCGGGTTGTGGAAGTGCCGCTGAACTCTCCGGAACCGCTGGAGAGCCTGACCCGATTGAAGAGCTTCGGGCGCGACCTGGTCTGGGGCGCGGGCACGGTGCTGCGTCCGGGCGGCGTCGACGCGGTCGCCCAGGCGGGCGGGCAGATCGTCGTCGCTCCCAATACCGATTGCGCGGTGATCCGCCGCGCGGTCGAGCGCGGCCTGACGCCGATGCCGGGCTTCGCCAGCCCGACCGAGGCCTTCTGCGCCCTGGAAGCGGGCGCGCGATACCTGAAGCTGTTTCCCGCCTCGACCTACGGGCCCGCGCACCTGAAGGCGCTTTCGGCCGTGCTGCCGCCAGACGCCGTGGTGCAGCCGGTCGGCGGCGTCCGCGCCGAGGACATGGCCGATTGGTGGGCGGCCGGCGCGCGGGGCTTCGGCCTGGGCTCCGAACTTTACAAGGCGGGCATGACGGCGGCGGAGGTGCGCGCCAGGGCTGCGAAGGCGGTGGCGGCGGTCCGAGCCTTGCGGTAAGCGGACGCATCCAGCTCCCCCGTCAGAGGGGCGCGCCCATGCCCGAGGGGGAAACATGGCCATCGACCAGCCGCCGGCCGTTGAGACCGTCGTCGTTCAACCCGCCCGCCTGCCGCCGGGCGCCGGCGAAGCCGCCTTCTCCATCGTGCAGGTCACAGCCGAGACGCTGGCCAGCCAGCCGCGGCTGGACGAAGCGCTGACCGACGTGCCCGGCGTGTCCCTGTTCCGGCGCACCACCAGCCTGGGCTCGAACCCGACCACCCAGGGAATATCGCTGCGCGGCGTGGCCGGCTCGGGCGCCAGCCGCGCCCTCGTCACCCTCGACGGCGTGCCGCAGAACGATCCCTTCGGCGGGTGGGTGATCTGGAACGGGATTCCAGCCCAGACCGTCGGCGGCGCGCGCATCGTCCGCGGCGCGGGCGCGGGCCCGTACGGCGCCGGCGCGCTGACCGGGGCCATCTCCCTGGACGAGCGCACCACCATCCCGGGCGGGATCGCAGGCGAGATCTCGGCCGGCGAGCTCGGCTATTACGGCGGCTCGGCCGCAGTCGACGCGGCCGCAGGCTCCACCCGCCTGCTCTTCGCGCTGCAGGGCGAGCACAGCGACGGCTGGATCCCGGTCGAGAAGTCCCGCCGCGGCGCGGCCGACTCCAAGCTGGCCCTCGACAACTTCGGCGGCTCGTTCCGCACCCTGTCCGAGATCGGGCCCGGGGTGCTGGCGCTCCGCGCCTCCGCCTTCACCGAAAAGCGGCAGTCGGGGCAGTTCGGCGCCGCCTCCAAGGCAAAGGGGACCGCCTATAGCGCCACCTACGCCGTCGCGCCCGCCGGGGCCTCGCTCGGCTGGCGGGTGCAGGCTTGGCTGCGCACCTCGGACCTCGCCAACACATCCGTCGCCGTGGCCGCCGACCGCAACTCGACCACGCCGGCCAACAACCAGTTCGCCACCCCCGCCCGCGGCTATGGCGTGAACGCGGCGGTGCGGCGCGAGTCCTCCGGCTCCAGCCTGGAAGTCGGCGCCGACGTGCGGGTCGCCGACGGCGAGACCCGCGAGATGTTCCGCTACATGGCCGGCGACTTCACCCGCATCCGCGTGGCCGGGGGCAAGGCCTTCGTCGGCGGCCTCTACGCCGAGGGCAGCCGCACCGCGGGCGACCTGCTGCTGACCGCCGGCGTGCGGCTGGACCACTGGAAGAGCTACGACGCCAAGCGGGTCGAATACGATCGCCAGACCGGCGCGGTCACCCTGAACGAAGGCCCGGCCGACCGGGACGGCCTGGTCCCCACCGCGCGGGCCGGCCTGCGCTACAGCCTGGACGGCGGCTGGGCGCTGCGGGGAGCCGCCTACGCCGGCTTCCGTCCTGCGACCCTCAACGAGCTGCACCGCCCGTTCCGGGTCGGCAACGACGTCACCGAAGCCAACGCCGGCCTGAAGCCCGAGCGGCTGTACGGCGCCGAGGCGGGCGCTGGATGGTCGGGCGCCCAGGGCTCCTGGAGCGGCGGGGTGTTCTACAACCGGCTGGAGGACGCCATCGCCAACGTCACAGTCGGCTTCGGGCCGGGGACCTTCCCGGTGGCGGGCTTCATCCCCGCAGGCGGGGTGCTGCGCCAACGCCAGAACGCCGGCTCCGTCGACGCCTACGGGGTCGAGACCGAGGCCGAGTGGCGCCCGCTTCCAGCCTTCACCGTGAACCTCGCCGGCGCCTACACCCATGCAAAGGTCGACGGCGGCTCGGCGGCCCCGCAGCTGACGGGGCTGCGGCCGGCGCAGACGCCGCGGGTCTCGGCCCTGGCCGGGCTGAGCTGGCAGGTCGCCCAGCCGCTCAGCCTGCGGGTGGACGTCCGCTACGAGGGCATGCGCTACGACGACGACCTGAACCTGCGCAAGCTCGGCGCCGGCGCGACGGTCGATTTCCGCGCCGACTGGCGCGTCGCGGGCCCCGTCAGCGTCTTCGTCGCCGGCGAGAACCTGTTCGACAGCAACATCGAGACGGCCGAGACCGGCGACGGGGTGCAGAGCTTCGGCCCGCCGCAGCGCTTCCGCGTCGGCCTCTCCGTTCGGCGCTGACGAGACCTGAGGAAAGGGAACCGGCTCCGCCGCAGCGGCGCTAAGCGGCCATGCGGCGGATCCACATCGGCACTTCGGGCTGGTCCTACGCCCACTGGAAGGACGCCTTCTATCCGAAGGGGCTGAAGGCCAAGGACCGCTTCCGCTTCTACGCCGAGCGCTTCGACACCACCGAGATCAACGGCTCCTTCTATCGGCTGCCCACCGAGGCGGCCGTCGCGGCCTGGGCCGAATCCGCCCCACCGGGCTTCATCTTCGCCTGGAAGGCGTCGCGCTTCATCACCCACAACAAGAAGCTCAAGGACGCGGCGGATTCGATCGATCTCGTCTTCGGCCGCATGGCGGGGCTGGGCGATCACCTGGGCCCGGCGCTGTTCCAGCTGCCGCCGCAGCTGAAACTCGACCCCGAACGCCTGGCGCGTTTCCTCGATCTGTTGCCGAAGCGGCGGCGCGTCTCGATCGAGTTCCGCCACCCGAGCTGGTTCGCCCCCGAGGTCCTGGCGCTCCTGCGCCGGCGCGACGTCGCCCTGTGCATTTCCGACCACGCGGCGGCGCCGGCGCCGTGGGAGCCGACCGCCTCTTTCCTTTACGTGCGCGGGCATGGGCCGGGCGGCCGGTATTTCGGCCGATACGAGGCCCGCGAGCTGGAGAGCTGGGCCAAGCGGATCGTGGAATTCGACGGCGACGCCTACGCCTACTTCGACAACGACATTGGCTGCGCGGCCCCCGCGGACGCCGAACGTCTCAAGCAGTTGGCGGCCGAGCGCGCTTGAGCTTGGCCGCAACTCCGCGAAAAGCCTTCGCGCCCGGGCCGAAACGGACTATATGCTGGGGAACCCCGCCGCCCGGCCGAAAGGCCGGGCGGAGCCGTTTCAGGGCGCCGCTCGATCTTGCCGGTCCGACCGCGCAGGTCCGGCCGAGCCGCCCCATCGAGAGAAGGTCGAGCCCGATGGCCGAGATCCTGATGCCCAAGGCGACCGCCGTCTGGCTGGTCGACAACACCTCCCTCACCTTCGAACAGATCGCCGACTTCTGCGGGCTGCACCCGCTTGAGGTCAAAGGCATCGCCGACGGCGAGGTCGCGCGCGACATCCGCGGCGCCGACCCGATCGCCAACGGCCAGCTCAGCCGCGAAGAGCTGGACAAGGCGCAGGCGAACCCGAACTACCGCATGGTCGCCCTGGTCAGCCGCCACGCCGAGCTGCTGAAGCCGTCCAAGAAGGCCCCGCGCTACACCCCCGTATCGCGCCGCCAGGACCGCCCGGACGCCATCGCCTGGTTCATCCGCAACCACCCCGAAGTCCCCGACAGCCAGATCTCCAAGCTGCTCGGCACCACCAAGTCGACCATCGACCACGTGCGCAACCGCACGCACTGGAACGCCGCCAACATCAAGCCGGTCGATCCGGTGACCCTCGGCCTGGTGAGCCAGCTCGAGCTCGACGACGTGGTGCGCAAGGCGGCCGACAAGAAGTCCAAGGAAGACGCGCGCCGTGGCGTGACCGCCGAGGGCCCCAGCCTGCGACCCGCCGCCGAGACCGGGCTGCTGGACGAGATCGACGAGCCGGAGGCTTACTGAAGCCAGGTTTCGCCCATCGAGACGATCGAAGGCCGCCGAGCGCTCCCGCGTCCGGCGGCCCCGTTCCGATGCTAGGGAAGTCTAATGGCTGGGAAGTTTGACGATTGAGGATCGGCCTGGCGACCGGCCGAAGGACGCAGGGCGTTCAGTGGGCCCGGGCGCCGCGAAGCACTTCGATCTGTTCCTTCAAGCGAAGCTTCTGCAGTTTCAACTCCTTGACGCGCAGAGAGTCCGTACTGGGATGGCGGAGCTCTTCTTCGATGGCCCTCTCCAGGTTTTGGTGGCGGGAGCCGAGTTCGCGGATACGCGCGTCGATCGTCATGGGTGACGCCTCCTTCTCTGCAAGGCGTGGGTCAGTACATCACTGGCTGTCCGGGCTGTCCCGTCACGGCCGCGTGAGCTGCGGAGCCGTTCGAGCGTCGCTTTACCGGGTGGCGCCGTTTGCTATTTTTCCAAGCGAATCGCCGCGTCGGGGGCGGTGTGCTTGGGGGCCCGCGGCATGAACGACGACGATCCCGGTCCCGACCCGGAGGAGGCTGGCCTGAGGGTCCGCCTCGCCACCCTCAGGCTGGAGCACGAGGACCTGGACGCCGCGGTGACGGCCCTGGAGTCCGCTCCCCACCCCGACCAGGTCCGCATCGCCCGGCTGAAGAAGCGCAAGCTCGCCCTCCGCGACGAGATCGTCCGCATCGAAGACCTGCTCACGCCGGACATCATCGCCTAAGCGGGGCAGCCGCCCTTCCCCCTCTGGGGTTTTCCGCTAATCTCGGCCCCCCTCGCCCGGCCGAGCGCCCTCCAGGGTGATTCGGCCGGCCTGTATCCGGACGACGACATGAAGCTGAGCATCGAGCGGGCCGCGCTCATGAAGGCCCTGGGCCACGTGCAAAGCGTGGTCGAACGGCGGAACACCATCCCGATCCTGTCGAACGTGCTGCTGTCGGCGGAATCGGGCGCCGTGGCCTTCTCCGCCACCGACCTCGACATGGAGATCGTGGACGAGGCCCGCGCCGACGTCGGCGTGGCGGGCCAGATCACCGCCCCCGCCCAGGTCCTGTACGAGATTGTGCGCAAGCTGCCCGACGGCGCGGAGGTCGAACTCAAGTTCGCCGGCGACGACCCGCGGCTGTCGGTCTCGGCAGGGCGATCGCGTTTCTACCTGCCGGTGCTGCCTGCAGGCGACTTCCCGGTCATGTCCCCCGACGGGCTGTCGCACCGCGTCAGCCTGGAGCCGGGGGACCTGGCGCGGCTGATCGACAAGACCCGCTTCGCCATCTCCACCGAAGAGACCCGTTACTATCTCAACGGCCTCTACCTCCATACGGTGACCGAGGGCGGAGAGGCGCGGCTGCGCGCCGTCGCCACCGACGGCCACCGCCTGGCGCTCGCCGAGATGCCCGCGCCCGAGGGCGCCGCCGGCCTGCCCGGCGTGATCGTGCCGCGCAAGACGGTGCAGGAGGCGCGACGGCTGCTGGAGGACGCCACCGAGGCGGTGGACCTGCAGATCTCGCCGGCCAAGATCCGCTTCGAATTCGGGCGTGCGAGCCTGACCTCGAAGGTGATCGACGGCTCCTTCCCGGACTACGGCCGCGTCATCCCGCGCGACAACCAGCGTGTCGTCCAGGTCGACAACGCCCTGTTCGCCGCCGCCGTCGACCGGGTGGCCACCATCTCGGCCGAGAAGTCGCGCTCGGTGAAGATGGCCATCGAATCCGGCCGCGTGATCCTGACGGTCCGCAACATGGAGGCGGGACAGGCGGTCGAGGAGCTGGAGGTCGATTACGAGGGCGAGGCGTTCGAGATCGGCTTCAACGCCCGCTACCTGCTCGACATCGCCGGCCAGATCCAAGGCGAGAACGCGGAATTCCGTTTCGCCGACCCCGCCTCCCCGACCCTGGTCCTCGACCCGGTCGACCGCGGCGTCCAGTACGTGCTGATGCCGCTTCGGGTGTGAGCGGAAACCCGCTCATCCCGGCGAAAGCCGGGACCCAGGTTTTTTGACCGTGTTCTACGTCTACATCCTGGCGAGCCGCCGGAATGGGACGCCGTACACCGGCTCCACCGACGGCGTCGCGAAACGCGTCTGGCTCCACAAGGAAAAGGCCTACTCCGGCTTCACCGCCAAATACGACGTGGGCCAGCTCGTCTGGTATGAGGTTCACGAGACGCGCGAGGCCGCTTTCCGCCGGGAGCGACAGATCAAGGAATGGAAGCGCGCGTGGAAGATCGAGATGATCGAGCGCGCGAACCCCGGCTGGCGCGATCTGTCGCAGGAGCCGTTCTTCCGATGAAAAGGCCTGGGTCCCGGCTTTCGCCGGGATGAGCGGATTATGAAGTCCGCCCTCACCCATCTCGCCCTGACCGATTTCCGCTCCTACGCCCGGGCGGAGCTGGCGCTGGATGGGCGGCCGGTGTTCCTGTTCGGGCCGAACGGGGCCGGGAAGACCAACCTGCTCGAGGCCGTCTCCTTCTTCGCGCCGGGTAAGGGGCTTCGCGGCGCGGGGGCGGCCGAGGTCGGCCGCAGGTCGCCCGGCGAGACCCACGGCCGGGCCTGGAGCGTCGCCGCCCGGGTCGGGACCGGAGAGGGCGAGGTCCGCATCGGCACCGGCGTCGAACCCGGCGCGGTCCGCCGCATCGTGCGCATCGAGGGCGAATCCGTCGCCCCCGGCCGGCTGGCCGAAGTGGTGCGGCTGGTCTGGCTGACGCCGGCGCAGGATCGGCTGTTCCTGGAGGGCGGGTCGGAGCGGCGGCGGTTCCTCGACCGCCTGACCTTCGCCGCCGAGCCCGGCCACGCCGCCGCGGCCGCCGCCTACGACAAGGCGATCCGCGAGCGCACCCGTCTTTTGACCGACGGCCCGGCGGACGCGGCCTGGCTCGATGCGCTGGAGGTCCAGGCCGCCCGCGCCGGCGCCGCGCTGGCCGCCGGCCGGGCGCGGACCGTCGCCGCCCTGCAGGCCGAGATCGACGCACGGACCGACCGCCCCTTCCCTCAGGCGCGGCTCGGCCTGTCCGGAGAATGGGGCGCGGAGAGCCCCGGCATGGAGCCCAGGCTGAAGGCGGCGCTGGCCCAGGCGCGGGATCGCGACGCGGCGGCCGGGCGCGCCCTGACCGGGCCGCACCGCACCGATCTGGAAGTCGTGCATGCCGAAAAGGACCGGCCTGCGGCCGAATGTTCCACCGGAGAGCAAAAAGCCCTGATTTTGAACCTGGTTCTGGCCCAGGCGGCGCGACTTTCACGTGCGGAAAGCGATCCGAATCCTATATTATTGCTCGATGAAGTCGCCGCGCATCTGGACGCCCATCGGCGCGCCGCGCTGTTCGACGAGATCACCGCGCTCGGGCTCCAGGCCTTCCTGACCGGAACCGACCGGGCGCTGTTCAAGGACCTGGAGCCGAGGGCGCAAGGCGTTCGCGTGGACGCCTCCGCCCTCGCTCCGATCACGGATTGACCATGACCGACGTGACCCCGAACGGGAGCTCCAACGCGACGGGCGCCGAGGAATACGGCGCCAGTTCGATCAAGGTGCT
>Ga0164243_10005767_pt1 | contig 18868 bp, 16 predicted proteins | sample OricompcompostOP_FD_108781 | JGI IMG/M metagenome (GOLD analysis project Ga0164243, IMG submission 108781) | Organic Plus compost microbial communities from Emeryville, California, USA - Original compost - Organic plus compost (OP) | ecosystem: Engineered > Solid waste > Mixed feedstock >... | reverse complement strand
TTCTGCTTTATTGGTCCTGCGGTTATAAAAACTGTCAAACAGCTGCAAAAAGATCCACTGGGTCCATTTGTAGTATTGGGGATCGCAGGTACGCACTTCACGGCTCCAGTCGTACGACAAGCCGATATTATCGAGCTGCCGGCGGAAGTTGGCGATATTCTGTTCCGTACTTACCGCCGGGTGAATACCGTGTTCAATGGCATACTGTTCGGCCGGCAGACCAAAGGCATCATACCCCATCGGGTGCAGCACATTGAATCCTTTCAGCCGTTTATAGCGGGCATAGATATCACTTGCAATATAACCGAGCGGATGTCCTACATGCAGGCCGGCGCCGCTGGGATAAGGAAACATGTCCAATACATAATACTTCGGCTTCTTACTGATATTGCTTACCGTATACGCGCCGGACGCTTCCCAATGCTGTTGCCATTTTTTTTCAATATCCCTGAAATTGTACTCCATAATTTTCCTGTATAGTTCTGATTCGCTGTTGGTGTACCGGGCCACTGCGTGTTTGCGCATGCCATCATGCAGCCTGCCTTTTCTTTCCTCTGTATCCGGCCATTGTTATGCGGCTGAATCAATCCTTCAGGGTAACTGATACCATAAAAGTTGAGGAAACGTTAAAAAAGCGATCACCCTGCGGCACCTGAAATTTTACCATCCCTTCCATCGTTAAGGGGGAGGTCAAAATTAAGGATTACCCTGTAAAACCGTTAATTTTGCCGCGCTGCTCAGATCATTCACGATTGTGACAGTCCCGTCAAGGGGATGCATTTTACTAACCCAACAAAAATTTGCGATACATGGCGCAATTTGGAAAAGCATCGGCCAAACGATCCAAGCCCTCCTATTTCATGTCAATCATCGGTGTTACGATCGTGCTGTTCTTTGTAGGCACATTCGGATGGCTGCTGCTCAATGCCAGCCGGTATACGGAAGAGTTGAAGGAAGGTGTAAAAATGCAGGTATACCTGCGCAACAATGTAACCACGGATGATGTGGAATTGCTGAAAACCTATATTGCCGGCCAGCCCTATACGCGCACCCTCGAGTACATTGATAAGGAAACTGCCAAGGCGCGCTGGCTTTCCGGCGACGAAAGCGATTTTGCCGAACTGCTGGACGAAAACCCGTTGCCCAACCACTTTGAAGTAACGCTGAAAAGTCCCTATGTAGATAAAGACTCCATGTCCACCATCAAAGCCGACCTCGAATCGCAGGACGTGGTGGTGCAGCAGGTAAAATATCCTACCAAGGTAGTGGAGAGCATCAGTACGTCGGTACGGGTGGGGCTGATTGTTTTCGCCATTATGGCCGCGGTATTCTGTATCCTGTCTATTGTGCTGATAGACAACACCATCCGCCTTGCCATGTACAGCAACCGCTTCCTCATTAAAACCATGCAGATGGTAGGCGCCACGCGGGGATTCATAGCGCGGCCCATGAATGTGAGGGCCGTCATCAACGGCGCGCTGTCGGCCCTGATCGCCATTGCACTCATTTACCTGGGTATGATCATCTCGGAATATTTCCTGCCCTACCTGCGCGATCTGAGGGATAACAACAAGCTGATCATTCTTTTCGCCTTCCTGATCCTGCTTGGCATCAGCATTACCCTTTTCAGTACCTACCGGAGCGTGGTGAAGTACCTGAAGATGAAACTGGACGAACTGTATTAGTATAGCTAATTAGCCCATAATTCCTATATTAGCACCCTCAATTACACCTGATGAAAGAGAAAAAACAAACCCCTGCCACATCTTCTGCGGGGAATCTTTTCGGTAAGGATAATTATATATGGATGATTGCAGGACTGGTGCTGGTAAGCATCGGGCTGCTGCTCATGGCAGGCGGCAAAAGCGATGACCCCAATGTATTTCTCCCGGAGGAAGTATACAGCTTCCGTCGCATCACGCTGGCTCCTATTGTGATCCTGCTCGGTTTAGGTATTGAAGTGTACGCCATCTTCAAGAAACCCAAAAACGGCTGAGCACATTCACCGGCTGACAGCAGGTAGCGATACAGGATTGTGTCGCTTTTTTAGTTTTTAACCGGGTCCTATTTATTATACTTCCATTAACGTCTCATGAATTTATTCGAAGCGATTATCATAGCTATTGTAGAAGGCATTACTGAATTTCTGCCCATTTCCTCCACGGGGCATATGGCCATTACGTCCGCCATCATGGGCATTCACCAGGAACCGTTTACCAAGTTGTTTGAAGTGGTGATTCAACTCGGCGCCATTCTCTCGGTAGTGGTATTATATTGGCGCAAGTTTTTTGATTTTAAGAATTTCGGGTTTTATATCAGGCTGTTGGTGGCCATTATCCCGGCGCTGGCCTTTGGCGCATTGCTAAAAAGCCATATTGAGCGTATGCTGGAAAAGCCTCTGATCATTGCCGTTATATTACTCGGAGGCGGTATTTTGCTGCTGTTTGTAGACAAATGGTTTAAACACGCCACCACAGACAAGGTGGAAAGCATATCGAATAAGCAGGCTTTTGTTGTGGGATGTTACCAGGTATTGTCCATTGTGCTGCCGGGGCTGAGCCGCAGCGCCGCCACCATCATTGGCGGTATGCAGCAAAAGCTGTCGCGGCGGCTGGCTGCAGAGTTCTCTTTTTTCCTGGCGGTGCCTACCATGCTGGCCGCCACCGTAAAGAGCCTGTACGACATGTACCAGGAATCGCCGGAAGTGCTGAATACAGACAACCTGAATACCCTGTTGCTGGGATGCGCCGTTGCTTTTGTGGTAGCCATTCTTGCTATACGTTTTTTCATAGGGTTCCTGCAGAAATATGGTTTCCGTTTGTTTGGATGGTATAGGATACTATTGGGCGTAGTGCTGCTGGTGTTGATTTTTGCAAAAGTGATTCCGGCTTAAGCAACCCGAAACAGACTTTTCAACCACAAACCCCTGACATGCAGATTGCACCACGTAAAGTGATCAATGGATGGTGTATGTACGACTGGGCCAACTCGGCCTATAACCTCGTGATCACCTCCACTATTTTTCCCGCGTATTATGAAGCCATTACCCGTAACAGGCAGCCCGGCAATGAAGTGGAATTCATGGGACGCAGTTTTGTAAACACGGCATTGTATAACTACACGCTGGGAACGGCCTTTATTATTGTAGCGCTCATCTCCCCCATTCTTACGTCTATTGCCGACTACAAAGGCAACAAGAAAAAATTCATGGGCTTCTTCTGCATACTGGGCAGCCTGGCCTGTATGTCGCTGTACTTTTTTGCGCCGCAAGACCTGGGCAATGGCGCTACATCCCTTTCTTCGGCGGCCCTCAACACCGGCATATTTGGTATGCTGCTCTCCTGCATCGGCTTCTGGGCAAGCCTGGTTTTTTACAACTCTTACCTGCCCGACCTGGTGCCTGAACGTCTTCGTGACCGCATCAGCGCCCGCGGTTATGCGTGGGGGTATATTGGCAGTGTGATATTGCAGGTGCTTTGTTTCATTGTAGTGTTTTTTCCGGGAGCTTTTGGATTTACAACTGAATTTGAGCAGAATTATATGCCGGCCCGCGTATCGTTTGTACTGGTGGGCCTCTGGTGGCTGGGTTTTGCACAGGTAAGTCTTTCCCGTCTCCCCATCAGCAGCCTCAGGGAAAGAAAGGAGAGGAAAAATGTTTTTACCAACGGGTTCATTGAATTGAAAAAAGTGTGGGCGCAGGTAAAACAGCTGCCCATCCTGAAACGCTTTTTGTATTCATTCTTCTGGTACAGCGCCGGTATTCAAACGGTATTTCTGGCCGCTACACAGTTTGGCGCCAAGGAACTGAACCTGCCCACTGACAAACTGATCATCACCATCATGATCATTCAACTGGTAGCCATACCCGGCGCCATATTGATTTCACGTTTGTCGGAGAGAATAGGCAATATCAAAACATTGATGGGTGTGGTGGTAGTGTGGGTAGCTGTTTGCGCCATTGCTTATGTTATTCAGACCGACATTCATTTTTATATACTTGGCGCCATCGTGGGACTGGTAATGGGCGGCATTCAATCGCTCAGCCGTTCCACCTATGCCAACCTGATGCCCGAAACAAAAGACACTACATCGTTTTTCAGTTTTTACGATGTAACAGAAAAAATTGCCCTGGTGCTGGGCATGTTCAGTTTTGGGTACGTGGAAGAACTCACCAGCAATATGCGCAACTCTGTGCTGGTGCTGATGGCATTTTTCATCATCGGTTTTGCATTGCTGGCCTGGACGCTGGCATCGCAAAGAAAATTGATGAAGGCGAACGGGTAAAAACTTATATTGTAAATTGTTGCATTATTCATTAATTCAATAGTTGAACAAGACGTATCAACTTTGCGGCTGTTTAACCATATGACAGTAATCAGCATTCTATGAATCTTTATACTATCAATACAGGCTATTTTAAACTGGATGGTGGCGCCATGTTTGGCGTGGTGCCGAAATCCATATGGAACAAACTCAATCCGGCAGACGAGAACAACCTGTGCACCTGGGCCATGCGGTGCCTGCTGATAGAAGATGGGAAACGACTGATTCTTGTTGATAACGGCATTGGTGATAAACAGGACGCCAAATTCATGGGGCATTATCACCTGCATGGAGACGATACGCTGGACAAGAGCCTGGCCGCGCATGGCTTTCACCGCGATGATATCACCGATGTATTTCTCACCCACCTGCACTTTGATCATTGCGGCGGCAGCATTGTGCGAAAAGGAGATCAGCTGGTTCCTGCTTTTAAGAATGCAACCTACTGGAGCAATGAGCGTCACTGGCAATGGGCCGTTCAGCCCAATGACCGGGAAAAAGCATCTTTCTTAAAGGAAAATATTCTGCCCATCCGGGAAAGCGGGCAATTGAAATTTATAGAGCCCACCGATGGCGTAGCCTTAAGCGACAACGTGCAGGTGCGTTTTGCCTACGGCCATACTGATGCCATGATGCTGCCGCAGATCCGGTATAAAGGTCATACCATCGTGTATATGGCCGACCTGCTGCCTTCGGTAGCGCACATTCCTTTGCCTTACGTAATGGCATACGATATGTTTCCGTTAACCACCCTGCAGGAAAAGAAATCATTTCTTACGGAAGCAGCAGAGAATAATTACATCCTGTTCTTCGAACACGATCCGCAACATGAATGCTGCACGTTACACCTGACCGAAAAAGGGGTGAGACAGCAGGAAATGTTTGCATTGAGTACTATTTAATGCCCCTTATCTCAAACTGATGAGCGAGCTCAGGCGGTGGCGCAGGTTGCGATAGTAGATCATATCTACTTTAACGCTCCCCACTGAAATAGGACTTTCTATACGCAGCGGGATGTGATTGGCATCATCGCTTACCCATACAGTCATTTTTTCACCGCCTTCAAAAATGGTCCCTTTGATCAGCAGCGGTTTAAATTTGATGGCCCTGAATTTTCCATAGCGGGTCTTCACCGTTTCCTTGCCCAGGTAGCGGATATACATATCGTATACCTCGTTGTCAAGGAACATGGAGAAGTTGATTTTGTCGTCTTTCTTGTACTTGTCGAAGTCAATATTGCGGGCAAAATAGATGGCGCTGAGCACGTCCTGCACACATTCCGGCACCTGGTATACGCCATCGTTGGTAATGGCGGTATTGGTGCTCTTGTTGAAGGTTACGTTCTCGTACTTCTTATAAGAACCTTCGTTTACATTCCTGATAAAACGATAAGGCTGCAGGGTGGCGGTATCAATATAGGTTTCGTATTTATCGCGCACCTTGAAAAAGTTGTCGTAGAAACTATAGGTTTTCCCTTCGCCGATAATATGATATACCGGTTTGTTGTTGAACGTTTCTATGGTCGAGCGGAAAGTAGCTTCTCCTGCTCCCACATAGGCGCCCATCAAAGTATAAAAAACCTTGTAGGTGATAATCTCGTTTGCGTTGAAGGCGAAGTTGCGCACATCACAGAAGCCGTTACCCGCTTTCAGGGGAAAGCTGCTGACGATGAACACTAACACAATTAACGGTCGGTAAAGCTTCATGTATCGTTTATTCCGGTTCAGTAATATATGTTGACAATCAGTTGTGCTGCTTTATTTCTTATTGAAAATCCTTATACCCAGTATCAGTAAACTGCCTGCCAGGGCAGGTATTACCAGGTTGATGATCCAGATGGCGAGAGAGGCTGCCAGTATCCCGGCCAGGTTGCTGCTGAACAACTGCACAATTTCAATGCTTGCCTTCCAGCGCACGCCCAGCTCGGTAATTACCGCAATGGTGGGCACAATGGACAGTACCAGGAAAACCACACTGATGGCGCCAAATACCTGACCCGCATCCATATGCACCCCAAAAGCCGCAAAGAGCAAATAATATTGCGCTATAAATACGCCATAACGGACACCAGATAATGACAAAATACGCACTAATATAGTTGCGTTAAAGCGTTCTAAAACTCTAATATGGCGCACGAAGCGCTCAATTCCAGGTATTTTCTCTATCCATCGTACCAGCCAGGCCAGCCGGAAATAAAGCAATGTTAAAATTACCGCCCCGGCCAGCACCACATACAGCACTGCATTCATCCAGAAAACATCATCACCTGTATGGCCGGGCTGCGATAACCAGGATTTGATATAAAACAACCCGGCAATGCCTGCCATCCATGTTACCAGCAACTGAGCCATACTGCACACAATGGTAACGGATATGGCCTGGATGCGCTTACCCTCCTGAATGTATAACACCCGTCCCAGGTATTCCCCTATGCGATTGGGGGTAAAAAATGCCAGGGTGATGCCGCTGAATACGGCTTTCAAACATTTTATAAATGCAATTGGTTGCACATTTCGCACGGCCAGCTGCCATTTTCTTGCTTCCAGGCCCCAATTGACCAGCATGAGCCCCACTGCGGCAGCCAGTTGCCACAGGCCGGGGCCATCAAACACATTTTTCAATTGGTATAAAGATTCAAGCCAGTTGGGCTGCCGCTGCAGCTGCCGGTAAATTGAAAAGGCCAGCAGGCAAAACACCAGCGGGCCGATCACATAATTGAGAATTAATTTGATATTTTTGTTGAGTACCAAACCGATAATAGCACAAAATAATTGAATCCTCCCGCTCCTTGCAACACTCTTCCAAAATAATTCTGGGCGTAGACCCCGGTACCTTGCTGATGGGATACAGCGTTTTAGTGGTATCGGGCCGGCAATTGCATGTAGCCCAAATGAGCGTATTGAAGCTGAATGCCCGCAAGGACCATTACCAGCGCCTCCAGCTGATCCATGCCAAGATCACCGAGCTGATCGCCACTTTTCAACCCCAGAGCTTCGCCATAGAGGCGCCTTTCTTTGGCAAGAATGTGCAGAGTATGCTCAAACTGGGGCGGGCGCAGGGCGTGGCCATTGCTGCAGCCATGAGCGCCGGACTGGAAGTATTTGAATATTCCCCCAAAAAAGTGAAGCAGTCCATTACCGGCAATGGCAATGCCGGCAAAGAACAGGTATGGAAAATGCTGCAGCGGATTGTTTCCCTGCCCCCGGCCGAGTTGCGCTATCTCGATGCATCGGACGCCCTGGCGGTAGCCGTTTGTCATCATTATCAATGCAACCAGCTGGTCAGGGAAAAACCGGCGAAACTAAAAGGGTGGGAAGATTTTATTGCGAAGAACCCCGAAAGGATTGGCTGAGGCGGAAAGAGGAAGCGGAGGATTGCTGTAAGACTATTGCTGCGTCATTTCCCCGCAATCCCCCGAATCCACTATAACATAGTTCAGGCAAGCTGCGCCAGTATCTTCTCCTGGTCAGCTTTCAATTGTTCCGGCGAAAGTTTCAGCTTACCGCGTGTGAAATTGATATCATCCATGCCGTTGATGGGTACAAGGTGCATATGCGCGTGCGGCACTTCCAGTCCCACTACGGCTATGCCGCAACGATTACAGGGAAAAGCCCGTTCAATGGCCTTTGCTATAGGTTTAGCAAATACAAGCATTGCTCCCAGGTATTCATCCGGCACATCAAAGATCTTGTCTACCTCAATTTTGGGCACCACGAGCACATGCCCGTGTACCAACGGCGCAATATCCAGAAAAGCGAAGAATTTTTCATTCTCCGCGATCCTGTACGAAGGAATTTGTCCTGCAATAATTTTTGAGAAAATAGTCATGCCAGAAAGTTACAGAATTATCTTTCTTTCCCTTTTCATCTTCCTTCTAAAAAAAATCCCCGCTTTCGGCGGGGTTACTCAGACTGTAATTTCTTCAATTTTGAATCTGACTAACCCGGCTGGCACCTGTACCTCTGCCACTTCTCCTACTGCTTTTCCCAGCAGTCCTGCCCCAATGGGAGAGGTAACCGAAATTTTTCCCAGCTTCAGATCCGCCTCCTTTTCAGAAACGATCTGGTAGGTGTGTTGTTTTTTCGTATTCAGATTGGTGATGGTCACTTTGGTAAGAATAGAAACCTTACTGGTGTCCACATTTTCTGTTTCTACTACCCGTGCGCTTGCAATATCACTTTCCAGTTTCTTGATCCTTGCTTCCAGAATGCCCTGTGCTTCTTTGGCAGCATCGTATTCGGCGTTCTCTTTCAGGTCGCCTTTCTCGCGTGCCTCTGCAATGGCACGGGCTGCTGCGGGACGATCAATGGTGCGCATGCGGATGAGTTCCTCCTTCATTTGCTCCAGGGTCTCTTTGGTGACGTACAAGACATTATTCATATAAACCTCCTTGTTTTTACCCGGAAGCATGCTATATGCTTGCCGGAAAACAAAAAAAGAACAACGCCTCAGTTGCACTGAAGCGTTGCATTATTTTTATAGACACAAGCAAAAATAAAGCATTTTTTGAAATGCAAACTCAATACCGGCAAATTATGTGATAGTCTTTTTGTTTCGTCGCCACCTTGATGCGATTATATTTCAATTAATTGAATATTACTGAACAATACCCGGAAAAAATCAGGGGCAGCAATGGTACAACCTGCTTATAACAGGTTGAGTTTTTCCAGCACCACCCTGGCCATTTTGTAGAAAGCTTCATGACTGTATCCCGCAGTGTGCGGGGTAATGATCACGTTGGGCTGATGCAGCAGCCAATCGAGCTGTTTCTTTTCTGGTTCTGAATACGTATCCAGTTTTTCATTTTCCAGCACATCCAGACCGGCTCCTGCTATAAGACCCTGTTCCAATGCGCGGATCACCGCAGCAGTATCGTGTACTTTACCACGGGAAGCATTCAGAAAAATGGGTTTCCGTTCCAGTTGATGAAAGAATGCATCATTGGCATAGTGATGCGTTTCTGCAGTGAGCGGCAAATGCAGGCTGATCACATCGGCATAGCGGGCAATCTGTTCCATGTTCGCTTCGTGCACATACCCTTTGGCAAAACCGAATTTATATTTATCACAAGCCAGCACCGTTACATCAAACGATGCCAGCAGTTTTGCAAACGCGCCTCCCGTATTGCCATAACCGATAATACCTACTGTTTTTCCGGTGAGTTCTGTACCGCGGTTGGCATCGCGTATCCATTTTCCTTCGCGGATCTCCTGCATGCTGGCGCCTATTTTGTTCAGCAGGTTCAGCAGTACACCCAGCACATGTTCTGCTACGGCATTGCGGTTGCCTTCCGGGCTGCTTACACAGGTAATGCCTTTGCTTTCTGCGTAGGCCACATCAATGAGTTCCATGCCGCTGCCCAGCCGGCCAATCCATTGCAATGAACCGGCCCTGTCCAGTATAGCTTTATCAATTTTTAAACGGGTGGTAACAATCAAACCGGCGGCCTCACCAATTTTTTCCTTCAGTTCTTCATAGGTGATCTGTGGCAGGTATTCTACGGCAAATCCTTTCAATTGTAACTGTTCTATCAGCCAGGGATGTGCTTTGGCTGTGATGATAACTTTCTTCATGGTTGGTTACTCCTTCATCTTGAACGTGAGCGCTGCAAATTCTGCTACTTTCAGCTGCTCGGCGCGTTTGTCGAAAATTTTGTCCTGCAAGATATCCTGCGGAAATAAATTTTTTACCGCATTGCGTAAAGTTTTTCTGCGTTGGTTAAAAGCTGCTTTTACGAGCAGGAAAAAAGAGGATTCGTCTTTCATGGCAGGCGGCGTATGAGGCGTCAGGCGGATCACAGCGCTTTTTACTTTAGGCGGCGGCGAAAAACTGTTCTCACTCACTTCAAACAGGTATTCCACTGCAAACCATGCCTGTACCAGTACGCTGACCACACCGTATACCTTATTGCCTTCTTTGGCCGCCACGCGTTGCGCCACTTCTTTCTGAAACATGCCGGTAACAGATTCCACCTGGTCTTTCCACTCCAGGATCCTGAACAATATCTGCGAACTGATATTATACGGGAAATTGCCCACTACCGTAAAAGGCGCTTCCCACGGTTTGGGCATATCCAGGAAACTGGCATGTATAATTTTTCCGGCAAGGTCCGGCCAGGTTTTGAGCAACCAGTTTACCTTCTCTTCGTCTACTTCCACACATTTGAAATCTATACCGGGCAGCTGCACCAGGTATTTCGTTAACGCGCCGCCGCCGGGTCCCACTTCCAGCAGTCGCTGCATAGGGCGCTCCTGCAACGACTGCACTATTCTGCGACTGATATTCTCATCTTTGAGAAAATGCTGACCCAGCGATTTTTTCAGCGTGTACATAGGGCAAATGTACAGGGGAAAAAAACAAATCACACAACAGGATGGTGCAATAAAAACAAAATTCAAATCAAGACCAGTTGGACTGGTCATGATTTGAATGCTGCCATTTGCTTTGTTGGTACGGGCCTGCTGATCCAGTTCTGCCCGCAGGTGGACGCCGCTCTTTGAAGAAGCGGAAGCGCCCGTTTTGTGATTTGCCTGCTGCTCCTATGGTTCTCCCACTATCACTTTATCCGTAAATACCTTTCCGCCCAGTACTACCCGTACTACATACACACCTTTTGGCCAGGTTTTGAGTCCATTGACCGTCAGGGCAGAGCGACCCTTGCTGGCGCGGATTTGCATAGTTTTTACCGCCTTGCCGGTAAAATCAAAAATGGTTACCTGTACGTCAGCTTCCGCACCGGCCACTATGCTGATCTGAAGATTTTCTTTTGCGGGATTGGGAGTAACGGCAACTGACTGCACCTGGTAAACCGGCAGCTGTACCATTACCGTTTTGCTGTATTTGATATACCCCATTCTATTTTTCACTTTCAAACGGTAATACACATGCGCACTATTCAGCGATGCCACACCATCTGTTGCCGCATAAGAAGCCAGTGAAGCCGCAGCGTTTGCTTCTATCCGGTTAATGGTGGTGAAATTTTTTCCGTCAATGCTGCGCTGCAGGTCAAAGTAGCGCGACTCCTGGTTCTGCGCAACGGTCCAGCGCAGGTTTACGCGTGGGCCTTGCAGGCTGGCGTCGAAATCTGTTATACTGCTTTCGAGAATGGTACACAGCGGATCGAATACAATCTGCACGGTGTCAGTAGCATAGGCCGGACAATCACCTGCCAGTTGCTGGGTAACAATATAGGTACCGGGCGCATCAACGGTAATGGAAGGTCCGGTGGGAGCGCTTACAATATTTCCATCCGGCGTTGTCCAGGTATATACGGAAGTAGCAATGGGATTAGTGACCTGTATTTCGCTGACGCCGGAAATGCCGCAATAAACGGGCACATCAGCAGCAGCTTCGGCGCGCGGGGCGAGGAAAAAATCAAACGGACCTACAAAATCTTTCAGTTCTGCAGTAAAAGAAGTGGAAGACCTTGTTTTTACCATAATGCGGCGAAAAGGCATGCCGCAGGCATTGCCACCCAGTAATGTAACCGGGTCCAGGCCAAGCGTGGTAAGGTCTACTGAAAATTCCATGAACTGGCGGGCTGTATATTCATCTGTAACGCTGTTATTCTCCCGCACCAGGGCAAAAGGGCCTGCCCAGGTGTTATTGCTGCACTGCAAGCCTGTATAGAATGCCGCTCCACCTTTGGGAACAATAGACGCATAACCGTATTGCGTACCCGAAGATGCACCATCGAATTTGCCGCTCCAGTTGAAAGCGGCAGGCGTGATATCCAATGAGGCCTGGTCAACCCAGATGCGTGCTTCAATAAAGGTGAGGGAGGAGTTGCTGTATTCGGCCGTAAAAATAATATCGCCCGGCCGGGTAATGTTTCCTGCTGCATCAAACTGCCAGGCAGTATGTCCCGCATCGGCCCCATAGCCGTAAAACTTGCGGGAGGCGCGATCATAGTAAATATCTGTCTGATACATTTCAAAATCGAAATACCGGTTGCCGGTGGTGTTTTCAATAGATACACCGCCGAACAGAAACAGCGGATAGGAAGGATCGGGGCCGCTGCGGCGCACGTGTACAAACATGTCCAGGATATCGTTTTTATCCGGAATGCTGCCGGAAACGGGGCAAACCCAGTCAGCCGGATGCATGCCATTTTTGTTTGACCCGGCGCCAAATACGGTGGAATCATCGCCGTGATAGTCGCGGATGAACACGGCATCAATCAACAGCCGGTTATTCAGCACCGTATAGGCAGGCACGCGCATGGTGCGGTAAAAGGGAATTTTCCTGAATTCCGTATCAACGGCATAACGCGCTACTATATCCGCAGCACCGGTGGTGTCTATTACAAAATTTCCAATCCCGGGTGTACCCGGATACCAGTACCAATCGTCGTTACCGGATTGCAGGGCGCCGTTGAAGTACCGGGAGCGCAGATCAGCATCCACGCCAAAACCGGCTTTCACCTGGGGTGTAGTGATCTGGGCATTTGCCGGTTGCAGGCCCATCAGAACAGCCAGAAAGGGTACAATTCGCTTCATAGCATAGGATTTCAGTGGTATATAAACACGAGCCCGCTTTGCCACGGGACTCGTGTTGCCTATTGATGTTCCTTATTTCTTCTGCACAATACGTACGGTAGCCACATCGGAATAGACTACATCCCCGTTAAAGAGATATGCTTTAACGCGATAGTGCGTATTGCCGGGAAATACTTCGCTGTCTGTATGCTGGTGCATAGCCTGGTTGTTACAATCCAGCGCAGCGATGACGTCATAAAATTCCCCGTCATACGATCTTTCCACCTCAAACCCGGCCACTTCCGCCGGGGCATTTACATGCCATCGTAAAGCAGCAACCTGCTGCTGGCGATGTGCAATCAGATGGATAAATGATTTCTGAACAAAGGCATCTGCAGTTACGTACCTGCCGGGTGCATTACCGGTAAGCAATGCGGGTGCAGAGGCTGAAGCAGGCCACATACAACAGTATGTTGCCAGAACGATGAGGATTGTTTTCATACGGAATTGATTTTCGGATTAAAATTAAACAGGAGATAAACTGGCAGAGACTTACATCGGGGCAATTTTCACTTTAGTTGAAGGAAATCAACTTTTAAATAATATTTGTGGCAGACCGATTACAAAACCGTATCCGGCTTTTACTAAGGCATCCGCCGGCGCTTTGCGTGGCAGCGGGCCCCTGACCGGCCGTTCCCCAATTTCCCACCCCTGAATATTTCAATTCCCTTAGCTTTGCCCTTTAATGTTTACAGCATGAATGTACCACAACACAGACCTGTAATAGGTATTACGATCGGCGATCTCAACGGCATCGGCGCAGAACTGATCATTAAGGCGTTTTCGGACCACCGGTTGCTGGAATGGTGCACGCCCGTGATCTTCGCCTCCAATAAGGTGATCAACTTTTACCGTAAATCGATACCGGATACCAATTTCAATTATCAGAGCCTGAAAGACCTGAACCGGATCAACCACCGGCAGATCAATATCTACAATTGCTGGGAAGAAGAGGTGAGCATTACCCCCGGCCAGTTAACAGAAGCGGGTGGCCGGTATGCCGTGAAATCGCTTACCACGGCCGTGCAGGCGCTCAAAGAAAACAAGATTCATGGGCTGGTAACCGCGCCCATACATAAGAAGAATACGCGTTCTGCCGAATTCAATTTTACCGGTCATACGCCGTATTTAAAACACGTATTCAATGTGCCCGATGTAGCGATGCTGATGGTGGCAGAGAATATTCGGGTGGGGTTGGTGAGTGAACACGTTCCGCTGTCTGAAGCAGCCAAACATGTAACGAGGGAAGCCATACTGTCAAAGCTTAATATTATTAACCAGTCGCTGATCAAAGACTTTGGAATTGACAAACCCAAAATTGCTGTGCTGGGCCTGAATCCGCATGCCGGCGATGAAGGGCTGGTAGGCAGGGAAGAAGAAGAAATTATCAAGCCTGCCATCAAAGAAGCCAAGCACAGTATGCTGGCGATGGGTCCCTATCCGGCCGATGGCTTTTTTGCCCGCCGCCATTTTGAAAAATTTGATGCGGTACTGGCCATGTACCACGACCAGGGATTGATTCCTTTCAAGTCGCTGGCCATTTCAGAAGGCGTGAATTATACTGCCGGGTTACCGGTCATCAGAACATCACCTGATCATGGCACTGCCTTTGATATTGCCGGTAAAAACAAAGCCGATCATACATCGTTCCTGGCTGCTGTGTACGAATGCATTGATATTATCAGCCGCCGTCATGGTTATATTCAAAGCCGCCGCAACCCAGTGAAGAAAGTAACGCCCGCGATACTGGCGAATGTAGAGGATGAGAAGATTGAGGAATCGCCGGAGGGTGAGGGCAATTAGCAGATGAAGTGAATAGTAACTGCAGGGGCAGGCAGGAAAGTTGCCCATGATTTATAAAAAAGGAAACCGGAAGACATGCTTCCGGTTTTCTTTTTTTTATTGTTATGGTGATTTAGTTTTTAACGATACGTTTGGTGAACCGCTCATTAGGCGTGATGGCTTCCACCACATACTGACCGGTAGCCAGCATACCAAACATATTGAACGAGTAAACGTTTGCACCGGCAGAGGCGCTCACCTTGTTTACCTTGATCAATCTTCCCTTCATATCAAACAGTCGGAACGTTACTGTTTGCGGTGAAGTAAGGGTAAGCCTCATAGAAGAATTGGCGGTGATGGGGTTGCCGAGAATTTCAAACTTGCCGGGTCTGTGTACTTTCAATAATACAACACCTGAATACTCTACGGAACCGTCAATATCCACCACTTTCAGCCGGTAATAAAAGTTCCTGCCGGCAACATTGCTGATGTTGTCATTGTAGGTATAGGTGTGGTCTCCATTGAGATTTCTTGCTGTAATATCAGCCACCTTCACAAAGTTTCCGTTGTCTACCCTTCTTTCCAGTTCGTAATGAGACACATTTCTTTCATCGCTTACTTTCCATATCAACTCATTATAATCATTATTACGCTTTCCTCTGAATTCAAGGATGTTAACCGGGAGGGAACCAAAGTCGGCCAGTTCACTGAGCCAGGCGCCCTTACCATGTGTGGCCGCCAACAATTTTTTGTCGGCCGTAATCTGAAGGTCAAAAATTTGTGTTACATCATTCATACCGTTGCTGAACGACAACCAGGTTCCGCCGCGGTTAGGACTAACGTATACGCCCATGTCGCTTCCAACGTACACTATATTGGTGTTATCAGGGTCGAAAACGATTGCATTAAATGGCACATCTGGTAATCCGGCGCCAACGTCAGTCCATGTAGAGCCGCCATTGCCGGTTACCCACACGTGCGAGGTGCCGAATCCGCCAAGCACCACCATCACGCTATCGTCGTTGGTAGGACTAATGGCAATGTCCATAACAAAACGATCGGGCAGATTATTTTTAATGCTGGTAAATGGCGTTGATCCGTTGGTAGTTTTCAATAGGTTTGGCGGAGGATTATAGTACACATTGTGGTTATCATTGTCATATTGAGCAAAGGGTGATGTAGAAGCGTAAATTTTATTCTGGTCCTGGTAAGAAACCGCCAATGCAATAGCAGTCTTATGGCGCTGTTCTATGTAATTATTGGGCGAAGTAGGTGGCGTTCCTCCGCCATATGCTTCACCTGACCAGGTGTCTTTTGCACCACTACTATTACTTACATGCAGAACGTCCGTAGCACAATAAACCCTGTTGGGGTTGCTGGGACAGAAAGTGAGCGGCGCCACAAAACCGGTTCTGGAATCTGCATTGAATCCCCAGTACCTGGCCACGTTGCCACCAGTGCTTCCGCCATTTGTGGACCGGTATAAGCCTCTGGCATCGCGGCTTGCAATCATCGTAGCATCATCTCCTGGTTTGATGGCGCATGTGGTGCCATCACCACCCATCCAGGTCATCTCTGTCCAGACACCGTTATTGTACCGCCATGCGCCGTTGTCCTGCAGACCGCCAAGAAACAGATTGGGGGTTTGTGTAGACACACCAAAGGAAGCGTAAAACTGCGTTGCCCCCAACCCGTTATTACATTTTGTAAAACTGGAGCCGTTGTTAATGGTTTTGTATATACCACCATCGCAGGCAACATAGAAGGTACTATTGTTGCTGGGGTCATATTGAATATCATGAAAATCGGAGTGTACTGAGCCGCCAATGGTAGTTCTGCTACCAGAGGTGCCGGTTCCCGCTGTCCAACGGTATAGATTCACTCCTCCTAAAATAACAGTTCCCACTTCCCCTGGTCGTACGGCAATGGCATTGGTAAACCAATATTGAATATCTGTGAAAGCACTATTACTTAAGCTGCTCCAGCTTTCTCCAAAATTGGTAGAACGGTAAAGTTCCCGGGTAGCACTGAGATCACTTTGTGTAACATACACCGTTTCACCGCTTAAGTAGCCAAAACGGCCAAAACCGCCAAAGCTTGTCGGAAGGCCGGTACTCACTTTGGTCCATGTAGGTGAAGTCGAGTTGCCATTGGTAGTACGATACACACCTTTACCAGCATCTGTCATATTACCTACAGCAATCAATATTTCCTTATCGTCCCCGGTATTGATCACCACATCCGAAACATAGGTTTTTCCGGGCGCAATATTTGTCCAGTTGGCGCCTCCGTCTGTGGAACGGTATAATCCGTCTGTAGCACAGGCGTAAATGGTGTTGCTATTGGAAGGATGAAATTTCAGTTTCTGAACGCCAAACAGGTCGCTCATGCTTTTGTTCAGTACCTGGCTCCAGGTTACACCTCCATCCGTACTTTTAATAACGCCAATACCATAGGTACCCCTGCATTTCCATACAGAGTACCCCATATTGCCGTTTACAGTACGGTAAACTTCGCCGGTTCCGGCATAAATTACGTTGGTATCAGAAGGATTGATAATAATGGAAGAAACTCCCAATAAAGGAAGATCGGTAGGAACATAAGTCCAGGAACCTCCCGAATTATACGATTTCCAGATTCCACCACTGGCGCTACCAGCGAACAATGTTGAGGTTTTGACAGGGTTAATGGCAATACTTAACATTCGTCCGCCAGGTCCTGCGCTGTGATTGGGACCTATGGTACTCCAGTTACCACCTACTACACGTGCAGCAGCTCCATAGTTTTTTTGCGAGGCACGAAGCACTTTTTCGTGTTCCCAGGCGTCCCACCATTTGTCGTTAATATAAGTAGGATCAGGATAAGCTCTGGCCCACCACCAGGTTTCCAGTTGTCTGGCCGCACCTGATTGCGGGATCTTTTTCACGTCTTCTTCTTCTGTTCTGCCAAAGTTCCTGACCACCAGGAAGGTGGTGGTTATAAGGCAGGCAAGCGTTGTAAATACAATTACTTTGTGTAAAGATTTCATAGCAAGGGTTATTGGATTTAAACGTTAGGGGATACTATTGAAATGCTGAGAACAGCATATTGAGCCATGGTAAAATTGCTACATAGATTTACTATTTAGTGAAACGATCAAAATGCACTGATATTACTGCTGCACTAACCGATATATGTCAAATAAATTACTACACTTAGCCATTGATGTGAATGCAAAACCAACAGCCTGCACAGTTTCAACTGTACAGACTGCAGGTTTTAAGCTTCACGCTATTTAGTTTCGGTTAATGATCAACTTTGTATTCTCAACCGTTCCGTTCAATCGAACGCGAACGAAATAGATTCCATTAGTAAGTGTATTCAGGTCTTGTATACGTATTTTATTGAAACCTTGTTCTACATATTTGTTTTGTGATAACAGTTTTCTTCCCGACTGATCAAACACTTCTATTACTGCAATGCCCTGATCAGTGGCAGTCAGCTGCACTTCCGCAAAGCTGCTGGCAGGGTTGGGCGCAATACGCAATCTTGCTTCCAGTATTCCGAACTGTATGGAGCGCGGATCGGTATATTTATGACTACCGTTCTTGTAGTTAACGCGTACGCGGTACCACACTGTGCCGGACTGTGCATTGTTATCAACATAATTGTATTGCTGCATTTCCTGACCTTCTCTTGCCTGCACTACGGCAATATTGGTCCACTGGTCATTGTTGTAGCTTCTTTGCACCTCAAACGATGCAACCGGTAATTCCTGGAAAACGTTCCAGCGAACATTTACGCTGTTGCCGGATTGTTTGCTGGCAGTGAACGAGAGGATGTCTTTCGGCAAAATGGTGCCCACCAACACAGGGAAATCTTCTACTTCTCCATCAGGGAACCAGCCATTCATGCCGTTGGCTACGGTCATGCCATTGGCTTGCCTGGTCAAACGGAAACGAACAAATGTGTGCGTGTTGGAGGTAAACGGCACCGGGATATCTTCCCAGGTGATGGTTACCATTTGTTGTGATGCACTGGTTGGTATGATTACGAGGCGTCCTTCTTCCTCTTCAAACACGCCGTTGAAATTATAATCGAGCCAGGCCACCAGTGTTGCGGGTTGGCCGCTGTTGTTGAACACAGAAATATTGGGAATGGAATAGGTGATGGTTCCATTGGCGGTAATGGGAGGGGGTTCACCGATAGCGTCTTCTTCTGCCCCTTCTGCATCGGCCAGCGCAGAA
>Ga0164243_10005766_pt1 | contig 18871 bp, 12 predicted proteins | sample OricompcompostOP_FD_108781 | JGI IMG/M metagenome (GOLD analysis project Ga0164243, IMG submission 108781) | Organic Plus compost microbial communities from Emeryville, California, USA - Original compost - Organic plus compost (OP) | ecosystem: Engineered > Solid waste > Mixed feedstock >... | reverse complement strand
GGCTCGCTGCGCACGACGTCGCGGCTGCGGTTGCGGTCGGCGCCGCGGCGGCGATGCCTGTGCCGTCCGCGCCGGCGCCCGCCGCCTCCGCCATTGTCCTCGTCTTCACGCGAGAGGCGCTCTTCTTCCAGCAGCGCCTGCCGGTCGGCGACCGGAATCTGGTAATAGTCCGGATGGATTTCGGAGAAGGCGAGGAAGCCGTGGCGGTTGCCGCCATAGTCGACGAACGCCGCCTGCAGCGAAGGCTCGACGCGGGTGACCTTGGCTAGATAGATGTTGCCGCGCAGTTGCTTGCGCGACGCTGATTCAAAGTCGAATTCCTCGACACGGTTGCCGCGTAGAACGACCACCCGGGTCTCCTCCGGATGGGTCGCATCGATAAGCATTTTGTTGGGCATAGAAAGATCTCTCGGGCCGCGCCGCTTGCGTCCGCAACCGCACCGAATGCATGTCGCGCCGCAGCGGCACGCGGCCGCCTGTCATGTTTGAATGAGGGAAGGGAATTGTCTTCTGGCTGCGGGCGGCATCGGCAGCATCGCGGCAATCGCCGCGGCGCTGTACAAGCTTCAGTGGTGAAAGCTCCGATGGCGCGTATGCCATAACTTCAAAACCCGTGGCGGGCAGCTGCAGCCTTTCAAGCGCAGCCGCGGTTAGCGTTTGCTCACGGTTCAGTCGAAGCGACGCTCTCCGAGCGCCGGGACCGGTCGTCCTTTCGACTCAAGAACTTGTAATCCTCGGGCATCGGCCGATCAGGCCGTCCGCCGCCTGCCCTTGCAGGGGGTCGGTCTCGGCCGTGGCGCCCGCCGCCTCTGCTGCCGGACCTCTCCGGAGCCTTCGTCGAGGCGGGCGTGCCGGATGCCCGAACGCGGTACAACCGGACCAGTAAACCGTTAGCACGTCCTTATTAGGCGGCAGGGCCCTGAATGGCAATGTCCAAATTGCCTCGGCTCCAAAGCTCGGCCACTTCTCACAACCTATTGGTAATAATTCAGAATTCAAGAGCGGGCGGGCGCTGGCGGCCAGGCGCGGCGCTACCTGCGGCAGGCATCGCGGGGGCATTGATGTGACGCGAATGTGAATCGCCCTGCCACGCTTTCTCGCGGACGCGTCTCGAACATGTCGTCGTCGCGGCGCTAAAGTCCCGGGTCCCTGGATTCCTTGGTCGATGAGAGCTTGTGTCCGGCGACGAAACACAAGTTGCCATTCAAAGTGACATGGAGGCTATCAATGAGCATCTTCGGAAAAATCATGAACGCCATCTTCGGCTCTGGCGAGGCGAAGGCGGCGGAGGGCACGTCGGCAGAGGCTGGGGGCGCCACAACCGCGCAGGCGCCGGGCGGCGGCACCGCGGCAGCCCCGACCATGTCACAGGTCGATGTCGAAAAGGTCGTTTCTGAAATGGCCGCGAAGAAGAAGGAGAAGCTCGACTGGCGCAAATCGATCGTCGACCTGATGAAGGTGCTCGATCTGGATTCCGGTCTCGGCGCGCGCAAGGAATTGGCGAAGGAACTCGGCTATACCGGCGACATGAACGACTCCGCCAAGATGAATATCTGGCTGCACAAGCAGGTGATGAACAAGCTCGCGGAAAATGGCGGCAAGGTACCGGCCGATCTCCGAGACTGAACAATCGCAGAATGAACCAAGGCGATGCCGGCGGGATCTCTCGCCGGCATTTTTTTGTACTGCGGGTCGCGCGTCCAGCGAAAAGCCCGGCTCACTTGCCAGTCGGGCTCACGTTCCGGTCATGACTGACGGGCCTTGGCCCTGTTTCAGTAGCCGTGACCGTAGGACTTGTAGCCGTAGGAGCCGTGGCCGTAAGCCGGCTTGTAAATGTCGTAGCTATAGGCGTAGCCGTAAGAGGGCTTGTAGGTCTGGTAGCCGTAGGACGGCTTGTGGGTGCTGTAACCGTACCCATAGGAATGGGACGGCTTGTGGTACGAGTTGTAGCCGTAGCTATGGCCCGAATAGCCGTAGCCGTGGCCATAGCCACCGGCCGAAGCGGCCGTCGGAGCGAGTGCGGCAGTCACAAGAGCGGCACCGGCGGCGAGCGCGAGAATGGTGTTGCGGATCATTGTGAAGTCCCCTGCGTTGAGTGGAGGCGATCATCGCGTCCTGACCATGGGTCGATCCGGCGGCAGGCCGGGTTCGAAGCGCGTTCGAGAAAATTTCGTCGCCCTCCTGCCACACCGGCCCGGAAATGCCTGCGGCGCAGTAAGTTCCTGTTAACCAGCGCCCGGCCTAATGCGCTATTGATAGAGCGGGAGGGCGACTCGTGGCCGGCCGCTGGGCTATCTCCACTCTTTGTGTTGCTGTTCTGGCCGGCGGCATTGCCGGGACGGCGAGCCTTGCCCGCGCCCAGACATTCGATTCACTGCCGATCGCGACAGACGCGCGTCTGGCCGGCGACGACAAGGAGACCCGGCTGATCGTCGACCTGACCCGCAAGATGGACGTGCGCGCCTTCACGCTGTCCAATCCCTACCGCGTCGTCATCGATCTTCCGCAGACCATCTTCCAGTTGCCGGCGAAATCCGGGGAAACCGGGCGGGGCCTGATCAAGGCCTATCGCTACGGCCTGGTCATGGCCGGCGGCTCGCGCATCGTGGTCGACGTGGCGAAGCCGGTGCGGGTGGACCGCGCCTTTGTGCTGGAGCCGCGCGCCGATCAGCCGGCGCGGCTGGTGCTCGACCTTGCCGCCATCGACCGCGAGACCTTCATGCGCAACATGGCCCAGCAGGCGAGGGCCGCGCCGCCCGAGCCGCGCAAGGCGGCCGAGGAGACGCCGAAGCCATCCGCCGATCCGCGCCCGCTCATCGTCATCGATCCCGGCCATGGCGGCCCCGACACCGGCGCCAAGGTCGCCGACGGCGAAATCATGGAAAAGCACGTGGTGCTGGATTTCAGCATGACGCTGCGCGACCAGCTCGAGAAAAGCGGCAAATACCGGGTGGTGCTGACCCGCACTGACGACACGTTCATTCCGCTGGCGGAGCGGGTGAAGATGGCGCGCCAGCGTCAGGCATCGCTCTTTATCTCCATTCACGCCGACTCGCTGCCCAGGGCGGAGGGCGATGCGCAGGGCGCGACGGTGTACACGCTGTCGGACAAGCCCTCCGATTCGGAGGCCGCCAAGCTCGCCGAATCCGAGAATCGCTCCGACGTCGTCGCTGGCATCGACCTGTCGCGGGAGCCGGGAGACGTCGCCGACATCCTGATCGACCTCGCCCAGCGCGAGACCAAGGGCTATTCCCACCACTTCGCCCGCACGTTGGTGGGCGAGATGAAATCGGCGATGCGGCTGCACAAAAAGCCCCTCAAATCGGCGGGATTTGTGGTGCTGAAGTCGCCGGACGTGCCGTCGGTGCTGGTGGAACTCGGCTATATGACCAACAAGCAGGATCTCAAATTGCTGATGTCGGAGAGCTGGCGCGCAAAAGCGGCGGAAAGCATGGTAGAGGGCGTGGACGCCTTCTTCCGCACCCGGGTGGCCGGGACGGATGCGGGGCCGGCACGGCGGTGAGCGGTAGGGGGAGGCGGAAAAGCCTCAGTTTGACCATAAAAACACGCGACGAGGAGGCTCCGGCGCGTGCGCAAGCGGCAAGCTACGTTGCAAGCGACGTTCCTGGGCCCCTCCCTGGAACGTCTTTGGGACGTTTTGCCGAGACAGACGGGAATTCCACAGGGGGATGCGGCGGGCACGCCTGCCGGAGCGGTCTTGACCTATGAAATTGATGCTCCGCTTTTTCGGGTTTCTGTTCGCCGCAGGCACCATTCTGTTCCTGGTCGGCATCGCCGGCGTCGCCGGGCTGATGTGGCATTTCTCGAAGGACCTGCCGGATTATTCCCAGCTGCAGGACTATGAGCCGCCGGTAATGACCCGCGTGCACGCGACCGACGGGGCGCTGGTCGCCGAATATGCGCGCGAGCGGCGCCTTTATCTTCCGATCCAGGCAGTGCCGAAGCTCGTGATCAACGCCTTCCTCGCGGCCGAGGACAAGAACTTCTACGAGCATGGCGGCCTCGATTTCAACGGCATTGCCCGCGCCGGCATCCTCTATCTGCAGAACCTCGGCACCTCCCGCCGCCCGCAGGGCGCTTCGACGATCACGCAGCAGGTCGCGAAGAACTTCCTGCTGACCAACGAAGTGTCCTTCACGCGCAAAATCAAAGAAGCGCTGCTCGCGATGAAGATCGAGCGCACTTATACGAAGGACAAGATTCTCGAGTTGTATCTCAACGAGATCTATCTCGGATTCTCCGCCTATGGCGTCGCCGCGGCGTCGCTTCTGTATTTCGACAAGTCGGTGCATGAACTGACGGTGCCGGAAGCGGCCTATCTCGCCGCCTTGCCGAAGGCGCCGAGCTCGCTGCATCCGTTCCGTCAGCGCGAGCGCGCGATCGAGCGCCGCAACTATGTGATCGACCGGCTGGTCGAGAACGGCGTTGTCAAGGCCGCTGACGGCGAGAAGTACAAGAAGGAGCCGCTCAACGTGACCGCGCGCCCGACCGGCGCGCACATTTTCGCCGCTGAATACTTTGCCGAGGAAGTGCGGCGCGAAATCTATGAGCGCTATGGCGAGAAAAAGCTCTACGAGGGCGGCCTCTCGGTGCGCACTACGCTCGATCCGAAGATGCAGATTCTGGCGCGCAAGGTGCTGGTCGAGGGACTGGTCAAATACGACGAGAACCAGGGCTATCGCGGTCCGGTTCAGAAGATCGACATTTCCGGCGACTGGGGCGTCAAGCTCGCGGACGTGAAGGCGCTGAACGATATCGGCTGGAAGCTCGCGGTCGTTCTGGAAACGTCCGACCAGTCGGCGCGCATCGGCTTTCAGCCCGGACGCGAGCCGGGCGGGGCGGTGCTGAAGGCGCGCCAGGTCGGGTTGATCGGCATTGATGGCGTCAAGTGGGCGAAGGCCGCGAGCGGTCCGACGCGCGGCAAGACACCGACCAAGGTCAATCAGGTGCTCGAGCCGGGCGACGTCATCTATGTCGATCCGCTGGTCGGCAAGGACGGCAAGGAAGTCGCCGAAAACCAGTATCGTTTGCGCCAGGTGCCGGAAGTCTCCGGCGCTATCACCGTGATGGATCCTTACACAGGTCGCGTGCTCGCGATGGTCGGCGGCTTCTCCTTCGACCAGAGTCAGTTCAATCGCGCCACGCAGGCCCTGCGGCAGCCGGGCTCGTCGTTCAAGCCGTTCGTTTACGCGGCGGCGCTCGACAACGGCTATACGCCTTCGACCGTGGTGATGGATTCGCCGATCGAGATCGATCAGGGGCCTGGACTCGGCGTGTGGCGGCCGGAAAACTACTCGGCCGGCAAATATTACGGCCCGCAGACATTGCGCTTCGGCATCGAGCATTCGCGTAACGTGATGACGGTGCGGCTGGCGCAGGATGTCGGAATGCCGCTGATCGCCGAATATGCCAAACGCTTCGGCGTCTATGACGACCTGCCGCCCTATCTGTCTTTTGCGCTCGGCGCCGGCGAAACGACGGTCCTGCGCATGACGGCGGCCTATTCGATGTTCGCCAACGGCGGTCGTCGCATCAAGCCGACACTGATCGACCGCATCCAGGATCGCTACGGCCACACGATCTACAAGCACGATCAGCGCGAATGCCGCGGCTGCAACGCAGACCGCTGGGCGAACCAGCCGGAGCCCACCCTGGTTGACCGGCGCGAGCAGGTGATCGATCCGATGACTGCCTATCAGATCACGTCGATGATGGAAGGTGTGGTCCAGCGCGGCACCGCCACCGTGGTGCGCGAGGTCGGCAAGCCGATCGCCGGCAAGACCGGCACGACCAACGACGAGAAGGACGTGTGGTTCGTCGGCTTCTCGCCCGATCTCGCGGTCGGCGTCTATCTCGGCTACGACAAGCCCAAGCCTTTGGGGCGCGGAGCCACCGGCGGCCACATGGCGGCGCCGATCGTGAAGGACTTCCTGAAAGTCGCGCTTGCAGACAAGCCGGCGGTGCCGTTCCGCGTGCCGGCCGGCATCAAGTTGATCCGCATCGACGCCAAGAGCGGGCTGCGCGCTGGCCCGGGCTCGGAACGTGTCATCCTCGAAGCTTTCAAGCCGGGCACCGCGCCGCCCGACTCGTCGTCGGTCATCGGGTACAGCGATGCCGACGGACGCTTCTTCGGTGCCGTGCCGGAAGAGTCCGGTCGCGCCGTCCGCTCGGGAACCGGCGGGCTTTATTGACGTCTCCATTATTGTCGTTGTCGTAAGGCGAGGCGGCATTCGCCGCTCGCCCGTGCAACTCATCCGAAGCGGGATCGAAACGCCCACGTTCCGCGTTTGCAAAACGCGCGCGGGAACAAAGGATGAGCGATGGGCCCGCTGGACCTGCAAGGCCTTGGCCTCGGCTGGACGCTCGCCATTTTCGCGGCGGCGGCACTTGTCGTCTGGTTCGCCGGCGATCGACTGACCCGTTATGCCAACGCCATCTCCGACCGCACCGGCGCGGGCAAGGCACTGATGGGCATGATCATGCTCGGCGTGATGGTGTCGCTGCCGGAAATGACGTTCTCGGCGGTCAGCGCCTGGTTCGACAACGCCGAACTCGCGGTGAATGGACTGGTTGGCGGAATCGGCGTCACTATGGTGATGATCGCGATAACCGACGCCGTGGTCGGCCCAGAGCCGCTCTCGCGCGATGTCCAGCATCCGGTGGTGCTGCTCCAGGGCGGCATGACGGTGCTGATGCTGGTGGTTGCGGCGGCGGGCATCACGACGGGCGACCGGCTGTTGCCGGGCATCGGGCTTGCCGGCGTCTGGACCACCGCGCTTGCGGCGCTTTATATCTGCACCTTCCTGTTGCTCAAGCATCTCCAGCGGCGACATCCGTGGCGTCCCAGTTCCGGGCCGCCGGCGCGCGAGTCGGAAGAGCCGCGCAAGCGCGAGGAAAAAAAGGCCGAGAAGCGCAGTCTGTCTGGACTCCTCTTCTCGACCGCCATAGCCGCCGGCTGCGTGATTGCGGCGGGAACGGTTCTCGCCTTCACCGCGGAGGCCTTTACGGCGCAAACCGCGCTCGGCGCCGGACTCGTGGGGCTGCTGTTCGGCGGCGTCAGCACATCGTTGCCGGAACTGAGCACAACGATTTCGGCGGTGCGCATGAAACAATACGAGCTTGCCTATTCGGACGCGTTCGGCACCAATCTGTGCTCAGTGGCGCTGCTGTTCGTGGCCGACCTCGTTTATCCGGGCGGGCCGATTCTCAACGAGGTGGGGCCTTTCTCGACTTTCGCGGTGCTGCTCGGCTGTGCGCTGACCGCAATCTATCTGGTCGGACTGGTGGTGCGTCACCCAATGGCGATTCTGCGCATGGGGCTTGATTCTCTGGCGGTGCTGTTCGCCGCCGGCGGCGGCCTTGTGCTGCTGTCGTCTCTCAAATGACCTTGTTGCGCTTCGGTGCTTGCAGTCCGGCTGGCGCGTCATTAGGTTGCCGGCGGTCCGGAAAGGCGGGAAGACATGCGTGCGGAAATCGAAGCCATCGTCGAGGAAATCAAGCAGTCGGTCGGGCTGCTGAGGAGGCATCTTTGACCTCGACACAGCGAATATGCGGCTCGCCGAGCTGAATCAGCAGGCGGAAGATCCCGAACTCTGGAACGATCCGCAGCGGGCCTCGAAGGTCATGCAGGAGCGCAATGCGCTCGAGGATCAGATCAAGTCCATCGGCCGTATCGAGCAGGAGCTGGACGACCAGATCACGCTGCTCGAACTTGGCGAAGCCGAAAAGGATCAATCCACCATCGCCGAAGCCGAGGAAGGGCTGAAAAAGCTGAAGGCCGACGCTGCGCGGCGCGAACTGGAAGCGCTGCTGTCGGGCGAGGCGGATTCGCTCGACACCTATCTCGAGGTGCATGCCGGCGCCGGCGGCACCGAGAGCCAGGACTGGGCGAACATGCTGATGCGCATGTATACGCGCTGGGCCGAGCAGCACGGTTTCAAGGTCGAGTGGCTGGAGGAAACCGAGGGCGAGGAGGCCGGCATCAAGTCGGCCACCGTGATGATCAAGGGCCGCAATGCCTATGGCTGGCTGAAAACCGAAGGCGGCGTGCACCGGCTGGTGCGCATTTCGCCGTTCGATTCGAATGCGCGGCGGCACACCTCATTTGCCAGTGTGCAGGTCTATCCGGTCATCGACGACCGTATCCAGATCGACATCAACGAATCCGATGTCCGCATCGACACGCTGCGTGCGAGCGGTGCCGGCGGCCAGCACGTCAACAAGACCGAATCTGCGATCCGGATGACGCATATCCCGACCAATATTGTGGTGTATTGCCAGAACGACCGCTCGCAGCACCGCAATCGTGCACAGGCCTGGGACATGCTGCGCGCGCGGCTCTATGAACTCGAACTGAAGAAGCGCGAGGAAAAGGCCGCGGCCGAGCAGGCCGCCAAGACCGATATCGGCTGGGGCCATCAAATCCGCTCTTATGTGCTGCAGCCCTATCAGATGGTGAAGGACCTGCGTACCGGCGTGTCGACGTCCAACACCGGTGGCGTGCTCGACGGCGATCTCGATCAGTTCATGGAGGCTGCGCTGGCTCAGCGTGCCTTCGGCGGCGGGCCGGCGGAGGTCGAGGACGTCGAGTAATGCGCCGGTCATCGATCGATCGGCGTCGTCGTCAGATCGGTTTCTTTGCCTTTCGCGTGTGAGCGGAATTCTGCGAGGCACCGTTTGGGTGACTTGGGATTTCGCCGCGAGGCTGGGGTTGCAAACACCGCATTCGGCGGCGCAACCGCGGACAATCAGATTTCGGGTTGAACGGCCTTCTCAATAGCCCCAATGCATACCGGGAGCGTCGAGGGCGGGGCCTTGCCTCACTGATGTGGCCCCAAGACGATCGCTCCCGGTATGCCGTCCGCGATGCGAAGCCGCTACGTTGAGGCCCGAACGATTGCCGCAACGATCCTTGCGGCATCCTGCGTCGGTGGTTCCATTCCAACCTCCGATCTTATCAAGGTTCGCCGGTTGGCCGGCAACGCCGCTCCTTGGCAGGATCAGCGCAGCAAGCGTCTTGCGTCACGCGGGTTCTGTCAAGAGTGCAGCAATTCACATCTTGTCGCTTTGCACGAGGGAACTCGCTGCGTGTGCCGATTGTGCGCAGACGCGACCGCAATTCTCTGACGCAAATTTTGCGGCCTCGAATTGGCTATTTAGAGTTCTGTTTCAGCCACTCGCGCATCCAGGCAATTTCGCGTTCCTGCGCCTTGATGATCTCCTCGGCGAGCTTGCGGATTTCCGGATTCCGGCCGTGGGCAAGCACGATTCTCGCCATGTCGATGGCACCCTGATGATGCGGAATCATCCCGCGCACGAAATCCGTATCCGCGTCGCCGGAATATTCGATCGCCATGCTCTTGTGCATTCTGGCATTCGCAGCTTCGAATGCCTGGGTCGACGCCGGCGAAGCCGGGGCTGCGGTGCGGTGTTTGTGCTGTGAGGTGACTTCATGGTGATGCGCCTGAGCGGCACCGGTGCACAGCAGACAGGTCAGAATGGCGACGAAAATCCTGGTCGGCACGTGAGGTCTCCAATGGTTTGCGGGAACTGCGATGCCGAAAGACTACGGCAACGGCGAGGGCGCAGTTCATAGCTTTATTGTGATTGACTCGCTCCGAGCCGCAGGCCGGCGAATAGGTATTCCTGCGGAAGCAAGTTGATAGTCGCCTTGCCTGATCGCGCGGTGGATGACTATCGTTGCTCGTCCAGGGGGTGCGCAATGGCCCAGCCATTTGTGGAGCCGTGCGGCCGCGGTCTCGTTGAGGCCGAGCCATGCCCGCGCGAACTGCGGAGAGAAACGTCATCTTCGCGCAAGCGCATGGTGCTTGTGGCGTGCGTGCTGGCGTCCTCGATGGCCTTCATCGACGGATCTGCGCTGACCGTTGCGCTTCCGAATCTGCGTTCCGATCTCGCCGCCGACTATGTGTCGGTGCAGTGGGTGCTGAACGGATACGTGCTGGCGCTCGCCGCCCTGACGCTGATCGGTGGCGCGCTGGCGGATGCTTACGGAAAATCGAGGATGCTGGCGGTTGGCTGCCTGCTGTTCGGGCTGGCATCGGTCGCCTGCGCGCTTGCGCCGTCCGTCGGCTGGCTGATCGCGGCGCGCGTTGCCCAGGGCGTTGCCGCCGCCATTCTGACGCCGGCGAGCCTAGCGCTCATCGGCGCCACTTTTCCGCGCAGTGAACGCAGTCGTGCTGTCGGCGTATGGGCCGCAGCCTCGGCGCTGACCACGGCGGGCGGGCCGGTGCTCGGCGGCTGGCTGACCGAGGCCTATGGATGGCGCATGGTGTTCTGGATCAATCCGCCGGTGGCGCTGCTTGCCGTCGCCTTGCTGATGATCTATGCGCCGCCGGACCGTCACGATTCGCGACCGTTCGATATGATCGGCGCGGCTATCCTCGCTGGATCGCTCGCAGCCCTGGCATTTGCGCTCAGCCATATCGGCTCCGGAGAATCCGCCTCCGTTGCACAGGAGCCGTCCGTGTCTGCTGTGACCATCCTGATCGCCGCCGTCCTTGGCTGTGCAGGACTCGCAGCCTATGCCGTGTGGGAACGCGTCAGCACGCACCCCATGACCCCGCCGCGTCTTGCCGGCAACCGTCTGTTTGTCGGCCTGAATGCCGCGACCTTGCTGATCTATGCGGCGTTGTCGATCATGTTTTTCCTCGTGCCCTTCGATCTCATCGAACGCCGTGGTCTGACCGCGACCGATGTCGGCCTGGCCATGCTGCCGTTCACGCTGGGCGTTGGGCTGCTGTCGCGCGTCTTCGGCACGCTCGCGGACAAGATCGGCGCCAGCCTTCTGCTGGTTGTCGGCGCACTCGGCGCGGCGGTCGCCTATGCCTGGATGGCATTCGCGGCCGATCTGTCCCTGGTGATGATGGTGATCGCGCCGATGGGATTGCTCGGCATCTCGTTTGCCGTGCTGGTGGCGCCGCTCACCGCGTCCGTTCTCTCCAGCGTCGATGATGCCGACGAGGGACTCGCGTCCGGCATCAACAATGCGGCGAGCCGGATCGCCCAGCTCGGCGGCGTCGCGCTGGCAGCGGGGCTCGCATCTTTCTCGTTCGGTTATGGATTGGGGCTGGCGCTCGCCGCGCTTCTGTCGGCGGCGGGCGCCGTGATGGCGGCCGTCACCGCGCCGCCAAGTGTGCCGAAAGCAGGATAACGCCGCGCGCGGTCAATAGGCGCCGAGCCGCACACCCGCGCGCAGATATTTCTGCGGATCGACCGCTTCGCCGTCGACGCGCGTTTCGTAATGTAGATGCGGCCCGGTCGAACGGCCGGTTGAACCGATGCGGCCGATGATCTGGCCGATGCGGACAGTCTGACCAACTCTCACTTCGATTGCCGACAGATGGGCGTAACGGGTGGTGAGATCGTTGCCGTGGTCGATCTCCACCATCTTTCCATAGCCGCCGTTCGGGCCGGCATGGGTCACGGTTCCGTTGGCGGTTGCGCGCACCGGATCGCCGGTGTCGCCGCGCATGTCGAGGCCGGTATGCATGGCCGGCGCTTTGAGGAACGGGTCAACGCGCATGCCGAAGCCGGACGAAAAGTCGATCTCGCCGTCCACCGGCTTGCGCAGCGGCACCGCCGTCAGGGTGCGGTTGAGCCGTTCCATGTGCGCGCGGCTGATATTGATGCGGTGGAGCTGGCGCTCGAAGGCCTCCTTCGGAGCATTTGCCGGCACAAACGGTCCCCCGGTCGCGGGCGGAGCGGACGGCGCCTTGCCGGGATCAATGCCGAGATCGGCCAGCACGCCGCGGATGCGGCGGGTGCGGGAATCGTATGAATCTTCCAGCGCATTGAGGGCCGCGATCTGCTTCTGCTCGACCCGGTCAAGCGCATCCTGCATGCGCGCCAGCATGCCCTCGACACCGCCGCGGGTTTTTGCGGCATTGCGCGCATTCAGCACCGGGGTCTGGCGCGATTCGAGGCGCGCTTCGCGATCCGGTGGCGCGCGGAATATGACGGTGCCGCTGATCGGCGAGGGCTTGAGCGGCGCGCGGCCGGACTCCGTGACGCCGCGGGCGGGGTGCCGGATCGATCCGGTCGGGGTCAGGTCGGGCAGAGTGGAGAGTGCCGACGCCCGCGACTCGAGCGTCGCCTGCTTGCGGGCGATTTGTTCGAGCTTTTGCTCGAACTGCTCCTGGTCGAGCAATTGCCGGCTGGTGACGCGGTCAAGCTGGGCGCGCAGTTCGGCGATGCGATCCTCGTAGCCGTATTGCATCTCCGCCTGCCGCGCGATCAGCCGTTTGAGAACGTCATCGTGGAAGGCGAAGTAGGTGCCGGTCAGCAGGGTCCATCCGGCCATGATGACGAGGGTCCCCACCACGATCCAGAAGGCCACGGGGCCGATCCGGACCTGCCGCCCGGCATGCAGGAGGGTATAGTCGCCGGGATGGCGGCCGCGGCGGGCGGCCGCGCCATGCGGGGGGCGCTGCGCAGGGGCCTTCGCGGCCGGGTGGGCGGGCTGGGGGTGATGGGCACCGGGATATTCGTAGGCCCAGCCGTCGGGGTAACGGGACGCGTCACGGCGCGCATCGTGCGGGGTGGACCGGTAGGACATCGACGCTCCCTGCCGGACCGGGCGGGCCGGGCTGAACGCGCCGATTTGAGCCGGCCATGGTTAATTTTCCGCAAATGGTTGCATGTTAAGGGTTATTTGAGCGCCCTGACCGTTTGGAGAACCTCTTCGGCATGACCCGGCACCGTCACCTTCGGCCAGATCCGAACGATCTTCCCATCCGGGCCGATCAGCAGGGTCGTGCGGGCGATTCCCATGAATTTGCGCCCATACATCGACTTCTCCACCCAGACCCCGTAGGCCTTCAGCGTCTTCAGGCTTTCGTCGGAAGCGAGGGGGATGGTGAGGCCGTGCTTCTCCCGGAAGCGGTCGAGCTTTTTGACCGGGTCGGCGGAAACGCCGAGAATGTCGGCGCCGGCTTTCCGGAACGCCGCCGTCAGGCTCGAAAAGTCGGCGGCCTCGCGGGTGCAGCCTTCGGTGTCGGCCTTGGGATAAAAATAGAGGACGAGCTTGCGGCCCTTGTAGTCCGACAGCGAGACCTCACCGCCTCCGTCGCGGGGCAGGGTGAATGCGGGGGCCAAGGCTCCGATCTTGGCGCCCTCGCTGAGGGGTACGGGCATATGCCTTCCTTTCGTCGTTTTCAGAGGATCAACCTGAAAATTCCATACCGCGTGGGGGCACCGGCGGGAGGGCGTCCGCGGGCGCCCGGCATATACTCCAGCTGCGCCGATTGCGCCGACGAAATCTTCACGCCGAGGGTCACGGCCCAGGGGACGCCCGCACTGGCATGACCGAACTGAAAAACGGTCCGCGATTAGAGGCCCTGCGCGCGCTGGAAGACACCTTCCTGCAGCATTGCTCGGCGCGCGGCCGCAAGGCGGAAACAGCCGGCGAGAAACGCCAGCGTCAAAGGGCATGGTGGCGCATCCGCGGCGGTCTGCATCGGCCGCTGGTGCGCCGGCTGCTGGTCATCGGCGGCGCCGCCGTGGCGGTTGCCGGCCTCGCCATGGGCGGCCTGTGGATGCGGCTGATGGCCGGCCCGATCGAACTCGATCTCGCGTCGCCTTTTGTCGCCGCCGCCATCGAGCAAAATATCGGCCGGCGCCATCGAGTCGAGATCGGCGGCACCCAGATCGAACAGGATCACACCGGCCGCGCGTCTCTCCGCATTCGCGACATTCTCATCCGCGATGCGGATGAGAATGTTGTGGCAAGCGCGCCGAAAGCGGAGGTTTCGATTTCGGGATCGGGGCTGCTCACCGGGCGCGTGCGGGCGAAGCGGGTCAGTCTGGTCGGCGCCGAATTGTCGGTGCGGATCGAGCAGGACGGCCAGGTCACGATCTCGACCGGCGCCGACCGCAGGCCGCTTGCGGTGACGCCCGCCATCGTGAAGCCGGGAGCGGCGCTCGCGCCTGCGCCCGCCGGTGGACAGGCGGCCGCCGATCAGCAGACGAGCAATGCCGACATGTCGACCGGCGCGGAGCGTTTCATCGCCTTTGTCGGCTGGCTCGACCGTCTCTCCGCGCTCGGGCTCGATGGTGACGGACTGGGCGAAATCGGTCTCAAGGATGGCACGCTCAAGGTCGACGACCTGCGCACCGACAAGCACTGGACATTCGACAAGATCAATTTCAGCGTGAACCGGTTCGGCGGCGGCGCGATCGCGGTCACGCTCGGCTCCGACAACGAAGAACGGCCCTGGCTTCTGACGGCTTCGGTGCGTCCAAGCGGGTACCAGCGCCGCAATGTCCAGATCGAAGCGCGGAAGGTCTCTACCAAGGACCTGTTTCTGGCGACGCGGCTCGACGAGGGGCAGTTCCAGTCGGACATTCCCTTGTCGGGAACCATCCGGGCGGAGATCGGTCCTGACTCGCTGCCGACGACCGTCGAGGGCCGCATCGTCGCCGACGCGGGACTGATCGGCGACCCGGCCGATGTCGACGGTTCCTTCCACATCGACAAGGCGGAAATCACGCTTGACTGGGACGCCAACCGCAAGTCGCTGATTGCGCCCTTGCAGGTTCAGTCCGGCGGCAATCGCATCACGTTGCTCGGTCAATTTGATGCGCCAAGCCGCGCCGACGCACCCTGGCGCATGACCCTGACAGGCGGCTCTGTCGTCCTGGCGGATGGCCGTGACGATCCGCAGCCGCTGGTACTCAACCGCATTCTGATCCGTGCGATCTGCGATCCGGTCCGCAAGCGCATCGATGTGCTGCAGGGCGACATCGGAGGCTCCGGCGTGCGCGGCGCCCTGAACGGCAGTGTCGATTTCTCCAGCGGTGACCCACGGCTCGCGGTGGGGCTGGCGATTACGCCGATGTCAAGCGCGGCGGCGAAGAAGGTGTGGCCGGTTTTCATCGCCTCGAAGGTCCGCAGCTGGGTGCTTGAGAATCTCCAGAGCGGCGACATCGAGCGGATCGACATCGCGACCAATGCCCCGATCGACACGCTGAAGGAGGGCGGTCCGCCGATTCCGGCCGACGGCCTTTCGGTCGAAGTGACGGTACGCAACGCCGTCATTGCCCCCGTGGACGGCCTCCCGCCGATCAGCGAGGCCGATCTCAAGACCGAGATCAAGGGCCGCAATGTCGTCGTCACCGTCGAGCGCGGCGTCGTTGAAATGTCGGCCGGCCGCAAGCTTGTCCTGAGCAACGGCGTGTTCGAAATCCCCGATACGCATCCGAAGGCGCCGCCGGCGCGGGTCCGCTTCCGTGTCGATGGTCCGGTGCAGGCCGCGGTGGAGCTCCTGTCGCTCGAACGCTTGCGCGATCACGCCTCTCTGCCGCTCGACCCGTCGACCAGCAAGGGAAATTTCAGCGGTCAGATCATGCTCGGTCTTCCGATCATGAAAGACCCGCCCAAGGGCGCGACCAGCTACGCGATGACCTTCGACATTGCCGGCTTCGGCGCCGACAAGATGATGATGGGCCAGAAGGTCGAGGCACAGGCGCTGAAGGTCGCGGCGACCAACCAAGGTTACCAGATCCGCGGAGACGTCCGCATCAACGGTGTTCCGGCGAGCCTCGATTTCCGCAAGAATGCGGAGGCTTCGGACGCCGATGTGCGCATCCAGGCGACGCTCGATGACGCGGCCCGCACGCGGTTCGGCATCGATACCGGCCCCGCCCTGAGCGGTCCGGTGCCGGTGAAGATCGCCGGAAAATACGCGAGCGACAAGGAGACCCGGCTGTCGGTCGAGGCCGATCTGACTCAGGCGAGGATCGACAATCTGATGCCGGGCTGGGTCAAGCCGGCGGGAAAACCAAACCGCGCGACCTTCACGCTGGTCAGCAAGGACAAGGCCACGCGATTCGAGGATCTGGTGATCGACGGATCGGGTACCAATGTGCGCGGCAGTGTCGAGCTCGATTCCTCCAGCGATCTGGTCAGCGCCAATTTCCCGGTTTTCGCGCTCTCCGACGGGGACAAGGCGACGTTGCGTGCAGAGAGGACAACCGACGGCACCTTGCGGGTGGTCATGCGCGGCGACATCTTCGATGGCCGCGGGTTTGTGAAGTCCACGCTGGGCAACGAGGCCGATCAGAAGCCGAAACGGACCGGGGACTTCGATCTCGATCTGCGGCTGGGCGCGGTCCTCGGCTTCAATGGCGAAACGTTGCGCGGCGTCGATCTGAAGCTGTCGCGCCGCGCCGGACAGATTCGCAGTTTTGCGCTCACTTCCAAGATCGGACGCGACACTCCCTTTACCGGCGATCTGCGCGGCGCCACCGGACGCCGCCGCAATGTCATCTATTTCGAGACACTGGATGCCGGTGCGCTGTTCCGCTTCACCGACACCTATCCGCGCATGCAGGGCGGCCAGATGTGGGTGGCGATGGACCCGCCGACCGCAGATCACGCGCCGAGCGAAGGTCTTCTCAACATTCGTGACTTCACCATTCGCGGCGAGCCGGCGCTCAGCCGCGTCGTCGGGCAGGCGCAGAACACATCGGCCGGCGTCGATTTCAGTCGACTGCGCGTCGACTTCACGCGCACGCCCGGCAGGTTCACGGTGAAGGAGGGCGTGGTGCGGGGTCCGACGGTGGGCGCGACAATCGATGGGCACATCGATTACGCCGCCAACGAGGTGCGCATGCGCGGCACCTTCGTTCCGCTTTACGGACTCAACAACGCGTTCGGTCAGCTTCCCATCGTCGGGCTGTTTCTCGGCGGCAGCAACGAGGGGCTGGTCGGCATCACCTACGAGGTGGCGGGACCGCCCAATTCGCCGATCCTGCGCGTCAATCCGATCTCGGCCGTGGCGCCCGGCCTCCTGCGCAAATTCTTCGAGTTTCCGGGCAGCAATGCGGCAACCAGCACCACAGGTTTCCGCGACGACGCCCCGCCGGCGGCGACGCCGACCCGCTGATACCTAGACCGGCTTCAGCAGAGCGTGCCGCTTCTTGCCGAGGGACAGCTTGATCACGCCCTCGGGCGTCAGGTCCTTGCCGGACAGCATCATTCTTTCATCGGCGACGGTGGCGTCATTCACCTTCAGGCCGCCGCTCTTGACCTGCCGCCGGGCCTCGCTCGTGGAGGTGACAAAGCCGGCCTGCACGAAAGCCGTCAGCACGCCGACACCCTTGTCGAGTTCGGCCTTGCCGATCTCAATGGTCGGCAGGGTTTCCGCGAGCGCGCCCTCCTCGAAGGTTCGGCGCGCGGTTTCCGCTGCCTGTTCGGCGAGTTCGCGCCCATGCATCAGCGCGGTCGCTTCCGTCGCCAGAACCTTCTTCGCCTCGTTGATCTCCTGGCCCTGCAGTGCGGCGAGGCGGGTAATCTCCTCGAGCGGCAGCAAGGTGAACAGCTTGAGAAAGCGTTCGACGTCGCCGTCCTCGGTGTTGCGCCAGAATTGCCAGTAGTCGTAGACCGGCAGCATGTCGGCATTGAGCCACACTGCGCCTGCCGCCGTCTTGCCCATCTTGGCGCCGGACGAGGTGGTCAGCAGCGGGCAGGTCAGCGCATAGAGCTGATGCGTGCCCATGCGGCGGCCGAGATCGATGCCGTTGACGATATTGCCCCACTGGTCCGATCCGCCCATCTGCAGATTGCAGCCGTAGCGGCGCGCCAGTTCGACAAAGTCGTACGACTGCAGGATCATGTAGTTGAATTCGATGAACGACAATTCCTGCTCGCGCTCGAGCCGCAGCCGCACCGAATCCATCGTCAGCATACGGTTGATCGAGAAGTGGCGGCCGACCTCGCGCAGCATTTCGATATAGTTGAGCGTGGTGAGCCATTCGGCATTGTCCGCCATCACCGCGTCGCTCTTGCCGGAGCCGAATTTCAGAAACTTCGAGAAGGTCGTCTTGATCGATTCCTTGTTGGCGTCGATCTGCTCATAGGTGAGAAGCTTGCGGGTCTCGTCGCGGCCGGACGGGTCGCCCACGCGCGTCGTGCCGCCGCCCATCAGCGCAATCGGCTTGTTGCCGGTCTGCTGCAGCCAATGCAGCATCATGATCGACAGCAGATGCCCGATATGCAGCGACGGCGCCGTGCAATCATACCCGACATAGGCCACGATCTCGGAACGGGCGGCGAGCGCGTCGAGGCCCTCGGCGTCGGACACCTGGTGGATGAAGCCGCGGCGCGACAGGATGTTGAGGAAGTCGGATGTGAAGGCAGTCATCGGCGTACAGGAAAAGTGTATGGCCCCGGGCTCGCTCAGCCGGGCCCGGTGGTGTAACAGGTCCGGCGAGGGATTCAAACTGCGGGGGCGGAGTGGCACTTTACCGGGCTATCGGGCTGATGAGCGGCACGTCGATGGACGGCGTCGATGTGGCGCTGCTGGAAACCGACGGCGAAGGCCACCTGCGGTTTGGCCCCTCGGCGCTGCAGTCCTACCGGGATGAGGAGGAGGTGCTGTTGCGCCGTGCGGTGGAGGCCGCCCACGGGCTGACCGATCGTACCGCGCGCCCGGGCGTGATTGCCGAAGCCGAAAAGATGGCGACGGCACTGCATGCCGCGGCCGTGCGCACCTTTCTGCGGGTCAATGACATCGATCCGCGGATCATCGATATCGTCGGTTTTCACGGTCAGACCGTGCTGCACCGCCCGGACCGCAAGCTGACCGTCCAGATCGGCAATGGTGCGGCGCTGGCCAGCGAGATCGGCATTCCGGTGGTCTACGATTTTCGCGCCGACGATGTGGCGGCGGGCGGGCAGGGCGCGCCACTGGTGCCGGTTTATCATCGGGCGCTGGCCCAGACGCTTGAGCGGCCGCGTCCGATCGCTGTCCTCAATGTCGGCGGAGTCGCGAATGTCACGTATATCGACGGTGTGCCCGACCCCTTTGCCTGCGACACCGGCCCCGGCAAT
>Ga0164243_10005765_pt1 | contig 18871 bp, 21 predicted proteins | sample OricompcompostOP_FD_108781 | JGI IMG/M metagenome (GOLD analysis project Ga0164243, IMG submission 108781) | Organic Plus compost microbial communities from Emeryville, California, USA - Original compost - Organic plus compost (OP) | ecosystem: Engineered > Solid waste > Mixed feedstock >... | reverse complement strand
GCGGCCAAGACTTGGCCCGTGAACAGGCTCTGGGACAGGGCGCGGCCGAGGGGGCTTTCGGGCTCCACGAAGACGAAGGCCAGAAGTCCATGCGCCTCGAACCGGTGGCGCGCGTCGGCGGCCACGGCGATCGCCGGCGCGCTCAGCGTCTCGGTGTCGGTCGCCAGCATCAGCGATCCGCGCAGGCAGAAGGTGATCTGGATAGCGTGGTGGGCGTGGAAGGCCGCGTCGCCGAACCCGTCCGGCGCCTCCAGCACCCAGACGCTCACGCCCTGCGCCATCGCCAGCTTCGCGCGCCCCAACGTCATGGCGAAACTTTAGCAGAGCCGGCGATTCGGCCGTGGCGCTCCGCCTAAGGCAGCGCCCAGAACCCGTTGTCGATCACCCGCCCGCCTGCGTCGGCGTGGACCAGGGCGTGGCGGGTCGCCTTCAGGCCGGACACCGTCGGCGGCTCCGAAGGGCCCGGCGCGGCGGCGATGGGGGAGAGGCTTTCGGCACGGCAACGCAGGGTCAAGGCGGCGGGCCCGCCGACGCGATAAGCGCGGCCGCGCAGGACCTGCTCCACCCGGCCCTCGATGAAGCACTCGCCGGGATGCTGGTCGGGCGCGATCACCCGACCGACCGCGATCACGATCCATTCGCCCGAGGTCATCTGGTTGCGACTGGGCGGAAGGGGAGCGGCGGCGAGGGCCGCGGCGAAGGCGAGCGCGATCATGGTCGCATCCTGATCCGTCGGCGCGGCGAAACCTAGACGATCAGGCGCGCTCCAGCACCCGGAACACGAAAGGATATTCGTCGCCGGGGCCGGCTGGATAAGCCTCGCGCCGCACTTCGCGCCAGGCGGACTCGTCGATGGCTGGGAAGAAGACGTCTCCGTCCACCTCGGCGTCCACCTCGGTGAGGTAAAGCCGGCGGGCCTTGGGCAGCGCCAGTTCGAACACCGCCACGCCGCCGATGGCGAAGACCTCGTTCACTCCATCCTCGGACGCCTGCTCGCGGGCGATCTCCAGCGCCTCGGAGAAGTGCTCGCAGACCACCGCCCCTTCCGCCTCGAAGCTGGCGTCGCGGGACAGGACCAGGTTCAGCCGGCCCGGCAGCGGCTTCTTCGGCAGGGAATCCCAGGTGCGCCGGCCCATGATCACCGGTCGGCCCATGGTCACGGCCTTGAAGATCGCCAGATCGGATTTCAGCCGCCAGGGCAGCCCGCCGCCCCGGCCGATCGCCCCGTTGCGGGCGCGGGCGACCGGCCCCAGGGAAAGGATGACGCTCACACCGCCACCGGGGCCTTGATGTGCGGGTGCGGGTCGTAGCCCTGCAGGACCACGTCCTCGAACTCGTAGGAGAACAGGTCCCTGCCTTCGGCCAGGGTCACGGTCGGGAAAGGCCGCGGCTCGCGCGCGAGCTGCAGCTTCGCCTGCTCCAGGTGGTTCAGGTAGAGGTGCGCGTCGCCGAAGGTGTGCACGAACTCGCCCGGCTGGAGCCCGACTTCCTTGGCCACCATCAGGGTCAGGAGAGCGTAGCTCGCGATATTGAACGGCACGCCCAAGAAGACGTCGGCCGAGCGTTGGTAGAGCTGGCACGACAGGCGGCCGTCCGCGACGAAGAACTGGAACAGGCAGTGGCAGGGCGGCAGCGCCATCTCCTCGACCTCGGCCGGGTTCCAGGCCGAGACGATGTGGCGGCGGCTGTTGGGATTGGTCCGCAGCCCGTGCAGCAGATTGGCGATCTGATCGACGGAGCGGCCGTCCGGCGCGGCCCACGACCGCCATTGCTTGCCGTAGACCGGACCAAGGTCTCCCGTTTCGGGGTCCGCCCATTCGTCCCAGATGCTGACGCCCCGCTCCTGCAGCCAGCGCACGTTGGTGTCGCCGCGCAGGAACCAGAGCAGCTCCATCACGATGGACCGCCAGTGCAGCTTCTTGGTGGTCAAGAGGGGAAAGCCCTGCGCCAGGTCGAAGCGCATCTGCCGCCCGAACACACCCAGCGTGCCGACGCCGGTGCGGTCCTCACGCCGCGCGCCGCTCTCCAGGATGTCGGCCAGAAGGTCGAGATAGGCCCGCTCGGGATGACCGGCGGGGCGCAGGGCTGCGGCGGGGACGGGCGCGTTCATGGGGCCTCCAGCCTAGAACATAGCGCTTGATTCGCCCCCGTGCAGGCGGCGCTTCGGGAGAAGGGGCGAGGAAGGCGAACCAACCCTAGCCGTCGCGGGTTCCCAATGCGCACCGCCCCCAGCAAGGAGCCCGCGCCATGGCCCAGCCGACCTCACCTCACCTCACCACCCACAGCTCCGGCGAGCGGCTGACGATCCAGAAGATCACGCCGAACGAGGCCGGCGCCCTGGTGCTGCGCTCGCCCGCAGTGGGAAACGACGATCGCATCGACGACATCCACTCCGCCTACTACGACAATCTGTCGCCGGCGCTGAGCTGGACCGCTCGGCTGGAGGCGGACGCCTTCGCCCTGATCGTCGAGGACCCGGACGCCCCGCGCGAGGAGCCGTTCGTACACTGGATGATCTGGAACATCCCCGGGACGGCCACCGGCCTGCCGCAAGGGATCAAGCGCGATCTGCCGCCGGCGCTGAAGGGCGCGGTCCAGGGACGCAACAGCGCCGGCCAGATCGGCTACATGGGCCCGCGCCCGCCGGAGGGGCACGGCGTCCACCGCTACCATTTCCAGCTCTTCGCGCTCGACGGCCGCCTGCCCGAGGACCCCGACACGCCGCTGGAAGAGCTGGTGAACATGCTGAAGGCGCACACCCTGGCTGCGGGCGAGCTGGTGGCCACCTACGAGCGGCCGGAGCGACCGCAGGTCCCGCCGCAGAACCGCGACGCCGGCGCCTATCGGTGACGCAGGGGCGTCTCAACCCTTGGAGGGCAGCGCCTCGTCCAGGTCGAAGTGGCGCTCGATCCGCGAGATGCGGTCTGACGCGGCTTTCACAGGATTCCGGCTGAGCTTGCTCGATCGTCGTTTCGACTTCGTTTTGTGGAAGCGGGTTTGCGGTCGCGCCGGTCTATAAGGCGACCATGACCGAGGATCCGAACGTCGAAGCGGTGCGCGCCCGCCGTCGGCAGACCAACGCCTTGATCGCGGCGCGCCAGGCCCAGCGCCTGCGCCCCTTCTTCACCGTCGACGCCTGCGTGATCGTCGGCGACGGCGCGCTGATCACGGGCGCCGACGCGGTGATCGCCGCCTTCGACGCCCAGTTCCGCGATCCGACCTTCATCACCTATGTGCGCGAACCGGAGCGGGTGGAGATCGCCGAGGGCGACGAGCGGGCGGCCGAATCCGGCCGCTGGGTCGGACGGTGGCGGGACGGGAGCGAGATGGGCGGCGCCTACCTGGCCGCTTGGCGGCGAGTGCGGGGCCAGTGGGCCATAGAGCGCGAGCTGTTCGTCACGCTGAAGGGCTGACGCGGCTCAGCGGAAGGCGGTCGGCGTCTGACGCGCAGCGCTCTCGGCGAAGGCGCGGGCGTAGTTGCGGCCATCCCCCGCCCGGCGCGCGAAGTCGCCTCTCGAATGGCCGAAGGGCGGCGCGGAAGGCGCACCAGGCTGTCCGCTCTTCGGGGCCGAGCTCGTCCGGCTTCAGGATCTCGACTGCGATCTGGCCGCGCATCCCGCAAGGATACAGCTTGGCGGTTGAGGGAGGGTTACGGTGAAGCGGGGGCGCCGTTCCGCCCAGCTTCCGCTATAAGCCCGCAAATTTCCCATCCGAGGTGCGAAGCATGAGCTCCGACAGCAGCGGCGACTATGTCTACGACGAGGCCACCGGCGAGTGGTTGAGCCCCAGCGAAGCTGCGGCCAAGGCGGTCGCCGCCGACGCCGGCGGCGGCGTCGAAGTCCGCGATTCCGTCGGCAACCTGCTCGCCGACGGCGACAGCGTGGTCCTGATCAAGGACCTCGCGGTGAAGGGCGCGGGCCAGACGCTCAAGCGCGGCACGGTGATCAAGTCCATCCGCCTGACCGGCGACGAGCAGGAGATCGACTGCCGCCATCCAGGCATCAAGGGCCTCGTCCTGCGGGCCGAATTCGTGAAGAAGGCGTAAGGCCCACCCCCTCCTACTTGGGTGTGAGCCGGAACAGGCCGCCGGGATTGGCGTCCTCGATCATCCAGACGGCGCCGTCGGGGGCGACCGCGACGTCGCGGATGCGATGGCCGACGCTCCAGCGCTCGGCCGGTCGCGCGCCCCCGCGGCCGTCGAAGACGATGCGGTTCAACGTCTGGCTCGACAGCCCGCCGACCAGGGCCGAGCCCCGCCAACCGGCGAACATCGCGCCGTTGTAGAAGGTGAGGTTCCCCGGCGCGATCACCGGGGTCCAGTAGATCACCGGCTTGGCCAGGTCCGGCCGGGTGTCGGGGCTGGGGATGGGGACGCCGTTGTAGTTGACCGCATAGGAGACCAGCGGCCAGCCGTAGTTCTTGCCCGGCTCGATCAGGTTCAGCTCGTCGCCGCCGCGGGGGCCATGTTCGATCTCCCACAGCCGTCCGTCCGGTGCGAAGGCGAGGCCGTAGGGCGTGCGGTGGCCCGAAGTCCAGATCTCCGCGGGCGCCAGGTTCGGGCCGGGGAAGGTGTAGTTTCTGACGACAGGCGCGGTCTTGGCCGCCTCGGTGTCGCGGGGCGGGTTGATCAGGGGGACGGTCTTGGCGCCGGTCTGCCCCGCCTTCGGGTTGCCGGGCGCCGGCTTGCCGTCGAGCGTCAGCCGCACGATCTTGCCCAGCGTCTGGTCCGGGTCCTGCGCCGGCGTCATCCGCTGCCGCTCGCCCACGGTCAGGAACAGGTAGCGGCCGTCCGGCGAGAAGGCGACCTCGGCGCCGAACTGGCCGCCCTGGCCCTTGGGCATCTGCCGCCAGATCACCTGCAGGCCTTCGAGGCTCGCCGTTCCCTGGCCGATGTCGAGGCGCGCCCGGGCCAGCGCCAGGCTCGACCCGCCGTCGCCGGGCTCGGAATAGGTGAGATAGACGTTGTGGTCCCGGGCATAGTTCGGCGACAGGAAGACGCCCAGCATGCCGCCCTGGCCGCCGTAGGCGACGGCGGGGACGTTCTTCACCTCGGTCTTCCGCCCCTGCTGCGTCACCAGCTGCAGGCCGCCGACCTTCTCGGTGATCAGCATTCGGCCGTCCGGTAGGAACGCGATCCGCCAGGGCAGCCGCAGCGTGGTCACCCGCGCCATGGCGAAGGGGACGTTGGGGTCCGCCTTCTGCTCGCCGGCGTTCACCTGCGCCATCAGCGCCGTGGGCGCGAGGGTGATCAGCAACGCCGCGACAGCCGCCCTCATCGTCGTTCTTCTCCCTGCATGATCGAGAAGCCTTCGGCTCCCCAGCATGGCCGTTATAGCGCGGCGTGGCTAGCGGACAGGCGCCTTCGGTACTCCTCCTTTTTGGGGAGGTCGGCGCGCGACGGCGGCGCGTTCCGCCTGCCGCGCCGGACCGGCGGTTGGGCTCGGGTCGCGCCGGCGCCGATCCGCCTCACCTCAAGATGACGCCTGTGGAGCCGTCCGGCAGGACCGGGTTGCGGTTGTTCTGGGTGCAGACGTACTCCATGATCTGGATGTCCTTGCGCCGCTTGAAGGTCTTTACGGTCTTGATCGGACGCGTAAGGGCGTCGGGGCTCTCCACCGTGATCTCGTCCTTCAGGGTGTCGGGGTCCTCGGCCCACCATCGCTCGGTCACGTGCACCTGCTTGCCGAGCGGGGCGCCGTGGTCGTTGATGATGCCTTCGCCCAGCAGGCCCACGGTGTCGACGATCAGGGTGTCGCCTTCCCAGCGGCCGATGGAGTGGCCGTTGTAGGTGGGATCCGGGTCTTCAGGATGGGGACGGCCGTCGGTGAAGATGCGGCGGATCTGGCCCATCCACTCGGCGATGATGGTCACCTGGCCCGGCGTCTGCAGGATCTCCATGGGATAGACCATGTTCATCATGCGCACGAGGCCGGGGGGCTCGCAGTTGGCGCTGCGGTCGTTGACGGGCAGGCCCTTCGCCTCGGAGGCCTGGATCTCGTCGAACCGCTTTTGGTATTCCGGATTGTACGGCGGGTGGTCAGACTCGCGTCCCGGGATGTTGGGGTCGAAGTTCAGCGACCCCGTCCGCGTCCAGATCCCGGTCCAGTTCGGCGGCGACTTGCCGGCCGCCTGGGCCTGGGCTGCCGACGAGGCGGCCGCACTCAACACCGCGGCCAGGACGAACACGCCGCCGACGGCTGCCTTCCGTATTACATCCACTCTCATCTCTTTCCGCATCTTCCCCGAACCTCAGCGCTGCCCCTCGGAACCGGTCCCCGTGTTGCGGCCGAGGACGCTGCCGTCCGCCAGCTTGACGCTGACGAAATTGCCGCCCGGCTCGTCGCTACGCAGGGGTTCACCGTCACGGTGACTGCGTCGCCCGGCTCCGGAAGAGCCGGCCCCTGCAAGTGCGACCAGGCCGATAATCACGCGCCGTATGGTGGTTTCCTTTTCATCGTCCGCCAGGGGCCGGCGCCTGCACGCGCATGGCGCGGATCTCGCCGGGGGGTGTTTTGGATTCGAGCGGCAGCGCCCGGCGGGCCTGCCGGCTTGTGGCGCTTGGCCCCATGGCTCGGCGGGGCTGCAGGGGCGCGCGCCAGCGCGCACTATGACCTCCCAAAATACGGGTCCTGTCGGGCAGGATTCTGTTTCCCGATAGTTTTCAACGGCCGTATCATGGCTGTCAAGCGACGCGACGGGCGCGTCCGCATGGCATGTCGCCAGGTTTTCTCTGCAATTGCAGGCTGCGTCAGAGCAGGCCGAGGTATTCCGGGGCGATGCGGTGCGGAGTTTTCAAGATGAAGACGCGTATATCGACCAGAATTTCGGCCGCCATCCGCTTCATCGCCGAAGCAGCCAGAGCACCAGGGTCGCCACCGCCGACAGCACGAGACCGGTGACGACGGGGAAGTAGAAACTGAAGCCCTCCCGCCGGATCACGATGTCTCCCGGCAGCCGGCCCAGCCCCAGCCGCGAGATGAGCGGCCACAGCAGCCCGGCGGCCACCAGCGCCAGTCCGGCGATGATCAGCAAGCGCGCCATGGAGCGGAAACGCGGAAGTCGAACGAGGGCGCCGTCAGCTCCGGCCCATTGAGAAGATGGGGGCGAAACAGCCGAGGATGAGGCGCTTGGCGTCGAACGGCGGCCCGCTTGAGCTCTCCAGCGCCCCGTCCTCGTGCATCTTCGCCTCGGCGGCGGAGAGGCTCTCCTTGTCCGGCCAGATTTGCCAGGTGAAGACGATCTTCTCGCCCTCCTTAGCGGCGACCGCGCGACGGAAGTCGGTCTGTCGGCCGTCGGGGACGAAGTCCTCCCAGCACTCGACGATCTCCAGACAGCCGTAGTTCTTGAAGATCCGCGCCCCGTTCTCGGCCCATCGGCGATAGGCGTCCATCTGATCCTCGGGCACGGGGATGACGAGACCCGCGACATACATGGACCTGGCTCCTGCGGTCCGCCTGCGCGTGGCGGCGGCGCGGACCTTAGCACGGAACCGGAAGTCCTGGAGCGCGTCGGGCGAAAGTGTAAGCGGTTTGGCTTCGCCGGCCTTCGGCTCGCCGCTCGAACGTTCTCTAGTCCTCGTATCGGATGACCGGCGGCGGCTTGGCGGTTTCGGTCTGGAGCCGTTCGGCCAGCTCGCCCGCGATGCGCAGGAAGGCCTGGGCCGTGGAGCTTTCGGGAGCGGCGGCCGTGATCGGGCGGCCGTCGTCGCAGGCCTGCCGCAGGCCCATGTCGAGAGGGATCTCGCCCAGGAACGGCGCGCCCAGCGCCTCGGCCGTCGCCTTCGCCCCGCCGCGCCCGAAGATCGGGATCGGCGCGCCGGTGGCCGGGTCGGGGAAGTAGGCCATGTTCTCGATCACGCCCAGGATCGGGGTGGCGGTCTTTTCGAACATCGCGACCCCTCGGCGGACGTCGATCAGCGCCACCTCCTGCGGAGTGGAGACGATCACCGCGCCCGCCAGCGCCACGCGCTGGACCAGGGTGAGCTGGATGTCGCCGGTGCCCGGCGGCATGTCGACCACCAGCACGTCGAGCGGCTCGGCCTCGCTTCCCCAGGCCACGTCGTTCAGGAACTGGTTGAGCGCCGACGAAGCCATCGGCCCGCGCCAGATCATCGGCGCGCCCTCGTCGACCAGGAAGCCGATCGAGATGGTCTTGATCCCCCAGGCTTCCAGCGGCTTCAGCTTCTTGTCGCGGCCGGCTTCGGGCTCGGCGTCGAGCCCCAGCATCCTGGGCGCGGACGGGCCGTAGATGTCCGCGTCCAGCAGCCCGGTGCGATAGCCCAGCCGCGCCAGGGCGCAGGCCAGGTTGACGGCCACGGTCGATTTGCCCACCCCGCCCTTGCCCGACGCGACGGCCACCACCTGGCGCACGTGCGCCGGCTTCAGCGCCGTCGGCGGCCGGGCTGGTGGTTGCGCCTGGGCCTGCGCCTCGCTGGAGAGCTGGGCTCCCTTGCGCACCCGAACCGTCCCCGGCGCGGGGGGCGCGTCGCTCTCTGCGGTGAGCACCACCTGCGCCTGCTCGACCCCCGGCAGCGCCCGCAGCGCCGCCTCGGCTTCGGCGCGGACCGGCTCGTAGAGGGCGGCCTCGTCGGGCGCGACCTCGAGCATGAAGCCGACGCGCCCCGGCCGCAGCGACAGGCCATGGACCAGGCCGGCGGCCACCAGACCTTGTCCCGACTTCGGATCGCGCACGCGGTCGAGCGCGGCGAGCGCTGCCCCGCGCGAGGGGGAAGAAGGCGAGGAGGGGGGGGTATCGGCGGTCACGGGCGCCTTGATGGCTTGCACATGCAAAGTTGGGGCTTCATATCCGAAGGCAAGCGCCGGTTGGAAGATCGGGGCGCGGGCGAAAATTCCGTCCGGGCGCCTCGCCCTGCGCCGATAGCCCGCTGGCAAGCCCGCTGGCGCGAGGATACGCTCGAACCTATGCCTTGGAACGACAATTCTAATCCCGGCCCTTGGGGCTCTCCCGGCGGAGGCTCCAAAGGGGGCGGCGACGGCGAAAAGCCGGACGACCGCGGCGGCAAGGGCGGAGGCGAAGGCGGCGGCCGCAAACCCAGTCCGTGGGGCGGGCTCGGCGGCTCGGGCGGTTCCGGGGGCGGCTCGGGCGGCGGCTTCGGCGGCGGCCGCGGCCCGTTCGGCGAAGGGCCCCGGCGTCCCCGGCCGAACCTTGGCGGCGGCGGAAACGGCCGGCCTCAACTCAAGGGTCCCGAGCTCGACGAGCTGATGCGTCAGCTCAAGGATCGTTTCGGTCGCTTCGGAGGAGGTCCCGGCGGCGGGCCGAGGCCGGGCGTGCTGGCTGCGATCGTCGGCGCGGTGGTGGTCGTCTGGGCGCTTTCGGGCCTCTACATCGTCCAGCCCGACGAGGAGGCGGTGGTCACCCGCTTCGGCGCCTATGCGCGCTCCGACGGCCCAGGCCTGCGCTATCACCTGCCGCGCCCGATCGAGCAGGTCGAGAAGGTCTCGGTCACCAGTCTGAACCGCCTCGACGTCGGCGGGACCGGCGCCGCGGACGTGCCGGCCGAGAGCCTGATGCTCACCGGCGACGAGAACATCGTCGACCTGAACTTCACCGTGCAGTGGCGTATCTCCGACGCCGCCCGCTACCTGTTCCGCCTCACCGACCCCGAGGCCGCCGTGAAGATGACGGCCGAGAGCGCCATGCGCGAGGTGATCGGCAAGATGCCCTTGCAGGCGATCCTGACCACCGGCCGCGGCCAGGTGCAGGCCCAGGCGGCCGACCTGATGCAGCGCATCCTCGACAGCTGGGGCGCGGGCGTGAACGTCGTCGAGGTGCAGATCCGCACCGCCAATCCGCCGCAGGAGGTGATCGGCGCGTTCCGGGAAGTGGCCAACGCCGGCCAGGACGCCGAGGCCGCGATCAACGAGGCCAACGCCTATCGCAACCGGGTGGTGAACGAGGCCAAGGGCGACGCCGCGCGCATCACCGCCGCCGCCGAAGCCTATCGCGAACAGGTCGTGCGCGAGGCCCAGGGCGAGGCCGACCGCTTCGCCGCGATCGAAGCCGAATACCGCCGCGCTCCGGCGGTGACCCGCCAGCGGCTCTACACCGAGACCATGGAGCGCATCCTGCGCAACTCGAACAAGGTGGTGGTGGACACCCCGCGCGGCTCGACTGCGCCCATCGTCCTGCCGCCGGACATCCTGCGCAACCAGCGCGGCCAGATGGTGGTCGCCCCGGCCCAACCCCAAGCTCAGCAAGGCCAGCCCCAGCAGGGCCAGACCGCTCCGGAGGGCCAGCAATGAGCCAGAGCCGCCTGATCTTCACCGGCGTGGCGGCCCTGGTCGCCCTGATCGTGATCTTCAACGCCTTCTACATCGTCGACCAGCGAAAGCAGGCTATCGTGCTTCGGTTCGGCGAGCCGCAGCGGGTGGTCAACGCCTTCGCCGACAACGACCCGGGGCTGAAGCTGAAGATGCCGTTCCTCGAGAACGTCATCCTCCTCGACAAGCGCAACCAGGCGCTGGAGGCCGACCAGGAGGAGATCATCGCCGCCGATCAGGAGCGGTTGGTGGTGGACGCCTTCCTCCGCTACCGCATCTCCGACCCTCTGCAATTCTACCGGACGCTGCGCGACGAACGCACGGCCACCGACCGCCTGGAGCGGCTGGTGAACTCGTCCCTGCGCGAGGTGCTCGGCTCTGCGGCGTCGAACGACATCATCGCGGGGCGCCGCGACGAGCTCATGCGCGCCGCCCGCACCGACGTGACCAACCGCGCGCGCCAGGCGCGCCTCGGCATCGAGGTGATCGACGTCCGCATCAAGCGCGCCGACCTGCCCCAGGCGAACCAGCAGGCGGTCTATCGGCGGATGCAGACGTCCCGCCAGCAGGAGGCGGCCCAGATCCGCGCCGTGGGCGAACAGCAGAAGCGCGAGATCATGGCCAACGCCGATCGCGAGGTGACCATCACCCTCGCCGGCGCCACGGAGCAGTCTTCCAAGGTGCGCGGCGAAGGCGACGCCAAGCGGACGCAGATCTTCGCCCAGTCCTACGGGCGCGATCCGGCCTTCGCGGCCTTCTTCCGCAGCATGCAGGCCTACGACGGGGCCCTGGCCCAGGGCGACACGACCATGATCATCTCGCCCAACAGCGACTTCTTCCGCTACTACAACAACGGCCCGGGGCGGTGACCAAAATCCCCTTCTCCCCGTGCGGGAGAAGGAACCTACCGCTCCGCCAGCATCTCCCGCACCTCGTGCAGGTCGGCGGCGATGTGCAGGCAGAGGGCGCGGATTTCGTCTGTGGCCGGAAGCAGGTCCGGGGCCATGACCGTCATCATCCCTGCCGAGCAGGCCGAGCGGACGCCGTTGTGGCTGTCTTCCAGCGCCAGGCAATCGGCCGGCGCCACGGCCAGGGCGGCGGCGGCTTTCAGGTAGGGCTCCGGATGCGGCTTGCCGTTGACCACGCTCTCGCGGGTGACCAGCGCCTGGAAGCGGGGCAAGAGGCCGCTGCGGCCCAGGTGGCGCTCGACTGCGGTCATGCCGGACGAGGTGCAGAGCGCGCGGGGCAGACCCTTCGCCTCGACCGCGTCCAGGATTTCACGCGCGCCGGCTTTCAGGCAGTCGCGGGCGTCCAGCAGGGCGTGGGCGATCACGCTCGCCTCGTCCAGGTAGGCCTCAAGGTCGAAGGCTTCGCCGAAGTGCCGGGACAGGATGTCGGCCGTCCGCGTGCGGCTGCCGCCGATCAGCGACAGAAACACCGGCAGCGGCAGCTCCCGCCCGCGCGCCGCCGCCGCCTGCATCATGGCGTCCCGCCAAGCGGATTCGCTGTCCACCAGGAGCCCGTCCATGTCGAACACCACGGCCCGGACGGGGCGGGGAAAGCGCATCGGGCTCAGTCCCGCACGAACTCGTCGGCGGTGTAGCCCTGGAAGTAGAGCAGGGCGGTCAGGTCGGCGTGGTCCACCCGCGCGTCGGCCTGGGCCGCCACGATGGGCTTGGCGCGATAGGCCACGCCCAGGCCCGCCGCCTGGATCATGGCCAGGTCGTTGGCGCCGTCGCCGATGGCCAGGGTCTCGTCGGCCGGCACGCCCAGCGCGGCCGCTTCGTCCAGCAGCGCCTGCAGCTTGGCCTCACGCCCCAGGATCGGCTCGCCCACCGCGCCGGTCAGGGCGGCGGCCTCCACGATCAGCCGGTTGGCGCGGTGGTGCTGGAAACCGGCCGCCGCAGCGACCCGGCCGGTGAAGAACTCGAACCCTCCCGACACCAGCACGCAGCGGGCGCCGCCCGCCACCATGGTCCGGACCAGGGTCGAGGCGCCGGGGTTCAGCCGCACCCGCTCGTCGAAGCAGCGCTGCAGCGCGTCGGTGGCGAGGCCGGCCAGCATGCCGACGCGTTCCCGAAGCGCATCCTCGAACACCAGCTCGCCCCGCATGGCCCGTTCGGTGATGGCCGCGATCTCGGCCTTCTTGCCGGCGAAGTCGGCCAGTTCGTCCAGGCACTCGCAGCCGATGATGGTCGAATCCATGTCGGCCACCAGCAGGCGCTTGCGGCGATGCGCCTGCGGCTGGACGCAGACGTCCACCGGCAGTTCGGCGATCGCCTTCTCGGCGGCGTCGCGCAAGGCGGCGGCTTCGGCGCCCTCGATGTGCTTGTCGATGGCGTTCGGGCCCAGGTAACGGGTTTCCCTGATGTGGGCGCCGAGGGCGGCGACCGCCTCCTCCACCAGCGAGCGGGCGGCGTCGACGGCTTCGGCTTCGGGACTGACGAGGGTGAGAGCGAAGTTCATGGGGAGCGTCTGGCTGATCGCCGGCCCGACCGCAAGCGGCAAGTCCGCGCTGGCCCTGTCGCTGGCGCGCGAGACGGGCGGCGAGATCGTCAACGCCGACTCAATGCAGCTCTACCGCGACCTGCGCGTCCTGACCGCCCGCCCCTCGCTGGACGAGGAGGCGCAGGCCCCGCATCACCTCTATGGCGTCGCCGACGCGACGGACGGCTGGTCGGTCGGCCGGTGGATCGCGGCGGCCACGGCGACGCTGGCGGACATCGCCGCCCGGGGCCGCGCCGCGGTGGTGGTGGGCGGCACGGGCCTCTACTTCCGCGCCCTGACCCGGGGTCTGGCCGAGATCCCGCCCGTCCCCGCCGCCGTGCGTCAGGCGATGCAGGACCGCTACGACGCGGAAGGGGAGGCCGCCTTCCGTGCGCGCCTGGCCGCCGTCGACCCCGCCGCCGCCGAGCGGATCGCGCCGGGCGACCGCCAGCGGCTGGTCCGGGCGATGGAGGTCGCCGAAGCCACCGGCCGGCCCCTCAGCCAATGGCAGGCCGAGACCGAGCCTGGCCTTTCCGACTACCGGGCGGTGGTGCTGGAGCCGCCGCGCGCCGCCCTCTACGCCCGCTGCGACGTGCGCTTCGGCCGCATGGTCGAGGCGGGTGCGCTGGACGAAGCGAGGGCCCTCCTCGCCCGAGGCCTCGATCCCGGCCTGCCGCTGATGAAGGCGACGGGCCTGCGCGAACTTGGCCGTCACCTCTCCGGCGAGCTGTCGCTCGACCAGGCCATCGCCCTCGGCGTCCAGGAGACCCGCCGCTATGCCAAACGCCAGTCCACCTGGTTCCGCAACCAGGCGCCGGACTGGCCGCGGATCACCCGTTTCGGGGAGGAGGCGGACGTGGGAGCGGTCCGCGAAGGGGCAGGGTAGGGTGCAACGCCGGCTGGGGCTATGCTGACCGCAGCCATGAGCTCTTCGGACCAGACGAGCCCGACGCCTTCACAGTCTCCGGTGGTCACGGCCCGGGCGGTGGTGGTGGGCGAGCGGATCGACACCGGCAGGCTGGAGCCGGGGGAAGCGATGTCGACCGCGCCGCTGTCCTTCCGCGTCGGCGCGGGCCTCGTGGTCGTCTTTCGCTACGGTGTCGTGGTGATGATCGGCCTCGACCGGGCCGGCGAGGACAGCGTTCTGCAGGGCGTCCTCGCCCGCGTCCAGGGCGCCTTCGCCGAACGCGAAGAGGAGACCATCCAGCTTGCGGCGCGCGACGACCAGGACGAGGGCGTCGGTCCGGACGGCGTGGTGCGGATCGGGGCGCTGGTCCCGGACAAGCTGCTGGTGGTCGCCGACGCCCTCGCCAAGAGCGCGGCGCTGGCGCAGGACGAGGGCCAGGTGGCGCAGGTGTTCGACACCGTCGAGCCCTGGGCGCGGCGTCTGGCCGATAGTGGACGCAGCCCCGGCGGGCGCCGCGAGATGATCCGCCTCATCGGCTCGGCCCTTCTCGTGCAGCACCGGCTGGCGGAGCGCGTGGCGGTGCGCGAGAAGCCCGATATCCTGTGGGACCGGCCGGACCTCGAGCGCCTCTACGCCCGGCTTGAAGACGAGTACGAGCTGGTGGAACGGGCCGACACCCTGGCCCGCAAACTCGACCTGATCGGGGAAACGGTCACGGTGATGACCGACTTGATCGACACCCAGCGCGCCCTGCGGCTGGAGACGATCATCGTCGCGCTGATCGTCGCCGAGATCGTGCTGACCCTGTTCCAGATGGCCAGCGGCATATTCCACTGACCGTCGACAACCCCACGGCATGGCCGCCAGCGCGACCATCTCCTTGATGTTCGCCTCCGTGTAGCCGGCTTCCCGAACAGCCTGATCGCGATCGGGGGAGTGCTGCGGAGCCTACGCCTACGTTTAGGCGAGTGCGCTTCAACCGTAGGTGAAGCTGCTCTATTGCAGCTGCAAGCGTAGCCGTTGCAGGCTGCAGATCCGCTCACTCGCGAGCGGATGGGGCTGAAAAGGGGGGAACATGGTCAAGATCGTCGGCGGTTCGCAGGCGCTGGAATTCAATCTGGCCGGGCTTGGACTCAATCAAGGCGACCTGGTGTACGCAGGCGCCGACCGCATCTCCGTCTCTTATGGCGGCGGCTACTTCGGGCACTACTGGGGCTCGTTCCAGTACGATGGTGCGGGCCAGCTCGTCGGCGGCGCCGTCAACGTTTACGAGGAGGTGGACAACGGGGTTCGGGTGATGGCGGTCACCGACGCGAACCTGCCGGCCGTGCCGATCGCGGCCATGATCCTGGCCGACGACAGCTTCGGTCTCCTGAGCACTGTGCTCGGCGGCGCCGACAACATCACCGGATCGACGCAGCGCGACTTCATCATCGCGCTGGACGGCGATGACACCGTGGACGGCGGCCTCGGCGACGACGACATCAACGGCAATGTCGGCGCCGACCGGATGTTGGGCGGGGGTGGCGCGGACTGGGTCCGCGGCGGGAAGGGCGACGACCTCGTGTCCGGCGACGCCGGCGACGATCCCCACGTCAACGGCAACATGGGGGACGACCTCGTCTACGGCATGGGCGGCAACGACACCGTGTACGGCGGCCAGGGCAACGACGCCGTCGGCGGCGGCGACGGCGATGACTTCGTCAGCGGCGACCTCGGCAACGACGCGCTCATCGGCGAGAAGGGCGCCGACTTCCTCGTAGGAGGCGCCGGGGGGGACGGTTTCTTCTTTAATCCGGGCGACGGCATAGACGGCATCGGCGATTTCAACAGCGCTCAGGGCGACCGCATCTACCTGAGGGCTGGCACGTCCTATACGGTCACGACTCTCGGGGCTTTCGCGGGCCCCAACGCGGTTCCCGCGGATTGGGAGGGGTTCGCGGTCGTGGACATCCACAACGACACGGACGCCATCATCATCTACGGCGTGACGCCGTCGGCGCTGGCCAACTGGCTAGTCTACTTCTGAAACAGCCATTCGCGATGGGGGCGAGGTCCGCTCCTGACCAGCCAACCCGCTTCACGGGAGCCTCGTCGGCCTGGCGAGGCTCCCGGAACGTCGCCGGCCTCCGTCAGGCTGCGGCGCTCGGGTTGGTGTTGATCATCCACGGAATGCCGAACTTGTCCGTCAGGCTTCCGTAGCCGGGCGACCAGAAGGTCTGGCCGAAGGGCATCCCGACCTTGCCGCCTTCGGCCAGGGCGTCGAACACGCGGCGGGCCTCGGCGGCGTCCTCGGTGTGGAAGGTGACGTCGAAGCCGTTCTTTGGCTTGTCGATGTTCGGCCCGAACTCGGGCGGGATGTCCGAGCCCATCAGGGCCTGGTCGCCGACCTGCAGCCAGCAGTGCATCAGCCAGTCCTTGTACTTGGGATCGACCGGCATGTCGGGCGGGCCCTCGCCGAACGGCATGGCGGCCGTGACCTTCCCGCCCAGCACGCGGGCGTAAAAGTCGAAGGCTTCGCGGCATTCGCCCTTGAAGCTCAGGCTGGTGACGATCTTCACGGCGTTCTCCTTCTGCACAGGCCCCGGCGCGATAGGCTCCCGGCTCCCCGTGACCTTAGGACGAACGGACGACAGGCTTTACGACACCGGCCCGAATTTTTCCGGCGGGGCGTGGATCACGCCACCAGCGGCGCCGCCTGGCGCTGCAGGTAGACGATGGCCTCGGTCTCGGGCATGGGGCGCGACAGCAGGTATCCCTGCAGCTCGTTGCAGCCGGTGGCGCAGAGGAACTGGCGCTGCTCGTCGGTCTCGACCCCCTCGGCGACGACGCTGAGGCCCAGCGTGCGGCCGAGGCTGGTCACCGCCTGCACGATCACCTCGGTGTCGGCGAGCTGACCGATGTGCTGCACGAACGAGCGGTCGATCTTCACCTTGTCCACGTGGAGCTTGCGCAGGTGGTTGAGGCTGGAATAGCCGGTGCCGAAGTCGTCCAGTGCGATCTTGACCCCGGCCGAGCGGAGCTGCTCGAGCGCTCCCGATCCCAGGTCGTCCACGTTCAGGATCGCCGTCTCGGTGATCTCGAGCTGGAGCCGTTCCGGCGGCAGCCGGGTCTCCGCTAGGATCGCCAGCACCCGGTCCGCGAAGTCGGCGTCGCGGAGCTGGGTCGGGGAGACGTTCACCGCCACGCCGAGGTCCGTCCACTCGCGCAGGACGCGGCATGCACGCGCCAGCACCCACTCGCCCAGCGGCGCGATCAGGCCGGAATCCTCCGCCACCTGCAGGAACTGCGCCGGGTTCAGCATCCCCAGGCGCGGATGGTTCCAGCGGACCAGGGCCTCCATCGCCACGGCCCGACCGCTGAGCGAGGCGATCAGCGGCTGATAGTGGACATCGAGGCCGCGGTCCTCCACCAGCGCGCATCGCAGTTCGGCCTCGATGAGCCGATGGCGCTGGATCTGCTCGTCCATCGCCGAGGTGAAGATGCGGAAGCAGCCTCGGCCCGCCTTCTTGGATTCGTAGAGCGCGACGTCTGCGCGGCGCTGCAGCTCGATCCGGCCGAGCTCCTCATCGGACGTGAAGACCACCCCGATCGAGCCCCCGATGTAGACCTGGGCGCCGCCGATCTCGAACGGCCGGCGCGCGGCGGCGAGGATGCGGTCGCACACGCGCTCGATCTCGGCTTGGTCCTTCAAGTCGTTCAGCAGCACGGCGAATTCGTCCCCGCCCAAGCGGGCCACCGTGTCCGTCCCGCGGACCAGCCCCGACAGGCGCGCCGCGAAATCCCGGATCAGCTCGTCGCCCGCCAGGTGGCCGAAGCTGTCGTTCACGCCCTTGAACCGGTCGAGGTCTATGTAGAGCAGGGCGCACTGGTCCGCCTTGCGCATGCCCTTGTTCAGCGCGTGGTCGATCCGCTCGTGCAGCAGGACCCGGTTCGGCAGGCCGGTGAGCGGATCGTGGAAGGCGAGATAGCGGTTGTGGGCCTCGGCCTCGCGGAAGGCCGTCACGTCGGTGGCGACCCCGACGGCTATGTGCGCGCCGTCGCTCAGGCGCACCCGGCGCTTGCGGGTCACGATGGTCCGGAGGACGCCGGAGCCGTCGGTCAGCTTCGCCTCCATCTCGGTGTCCTGGCCCGTCTCGAAGAGCCGATTGTCCAGCTCCCGAAAGGTGGCCACCTGCTCCGCGGGGAACATGTCCTCGTCCGTGTGGGACAGGATGTACTCGCGGCTGCGCTTGAACATGTCGCAGGCGCTGGTGTTCACGAGAACGATCCGGTGCTCCCGGTTCTTCACGAACACCGGGTTCGGGATCACGTCGATGATGGCTTGCAGGTCGTCGAACGAGGTCGCCAGATCGAACATCTTCAGGGGTTCCGGGCGGGTTTTTCCGGTTTCGAGACGATCGAACCCGCTTTCGCTCAGGCTCGTAGGCCCGCGGTGGTGACCGGAGTTCAAAAAACGGCGCAAATCGTCCGCACCCGGATTGGTCCGGCGTAATGCGCGGCCGAGCGCGCCGGCTGCTGTGTCCGATAAGAGGCGACGGCTTTCGGCCGCCGCGTCACGCCACCAGCGGCGCCGCCTGGTGCTGCAGGTAGGCGATCGCGTCGGCCTCGGGCAGGGGGCGCGACAGCAGGTAGCCCTGCAGCTCGTTGCAGCCCGTGGCGCAGAGGAACTGGCGCTGCTCGTCGGTCTCCACCCCTTCGGCGGTGACGTCCAGCCCGAGGCTGCGTCCCAAGCTCGTCACCGCCCGCACGATCACCTCGGTGTCCGCGAGCTGGCCGATGTGCTGCACGAAAGAGCGGTCGATCTTCACTTTGTCGACCTGGAGCTGGCGCAGATGGCTGAGGCTGGAATAGCCGGTCCCGAAGTCGTCCAGCGCGATCTTGACGCCAAGGCCGCGCAACCGCTTCAGGCTTTCGGTGGCGGTGTCGTCGGCGCTCAGAATCGCCGTCTCGGTGATTTCGAGCTGCAACCGCGACGGCGGCAATCCCGTCTCCTTCAGGATGGCGACCACCCGGTCGGGGAAGCAGCGGTCGCGAAGCTGGGTCGGGGAGACGTTCACGGCCACGGCGACGTCCGGCCAGTCGCGCAACGCCCGGCACGCCTGGGTCAGCACCCACTCGCCCAGGGGAGCGATCAGGCCGGAATCCTCGGCGACATCCAGGAACTGGGCGGGGGTCAGCACGCCCATTCGGGGGT
>Ga0164243_10005764_pt1 | contig 18875 bp, 11 predicted proteins | sample OricompcompostOP_FD_108781 | JGI IMG/M metagenome (GOLD analysis project Ga0164243, IMG submission 108781) | Organic Plus compost microbial communities from Emeryville, California, USA - Original compost - Organic plus compost (OP) | ecosystem: Engineered > Solid waste > Mixed feedstock >... | reverse complement strand
GTCTTCGAGTACGGCGCCGACTGGGGCGAGTTCGGCCACGGGTAGGTGAGCGTCACGGGGATGACCTCGCGGGTGCCGCCCGGCGTCGTCGGGAGCACGTTGACGTCGAGCCTGAGGTCCCAGGGGTCGCCGGTCGCGACGACCTTGAACGCGCCGCCGGCGTACGGCGCGGTGAACGTCATCGTGTCGACACGGTCCTCCGGCATCGCGAAGCCGCCCGTCCACGTGACGAGCTCGCTCGTCAGGTCGATGACCGTCTCGCCGTCGACGAAGGGGATCGTCTTCGTGATCGGGGTGAGGATCGCGAGCGGATCGAGCGGCGTGATCGGGATGGGGATGACGATCGTCGACCAGGCGTCGTCGGACTGCCCGCCGAGCCGGGCGTCGATCGTGCAGGTGTCGGAGCCGATGCCCGGCGAGTAGCCGGCGGTGTAGACGAGCGTTGAGCCGCTGCCGCCCTTGAGCGCGCAGGAGGCGGTGTACTTCGGGTCGGTCGAGGGGCGGTGGACGGCGAAGCTGCTCGCGGGATTCACCTCGATGCGGTCCCCGTCGGCGATGCCGAGAACCTTGGCGAGGTCGATGTCGCCGGACTTCGTCTCCTGGACCGGGTCGGGCAGCGCGACGACCTGGAGGCGGAGGTCGTCGAAGGCGGGGATGCGCAGCAGGCCGTAGGCGGTGAACGGCTCGCCGGCGAGGTCGACGCCGGTGACGGAGAACGGGACGACGGCGCCGGCGGCGGGGATCCGGCCCTCGATGCGGCCGTCCGGGCTCGCGGTGAAGCCGCTCGGGGCGCCGGGGGCGAGCGCGAGCGTCGCGGCGAGCCGGGTGGCGTCGCCGGTCGGCCAGCTCACCTTCCCGGTGAGCACGTCGATGCCGCCGGACTCGAGCTGCGCGCGGGTGCGGATGTCGACGACGGTGTCGTCGATCGTCGGCCGGTCGGGCTCGTCGCCGTCGGACACGGTGATGACGATGACGCCCTGCGCGGTCGATCGGGTCGTCAGCGACTCGGCGGTGTACAGGTAGGTGTAGGTGCCGGGCGGCGTGTCGGCGGACACGCGGAAGCGGACCTGGCCGTCGGGGTAGTAGTCCTGCGAGCCGTCGGCGGCCGTCGTCGGCGCGACCGGGTCGAGCAGCCGGCTCGCGGCGTCGGCCGGGGTGCCCGGGGCGATCGTGCCGTCGGTGCCGAGGCCGGACATGTTCGGCAGCACGGCGCCGAGCAGGTGGAGGCCCGCGCCGCCGTCCTGGGTCCCGATGGCGATCTCGGCGTCTGCCGGGTCCCGGTCGTTGCGCAGCGGCTCGACGGTGATCGGCACCGCGGCGCCGGTGGGCCGCTTGACCCGGACGTGGTCGGCGAAGACGACGGGCGCGAGGTCGGTGGGGTCCTCGGTGCTCACCGCGACCCGGACCGTGGCGGTGTCGGTCTGGCCTGCCGCATCGCGGACCGTGTAGGTGAACACGGACTGCCAGCCCGCGGCGAGCGGGCCGGCGTCCTCGCGCTGCTGCTTGTTCACCTCGGGCGCGTAGAAGCGCAGCGACTTCCCGTCCTCGCCGACCATGACCGAGCCGGGGGTGTCGTCGGCGGGCTGCGTCACGCCGGTGACGGTGACCCGGTCGCCGTCGGGATCCATCGCGTCGACGGGGACCTCGATCGCGATGCTCCGCCCGGTGAGCGTGCGCGCCTGGAGGTCCTTCGCCTGCGGGGCGCGATTCGCGCCCGGCGGGAGCACGGTGATCGTCACCTGCGATCGGGAGGTGAGGCTCGGCGCGCTCTCGAGGTAGGCGTAGTAGAAGACGGTGTACGTGCCGGGGACGTCCGGCGCGACGTAGCGCAGCGTCCGTCCGGAGGAGAAGGCGAGCCCGGCCGCGTCGCCGGACGCGCTCACGTCCGGGCTCAGGGCGAGCCGCTCGCCCCGGGGCGCGACGTCGTTCGCGAGCACGTCGATGCCGACGACGTCGCCGGCGCGGACCGTCGCGGTGTCCGGGATCGCGACCGGGGCCTGGCCGGAGGCGGGGACGAGGAACACGCTGATCGTCCCGGTGTACTGCGTCCCCGCGGGGTCGGCGAGGGTGAGCGCGACGGTGCCGAGCGGCCCGTCGGTGCGGCCGCCGAGGCGGTCGGCGACGACGGTGTCGAGGCTGCGCAGCTGGACCGTCGCGTTGTCGATGACCGCCGCGGCGATGGCGACGACGCCCTCCTGGCTCGGGCCCGGGATCGCGGAGGTGACGAGCAGGACGCTCCCCGTCGTGTTCTGCACGGCGCCGAGGACGTCGACGAGCGTGTCCTCGCCCTGGCGGACGTAGGCGGTGAGCGGCGGGATCGCGACGCCGCCGCCGTCGGCGGGCAGCACGGTGTACCGGAGGTTCGCGGTGTGCTCGTTGCGCGTCACCGCGTCCTGCGCCTTGACCGTGACGATGTACTCACCGGGCTCCTCGGCGGTGAGGAGCACGGTGCCGGCCGCCTCGTTCCAGTCCGGCTTCGCGAGTCGGCCGAGGGTCGGCGAGACGTCGGTGACGTCGGTGACGTGGTATGAGCCGGAGCCCCCGCTCGCGTAGTCGGTGATCGAGGCCTGCGTCGTCTCCCCAGCGCGGCCGACGAGCGCGCCGCCGTGGAACGTGAAGTCCGGCGGGTCGACGACGCGGACGTCGAGCTCCTTTGGCGCGGACCGCGCGCCGAGCGCGTCGACGACGGTGACCATGACGGTGTAGTCGCCGGCCGCGCCGTTGCGGTCGTGCGCGATCGCGAGCCGCCCGTCCGCCGTCGGCATCGCGGTGATCGGCGCGCTCGGGTCGGTCACCGCCGAGTCGATGATCATCGCGTCGCCCTCCGGATCGACCCAGCCCTTGAGGACGTCGAACGTCGCCGTCCCGCCGATGCCGAGCTGGGGGCTCGGCCAGTCGACGTGGCAGGCGTTCGGCTGGAAGTAGTCGCCGCACCACTGCGGCGCCGTGTCGTCGGTCCGCAGCGTGAGCGTCACCGTGGCGGGCGCGCTCGTCGCCATGCCGTCGCTCGCCTGGTAGGTGAAGCTCGCGCTCGGCGCGCCGCCGGAGGCGTGGACGACGAGCGTCTGGTTCCCGCCGACGAGATCGAGCGTGCCGAACGCGGGGTCGAGACCCCGGATGGATGCCGGGTCGATCGTGAGCACGTCGTCCGCGTTCGCGTCGTGGTCGTCGAAGAGCACCGGCAGCACCGCGGTGCCCCCCGCGCGGACGCCGAACGCGTCGTCGACGGCGACCGGGGGCTCCTCCTGCGAGGCGTCCGGGACGTCGACGGTGCCCTGCTTCGGCGGGGTGTCGGAGCTCCACTGCGCGAGCGGGATGAGCCTCCCGTCGGGGACGGACCACAGCATGCCGGTCGCCTGCTCGAGGAGGACGGCGCGGTCGCCGTTCGTGACGAGCTCGGGGGTGATCTCGGTGTTCTGCGGGAACTCGCCGCCGTCGATCGCGAGGTCGACCGTCGCGTCGGCGCCGCTCGTCCACAGCTCGCCGGAGCCGGTGCCGAGCCAGGCGGCGGCCATCCTGCCGCCGAACGCGGCAGGGCGGGCGGCCGTGCCCGCCGCGTCGACGTGTCCGATGACGGCGCCGTCCCGCATCGAGATGCGCTCGAGGCCCGTGCTCGTCGCGACGAGCACCTCGTCCGCGGCGGGGCCGGGCGCCTGGAGCAGGCCCCCGCCGTCGACGTCCGGCAGCTCGAAGGGACCGCGGCCGTCGATCCACATCCGGGAGCCGTCGCCGCTCGCCGCGAGGAGCACCCACGTCTCGCCGACCATCGTGAGCTGGAGGCCCGCCGTCGTCGTCGGCGCGTCGGCGATCGGGGTGGCCGCGAGCGGGCGGCCGCGCTCCGCATCGGTCGTGCGGACCTGCCGCTCACCGTCCTGGACCGAGTACGTCGCGACGACGCCGCAGGCGGAGATCGTCGCGGCGGCGGCCTGGTAGTCGCCGCCCGCCCCGCCGAGCGGGTCGAGCGCGTGGACCGCCGTCGGGTCGGCCTCGAGCTCGGCGCTGCGCGCCCAGGCGAGCGCGCCGCCGGTGAAGAGGACGTAGCGGCCGCGACGCTCCTCGAGGGGACGGCGGCTGTCCGCGGCGCACCACTCGCCGTTCGTCAGCGTTCCCGTCGTGCCGTCGGGGACCTGGGTGCCGTCGCCGGTCGCCGCGGTGTCGCCCGGCTCAGCGGCCGCCGCCGAGTCGGTCTCGTCGGCGATGTCGACCGGGTTCGCCGAGTCGATCGGCCAGTACTTCTGCCAGCCCGAGCCGAACACGAACGCGGCGGAGCCGGCCTGCGCGATCCCGGCGAGTCCTGCCGCCTTGTTCACCGACTCGATCTCGGCGATGTCGGTGTTCACCCTCGCGTAGTCGCCGTTGTCCCGGGAGACCCAGACCGAGGTCTCCACCGCCGGGACCTCCTCGGCGTTGTAACCCTGGGCGAGGACGGCGCCGGCGGCGACGAGCGCGATGACGACCGCGCCGCTCGCCCACGCGACGACCGCGGGCGCGCGGCGGCGGGCGTTCGCGGGCCTGGCCATCAGCGGCCGCCGATGACTCCGGTGGCGAGGAGGGCGATCGCGGCGGCGGCGACGACGACCGCCCCGACGGCGCCGCCGATGAGGCCGGCCCGCAGGCCGCCGCGGCTGCCGGCCGACTCGACGACCTCGTCGGCATCGCGGCTCACTGTCGGGTCGACCCTCGCCGCCCGGGCGGCGCGACGGGAGTCCCTGCTCACCGTCGTGAGCACGGGACCGCGCTGCCGGCCGTCGTCGATGATGACCGGCACGGCGGCCCACGCGTGGCTCGCGACGTCGATCCCGGTCGGCTCGAGGCCGAGCTCGGACTGGATGAGGCGGAGCTCCTCGGCGAACTCGAGCATCGAGGCGGGACGCTGCGCGGGCTCCTTCGCCATCGTCCTGGCGAGGAACTGCTCGACCTGCGGCGGCACGTCGGGGCGGCGCAGCGGCGTGTAGTGCGCGCGGACGACCCGCTCGCGCATGAGCTCGCGGGTGTTCTTCTCCCGCTCCGGCGCCGCGAACGGGCTGTGCCCTGCGAGCAGCGTGTAGAGCGTCGCGCCGAGGCTCCAGATCTCCGTCTGGACCGTGCCGGTCGTCTGCTCGCTGATGACCTCGGGGCTCGACCACGGGATGCTCATCGCGACGAGGCGCTCCGGATCGTCCATCGCCGAGAGCGTCGTCGCGATGCCGAAGTCGGAGAGGACCGGCTGGCCGAGCTGGGTGACGAGGATGTTCGACGGCTTGATGTCGCGGTGGAGGACGCCGGCGCGGTGCGCGGTCTCGAGCGCGGAGGCCATCCGCACGCCGGTGTCGAGGACGACGGGGAGCGTGAGCGGCGCCTGCTTGTAGCGGTCGCCGAACGACTCGGCGCAGTACTCCATCGCGAGGTAGGGACGGCCGTCGGAGGAGATGCTCGCCTGGAAGATCGAGACGATGCTCGGGTGGGCGCCGAGCCGGGCCATGACATCGGCCTCGGCGGTGAACAGGCGGCGCACCTCGGGATTGATCGCATCGGCGCTGAGCACCTTGACCGCGACGACGCGGCGGGGCATGTCCTGCTCGTAGAGGAACACGTCGGCGAAGCCGCCCGAGCCGAGCGGGCGCACGTAGGAGAAGCCGGGCAGCACCGGCGGCTTCGACTGCGGCCTACGCGCCAACAACCCCACCTCCCCCAGAAGTAGCAATGCTACCTGCGGGCCCTCGGCGAGGGCATGAACGGGAAGACTCCCCGCGCACCCGCCAGAGCCCGGTTACCCTTGCTGCGTCTCCGCCCTGGGGGAGTTGGCCTGGATGGCGCCACGCGGGGAGCCGCCTGCGATTCTACCGGTAGACTCGTCGCCGGTCTCCGGGCGATCCTCGGGGTCCGCCCGGAGGTGTCGCCTAGTGGCCTATGGCGCACGCTTGGAAAGCGTGTTGGGTGCAAGCCCTCGGGGGTTCGAATCCCCCCTCCTCCGCCATTCGGCGGGTTGAGCCTGTCGGAACCCGCCCGCGCACTGCCCCCGTTGAGACCCGCCCGCGCACAGCGGGTAGGTTCGACTCCGACATGGAGGACGAGGCGCGCGGCTATCGGCGGATGATGGTCGCGCTCTTCGCGGCCGGCGTCGCGACGTTCGTCGAGCTGTACGCGGTCCAGGGCGTCCTCCCGGAGATCTCCCGCGAGCTCGGGATCAGCGCCGCGGATTCGGCGCTCACCGTCTCGGTCGCGACGGGAGCGCTCGCGGTCGGCGTGCTCGGCTGGGCGTGGATCGCCGATCGGATCGGACGGCTCACGTCGATGCGGATCGCCGTCGTCGCCGCGATCGCGCTGAGCGTCGGCGCGACGCTCGCGCAGGACTTCGTCACGCTCCTCGTTCTGCGCGGTCTCACCGGCGTCGTGCTCGGCGCGGTCCCGGTGCTCGCCGTCGCCTACGTCCACGAGCGGCTCGGCGGGGGCCGCGCGGCCGCCGCCGCGACGGTCTACATCTCCGGGACGACGATCGGCGGCGCCGCGGGGCGGCTCATCGCCGGGCCGCTCGCGCCGTTCACCGGATGGCGGAACGCGCTCCTCGTCATCAGCGCGATCAGCCTCCTCGCGGCGATCGCGTTCATCCTCCTCGCGCCGGCGGGCGCACGGCCCGCGCACGCGCACGTCCCGCAGCTCGTCCGCATCCGCTCGGCGCTCGCCCGGCCCGCGCTCCTGCGGTTTTACCTCCAGGCGTTCCTGCTCACCGGCTGCTACGTCGCCGTATACAACTACCTCGCGTTCCGGCTCGAGGCGCCGCCGTTCGCGATCAGCGCCGCGCTCGCCTCGCTCATCTTCTTCGCCTACTTCGCGGGAACCATCTCCTCCCGACTCGCCGGCTCCTGGCTCCCCCGGCTCGGTGCCGAGCGGACGATCCTCATCGGCCTCGCGAGCATGCTCGCCGGGCTCGCGGTGATGGCGCTCGGCGCGATCTGGATCGTCATCGTCGGGCTCGTGCTCTTCACCGCGGGCTTCTTCCTCGCCCACGCGAGCGCGGTCGCGGCGACGGGCTTCCGCTCCGGGCCCGAGTTCCGCGGCCAGGCCGGCGCGCTCTACAACGTCGGCTTCTACCTCGGCTCCGGCGTCGGCGGCTGGGCACTCGGGCTCGTCTTCGACCGCGGCGGCTGGCTCCCGATGACGCTCGCGACGGCGGGGCCGATCGTGCTCGCCGCCGCGATGGCGATCCCGGGCGCGCTGCGCCGCCGCGCCGTCGCCCACGCCTGAGGGGCCCGGCAGCGCGTTTCCCGTGCGAAATGGCGGGTGGCGGGTGCCTCGCACCCGCCATTTCGCACCGGAAGCGCGTGATGCGCCTCACGCGGGCAGTTCGAGCTGCCCCCAGGGCTGGCCGTAGCCGCCGTCGGACTCCGGCCGCGCCATGAGCTCGAGGAACGGCTCCGCATCGAACGCCTCCGGGCCGAGCACGCCGCTGCCGGACCACCGGCCCGTCGCGAGCAGCTCGAGGGCGATGACCGGATTCAACGCGGTCTGCCACACGACGCACTGGGCCTCGTACTCCCGCATCGTCCACGCGTTGTCGGCGACGTGGTAGAGGTACGTCGAACGGGGGCTCCCGTCGATGCCGGTGCCCCGCGCCCACAGGCCCGCGCAGGTCTTCCCGGTCATCCGCGGGCCGATCGTCGTCGGGTCGGGCAGCACCGCGGCGACGACGTCACGCGGCGCGACCTCGACGGGCCCGTTCGCGCTGCGCACCCGCACGGGCTCGGTGCGGTCGAGGCCGAGCGCGTGGAGCGTCCTGAGGATGCCGATCATCTCGTCGCCGAGGCCGTACTTGAACGTGACCCGGCTCACCCGCTCGCCGAGCCAGCGCGGCATGAGGAGGACCTCCTCGTGCTCGACGTTGACGCATTCGACGGGGCCGATCCCCTCCGGGAAGTCGAAGACCTCCGGCTCGGAGAACGGCGGCGTCGTGTAGTGCCCGCGCCCGCGCTCCCACACGACGGGCGGGTTGAGGCACTCCTCGATGACCGTCCAGATCGAGAACGCGGGCGCGAAGATCGCGTTCCCCGCCTCGTCGCGGACGACGAGGTTCGCCCCGTCCCGCGTGCCGAGCTCCTCGACCTCCGAGAACAGCCGCTCGACCGCGTACCGCGCGAACACGTCGGAGAGCCCCGGCTCGACGCCCATCCCGACGAGCGCGAGGCGGCCTGCGGCCTCCCATTCGTCGCTCAGGCCGAACTGGTCGTCGCCGAGCTTGACGAACGTCTCCGAGTACGGCTCGGTCGGATGCGGGATCGAGAGGCTCATCGCCATGTCGAGGTAGTCGGCCCCCGCGGCGAGCGCGCCCTCGAAGATCGGCATGACGAAGCGCGGCTCGACCGCGTTCATGACGTGCGTCGCGCCGTGGGCGCGGGCCAGCGCCTCGACGCGCTCGGCGGAGGAGGCGTCGATCCGGTCCGCGGAGAACCGCGCGGCGACCTCCTCACCATGGCGGGCGGCGATCCACGCGACGGTGCGCCGGGCGCGCTCGGGCGCGACGTCGGCGATGACGACGTGCTCGTAGAAGTCGCGCCGCGCCGCGATCTTCGCGATCGCGTCGCCGACGCCGCCGGCGCCGATGAGGAGGATGCGCATGCGGCAAGCGTAGGCGGGGACGGGTAGCCCGGGGGCGGGTTTCGACAGGCTCAACCCGCCGGGTCGGCGCTCAGGGGTTTCGACAGGCGCAACCCGCCGGGTGGACCGCTGATTGAGCCTGTCGAAATCAGCGGCCCTCAGAAGACGATGACCGGCTTCACCGCGACGCCGTGGTGCATGTCCTGCGCCGCCCGCTCGATCTCGTCGAGGCCGTAGCGCCGCTGCAGCCGCTCGAGCGGGAGCTCACCGGAGGCGTGGAGCGCGACGAGCTCCCGGATGAGCTCCGGCGGATTCGCGTCGCCCATCGTGATGCCCTTGAGCGACTTGCCGAGCAGCAGCCCGGTCATCTCGACCGGCAGCTCGGTCCCGGGCGGGGCGACGCCGACGACGAGCACCGTCCCGCGGACCGCCGCCGAGGCCATCGCGGCGCTCCCGACGCTCGGCGATGCCGTCGTGTCGAAGGCAAGCGTCGTCCCGCGGCCACCGCTGATCTCGGCGATCCGCTCGGCGACGTCCTCCGTGAGCGCGTGGATCGCATGCGTCGCGCCGAGCTCGCGGGCGAGCTCGAGCCGCTCCTCGACGCGGTCGATCGCGATGAGGATCGCCGGGCGGCGGCGCGCCGCCGCCCAGACGGCGGAGAGGCCGACCGCGCCGGCGCCATAGACGGCGACGATGTCGGATGGCCCCGGCCGCAGCTCGTTCCACATCGCGCCGACGCCGGTGATGACGCCGCAGCCGAGCGGGGCGAGGACGGCGAGGTCGGCCGAGTCGTCGACCCTGATGAGGCTGCGCTCGTCGGCGATCGAGTACTCGGCGAAGGCGCTCTGGCCGAAGAAGTGCGCGTGCGTCGGCTCGCCGCCGATCCGGGTCGAGCCGGAGTCCTCCGGGCGCAGCTCGCCGAGCACGTTCCTCGGGAACCACGTCTCGCAGTAGGCGGGGTGCCCGGTGCGGCAGCTCGGGCATTCCCCGCAGGAGGTGAAGCTCATGAGCACGTGATCGCCCGGCGCGACGCTCGTGACGCCGGGGCCGACCCGCTCGACGACCCCCGCACCTTCGTGCCCGACGACGCCGGGGAGCGCGAACGGCGCACCGATCGCCTGGATCCCGAGGTCGGTGTGACACAGGCCGCTCGCGACCATCCGGACGAGGACCTCCCCGGTCCCCGGCTCGTCGAACTCGAGCTCGACGACCTCGAACGGGGCGCCGGCCGACCGCAGGACGGCGCCCCTGCCGCGCACGCTCATGGCACTCCTCTCGTCATTGAGGGACGGCGGCTTCTGCCGCATAATCTCAGTAAACCTGATAATCGCGCTCGACGGCGAGCGCGATCTCGATGAGGAGATGACCGCTCATGAGTGGAACGGGTGTGCTGGGCTCGGTGCCGGCGAAGCTGTACATCGGCGGGGTCTGGACCGAGGCGTCGAGCGGCGAGCGGCGCGACGTCATCAACCCGGCAGACGCCTCGAAGATCGCCGACGTCCCGTGGGCGACGACCGAGGACGTCGACCGCGCGGTCGCCGCCGCGCGCGCCGCCTTCGACGACGGCCGCTGGTCGGCCCTCTCCGGCCGCGAGCGCAGCCGGGTGCTGCTCAAGGTCGCCGCGCTCATCCGCGAGCGCGCCGAGGAGCTCGCGCAGGCGGAGTCGGCGGACGTCGGCAAGCCGATCCTGTTCACCCGGATCATCGACGTGCCGACCGCGGTCGAGCAGTTCGAGTACTTCGCCGCGCTCGCCCAGACGATCGACGGCTCGGTCCGCGAGACGCCGCTGCCGGCGTTCAGCTATGTCCGGCGCGAGCCGCTCGGCGTCGTCGGCGCGATCACCCCGTTCAACTTCCCGATCATCCTCTCGAGCTCGAAGCTCGCCCCCGCGCTCGCCGCGGGGAACACGATCGTCCACAAGCCCGCCGAGGACACGCCGCTCTCGGCGCTCATCCTCGCGCAGATCTTCGAGGACGCGGGTCTGCCGGCCGGCGTCTACAACCTCGTCACCGGCGCCGGCGCTGAGCTCGGCGACCGCATCGTGCGCCACCCTGACGTCGACGCGCTCGCCTTCACCGGCTCGACCGCGGTCGGGAAGAAGGTCGCCGCGGCGGCGGGCGAGCAGCTCAAGCCGATCATGACCGAGCTCGGCGGGAACGCGGCGAACATCGTCTTCGCCGACGCGGACCTCGATGTCGCGGTCGGCGCGGTCATCAACGCGTTCGTCTACAACACCGGCCAGTTCTGCATGGCAGGTCCGCGCCTCCTCGTCGAGCGGCCGATCCACGACACGCTCGTCGGCATCCTCGCCGGCGCGGTGCCGAACGTCCCGCTCGGCCGCCCGTCCGACCCGAGCACGGTCATCGGCCCGGTCGTCTCGGAGAGGCAGCTCGCGCGGATCGAGTCCTACGTCGAGCAGGCGCGGCGCGACGGTGGGCAGGTCGTCGTCGGCGGCGAGCGGCTCGAGCTCGACGGCGGCTACTACTACAAGCCGACGATCATCACGGGGCTGCCGAACGAGGCGAGCGCCGTTCAGGAGGAGGTCTTCGGCCCGGTCCTCACGGTGCAGGCCTTCGACACCGAGGAGGAGGCGATCCGGCTCGCGAACTCGACGCGGTACGGCCTCGCCGCCGGCGTGCAGACCGGGAGCATCGCACGCGCGATCCGGGTGACGAAGGCGCTCAAGGCCGGCGTGCAGTGGGTGAACGGCTGGGCGATGCTCGACCCCTCGGTGCCGTTCGGCGGGTACAAGGACTCGGGGATCGGCCGGGAGTCCGGTCCGGAGGCGCTCCTCAACTACACGCGGACGAAGTCGGTGACGATCTCCGTCCCGCCCGCGTCGTGACGGGACCCGCCTGGGACGCCAACTGGTCCCAGCTCTGGGACCGGATCGCCGCCGCGCTCCCGGATGCCCCGGCGATCGAGTCGCCCGCCGGAACGCTCACCTACGCACAGCTCGAGGACCGCGCCTCGCGCCTCGCCCGCGCGTTCTCCCAGCTCGGGATCGGGCGCGGGGACAGCGTCGGGCTGTTCCTGTACAACCGGCCGGAGTACCTCGAGTCGATCTACGCCGCGTTCAAGCTCGGCGCGATCCCGGTGAACATGAACTTCCGCTACCGGGCCGCGGAGCTCGCCGAGCTCATCCGGGCGAGCCGGGCGAAGGCGCTCGCCGCTCCCTCCTCGCTCCGCGCCGAGGTTCTCGGCGCGCTCTCGCTGGTCGAGGAGCCCGGCGCGGCCGGGCCTCTCGGAGCCAGCCCGCGGATCCACCACGTCGAGGTCGCCGACGACCCCGAGCAGGCCGAGCCCGGCGACGCACTCCCCTACGAGTCCCTCCTCGACGCGCGGTATGACGGCCCCGACGAGCGCGGCGGCGCGGACCGCATCTACCTCTTCACCGGCGGCACGACCGGCACGCCGAAGGCGGTCGTCTGGCGGCACGGCGACCTCCTCGACGCGCAGCTCGTCTCCCTCTACGGCACCGGGCCGGGCGGAGCGCTCCCGGCGACGCTCGACGAGATGGTCGCGCGGGCGACCGAGCCGGGGGCGCCGAGGCCGCGGCTCCTGCCGATCGCGCCGCTCATGCACTCCTCCGCGATGTTCAACTCGATGAACGCGCTCACGCTCGGCGGCACCGTCGTCTTCCTCGACAATCCCCGCTTCGACGCCACCCAGGTGCTCCGCACGATCCAGGAGCGCCGCGTGACCAGGACCGTCATCGCGGGGGACGCGGTCGCCGTCCCGCTCGTCGACGAGCTCCGGCGGGCGACCGAGGCGGGGGAGCCGTACGACATCCGCTCGCTCGACCTGCTCATCAGCTCGGGGATGGCGTGGACCGACCGGTCGAAGGCGGAGCTGCTGCGCCACCTCGACGGTGCGCTGCTCTTCGACATCCTCGGAGCGACCGAGGGCGGTCCGTTCGCCTACTCCTTCGTCCGGAGCGCCGAGGAGCTCCCCGCGCAGCTCGTGATCGCGCAGGGCGCCGTCCTCCTCGACGAGGCCGGGCGGGAGCTCGACCCCGAGTCTGGGGCGACGGGCGTCCTCGCCTACCGTGGCCCGAAGCCGATCGGCTACCTCGACGCCCCGGAGAAGACCGCGGAGACGTACCGGCGGATCGGCGAGCACGTCTACGTCGCGCCCGGCGACTATGCGCGGCACCTCGGCGGCGGCCGGATCGAGCTGCTCGGGCGGGGCTCGGCGACGGTGAACACGGGGGGCGAGAAGGTCTACCCGGCCGAGGTCGAGGAGGCGCTTCGGGCGCATCCGGAGGTGACCGACGCGGTCGTGTTCGGCGTCCCGGATCCGCGCTGGGGCCAGGTCGTGGCCGCGGTCGTCGCGGTGCGCCCCGGCTCGGCGGCGACGGCGGAGGAGCTCCGGGAGCACGTCGGCCGGCTCCTCGCCGGCTACAAGAAGCCGCGCCGCATCGCCGTCGTCGACTCGCTCGAGCGCACGCCGAGCGGCAAGGCCGACATGCGGCGGATGGCGGCGCTCGTCAGCGGGGCGTGACGAGGGCCTCGGCGGCGGCGCGGATCGCGTCGGCCGATGCCCGCAGCCGCTCGAGCTCCTCGTCGGCGAACGGCGTCTCCCTGATCGGCGCCGCGCCGGCGGCGCCGACGACCGACGGGACCGAGAGGGCGACCCCGTCGATCCCGTGGAAGTCGCTGAGCACCGTGCTCACCGGCAGGATCGCGCGCTCGTCGCCGAGGATCGCCTCGACGATGCGGGCGACGCACAGGCCGATCGCGTAGTTCGTCGCCCCCTTGCCGCGGATGACGCGGTAGGCCGCGTCCCGCACCTCGACGGCGATCCGGCCGAGCTCGTCCTCGGTGAAGCGTCCGCGCTGCGCCGAGGTCCACTCGAGGATGGGGACCGGGCCGATCGCCGCGTTCGACCACAGCGGGAACTCGGTGTCGCCGTGCTCGCCGACGATGTGCGCGTGGACGCTGCTCGTGGCGACGCCGGCGCGCTCGGCGAGGAGGCGGCGGAGGCGGGACGTGTCGAGCACCGTGCCGGAGGCGAGGACGCGCTCCGGCGGCAGCCCCGAGGCCCGCTGCGCGAGGGTGACGAGCACGTCGCACGGGTTCGAGACGATGACGTGGATCGCCTCGGGCGCGAGCTCGAGGAGCCGCGGCATGAGCTCGGCGATGATCCCCGCGTTCACCTCGGCGAGCGCCATCCGGCTCTGCCCCGGCTGCTGCTTCGCGCCCGCGGTGATGACGACGACGTCCGCGTCCGCGACGACGCCGATGTCGGCGCCGCCGGTGATGCGGCCGGCGGTGAACTGGGCGCCGTGCGCGAGGTCGAGCACCTCGGCCTCGACCTTCGCCTCGGCGATGTCGTAGAGCGCGACGTGGCCGGCGGAGCCGCGGATGAGCGCCGCGTAGGCCGCGCTCGAGCCGACGCTGCCCGCGCCGACGATCGCGAGCCTGCCCTGCCGCGCCGTCACGGGGACAGTCTCCCACCGACCCGGCGCGAGCGGCACGGGCGCGTGCGGCACGGGCGATCGCCGCCGTCGCGGCCCCTAACGCAAACGCGGCCCCCCGCGCAACCGTCTTTTCCGGCCCCCGCCCGGCCGCGCAGTCTTGCCTGGAGCCGGTCCGCGCGGACCGGGGAATGGAGAAGGACGCATGACCATGGGCGGCGGCATCGCGCTCATCGTGATCGGCGCGATCCTGACATTCGCGATCAACCTCGAGAACTCGTTCGTCGACCTCGACCTCATCGGCTGGATCCTCATGGGCGCCGGCTTCATCGTGTTCGTCATCGGGCTCGTGCTCATCCTCCGGAGGCGGCAGTCGGTCTCGACGGCCCGGACGACGGCCGACCCCGTCAGCGGCGAGCGCGTGAGCCAGCGCGTGACCGAGTCCGACGACCTGTACCCTCCGGCGTAGCCTCGGAGGCCTCGGAGGCCTCGGAGGCCTTTCGCGAGGCGCTGCGCCCGCGCTCCGCGGTCCTGCCGCGGTCGACGCTGCGGCGCAGCGCCTCCATGAGGTCGATGACCTCCCCGGCCTCCGGCGCCCCCTCCTCCTCCGGGAAGACGTCCTCGATGTCGATCGCGTCGCCGCGTTCGAGCTTCGCGTCGATGAGTTCGCGGAGCTGGTCCTGGTACTCGTCGCGGTAGTCGTCTGGCCGGAAGTCGCTCTCGAGGCTCGTCACGAGCGCGTCGGCGAGCTGCTGCTCCTTCGCAGAGATGCGCGGCGAGCCCTCGAGGACGGGGAAGTCGGCCTTCCGCAGCTCGTCGGACCAGAGCAGCGACTGGAGCACGAGGGCGTCGCCGTGGACGCGGAGCGCGCCGAGATGCGTCTTCGTCCGCAGCGCGAACCGGACGATCGCGGTCCGGTCGGTGCGCTCGAGCGTGCGGCGGAGCAGGATGTACGCCTTGACGCCGCTGCGCTCCGGCTCGAGGTAGTAGCTCCGTTCGAACGAGATGGGATCGACCTGCTCGGACGGGACGAACTCGACGACCTCGATGTCGTCGCGACTCGCCTCGGGCAGCCGCTCGAGGTCCTCGTCGTCGAGGATGACGCGGCGGCCGCCCTCCTCGTAGCCCTTGTCGATGTGCTGGTAGGGGACGACCTTGCCGCACACCTCGCAGCGCCGCTCGTAGCGGATCCGGCCGCCGTCCGCGTCGTGGACCTGGTGGAGGGCGATGTCGTGGTCCTCGGTCGCCGTGTAGATCTTCACGGGAACGCTGACCAGCCCGAACGCGATGGAACGCTTGCCGATGGGACGCATGCCACCGTTGTGCGCCTCGAACGGCGCCGAGTCAACCCCTCGACAAGCCGCCGACGCGGGCCTAGCGTGCGGTTCATGGCGCGCAAGGGAGAGCAGGTCGTCGAGGTCGGCGGCCGGCGGCTCACCGTCACCCACCTGGACAAGGTCATGTACCCCGAGACCGGGACGACGAAGGGCGACGTCATCCGCTACTACTCGGAGATCGCCGACTGGCTGCTCCCCTACGCCGAGGGGCGGCCGATCACCCGGAAGCGCTGGGTGAACGGCGTGGGGACGGCGGACGAGCCGGGGCAGGTCTTCTTCCAGAAGGACCTCGAGGACTCGGCGCCCGACTGGGTGCCGCGTCGGGTGATCCACCACCGGGACCACGACAACGAGTACCCGGTCCTCGACCCGGTCGAGGGCCGCGCGACGCTCGTCTGGCTCGCGCAGCTCGCGGCCCTCGAGATTCACGTCCCGCAGTGGCGGTTCTCGCCAGATGGGAGCGTCGGACGCCCCGACCGGCTCGTCCTCGACCTCGACCCCGGCGATGGGGTCGGGCTCCCCGAGTGCGTCGAGGTCGCGAGGCTCATCCGCCGGATCCTCGACGACATGGGGCTGCCGACGGTGCCGGTGACGAGCGGGAGCAAGGGCATCCACCTCTACGCGCGGCTCGACGGCTCCCAGACCTCGGAGCAGGCCTCGGCGCTCGCCCACGAGCTCGCGCGGGCGCTCGAGGCGGACCACCCGGACCTCGTCATCTCGACGATGCGGAAGGTCGACCGGGCCGGGAAGGTGCTCGTCGACTGGAGCCAGAACAACGCGGCGAAGACGACCGTCGCGCCGTACTCGCTCCGCGGCCGGGCGCGGCCGACCGTCGCGATGCCGCGAACGTGGCGGGAGCTCACCTCCGGGCGGCTGCGCCAGATCGAGATGCACGAGGTGCTCGGCATCCTCCGCCGCCGCGGCGACGCCGCGGAGCCCCTCCGCTCGGTCGCTGAGCGAGCCGAAGGCGAGACGAAGCGCCGGAACCCCGACCGTCTCACGGCGTATCGCGCCAAGCGCGACCCCCGGAGGACCCCGGAGCCGGTCCCAGACGAGATCCCCCACCGGGCCGGGGCGCCGGCGTTCGTCATCCAGAAGCACGCCGCACGCCGCCTCCACTACGACTTCCGCCTCGAGCACGACGGCGTGCTCGTGAGCTGGGCCGTGCCGAAGGGCGTTCCCGGCCCCGGCGAGCGCAACCACCTCGCCGTCCACGTCGAGGACCACCCGATCGAGTACGGGTCGTTCGAGGGCGACATTCCGAGGGGCGAGTACGGCGCCGGCCACGTCGACATCTGGGACCACGGGACCTACGAGGCGGAGAAGTGGCGCGACGACGAGATCATCGTCACGCTCCACGGGGCCCCGCGCGGCGGCCTCGGCGGCGAACCGGTCAAGGTCGCGCTCATCCGCACGGACCGCGAGGAGGGCAAGGACTGGCTCATGCACCGCATGGCCCTGCCCGGCACCCGGCCGCCGAGCGAGCCGAAGGCGAGTCGAAGGGCCCGCCCCCGCACGGCCCTCGCCCACTACGAGCCGATGCTCGCCGAGCTCGGCGACCGCGCCCACCCGCCGCGATTCGACGACGAGGCGGTCGAGATGAAGTGGGACGGCGTCCGCATCCTCGCCTACATCTCGCACGGGAGGACGCGTCTCCTCAGCCGCAACGGCATCGACGCGACGGCCCGCTACCCCGAGTTCGCGGACCTCGCCGAGCTCGTCGGAGGCCGGGACGCCGTGCTCGACGGCGAGGTCATCGCCGTCGACGCCCGCGGCTATCCGAGCTTCGGCTTGCTCCAGCGCCGGATGCTCCTCGAGCGCGCGGGCTCGCAGCGCGTCCCGGTGCGGTACGTCGTCTTCGACGTCCTCGCCCTCGACGGCGAGGACGTCGCCCACCTCCCCTACCGCGAGCGCCGCAGGCTCCTCGCGGAGACGGTCCGCGGGACCGACGAGGTCATGGTCCCGCCGGAGTTCGACGGGACGATCGAGGAGGCCCTCGCCCGCGCCCAGGAGCTCCACCTCGAGGGCGTCGTCGTCAAGGACCGCGATGCCCCGTACGAACCGGGACGGCGCTCCGGCGCGTGGACGAAGCTCAAGCTCCACCGCACGCAGGAGGTCGTCGTCGCGGGCTGGCGCCCGGGGAACGGCCGCCGCGCCGGTGGCATCGGATCGCTCATCCTCGCCGTCCCGGACGGCGGCGATCTCCGCTACGTCGGACGCGTCGGGACCGGATTCGACGACGCGGAGCTCGACCGGCTCGGACGGCTTGCGGCGCGATACGCGCGCAAGACGCCGGCCCTCGTCGGCATCCCGCCCGCCGATGCCCGCGACGCGCACTGGATGGCCCCGAAGCTCGTCGGCGAGGTCGAGTACGCGGAGCGGACGCGCGACGGGCGCCTCCGACAGCCGTCCTGGCGAGGTCTGCGGCCGGACAAGTCGCCCGAGGAGGTCCGCATCGAGGCCTGATCACTCCTCCCGCGGCCCGCCCCGAGCGCGAGCCGCAGAGCCGAATGAACCATTTGTCGATGCGAATATCCTCACCGACAAATGAACGCGGCCCTGTTGGGGGTGAACGGGGTGGAGTCGAGGAGCGCCGAAGCCGCGTCTCGAAACCACCCCGACGGCGCACTTCACTCCACGATCCGCAGATGCGTGTGAATCCAGGCGCTCGAGTCCGCGGTCGCGCCGACGAGCCCGAAGGTGACCCGAAGGAGGGTCGGCGGCAGCTCGTCGCCCGGCGGCGGCGTGGGCGCGAGCAGCGAGATCGCGAGCCCGTCGGGTCCCGTCGCGGTGAGCGATTGGAGGTAGACGCGGACGCTGCCGTTCATCTCCAGGCGGTCCGAGTCGTTCACCGCCGCGGCGCTGTCCGCATCGGGTCGGACATCGAGCATGAAGCCGTTGATCGCGATCGAGTCGGCGGCGATCCGGATGACCGGGACCTGCTGCCCGTCGATCGTGCGGACGAGCACGAGGCCGACCGACTGGAGGCCGCCGATCTCGAGGCTCTCGGCGCCCGCCTGGGCGGCGGGCTGGGTGAAGGTCGGCGCCTGCTCGTCGACGGCGAGCGGCGGCGTGGGAGCCGGCGACGGAACCGGGTCGGGCACGGGCAGCTCGGGCAGCGGGAGGCCGCCCCCGAGGAGCGGGTCGACGAGGCCGTCGACGGGGCCCTCGAGCGGATCCGGGAGCGGCGCGGTCGGGTCGGCGGGCAGTGGCAGGCTCGGATCGCAGTAGGCGATGCCGGGGAGCCTCGGGGCGCCTGGCACGAGCGGGACGAGCGGCAGGCGCGGCAGCCCGGGAGCGATGGGGTCGGCGGTCGCTCCCGGCGTGCACGGCGGCAGCGGGTCCTCGGCGCCGAGCGCCGGGGCGGCGGGGATCGCCGCGGCGACGACGAGACCGACTCCGGCGAGCCAGGCCGCTGCACGCGTGGTCACGACTCCTCCCGCGCGTCCTCTCGGGGCACGGGCCGGCCCCAGGCCGCGACGAGCACGCCGCCGACCGCCCCGAGGAGCATGCCGGCGAAGAAGCCGCCGAGGTTGACGCCGATGATC
>Ga0164243_10005763_pt1 | contig 18881 bp, 12 predicted proteins | sample OricompcompostOP_FD_108781 | JGI IMG/M metagenome (GOLD analysis project Ga0164243, IMG submission 108781) | Organic Plus compost microbial communities from Emeryville, California, USA - Original compost - Organic plus compost (OP) | ecosystem: Engineered > Solid waste > Mixed feedstock >... | reverse complement strand
GACGGCGGTCATGTCCGTGCAGAACGCGTACGGCGTCGCCATCGACCGGCGCGACTGGCCCGCGCTCCGCGAGTGCTTCGCGCCGCTGGCCTCCATCGCGTACGGCCGGCCCATCCGCACCGGGTCGCTCGACGACTTCATGGACTGGGCACCCCGGTTCCACGACCCGCTCGGCCCGACGTCGCACCAGATGTCGACCCACCTCGTCGAGGTCCGCGGCGACCTGGCCACCGCCTCCTGCTATCTGCACGCCGTGCTCGTCAACGCCGACCGGAAGAACGCCGAATCGATCTTCGGCGTGTACGAGGACGAACTGGTCCGCACCGACCAGGGCTGGCGGATCTCGACCCGGGCCTTCCGGGCGGTGTGGCACCAGACGGCGGCCGCACCGCTGGGACCCCGCCGGTGACCGCGCGGCCCGCCGTCGGCGCCGTCCTGCCCCAGGCCGAGGCGCGCTCCGGCGGCGCGGCCGCCGTCCGCCGGTTCGCGGTGGAGGTCGAGCGCCTCGGGTTCGACCACCTGCTCGCCTTCGACCACGTGCTCGGGGCCGACTCCGGCAGCCGCCCGGACTGGGACGGCTACTACGACCACACGGTTCCGTTCCTCGAACCGTTCGTCCTGTTCGCGTACCTCGGTGCGGTCACCGGCCTGGAGATGGTCTCCGACATCCTGGTCCTGCCGCAGCGCCAGACCGCGGTCGTCGCCAAGCAGGCGGCCACCGTCGACGTGCTGCTCGACGGCCGGTTGCGGCTCGGCGTCGGCATCGGCTGGAACAAGGTCGAGTACGACTCGCTCGGCGTCGACTTCGGCACCAGGGCCCGCCGCTTCGAGGAGCAGATCGCGCTGATGCGCCGGCTCTGGGCCGAGCCCTCGGTGCACCACGAGGGCCCCTTCGACCGGATCGACCGCGCCGGCATCGCACCGAGGCCGGCCCGCGGCACGATTCCGGTCTGGATCGGATGCGGCGACGCCCCGACCGCGCTCGAACGGGTGGGCCGCCTCGCCGACGGGTGGATCCCCCACCCCGCGCTCGGCGACGGCGCGCGGCTCGCCGCCGCCTGGCGGACGGTGCGGGAGGCGGCCGAGCGCGCGGGCCGCGACCCGGACGCGATCGGGTTGCAGGGTCAGGTGCGGCTGCGGGAGACGGGCGGACCCGACGACACGGACGTCCACGTCGAACGGTGGATCCGGCACGGCGCGACGCACATCGGGCTGAACACGCTGGAGGCGGGACTGGCCTGGCCGGACGGGCACCTGGAGGCGTTGCGCACGGTGGCGGCCCGCTGGCCGACGGGCACCCGATGACCGCCGGCCAGACCCGCGCCGTCACTCCGGCGTGACCTCCCCGTCCGCCACCAGGACCGTGTAGCGGCGGCTGACCGGCGCGTCCGGCCGCACGACCAAGGGCTCGTCGAAGGCGAGCGCGGCGCACACCCCCGGGTAGATCCCGGTCCGCACGAACCAGCGGTCCGCGCCGGACAGGCCCCGGAAGACCAGCGTGTACGGCCCCGGGCCGGTCAGCGCGACCCACGGCGCCGCGCTGCCGTTGACCGCCTCCTCGCCGTCGGCCTCGGCCGTGAACACGCGGGCGGGCCCCGGCGCCGCCCGCCAGAAGAACCCGCCGTAGCCGGCGCCGCCCGGCCGGCCGTTGGTGGCCGGGCTGCCCAGCGCCACGTCGCGTTCGGCGCTGAGCGTGAACGCGAAGGTCAGCTCCCACCCGCCCGGCGCCGCGGCGGCCGAGATCCGCCGCTCCTCCACCAGCAGGACCTCGTCGTCCGGTCCCCGCCACTCCAGCAGGTGCGCCACGCCGTCATCGGCCGGCAGCCACGCGGTGTGGACGATGGCACCGTGGTCCGCGCGCCACGTGTAGCCCTGCCCGCGCACGTAGGTGCGGCCGCCCCAGAGGTTGGCGCCGGCCACGTCCTGCACGGCGAGCGAGGCACCGAGGTGCCACACGTGGTCCTCCGGGGCGAGGTCCGTGACCAGCACTCCCCCGAGCGTCCGCACGGGATGCAGGTACGGCCGCCGGCCGTGCCGCCGGTCGACCTCCGGCTCGACCACATAGGACGCCACCGGCTCGCCGCGAACGCTCAACACGGTCATCGCACCAGGCCCTCCCCGCACCGCCGCGCCACCCTCACCACGGTGCCGTGGTTGTAGCACAGATCCGGTCACGCGGTCAGCTCCGGGATCTCGACGCGGCGGCCCTCGCGGGCGGAGCGCAGACCCAACTCGGCGAGCTGGACACCGCGAGCGCCGGCCCAGAGGTCCCAGGTGTACGGTGCGCCGTCGGCCACGTACCGCAGGAACAGTTCCCACTGGGCCTTGAACCCGTTGTCGAAGTCCTCGTTGTCGGGAACCTCCTGCCACTGGTCGCGGAACCGCTCGGTGACCGGAAGGTCCGGGTTCCACACCGGCTTGGGCGTCGTGGCCCGGTGCTGCACGCGGCAGCCGCGCAGCCCCGCGACCGCGCTGCCCTCGGTGCCGTCGACCTGGAACTCGACCAGCTCGTCGCGGTGGACGCGGACCGCCCAGGAGGAGTTGACCTGCGCGACGATGCCGCCGTCCAGCTCGAAGATGCCGTACGCCGCGTCGTCGGCGGTGGCGTCGTAGGGCCGGCCGGCCTCGTCCCAGCGCCGCGGGACGTGCGTCGTCACGTGCGCCGTCACCGCGCGGACGCGGCCGAAGACCTGCTCCAGGACGTAGTGCCAGTGCGGGAACATGTCGGCGGTGATGCCGCCGCCGTCCGCCGCCCGGTAGTTCCAGGACGGCCGTTGGGCCGGCTGCCAGTCACCCTCGAAGACCCAGTAGCCGAACTCGCCGCGCACCGACAGGATGCGGCCGAAGAAGCCGCCCTTGACCAGCCGGTCGAGCTTGCGCAGCCCGGGCAGGAACAGCTTGTCCTGCACCACGCCGTGCTTCACACCGGCCGCGTCGGCGAGGCGGGCCAGCTCGACGGCTCCGGCGAGGTCGCCCGCCGTGGGCTTCTCGGTGTAGACGTGCTTGCCGGCGGCGATGGCGGCCGTGATGGCCTTCTCCCGCGCCGCCGTGACCTGCGCGTCGAAGTAGATCTCCACGTCGGGCCGCGCGAGCGCCTCGCCGAGGTCGGTGGTCCACTCGCGCAGCCCGTGCCGCTCGGCGATCGCCGCGAGCTTGCCGGCGTCCCGCCCGACGAGGATCGGCTCCGGCCAGAGCCGCGCACCCCCGGCGAGCGGCACCCCGCCGGTGTCCCGGATGGCGAGCAGCGACCGCACGAGATGCTGCCGGTAGCCCATCCGTCCGGTCACCCCGTTGAGCGCGATACCGATGGTCCTGCGTTCCATGCTTTCCTCCGTATGGCCGAGCGTGCCGCCCGACCCCGCCGAGGCGGCGCCGGGCGGCACGCGGGTGGTACCTACAGGCGTCCGGCCCCGGCCCCGGCCGGGACCCGGGTGGGCACGGTCGAGGCCGGGTCGAGGGAGTACGCGTAGTACGTGCGCGGCTCCGTCACCGTGCCGCTGGTCTCGCACGGACCGGAGTCGACGTAGACGTTGGCGCGCTCGACGAGCCGGCCCGGCCCGCTGTCGGCGTAGCCGCTCGCCGAGTAACACGGGAACGGCACGCCGGAGAAGTAGTTCCCCTCCACCAGGACGCCGCCGTTCTGCGTGGACGCCACGCCGTACAGCTCGTTGCCGAGGAAGTAGTTGTTGTAGACGTGGACCGGCTCGCCGAAGCGGACCCGCGGGTGGCGCTGGCGCGAGCGGTCGAAGAAGTTGTGGTGGATCGTCACCTTCAGGTGGCCGACGTCCGTGGACGCGGCGCCGTCCGAGTGGCTGATCAGCATGCTCTTGTCCGTGGCGGCGAAGTGGTTCCAGGACACCGTCACGTAGTCGGCGCCGCGGACGACGTCGATCGACCCGTCGGCCGGCGACACGAACGTGTTGTGGTCGATCCAGATGTGGTGCGACTCCTGGCCGACGTTGATCGCGTCGTCCTCGGCGTCGACGAACGTGAGGTTGCGGACGATCACGTTGTACGACCGGTAGAAGTCGAACCCGCCGCCCGCGATCGTCGCCGACGACCCGACACCCACGATCGTCTTGTGTGGACGGACGCCCTGCTTGCTGCTGATCGTGATCCGCCCGACCACCTTGATGGTCATCGGGCCGATGGTGTCGATCGCGTCGAGCAGCTCGGCCGACGTGTCCACCGTGACCGTCGGCCCACCCGCGCCGCCGGTCGTCCCCGACAGGCCCAGCGCCGGCACCGAGGCGAACCCGTCCGGCGTGCCGGGAAGCGGCGGGTCGGTGGGCGGCGGCGTGGTCGGCGGCGCGGTGGTGGGCGGCGCGGTGGTCGGTGGCGCCGTCGTCGGCCCGGGACCGCCGCCGGCGGACTCGACCACGACGTCGTCGAACGTGGCGGCGCTGTAGTAGGTCGCCACGCCGGCCTGGCCCGCCGCGAAGCGCGTGTCGGTCGCCGAGACCGTCACCGCGCCGTCGACGGACCCGCTGAGGCTGGCGCCGGCGACCGTGAGCGACAGCACGTAGGACCGCCCGGCGGTCACCGGCACCGCGGCCGACGCCAGCGTCGTCGCCGAGCCGTTCACCAGCCGCTTGAGCTCCACGGTGGAGTTGGACCGCAGCGCGAGGTAGTAGTAGCTGGTCGCGGACTGGGCCCGGGCCAGCACCGCCACGAACCGGTTGCTTCCGTTGAACGCGGTCGGCGTCACCCGGACCCGGACCGTGTAGTCGGTCCACGACGCCGCGCCGACCCGGGCCCGCGCGTCGCTGCTCTGGCCGCTCTGCCGGTACGCGCCGTCGACCACCGCCCACGATCCGCCGGAGGTCGTCCAGCCGGCCGCGTTCCCGTCGGAGAAGTCGTCGGTCAGCAGGGGCGCCGCCGACGCGGTGCCGGCGACCGCGACGACGCCGACCAGCACGGCCGCCGCGGCCAGTGCCGCGACCGTCCGCCGGCGCGCCATCACAGCCTCCCCACGCCGGCGCCGGCCGTCACCAGCGACGGCACCGACGCGGCCGGGTCCAGGGTGTACGAGTACCAGGCCGACGGCTCGGCCACCGCTCCCCCGGCCTCGCACGTGCCGGAGCCGGCGAAGACGTTCGCGCGCTGGACCAGCCGGCCCGGCTCGCTCTCCGCGTACCCGCCGGTGGAGTGGCACGGGAAGGCCACGTTCTCGAAGTAGTTGCCCTCCACCACCACACCGGCGTCCTGTGTGGACGCCACGCCGTACGAGCCGACGGCGCGGTAGTAGTTGTTGTAGACGTGCACCGGCTCGCCGTACCGCACGCGCGGGTGCCGCTGGTTGGAGCCGTCGAAGTAGTTGTGGTGATAGGTCACCTTCAGGTACCCCACATCCGCCGTGTACGAGTCGGAGTGGCCCAGCAGCATCGACTTGTCGGTCCCGCGGAACCGGTTCCACGACACGGTCACGTACGTGGACTGCCGCTTGATGTCCACGGAGCCGTCGAAGCCGGGCAGGAACTCGTTGTGGTCGATCCACACGTGGTGCGCGCCGTTGGTCACGCTGATCGAGTCGTCCGACGCGTCGCTGAACCGGATGTTCCGGATGATCACGTTGTTGCCGGGCCGCGTCGTCGTGCCGAGCTGGAGGCCGCCGCCGGTGATCTCCGCGGTCGCGCCGACGCCGATGATGCTCTTGTTGGCCACCACGGTCACCATGTCGTCGACCGCGATCCGGCCGGAGACCAGGATCGTGTACGGCGTCGGCGCGCCGGCGTACTCGGCGAGCTGCGCCGCGGTGGTCACCGTGACGGTCGGCCCGCCAGCGCCGCCGGTCGTCCCCGCGAGCCCGAGCCCCGGCACCGAGGCGAACCCGTCCGGCCGTCCGGGCCCCGGGATGGGCGGCGGCGAGCCCGTCGGCGACACCGTCGGGCTGCCGGTCGGCGTCGGGTCCGGCCCGGCGCCGGTGAACACCGACACGTCGTCGAAGACCGCGCTGGTGTACGACGCCACCAGCCCGACCCGTCCGGTGCCGAACGTGGCGTCGGACGCGGTCACCGAGACCCCACCGGCCGTGCCGCGCAGGGAGGCGCCGGCGACCGTGAGCGTCAGCTCGTGCCAGGCTCCCGGCGTCACGGTGGCCGGCGCAGAGGCGAGCACCGTCACGCCGCCGCCGGCCACCCGGCGCAGCTCCAGCCGCCCGGCGCCGACCAGCACCAGCGAGTAGAACGTGGTCATGTTCTGGGCCCGGGCCACGACGCCGGCCGAGCGCGCCGACGAGCCGAAGGTCACCGGCTTAACCCGGGCCCGGACCGCGTAGTCGCTCCAGGTGGTGGCGCCGGCCTGGGCCTTGGCGTCGGCGCCGGTGCTGGACTGCCGCAGCGCCGGCGTGCCGTCGGTCACCACCGACCAGGAGCCGCCGGACGTCGACCAACCGGCCGTGTTGCCGTCGGAGAAGTCGTCGCTGAGGAGGGTGGCCGCCGAGGCGGCCGTCACGGTGACGCCGACCAGCCCGGCCGCGCAGAGCGCGACGGTGGCGGCGACGAGGAGGCGTCTCATCAGGGGCTCACCTTTCCCACGCCGGCACCGGCCGGCACGATCGTGGGCACGGCCGACGCCGGGTCCGCCGTGTACGGGTAGAAGGAGCGCGGGTCGGCGACGGTGCCCCGAACCTCGATCGGGTGGTTGCAGTCGACGAGGATGTTGTCGCGCTCCACCATCCGGCCCAGCGGTCCGCTGAACTCGACCCGGCCGGGGTTGTTGACGCTGACGAAGTAGTTGCCCTCGACGAACAGCCCGGCGTCGTTGGTGGACGCGATCCCGTAGCTGTTGTCCCGGTAGTAGTTGTTGAACACGTGCACCAGCGGCGCGAACCGCACGCGCGGGTTGCGCTGGTCGGACCCGTCGAAGTAGTTGTGGTGGTACGTCGTCCGCAGCCGCCCGGTGTCCTGCGCGGCGTTGTCGTCGTCGTGCCCGAGCAGCAGCGTCTTGTCGTGGTCGTGGAACCGGTTCCACGACACGGTGACGAGGTCCGAGCCGCGCTTGATGTCGACCGCGCCGTCGTCGCCGTTGGAGAAGTCGTTGTGGTCGATCCAGATGTGGTGCGAGAACATCTGCACGTTGATCAGGTCGTCGGTGGCGCCGGAGATCGACAGGTTGCGGATGATCACGTTGTGCACCGCGTCCGGCGGCGGTGACGTGACGTCGTCGTCGACCGGCAGGCCGATGTTCAGCCCGCCGCCGACCAGCGCCGCGGTCGACCCGAGCCCGACGATCGTCTTGTCGGAGGTCACCGAGTGCATGCCGTCGGTGGTGCCGGTGGGGAGCGTGATGGTGCCCGACACCTGGATCACGTACGGCCCCGGCCGGGCGATGTAGTCGAGGAAGGCCGCGGCCGTGGAGACGGTGACCGTCGGCCCGCCCGCGCCGCCGGTCGTCGTGGCCTGCCCGTAGCCCGGCACGGCGGCGAAGCCGACCGGCCCGGGACCGGCCGGCGGCACCGTCGGGGTGACGGTCGGAGTGACGGTCGGTGTCGGTGTCGGCGGCGCGGTCGTCGGCCCCGGCCCGCCGGCGCCGTCGGCCACCGTCACGTCGTCGAAGGTGGCGCTGGCGTAGAAGGTGGCCAGCCCGACCCGACCGGCGGCGAACTGCCGGTCGGTCGCCGTCAGCGTCGGCCCGCCGGCCACCCGGCCGGTCAGCGACGACCCGCTGACGGTCAGCGACAGGGTGTACGCGGTGCCGGCCGACACCGCGAACGGCGCGCTGGCCAGCGTCGTGGCCGACCCGCCGGCGAGCTTCTTCAGCTCCACCGTCGCGTTGGACCGCAGCGCGAGGTAGTAGTAGCTGGTGCTGGACTGGACGCGCGCGGCCAGCGCGACGAAGCGGTTGGCGCCGTTGAACGCGGTCGGCGTCACCCGCGCGCTGACCGTGTAGTCCGACCATTGCGCCGAGCCGGCGAGCGCGCGGGCGTCGCTGCTCGTGCCGGCCTGGCGGTAGGCCCCCGAGGCCACGGACCAGGAGCCGCCCGAGGTGGCCCAGCCGGCGGCGTCGCCGTCGGCGAAGTCGTCCGCGAACAGCGTGGCGGCGCTCGCGGAGGACGCGACCGCCACCGCGACAGCCACGGCGAGCACGCCGGCGCAGGCGGCGGCCACCGCCCGGCCCAGGATGTGCGTACGCATGTCTCCTCCCGGATGCGGGCGGCGGGGCGGCCCGAGAAACCGCCCCGCCGCCCTGTTCGGGTCAGACGGTGATCCGGCCGGCGCCGGCTCCCGCCATGACGATGGACTTGACGGAGTTGGCGGCGTCCCGCGCGTACTCGTACGGGATCGCGGCCACGTCGCCCGCGCTCTCCGGCGCGCCGGAGTTGACGAAGACGTTGTCGCGCTGGACGAGGTCGCCCGGATCCGACTCGGCGTAGCCGACGGCGGTGGGTCGGGTGACGTTCTCGAAGTAGTTGCTCTCCACCAGCACCCCGGCGCCCATCGTGGACGCGACGCCGTAGTCGCTGCCGTAGTAGTAGTTGTTGTAGACGTGGACGGGGTCGCCGAAGCGGACCCGCGGGTGCCGCTCCTTGCTGCCGTCGAACCAGTTGTGGTGGTAGGTCACCCGCAGGTGGCCGCGGTCGGCGGTGTGCCCGTCGTCGTGGCCGAGCAGCATGCTCTTGGTGTGGTTGGTGACCTTGTTCCAGGAGACCGTCACGAAGTCGGACTCCCGCTTGATGTCGAGGGCACCGTCGTAGCCGGGACCGTCGAACGTGTTGTGGTCGAGCCAGACGTTCCGCGAGTTCTGCACGTTGATCGCGTCGTCGTCCCAGCCGCGGAAGGTGAGGTTCCGCACGATCACGTTGCTGGCCCCGCTGATGTTGAGCCCGTTGTCGAGCACGGCCGACGAGCCCACGCCGAGCACGGTCTTGTTGGACCGCACGTCGTTCATCTTGTCCGGCATGGACAGTGACCCCTGGACCCGGATGATCAGCGGCGCCGAGGACTCCAGCGCGTCGGCGAGGGCCTGCCCGTCGGTGACGGTGATGGTCTGGCCGCCGGCGCCGCCGGTGGTGCCGCCGTTCTGGGTCGCCCAACCGACCAGTCCGTCGGCCGGCCCGGGTCCGGGCCCGGGGCCCGGGTCCGTCGGCGTCGCGGTCGGCCCGGTCGTCGGGCCGGTGGTCGGCCCGGGGCCGCCCGTCGTCCGGCCGGCACCGGCCTGGGCGGTCACGACACCCTTGACCTGGCCGCACGGCAGCAGGGTGTACGCGTACGGCACGGCCTGCACGCTGCCGCCCGCCTGCGGGGTGCCGGAGTTGACGAAGCAGTTGTCGCGGGCCACGATCCGGCCCGGCCCGGACGACGCCTCGCCGAGGTGGTACGGGTCGTCGACGTTCTCGAACGAGTTGCCCTCGACGATCACGCCGGCGTCCTCCGTGGACGCGATGCCGTAGTCGCCGGTGTCGTTGTAATAGTTGTTGTAGACGTGCACCTGGTCGCCGAAGCGGACCCGCGGGTTGCGCTGCCGCGTCGCGTCGAACCAGTTGTGGTGGTAGGACACCTTGAGCCGGCCGACGTCCTGGGCCCCGTTCCCGTCGTCGTGGCCGAGCAGCATGTTCTTGTCGGTGCCGTCGGCGTGGTTGTACGAGACCGTGACGTACGACGAGCCGCGCTTGATGTCCACGCCGCCGTCGCTGCCGGTCGTCCAGGTGTTGTGGTCGATCCAGATGTGGTGGGAGAACATCTGGACGTTGATGGCGTCGTCCGGCCAGTCCCGGAAGTTGAGGTTGCGGATGATGACGTTGTGCACCGCGTTCGCGGGTGGCGAGGTGACGGCGTTGTCGATCGGCAGGCCGATGTTGAGGCCGCCACCGGTGAAGCCGGAGTTGGCCCCGAGCCCGACGATCGTCTTGTCGGACGTCACGTCGTGCATCGGCCCGGGCAGGTCGATCATGCCCTGCACCTGGATGATCCGCGGCCCCGGCGTGGCGACCTCGGCCAGGAACGCCGAGGCGGTCGAGACGGTGACGGTCGGGCCGCCCGCGCCGCCGCTGGTGCCGTTCTGGCCCCACGCGTTGACCGAGGCCCAGCCGTCGGCCACGTTCGGGCCGGGCGGCGGGTCGGTCGGTCCGCCGGTGGGCCCGCCGGTCGGGCTGCCCGTCGGCGATCCGGTCGGTTCGCCGCTGCCGCCGGTGGTCACGGCGACGTCGTCGAAGTTCGCGCTGGCGTAGAACGTGGCGACACCGACGCGGCCGCTGGCCCACCGGCTGTCGCTCGCCTCGGTCACCAGCGCGCCGTTGACGTAGCCGCGCAGCGCGGAGCCCGCGACCTGGAGCTCGAGCGTGTACCAGGTGCCGGTGGAGACGGTGAGCGACGCGGTGTCCAGCGTGGTCGACGAGCCGTTGACCAACCGCTTGAGCTCGACGGTGTTGTTGGACCGCAGGGCCAGGTAGTAGTAGTTGGTGCTGTTCTGTACGCGGGCGAGCACCGCGACGAAGCGGTTGCCGCCGTTGAACGCGGTCGGCTTGACCCGCGTCCGGACGGTGTAGTCGGTCCAGCTGGTGGTGCCGGCGATGGCGCGGGCGTCGCTGCTCGTCCCGCCCTGGCGCAGCACGCGCGACCCGTCGGTGGTGACCGACCAGCTGCCGCCGTTGGTGCTCCAGCCGCTGGAGTTGCCGTCCTCGAAGTCGTCGGCGAACAGCGTCGCCGCGTTGGCGCCGGTGGTCATGCCGAGGACCATCGCCGCGGCGGCCACGCCGGCCCCGAGGGCCGCCAGCAGGCCGCGGCGACGTTGTCGCCGGCTTCCGGTGGTGGGTGACACGGATTCCTCCTTCGTCCAGACAAGATCGACATTTATCGATCTTTAAGGGTGCGGGAGGCCCGGGCTGAGACGCCTCCCGTACCCCGTTGGTCAGACCTTTCCGACCCCGGCACCGGCGGTCACGATGCCCTTGACCGCCTGGGGGTCGTCGAGCGTGTACGGGTAGTACGCGCTCGGCTCCTGCACGCTCCCCGAACACTCGGGCGTGCCCGACTCGCCGGCGAAGACGTTGTTCCGCGCGACGCAGCGGCCGCGCGGCCCGGCGTACGTGTTGGTCACGGGCTCCTCGACGTTCTCGAAGTAGTTGCCCTCGACCACGCAGCCGGCGTTCGCCTGGCACGCCACGCCGGTGTCGGTGTTGTAGAAGAAGTAGTTGTTGTAGACGTGCACCGGCTCGCCGAACCGGGCCCGCGGGTTGCGCTGCGGCGTGGCGTCGAACCAGTTGTGGTGGTAGGTCACCTTGAGCCGCCCGACGTCCTGCGGTCCGTTGCTGTCGTCGTGCCCCAGCAGCATGTTCTTCGTGTGGTGGTGGGTGTGATTCCACGACACGGTCACGTAGGACGAGCCGCGCTTGACGTCGATCAGGCCGTCGTACCCCTGGGCCAGGTCGTTGTGGTCGATCCAGATGTGGTGCGAGAACATCTGCACGTTGATCGAGTCGTCGCTGGCGTTGCGGAACGACAGGTTCTGGATGATCACGTTGTGCACCGGGTCGGCCGGCGGGGACGTGATGTCCGAGACCGGAAGGCCGATGGTGAACCCGCCGCCGCTGATCCCGGCGGTGGCGCCGACGCCGACGATGGACTTGTCGCTGGCGACGTCGTACATCCCGGCCGGCAGGGTGATCGTGCCGTGCACGCAGATCGTCAGCGGCTCGGGCCGCGCGATGGCGGCGAGCAGCTCGGCCGCGGTGTCCACCGCGACGGTCGCTCCGCCGGCGCCGCCGGTCGTCGTCGCCTGGCCCCACGCGTTCACGGCCGCGAAGCCGGTCGGCGTGCCGCTCACCCGGCAGGTGCCGGTGGGTGGCGGGGTGGTCGGGTTGCCCGTCGGCGTGCCGGTCGGCTCCGGGTCCGGCCCGGACGTGTCGACGACCACGTCGTCGAAGGCGGCGCTGGCGTACGCCGTGACGAGCCCGATCCGCCCCGAGGAGAACGTCGCGTCGGTGGCCCGCACGACGGTGGCGCCGTTGACCGACCCGGACAGCGACGTGCCGGAGACCCGCAGGCTCAACGTGTACGCCGTGCCCGGAGTCACGCCGACGGCCGCGGTGGCGAGGGCGGTGACGCCGCCGCCGGAGACCCGCTGCAGCTGCGCGGAGCCGCCGCCGGTCAGCACCAGCGCGTAGTAGGTGGTGGAGCTGCGCACGCGCGCCGCCACACCGACCGTCCGGCTGGTCGAGCCGAACGCGACCGGCGTCACCCGGGCCCGTACGGCGTAGTCGGTCCACGCGGTGTCGCCGGCGAGCGCCTTGGCGTTGGCGCCGGTGCTCGACTGGCGGTACGCGCCGCCGCTCACCGACCAGCTGCCGCCGGACTTCGACCACCCGTCGGCGTTGCCGTCGTCGAAGGTGTCGCCGAACAGCGTCTCGGCGAACGCGGTGTTCGCACCTGCCACCCCGAGCGGGATGGCGAGGGCGGCCGCCGCCAGGGCGGCGGCCAGACGTCGTCTCATGGGGAGGGGCCTCCTGATCTCTAGAGGGGAAGGCGGCCGGCCCCGGCGAGGATCTCCACCACCAGGGGTACGGCCGGCGCGGGCAGGACCGGTCCCGCGCGGAGCGTGGGGACCCAGCCGGCGTCGCCGGCGATGTCCGGGTCGTGCGTCGCGTTGTAGGCGGCGAGCAGGCTCACCGGCCGCGGCAGCGCGCGGCCCACCCGGGCCCAGGTGCCCTTCTCGGTGAGCGCGGTGCCGCCCCAGTCGTAGACGAACGCGTCCGGCGCGACGCCGGGGCCGAACGCGACGTAGTTGTTCTCGGCGTAGATCGCCGACTGCACACCGACACCCCAGCCGTACTCGTACGGATCGGCGACCGGCACCCGGTAGAGGTTGTTGTAGACGTCGACCTGGCCGAACCGGACCCGCGGCGCGCGCTGGACGCTGCCGTCGAACTCGTTGTGGTGCAGCGTCACCTTGAGTGCGCCGACGTCGACGCCCGGCGTGTTGGTCGACCCGATCAGCATCGTCTTGTCGTGGTTGGTGAACCGGTTGTAGGAGACCGTCACGTAGTTGCTGCCGTTGGTGATGTCCACCTGCCCGTCGTGCACCTGGTACGGCCGTCCGAAGTAGAGCGGCTGCGCGGAGTCCGGGTTGTCGGCGTCGGTGAAGGTGTTGTGGTCCACCCAGACGTGGCGCGAGTTGCGGATCCAGATGTTGTCGTAGGCCGCGTTCCAGTTGCCGGTGCCGCCGTCGGTCGGCGACCAGACCGGGAAGCAGTCGCGGGTGTCCTCGTGGGTGAGGTTGCGGATGATGACGTTCGAGACGCCGTCGAGGCGGAGGAAGACGCCGTTGAGGGTGGCGCCGCGCAGCCCGACGATCGTCTTGTTGGAGCCGACGTTGACCCGGATGCGCGCGCTCTGGTTGGCCGCCGAGCGGGCCCGGGCCTCCTCCAGCGGTCCGCTCGGCGCGACCCGGCCCCAGACCGCGGGGTCGTAGGCGGCCAGGAACGCGTCGAGCGAGTACGCGGGGTCCGCCACCTGCTCGCAGGACAGCGGCGCGCCGGAGTCGTCGACGTTTCCGCGGATGGTGCCGCGCACGTACACGATCGCCGGAGTGTCACCGGCGACGGCCGCGATCAGTTCGGCGCGGTCATCGACGACTACCACGTTTTCCGGCGTCGCCGCGGCACCGCCGGTCGTGCCGGCGCCGAATGCGGCCCAACCGTCGCCGGCGGGCAGCGCCTGGCGGCCGATCCGTTCCGCGAAGGCATCGCGCGGTGACGCGGATGCCGAGGTCGCGACCATCGCGACCGGGAGGAGAAGCGCGCCGGCGACGGCGGCGGCAAGGCTTCGGAATCGCATTTGCAACACTCCGTTTTCAACCTGGAAACCTATTCAGAAACATAGGTATCGGTCGTTATGAGTGTCAATGCTCGCGATATGCAGGTATGTTGCAGAGAATTGAGGCGACGACGTATCGCCCGACCGTCGCAAGGCCGGGAGAATGCTATTCGGTCCTATTTCTGGCGGGCCGGAGTCCCCGTTGTTTGCAGGTCGTTTTCCGTGTACGGCAGGCGGGCCCACGGCACGCCCAGCTCCGAGGGGAGCGCGAGGTCGCCGGCGGCCCTTCGGAGCACCTCGTTGACGCCGCGGATCGAGCGGACCCGCGCCGGGCCCGTCCCGATGTCGGCCACCACGTCCTCGCCGAGCGCGACCGGCAGCGGTGCCCGCCCGATCGCCTCCACGACGGCCGTGAAGCCCGCGGTGGCGGCCAGCGGCGCGCGCAGCGGCACACCCGCCGGGTTCGCGCGGTGGGCGGCCAGGTTGGCCAGGAGGTCCACCCGGCCCGGCACCTCGCGCGGCGCCGGATCTCCCGGCAACCGCAACCGGTCGGTGGGGTACTCCAGCGTGGCCCGGCCGCGCGTGCCGCTGACGGTGACCTCACCCGCGACAAACTCCTCCCCCGCGAGCGTCACCGCGACGACCACCGGAGGTCCATCGTGGAGGGTGAGCCGGAGGACGGCGGTGTCGTCCACCTCGATCGGCCGCGTGCGGTAGCGCTCGACCTCCAGCCGCGCCACTGCACCGCCGCCGGCCAGGGCCAGGCACTCCATCACGGCGTGCCCGAGTGGGTTCACCAGCGCGCCGTCGACGGCCCGGCGGCCGGCCCACGGCGCGCGCGCATAGTAGGCGTCGTCGCGCTGCCACGCGGCCACCGCGGCGACGCCGGTCACCGTCCCCAGATCGCCGGAGGCGACGGCGGCGCGCAGGCGGTCGAGGGCGGGTGACCCGAGGGCCTGGAACCCGACCTGGCAGGCCCGTCCCGCCGCGGACAGTGTCGCGGCCAGCCGCGCGTGCTCGGCGAGCGTGAGCACCGGTGGCTTCTCCAGCAGCAGGTCGCAGCCGGCGGCGACCGCGTCGAGCGCGATCGGCAGGTGGGTGGCGGGCGGCGTGCAGATCACGAGGATGTCGGGCCGGGTCGCGGCGAGCAGCGACCCGTGGTCTGGGAAGACCGGCACGCCGGCGGGAAGCGGCGGGTCGGGGTCGAGGGGACGGGGCTCGGCGACACCCACGAAGGCGATCGTGCCGGAGGCGTGCGCGGCGGCGAGCCGCCGGCGGTGCCAGCGTCCGTGCCCGTTGCCGCCGACCAGCGCGACCCTCACAGCCCACCGCCTGCCAGCACGCCTTCGACGCCGTGCTTGTCCAGCGCCGCCAGCCACGCCACCACCAGCTCGCGGACGGTCTCGTCGGCGGCGAGTGCGGGTGGGAACACCGCGTCGAGGCCGAACAGCGCGTCCGCCAGCCCGTCCGGGGTCGCCGGCGCACCGGCCACGGCGGCCCGGATCTCGGCGGCGAGCGGGTCGTCGAGAGTGAGCGGCCGGCCGTCGTCGGCGACGCCACGCGCGTACCGCATCCAGGCGGCGACGACCAGCGCGGCCCAGCGCGGCACGCCGCCGGCGGCCCGGCGGTCCCGGATGGTCTCCAGCACGCGCTGGGGGAGCTTCTGCGTGCCGTCCATCGCCACCTGCGTGGTGCGGTGGGCGATCGCCGGGTTCGCGAAGCGCTCGAGCGCCGACTCGCCGTAGGCCACCACCGACACCCCGGGCGGCGGCGCGAAGCTCGGCGCGATGTCCTCCGCGACGAACCGGCGCATCGCGTCGAGCAGGCCGGGTGTCGCCAGCGCCTCGGCGATCGTCTCCCGGCCGGCGAGCGCGCCGAGGTACGCAATGGCGGAGTGGACCCCGTTGAGCGTGCGGAGCTTGAGCCGCTCCCACGGGCCGGCGTCGTCGGTGAGCACGACCCCGGCCGCCTCCCAGGCCGGGCGGCCGGCCGGGAAGTCGTCCTCCACCACCCACTGCCGGTACGGCTCGCCGTCGACGGCCGCGGCGTCGGACACCCCGAGCGCCGTCGCCGCCGTGGAGCGGGTCGCGTCGGTCGGTGCCGGGACGATGCGGTCCACCATCGTGCCGGGGCAGGTGACGTTCGCGCGTACCCAGGCGGGGTCCGCGCCGGCCCGGGCCAGCGCCGCGTCGAGCATGCCGCGGACCCGGCGTCCGTTGGCCGGCAGGTTGTCGCAGCTGACGACGGCCAGCGGCCCGGCGCCGGCGCGTTCGCGGGCCAGCAGCCCGCGCACCAGCAGTCCCGGCACGGTCGCCGGCGGCCGGTCGCCGCGCAGGTCGGCGGTGAGCGCCGGGTCGTCGCGCAGCCGGCCCGTCGCCGGGTCGAGCAGGTAGCCCTTCTCCGTCACCGTCAGCGTCACCACCCGGATCGCCGGGTCGGCGAGGAGCGCGACGACGGCCGAGGGGTCGGCGGCGGCCCGGTGGACGCCGGCCAGCGCGCCGACGACCCGGGTGTGCGCGCCGGCGCCGGACAGCGACGTGACGCTGTAAAGGAGGTCCTGCGCGCGGAGGGCGGCGACGACCGCCGGTGACCGCGGCGCGACGCCGACGATGCCCCAGTCGCCGCCGGCCGCCGCGACCGCCTCCTCGGTGTAGACCGCCTGGTGCGCGCGGTGGAACGCGCCGAGCCCGATGTGGACGATGCCGGCGGGCACGGTGCCGGGACGCACCAGCGGCCGGCTCTCCGCCGGCACCCGGCGCAGCGACGCGAGGCCCAGTGCGGGGATCATCGCCACGCCGGCCCGTCCGGGAAGGAGAACCGGGCCACCGACTCCGGACGCATGGCGGCGCTGTAGCCCGGCGCGGTGGGCAGCAGGTAGCGGCCGCCGCGCGTGCGCACCGGGTCGACGAAGTGCTCGTGGAGGTGGTCGACGTACTCCACCATCCGGCCGTCCAGCGCGGTGCCGACCCGCAGGTAGTCGAAGAAGGAGAGGTGCTGGACCAGCTCGCACAGGCCCACGCCGCCGGCGTGCGGGCAGACCGGCACGCCGAACTTGGCCGCGAGCAGGAGCTCGGCGAGCACCTCGTTGACGCCGCCGACCCGGCACGCGTCGACCTGCATGACGCCGATCGCCTCGGCCTGGAGCAGCTGCTTGAAGATGACCCGGTTGGCCGCCACCTCGCCGGTGGCGACCCGGATCGGGGCGACCGCGCGCTGGATGCGGGCATGGCCGAGGACGTCGTCGGCGTGCGTCGGCTCCTCGATCCAGTAGGGGTCCACCTCGGCGAGCCGGGCCATCGCGGCGATCGCCTGGTCGACGTCCCACACCTGGTTGGCGTCCATCATCAGCAGCGCGTCCGGGCCGATCTCGGCGCGGATGATCCGGGCCCGGCGCACGTCGTCCTCGAGGTCGCCGCCGACCTTCATCTTCATCGCCCGCCAACCCTCGGCGTACGCGGCCCGCGTCAGCGCGCGCACCTTCTCGTCCGGGTAGCCCAGCCAGCCCACCGAGGTCGTGTACGACGGGAAGCCGTCCCGCTCCATCTCCGCCAACCGGTCGGTGTAGCCGGCGAGTCCCTTGTCGAGGATCGCGGCCGCCTCGTCCGGTGTCAGCGCGTCGGTGATGTGGTGGAAGTCGACGTTGGCCACCACCTCGTCGGTCGGCATCTCGGCCAGCAGCCGCCACAGCGGGAGGCCCGCCTCCTTGGCCCGCAGGTCCCAGACGGCGTTGACGAGCGCGCCGGTCGCCATGTGGATGACGCCCTTCTCGGGGCCGAGCCAGCGGAGCTGGACGTCGGCCGCCAGCGAGCGCCAGAACGCCACCGGCTCGGCCGCGATCTCCGCGAGCGTCCGGCCGGTGACGTGGTGGGCCAGCGCGCGCACGGCCGCGCAGGTGATCTCGTTGCCGCGGCCGTTGGTGAACGTGAAGCCGGCACCCACGTGCGGCCCGTCGGTGCGCAGCTCCACGTAGGTGGCCGAGTAGTCGCCGCGGTTGATGGCGTCGGAGCCGTCGCCGGCCGCCGCCGTGGGGAAACGGACGTCGTGGACGTCGACGCCGAGGATCGTGGTCATGGCCGGGACTCCTTCCCGTCGAGGCGGAACACCCGCCGGGGCAGCCGGTACGCGAGGTCGACGATCGTCTCGGCCGCCTCGTCGTAGGGCAGGCGGTGCTCGGCGACGAGGCGGGCGAGGAAGCCGGCGTCGACGCGGCGGGCCACGTCGTGGCGTACCGGGATGGAGCAGAACGCGCGGGTGTCGTCCACGAACCCGGCGGTGTTGTAGAAGCCGGCGCTCTCGGTCACCGCCTCCCGGAACCGGCGCAGCACCTCCGGCGAGTCGAGGAACCACCAGGGTGCGCCGAGGTAGACGGCGGCGTAGCCGCCGGCGAGCGGCGCCAGCTCGCGGGTGAACGTGTACTCGTCGAGCGTGTAGACCACGAGCCGCAGCCGCGGGTCGTTGCCGTGGCGGTCGAGCAGCGGCGTCAGCGCGTGCAGGTACTCCGTCGCCTGCGGGATGTCGCCGCCGACGTCGCGTCCGTGCGTGGCGTGCAGCCACTTGTTGTGGTTGCGCACGGCTCCGGGGTGCAGCTGCATCACCAGACCGTCCTCGATGGACATCCGGGCGAACTCGACCAGCATGTGCGCGCGGAACGTCTCGGCGTCGGCGGCGTCCGCCTGGCCCCGCAACCCGCGCGCGTAGAGCGCGGCGGCCTCCGCCGGCGAGAGCGCGACCGTCCGCGCGGTCGGGTGACCGTGGTCGCTGGAGGTCGCTCCCGCGGCGACGAACGCGGCGCGGCGCTCGCGGAGCGCCGCGAGGTAGCCGCGGTAGGTGCCGGTGTCCTCCCCGGTCAGATCGCCGAGCCGGGCCACCCGGTCGGCCCAGCCCTCGAACTCCATGTCGACCACGTCGTCGGGGCGGAACGTGGTGATCACCCGGCCGCCCCAGCCGTCGGCCGCGAGCTTCGCGTGCGCGGCAAGCTCGTCCAGCGGTGACTCGGTCGTGGCCAGCACCTCGATCCGGAAGCGCTCGAACAGCGCACGGGGCCGGAAGGCGGGCTCGGCGAGCCGGGCGGCGATCGCGTCGTAGATCTCGTCGGCCGTCTCCGGCGAGAGGCGGGTGGTCACCCCGAAG
>Ga0164243_10005762_pt1 | contig 18888 bp, 1 predicted proteins | sample OricompcompostOP_FD_108781 | JGI IMG/M metagenome (GOLD analysis project Ga0164243, IMG submission 108781) | Organic Plus compost microbial communities from Emeryville, California, USA - Original compost - Organic plus compost (OP) | ecosystem: Engineered > Solid waste > Mixed feedstock >... | reverse complement strand
CCAGCGACACCATCACGGCCCACAGCGCGGGCTGGACGACGTCGACGCGATCCAGCGGCCCGCTCCGGACGACGTCGAGCAACGACCAGCCGACGTGCGGGCGCAGCGCCTCGGCGCAGGCGGCCATGGTGCGCGCGAACACGGGCGAGGCGTCGAGGAGCTCCGCGGCCATGCCCTCCCACTGGGAGCCCTGGCCGGGGAACACCATGACCGGCGCCCGCGCCTCCCGCGCCACGCCGAGCACCAGTGCCGGATCCGGCCGCCCGGCGGCGAGCGCGTCCAGCGCACCGGTCACGGCGGCGCGGTCGGCCGCCACGATGACGGCACGGTGATCGAGGTGGGCGCGGGTCGTCGCGAGCGCCAGGCCGACGCCGACCAGGTCGGCCCCGTCGGCGCCCGGGGCGGGCAAACCAGCGCCACCCGTGCCCGGCACGGTTGCGCCCGGAACGGTGAGGGCCGGACCAGTCCGGTCGGGCGCGGTCGAGTCGGGGGCGGGCGTGGCCAGGTGGGTGCGGAGGCGTACGGCCTGGGCGCGCAGGGCGGCCGCGTCGGCGGCCGAGACGGTGAACGGGAGGGGGCCGGGGATGGGCGGGGGCGGGGTTTGGGCGGCGGGCGGGGCGTCCTCGGGGGCGGGTTGTTCCAGTACGAGGTGGGCGTTGGTGCCGCTGGCGCCGAAGGCGGAGACGGCGGCGCGGCGGGGGCGTCCGGTGTCGGGCCACGGGCGGGCCTCGGTGAGGGGGCGGACGTCGCCCGCCGTCCAGTCGACGTGTGACGTCGGGGAGCCCACGTGCAGGGTGGGCGGCAGCGTGCCGTCCTGGATGGCCATGACCATCTTGATGACGCCGGCGACGCCGGCGGCGGCCTGGGTGTGGCCGATGTTCGACTTGATGGAGCCGAGCCACAGCGGCCTGTCCCGGTCGCGGCCGTATGTGGCGAGCAGCGCCTGGGCCTCGATCGGGTCGCCGAGCGTGGTGCCGGTGCCGTGCGCCTCGACGGCGTCGACCTCGGCCGGGGTGATCCGGGCGGCGGCCAGGGCCGCCCGGATCACCCGCTGCTGGGCGGGGCCGCTGGGCGCGGTGAGGCCGTTGGAGGCGCCGTCCTGGTTGACCGCGGAGCCGCGGATGACGGCGAGCACGCGGCGGCCGTTGCGCCGGGCGTCGGCGAGCCGTTCCAGCGCGAGCACGCCGGCGCCCTCGCCCCAGGCGGTGCCGTCGGCGTCGTCGGAGAACGCCTTGCACCGGCCGTCCCGCGCCAGGCCGCGCTGCCTGCTGAACGCGATGAACACGGCGGGGGTGGCCATGACGGTGACGCCGCCGGCGAGGGCGAGCTCGCATTCGCCCTGGCGCAGCGACTGCACGGCGAGGTGCAGCGCCACCAGGGAGGAGGAGCAGGCGGTGTCGATCGTCATCGAGGGGCCTTCGAGGCCGAGCGTGTACGAGACGCGGCCGGACAGCACGGCGGCGGTGTTGCCGGTGGCCAGGTGGGCCTCGCCGGCGTCGCCGCTGAGCGCCAGGGCGGCGCCGTAGTCCTGGCCGTTGGTGCCGGCGAACACGCCGACGCGTCTGCCGCGCAGCGAGCGGGGGTCGATGCCGGCCCGCTCCACCGCCTCCCAGCCGGTCTCCAGCAGCAGCCGCTGCTGCGGGTCCATCGCCAGCGCCTCGCGGGGCGAGATCCCGAAGAAGGCGGCGTCGAAGTCCCCCGCGCCGGTGAGGAAGCCGCCTTCGGTGACGTACGTGGTGCCGGGCCGGTCGGGGTCGGGGTCGTGCAGCGCGGCGACGTCCCAGCCGCGGTCCGGCGGGAACGGCGTGATCGCGTCCACGCCGTCGCGCACGAGCCGCCACAGCTCCTCGGGCGTCGACACGTCGCCGGGGAAGCGGCAGGCCATGCCGACGATCGCGATCGGCTCCCGGTCCCGGGCCTCGGCGTCGCGGAGCCGTACCCGGGTCTGTGCCAGGTCGGCGGTGACCTTGCGCAGGTAGTCGAGGAGTCTGCCGTCGTCGCTCATGTCCCCATCCCCAGGTCGTTGTCGATGAAGGCGAACAGCTCGTCGGTGGAGGCCGTCAGCAGTTCCTCGCCGGCGGCGGCGGGCGCGCCGCCGGCGCGTTCGGCGGCCGCGGCCGTCAGCGCGCGCAGCCGGGGCAGGATCGCGGCGGCCCGGAACTCCTCGTCGTCGAGCCGGGCGAGCGCCGCCTCCAGGCGGTCCACCTCGGCCAGTACGGCCTGCGGGCCGTCCGGCGCGACCCGTTCGCGCAGGTGCGCGGCGAGGGCGGCCGGGGTGGCGTGGTCGAAGACGAGCGTGGCGGGCAGCGGGAGGCCGGTGGCCGCGGTGAGCGCGTTGCGCAGTTCGACGGCGGTGAGCGAGGTGAAGCCGAGATCCTGGAACGCGCGGCCGGGGTCGATCTCGGCCGGGTCGTCGTGGCCGAGCACGGCGGCGACGTGGCCGCGGACGACGGCGAGCGCGAGCCGGTCGCGTTCGGCCGGGGGCGCGGCGGCGAGCCGGGCGGCGAAGTCGGCGGCGACCGGCTCCTGCCGCGCCCGCGCGGCCTCGGGCAGCCGGTCGAAGAGGCGGGTGTCCCGGGCGGCGGCGAATCCGGGGGCGAACCGCGGCCAGTCGATGTCGGCGACCATCACGGTGGCCTCGTCGCCGCTCAGGGCCCGGTGCAGCGCGGCGATCGCCCGGTCCGGGTCGAGCGGCCGGACGCCGCCGCGCCGCTGCCGTGCGGCGACGGCCTCGTCCGCGGCCATGCCGCCGCCCGCCCACGGCCCCCACGCCACCGACACGGCGGGCAGCCCTTCGGCGCGGAACGACTCGGCGAGGGCGTCGAGCACGGCGTTCGCCGCCGCGTAGTTGCCCTGCCCGGCGGATCCGACGACGCCCGCCATCGACGAGAACATCACGAAGGCGGACAGGTCGTGGTCCTTCGTCGCCTCGCGCAGCACCGTGGCGGCCTCGGCCTTCGCCCGCGCGACCGTGGCGAAGCGGTCGGGGGTGAGCGAGTCGAGCACCCGGTCGTCGAGCACGCCGGCCGCGTGGAAGACCGCGGTCAGCGGGCGATCGTCCGGTATGCCGGCGAGCAGGCGGCGGACCGCGTCGGGGTCGGCCGCGTCGCAGGCGACCGCGCTCACCTTGGGGCCGAGGGCGGCGCGCGCGGCGTCGTCGAGCGCCCGGTCGCCGCCGCGCGCGGCGAGCAGGACGTGGGCGGCGCCGGTACGGGCGAGCCAGGCGGCCACGTGCCGGCCGAGCGCGCCGGTGCCGCCGGTGACGAGCACCGTCCCGGACGGCCGCCATCCGGGGGCGTCCTGCGGCGCGGGCGGGGCGCCGGCGCGGACGAGCCTGCGGGCGAGGACCTCGCCGCCGCGGACGGCGAGCTGGTCCTCGCCGCCGCCGGCCGCGAGCGCCGCCGCGAACGCCCGCCCGTCGGCCTCGCCCACGACCGGGGGCAGGTCCACCAGGCCGCCCCACCGGTCGGGGTGCTCCAGCGCCGCGACCCGGCCGAGCCCCCACACGTCCGCACGGTACGGCGCGGCGGGCGTCTCCCCGGGCCGGGCCGCGACCGCGCCGCGCGTCACCCCCCACACGGGGGCGGCGACGCCGACGTCGCCGAGCGCCTGCAGGAGGGTGGCCGTGCCGGGCGCGTCCAGCAGGGACAGCACGGCGGCGGGCGCGAGCGGGAGCCGTTCGCGCAGGCGGGCGGCGAGCCGTTCCCGGTCCGTCTCGGCGGCCTCGACGACGTGCGGCGCGGCGCCGTGCCGGGCGAGGGCGCCGGCGAGGTCGGCCGGGTCGGCGCCGGGCGGCGTGACCAGGACCCAGTCGCCGGAGAGGGTCGCGGGCGCGGGGGCGGCCGGCTCCCAGCGCACGGCGTAGCGGAGGGGGTCGCCGGGCGTGCGCGCCGGGGCGGGCCAGCAGCGGCGCCGCTGGAACGGGTAGGTGGGCAGGTCGACGTGGCGGCGGGCCGTACCGGGGAAGGCGGCACGCCAGTCCACGGCGGCGCCGCGTACGTGCAGGTCGGCGAGGGCGGTGACGAGTTCGCGCGCCTCCGGGCGCCCTTCGCGCAGGAGCGGCACGGCGTCGCCGCCGTCCGCCCCGACGAGCGCGGACAGCACCCCGTGCGGGCCGAGCTCGACGAAGGTGTCGACGCCGAGGCCGCGCAGCGCGAGCACGGCCGGGTGGAAGCGGACGGGCAGGCGGATCTGCCGCACCCAGTGGTCGACGGAGGTGAGTTCCTCGTCGGTCGCGGGCGCGCCGGTCACCGTGGAGATCAGCGGGATGCGGGCGGGCGCGGGCGTGACCGTCTTGACGACCTCCGCGAACGGCGCGAGCACATGGTCCATGAGCGGCGAGTGGAAGGCGTGGCTGACGTGCAGCCGCCTGCCTTCGAAGCGGGCCGTGACGGCGGCGACGGCCTCCTCGGTCCCGGCGACCACGACCTCGCGGGGCCCGTTGACGGCCGCGACGCCGGACCAGACGGTGAGCAGCGGCCGTACCTCCTCCTCGGTGGCGCGGACCGACGCCATCGCCCCGCCCGGCGGCTGGGCCTGCATGAGCCGCCCGCGCGCGGCGACCAGGCGGCAGGCGTCCTCCAGCGTGAACACGCCGGCGACGTGGGCGGCGGCGAGCTCGCCGATGGAGTGGCCGACGAGGTAGTCGGGGGTGACGCCGAACGACGCCAGCAGCCGGAACAGCGACACCTCCAGGGCGAACAGCGCGGGCTGGGCGTACGCGGTCCGGCCGAGGAGGTCGGGCCGGGTGTCGATCACCTGGCGCAGCGGCAGGTCGAGCTCGCCGTCGAACCGGGCGCAGATCTCGTCGAAGGCGTCGGCGAAGACGGGGAAGGCGGCGCGCAGCCCGGCGCCCATGCCGGGCCGCTGCGCGCCCTGGCCGGTGAACATGAAGGCGGACCGCATCTCGCGGGCGGTGCCGCGGCGCAGGCCGGGGGACGGTTCCCCGGCGGCGAGCGCGGCGAGGCCGCGGGCGAGTTCGGCGGCGTCGGAGCCGACGGCGACGGCCCGGTGCGCGAACAGCGAGCGGGTGGTGGCGAGGGCGTGGCCGACGTCGGCGGGGTCGTGGTCGCGGGCGGTCGCCGCGAGGGAGCGGGCGAGGTCGCGCAGGGGGCGCTCGCCGCGCGCGGAGACCGGCCAGACGAGGACGGGGGGCGGCGGCGCGGGCTCTTCGCCGTCCGGGTGGTACGGCGCGGCCTCGGGCTCCTCGATGATCAGGTGGGCGTTGGTGCCGCTGAAGCCGAAGGAGGACACGGCGGCGCGGCGCGGCCGGTCGCGGCGCGGCCACGCGACCGGCTCGGCGAGCAGCCGGACGTCGCCCGCGGACCAGTCCACGTGCGAGGACGGCGGGGTGGCGTGCAGGGTCCGCGGCAGCAGTTCGTGGCGCAGGGCGAGCACCATCTTGATGACGCCCGCGACTCCGGCGGCGGCCTGGGTGTGGCCGATGTTCGACTTGACCGAGCCGAGCCACAGCGGCCTGTCCCGGTCGCGGCCGTACGTGGCGAGCAGCGCCTGCGCCTCGATCGGGTCGCCGAGCGTGGTGCCGGTGCCGTGCGCCTCGACGGCGTCCACGTCCGCGGGGGTGAGGCCCGCGTCGGCGAGCGCGGCGCGGATCACCCGGCGCTGCGCGGGGCCGTTCGGCGCGGTGAGGCCGTTGGACGCGCCGTCCTGGTTGACGGCGGAGCCGCGGATCACGGCGAGGACCGGGTGGCCGTTGCGCCGGGCGTCCGACAGCCGTTCCACCAGGAGCAGCCCGGCGCCCTCGCCCCAGGCGGTGCCGTCGGCGGCGTCGGAGAACGCCTTGCACCGCCCGTCGGCGGCGAGCCCGCGCTGCCTGCTGAACTCGATGAACGCGCCCGCCGTGGACATGACCGTCACGCCGCCGGCGAGGGCGAGGTCGCATTCGCCGCCGCGCAGCGCGCGCACCGCCAGGTGCAGCGCGACGAGCGAGGACGAGCAGGCGGTGTCCACGGACACCGCCGGGCCCTCCAGCCCGAGCGTGTAGGAGAGGCGGCCGGACAGGACGCTGGCGGAGTTGCCGGTGCCGACCTCCCCCTCGGGCCCGGCCGCGCCCGCGAAGAGCACGGCCGGGTAGTCCTGGCCGTTGGTGCCGACGTACACGCCGACGGGGCGGCCGCGCAGCGACCGGGGGTCGATGCCGGCCCGTTCGATGGTCTCCCAGGCGGTCTCCAGCAGCAGCCGCTGCTGCGGGTCCATGCCGGTGGCCTCGCGCGGCGAGAGGCCGAAGAACTCGGGGTCGAATCCGGCCACGTCGTCGAGGAACCCGCCGTGCCTGGTGTAGCTGGTGCCGGGGTGGTCGGGGTCCGGGTGGTAGAGCGCGTCGAGGTCCCAGCCGCGGTCGGCGGGGAATGCGGTGACGGCGTCGCGTCCGGCCGCGAGCAGGTCCCAGAACCGTTCGGGGGTGTTCGCGCCGCCGGGGAAGCGGCAGCCGATCGCCACGATGGCGACGGGCTCGTTCCGGTCGGCGGCGGCTTCCGGCCGCGGCTCGTCGTCGCGGCCGGAGCCGTGCAGGTGGGCGGCGAGGGCGGCGGGCGTCGGATGGTCGAAGACGAGCGTGGACGGCAGCGCGAGCCCGGTGGCCTGCCGCAGCCGGTCGCGCAGGTCGACGGCGGTGAGCGAGTCGAAGCCGAGGTCGCGGAAGCTGCGTTCGGCCTCGACCGCGGACGCGTCCCGGTAGCCGAGCGCCGCGGCGGCGTGCTCGGTGACGAGCGCGAGCCAGTCGGCGTACCCGCGCGCGGCCCCGGTTCCGGCGGCCCCCGGTACGGCGGGCGGCGCGGGCTCGGGTGCGACCTCGGCGAGCAGCGGCCGGGGCCGCCCGGACGCGTAGGCGGCGGCGAAGCGGTCCCAGTCGACGTCGGTGACGATCGCGGTGTGGTCGCCCGCGGCGAGCACGGCGTCGAGCTCCCGCAGCGCGGTCTCGGGCGCCATCGGGCGCAGCCCTCGCCGCATCAGGTGCTCGCGCGACGGGCCCGCGGCCATGCCCGCGCCGTCCCACGGCCCCCAGGCGACGGCGGTGGCGGCGAGGCCGTGCCCGTGGCGGTGCTCGGCGAGCGCGTCCAGGTACGCGTTGCCGGCGGCGTAGGCGCCCTGCCCGCCACCGCCCCAGACGCCGGCGTTGGAGGAGAACAGCACGAACGCGTCCAGGTCCGCGCCCAGCAGCTCGTGCAGGTTCGCCGCGCCGGCCGCCTTGGCGCGCAGCGCGTCGGCGAACTCGGCGGCGTCGGTGTCCGCGAGCGCGGCGGGGCGGCTCACCCCGGCGGCGTGCACGACCGCGTCGACCCGGCCCGGGAGGGCGGCGAGCAGGGCGCGCAGCGCGTCGCGGTCGGCGACGTCGCAGGCGGCGACGACGACGTCGGCCCCGAGTCCGCGCAGCTCGGCCGCGAGGGCGGCGGCGCCGTCCGCGTGCGGGCCGCGGCGGCTCGTGAGCACGAGGCGTTCGGCTCCGGCGGCGGCGAGGTGCCGGGCGACGTGCGCGCCGAGCGCGCCGGTGCCGCCGGTGATCAGCACGGTGCCGGAGGGCCGCCACCCGCCGGCGGGCTCGGTCGGGTCCGCGGGGCGCAGGCGGCGGACGTGCACGCCGGTGTCGCGGATGGCGAGCTGGTCCTCGGGGCCCGCCGCCGCCAGGGCTCCGGCCAGCCGGGCAGCCGCCCGGTCGTCGAGCGTCTCCGGCAGGTCGATCAGGCCGCCCCACCGGTCCGGGTGTTCCAGGCTCGCGACGAGCCCGAGGCCCCACACCTGGGCCTGCGCCGGGCCGGTGAGCCGGTCGGCGCGGCCTACGCGTACGGCTCCGCTGGTGAGGAGCCAGAGCGGCGCGTCCCGGCCGAGGTCGCCGAGCGCCTGCACGAGCGCGAGCGTGCCGAGGAGTCCGGTGGCGGGGAGTCCGGTGGCGGGGAGTCCGTGCTCGGCGAGGGCGAGCAGCGACACCACCCCGGCGGGCTCGCCGGGCGGCAGCGCGCGGGCGACGTGCTCCCGGTCCGCCCCGGCCGGCAGCTCCACCCGGGTCACGCCGGCGCCGCCGGCGGCGAGGGCGCGGGCCGTGCCGGTGACGAGCGGGTGGTCGCCGTGTCCTTCGGGCAGGACGAGCAGCCAGTCGCCGCGCGGCGTCCCGGCGGGGTCGGGCACGGGCCGCCAGGTGACCTGGTAGCGCGGCGGCCGTCGTTCGCGGGCGGCGGGCGGCGGGGCGGCGAGCCAGTGGCGTTCCCGCCGGAAGGGGTAGGTGGGCAGGTCGACGCGGCGGGCGCCCCAGCCGTCGAACAGGCGTCGCCAGTCGGGGGTGTGGCCGCGTACGTGGAGTCCGGCGACGGCGGTCAGCAGGGTGCGCACCTCGTCGCGGTCGCGGCGCATGAGCGGCAGCACGGTGCGTTCGCCGGCGAGGGCGGTCAGCGCGGCGTCGGGGCCGACCTCGACGTGCAGGCCCGCGCCGCGTTCGTCGAGGGCGCGGAGCACGTCGTGGAAGCGGACGGTGTCGCGCACGTGCCTGACCCAGTGGTCCGGGGTCGTCACGTCGGCGTCGGCGCCGAGGCCGGACACGACCGGTACGGCGGGCCTCCGGTAGGCGACGGTCTCGGCGACGGCGCGGAACTCCGCCAGCATGGAGTCCATCCGGTGGGAGTGGAAGGCGTGGCTGACCCGCAGCCTGGTGCCCTCGAAGGAGGCGGCGACGCCGAGCACGGCCTCCTCGTCGCCGGAGAGCACGACGGACCGGGGCCCGTTGACGGCGGCGAGGTCGACGCCGGGCCGCAGCAGCGGCAGCACCTCCGCTTCGGCGGCGCGCACGGCGACCATGGCGCCGCCGGCGGGCAGCGCCGCCATGAGCCGGCCGCGGGCCGCCACCAGGCGGGCGGCGTCAGCGAGCGTGAACACGCCGGCGGCGTGCGCGGCGGCGATCTCGCCGATCGAGTGCCCGGCGAGGTAGGCGGGGGTGACGCCGCAGGCGCGCAGCAGCCGGTAGAGGGCGACCTCGACGGCGAACAGCGCCGGCTGGGCGAGGTCGGTGCGGTCCAGCGGCCGCCCCGAGAAGATCGTGTCCTTCAGCTCCGGGCCGAAGGCGGCGCACGCCTCGTCGAAGGCGGCGGCGAACGCGGGGAACGCCTCGTACAGGCCGCGCGCCATGCCGGGCCGCTGCGCGCCCTGCCCGGTGAACAGGAACGCGGCGCGCGGGGGTTTGCCGTGCACGACGCCCCGTACGGCCTGGCCGGGGTCGAGCGCGGCGGGGTCGTCGACGAGCAGCACGGCCCGGTGTTCGAGGGCGGCGCGGGTGGTGGCGAGGGAGAGGGCGACGTCGGCCGGGGTGGGGCCGGGGTGGCGGGCGAGGTGGTCGCGGAGCCGGTCGATCTGCTCGTCGAGGGCGGCGGGGTCGCGGGCGGAGAACACCCACGGCACCACGGCGGGGGCGCGGCCTTCGGCGGGCGGCGCGGGGTCTTCGGCGGCGGATTCGAGGATGACGTGGGCGTTGGTGCCGCTGATGCCGAACGAGGACACCCCGGCGCGGCGTGCGTCGCCCTCCCAGGGGCGGGGCGCGGTCAGCAGCTCCACTCTCCCCGCCGACCAGTCCACGTGCGGGGAGGGTTCGTCCACGTGCAGCGTCCTGGGCAGCAGGCCGTGCCGCATCGCCAGCACCATCTTCATCACACCCGCCACACCGGCGGCCGCCTGGGTGTGGCCGAGGTTCGACTTCACCGATCCCAGGAGCAGCGGCGTCTCACGGTCCTGACCGTAGGTCGCCAGGATCGCCTGGGCCTCGATCGGGTCGCCGAGCGTGGTGCCGGTGCCGTGCGCCTCCACCACGTCCACGTCGGCGGGAGACAATCCGGCGTTGTCCAGCGCGGCGCGGATCACCCGCTGCTGCGACGGCCCGTTCGGCGCGGTCAACCCGTTGGACGCGCCGTCCTGGTTCACCGCGGACCCGCGTACGATCGCCAGCACCGGATGCCCGTTGCGCCGCGCGTCCGACAACCGCTCAAGCAGGAGCACGCCCACGCCCTCCGACCAGCCGGTGCCGTCCGCGCCCGCCGCGAACGGCTTGCACCGGCCGTCCGGGGCGAGCCCGCGCTGGCGGCTGAACTCGACGAACATGAGCGGCGTCGCCATGACCGACACGCCGCCCGCGACGGCGAGCGTGCATTCGCCGTTCCGCAGCGCCTGCGCCGCCAGATGGATCGCCACCAGCGACGACGAACACGCCGTGTCCACCGTCACCGCGGGCCCCTCCAGGCCGAACGTGTAGGCGAGGCGGCCGGAGAGCACCGAGGTGGCGTTGCCGGCGAGGATGAGGCCCTCAGTGCCCTCCGGCAGCTCGGTCAGCCCGGAGCCGTACCCGGACGAGGCCGCGCCGATGAAGACGCCGCCGCGCTCGCCGCGCAGGCCCGCCGGGTCGAGACCGGCCCGTTCGAACAGCTCCCAGCAGGTCTCGAGCAGCAGCCGCTGCTGCGGGTCGGTGGCGGTCGCCTCGCGCGGGCTCATGCCGAAGAAACCCGGGTCGAAGCCGGCCACGTCGTCGAGGAAGCCGCCTTCGCGCACGTACGAGGTGCCGGGCCGGCCGGGGTCCGGGTCGTAGAAGTCCGCGACGTTCCAGCCCCGGTCGGCGGGGAACGGCCCGATGGCGTCGCCGCCGTCCGCGAGCAGCCGCCACAGCTCCTCGGGGGTGCGCACGCCGCCGGGGAACCGGCAGCTCATGGCGACGATCGCGATCGGCTCGCGGCGGCGGTCCTCGGCCTCGCGCAGCCGCTGCTTCGTCTGGCGCAGGTCCGCGGTGACCCGCTTGAGGTAGTCGAGGTACTTCTCCTCGTCAGGCACGGCGTCAGCTCCTAGCGTCAGGCGTTGTCGCGGGGGGCGCCGGGGCGGCCGGCACCGGGTCAGGGGGTGCCGAGCTCCCGGTCGATCAGGTCGAAGATCTCCTCGGCGGTGGCGTCGCCGAGCCCGTCGTCCGCCGGTGCGGCGGCGCCGGTCCAGGCGGCGAGCAGGTCCTGCAGGCGGCCGGTCACCTCGTCGCGCAGCCGCCGGTCCGGGTCGGCCGCGGCGAGCGCGGCGGCGAGCCGGTCGAGCTGTGCCAGGGGGCCGTCGCCGCCGGGCGGCGGTTCGAGCACGAGTTCGGCGCGCAGGTGCCTGGCGAGCGCCGACGGGGTCGGATGGTCGAACACGAGCGTGGCGGGCAGCCGCAGGCCGGTCGCGGCGTTCACCCGGTTGCGCAGCTCGACGGCGGTGAGCGAGTCGAAGCCGAGTTCCTTGAACGGCCAGTCGGGTTCGACCTCGTCCGCCGAGTCGTAGCCGAGCACCAGCGCCACCTGCGCGCACACCAGGTCGAGCAGCGCCTGCGCGCGCTCCGCCTCGTCCAGCGGCGCCAGCCTCTCCGCGAGCCCGCCGCCGCCGTCCGCGCCCGGCGTGTGCGCCCGTACGGCGGGCCGTGCCGTACGGACCAGGCCGCGCAGCAGCGGAGGCAGCGCCTCGCCGAGCGAGCGGAGCGCGGCGTGGTCGAGGCGCAGCGGCGCCAGGGCCGCGTCGGGGGCGTGCAGCGCGGCGTCGAACAGCGCGAGGCCCTGCTCGACGGTGAGCGGCACCATGCCGCCGCGCGCCATGCGGCGCAGCTCCGTCTCGGTGAGGTCGGCGGTCATGCCGCCCTCCTGCGGCGCCCACGGCCCCCAGGCGAGCGACGTGGCGGGCAGCCCCTGGGCGCGCAGCCGGGCCGCGAACGCGTCCAGGTACGCGTTGGCGGCGGCGTAGTTCGCCTGCCCCGCCGAGCCGAGCACCCCGGCGACGGACGAGTAGAGCACGAAGGCGGCCAGGTCGTGGCCGGCGGTCAGCTCGTGCAGGGCGAGCGCGCCCTCCGTCTTCGGCCGCATGACGGCGCGCAGCCGCTCGGGGGTGAGCGCCGTCACCACGCCGTCGTCGAGCACCCCGGCGGCGTGCACGACGGCGGTGAGCGGATGCTCGGCCGGGATGGCCGCGAGCAGCGCGGCGAGCTCGTCCCGGTCCGCGACGTCGCAGGCGGCGACGGCGACCTCGGCGCCGAGCGCGGCGAGCTCGGCGCGCAGCGCCTCGGCCCCGCCGGTGCGGGAGGCGAGCAGCAGGCGGCGTACGCCGTGCGCGGTCACCAGGTGGCGGGCGAGCACGGCGCCGAGCCCGCCGGTGCCGCCGGTGACGAGCACGGTGCCGTCCGGGTCGAGCGGCGCGGGCAGCGTCAGCACCACCTTGCCGACGTGCCTGGCCTGGCTGACGTGCTTGAACGCCTCCGGGGCGCGGCGCAGCCCGAACGCGGTGAGCGGCGGCGGGGTGAGCGCGCCCGCGGCGAACAGGCGGAGCAGTTCGGCGAGCATCTCGCCGATGCGGTCCGGCCCGGCGTCGAACAGGTCGAAGGGGCGGTAGTCGACGCCGGGCAGGTCGAGGCCGTGCCGGATGTCGGTCTTGCCCATCTCCACGAAGCGTCCGCCGCGGGGCAGCAGGCGCAGCGAGGCGTCCACGAAGTCGCCCGCGAGCGAGTTCAGCACCACGTCGACGCCGCGGCCGCCGGTGGCGGCGAGGAACTCGTCCGCGAAGCCGAGGGTGCGGGACGAGGCGAGCCGGTCCTCGGCGAGGCCGCTCTCGCGCAGCCGCGGCCACTTGGCGGGGCTCGCCGTGCCGTACACGGTGGCGCCGAGATGCCGGGCGAGCTGGACGGCGGCCATGCCGACGCCGCCGGCCGCGGCGTGGATCAGCACGGATTCGCCGGGGCGCAGGCCTGCCAGGTCCACCAGCGCGTAGTAGGCGGTGAGGAAGGCGATCGGCACGGACGCGGCGGTGGCGAAGCTCCAGCCGTCCGGCACCGGGGCGAGCATGCGGTGGTCGGCGACGGCGTACGGGCCGAAGCCGCCGAAGGCCATGCCCATCACCCGGTCGCCGGGCGCGAGGCCGGTGACGCCGGGCCCGACCTCGGCGACGACTCCGGCGATCTCGCTGCCGAGCGGCCCGGCGGGCCCCGGGTAGAGGCCGAGGGCGTTGAGCACGTCCCGGAAGTTCAGCCCGGCGGCCCGTACGGCGACGCGCACCTGGCCGTCGCCGAGCGGCCCGAGGATCTCCGGGCACGGCGCCAGGGCGAGCCCGTCGAGGGTGCGGTCCTCGCCCGGCACCAGCCGCCAGGCGTCCGCCCCGGCGGGCGGCGTGAGCGCCCCGGCGACCCTGGCGAGCCGCGGCACGCGCACCCGGCCGTCCCGCACGGCGACCTCCGGCTCGCCCGCGGCGAGCGCCCGCGGCAGCTCGTCGGCGGGGCCGTCCAGCTCGGCGAGGGCGAACCGGCCCGGGTTCTCCAGCGCCGCGGACCGCACCAGGCCCGCGACCGCGGCGGCGCGCGGGTCGGCGGCGTCGCGCACGACGAACACGAGACGGCCGTCGTCGGCGTGCTCCAGCCAGCCGCGCACGAGCGGCAGCACGTCGTACACGTCGGCGTCGCCGAGCGGGGCGAGCAGCACGTCGGTTCCCGGCGGCACGTCCGCGAGGTCGGCGACCGGGGCGATGCCGAGCAGCGGCTCCGCGCCGAGCACCGCCCAGCGCGCGGTGCCGGCCGGGACCGGGTCGGCGGGCAGGGCCGCCCACTCGACCCGGTACAGGGTGTCGGCGGCGCGGGCGGCGGTGCCGGTCTCGCGCAGGGTGAGCGCCTCGATCGAGGCGACCGGCCGCCCTTCGGGGTCCGCCACCGCGATCTCGACCGCGTCCGGGCCGACCTGGGCCATCCGCACCCGGAGCCGGGACGCCCCGGCGGCGTGCAGGGACACGCCGCGCCAGGAGAACGGCAGCCGCCCGCCGACGTCGGCGAGGTCGACGTACATGACGGCGTGCAGGGCGGCGTCGAGCAGGGCGGGGTGCAGGCCGTACAGGTCGGCGTCGGCGTCGACCGGCTCGGGCAGCTCCACCTCGGCGAAGACCTCCGGGCCGCGCCGCCACACGGCCCGCAGGCCGCGGAAGGCGGGCCCGTACGCGAACCCGGCGGCGGCGAACCGCTCGTAGAAGTCGTCCACCGGCTCCGCCGCCGCGCCCGGCGGCGGCCAGGCGGTCAGGTCGGCGCCCGAGTGCCGCTCCCCCGGCGTCAGCACGCCGCCGGCGTGCAGCACCCACGGCTCGCCCTCGGCGCGCGAGTGCAGTTCCACGGTGCGCGCGCCGTGCTCGTCGGCGGGGCCGACGCGCAGCTGGAGCTGGATCGTGTCCCGCTCGGGCAGCACGAGCGGCGCGGCGAGGGTGAAGTCGGCGACGCGGTCGCAGCCCACGTGGTGCCCGGCGTGCAGGGCGAGCTCCAGGAACGCGGTCCCGGGGAACAGCACGGTGCCGGAGACGGCGTGGTCGGCGAGCCACGGGTGCGCCCGCCGGGACAGCGGCGCGGTGAAGAGCACCGTGTCGGTTCCGGCGGGTTCGATGGCGGCGCCGATGAGGGGGTGCCCGGCGTCGCCGTCCCGGGCACGGCCGGGCAGCGGGCGCGGCCAGTACCGCTGCCGCTGGAACGCGTAGGTGGGCAGCGGGGCCGTGCGGGCGCCGCGCCCGGCGAGGAACGCGGCCCAGTCCAGGTCGGCGCCGTCGGCGGCGAGCCGCGCGAACGCGGCGGCGACGGCGGCGGCCTCGGGCCGGTCGCGGCGCAGCGCGGGCACGAACAGCGCGGTGTCCTGGCCGTCGGCGAGGCAGTCGCGGCCGAGCGCGGACAGCACCCCGTCGGGGCCGAGCTCCAGGTGGCGGACGACGCCCGCCCGTTCCAGGGCGCGGACGGCGTCGTGGAACCGGACGGTGTCGCGGACGTTGCGGACCCAGTGGTCCGGCGAGCACAGCTCGTCCGGCGTGGCGACGTCGCCCGTCACGGTGGAGACGACGGGCACGCGCGGCGGCGCGTACGAGATCCGCTCGGCGACGCGGCGGAAGTCGTCCAGCATCGCGTCCATGAGCGGCGAGTGGAACGCGTGGCCGACCCGCAGCCGCTTGCTCTGGAAGCCCGCCGCGGCGGCGAGCACCGCGTCCTCGTCGCCGGCGAGCACCACGGACGCGGGGCCGTTCACCGCGGCGACGCTCACCGAGGCGGACAGCAGCGGGGCGACGTCGGCCTCGGCGGCGACGACCGAGACCATCGCGCCGCCGGGCGGAAGCGCCTGCATGAGGCGGGCGCGGGCGGCGACCAGGCGGCAGGCGTCCTCCAGCGTGAACACGCCCGCGGCGTACGCGGCGGCGATCTCGCCGATGGAGTGCCCGGCCACATGGTCGTAGGCGACGCCGCACGACTCGGCGAGCCGGAACAGCGCGACCTCCAGCGCGAACAGCGCGGGCTGGGTGTAGCCGGTCTGGTCGATCAGGTCGCCGTCGCCCCACATCGCCTCGCGCAGCGGCACGTCCAGCTCGGTGTCGAAGTGGGCGCAGACGGCGTCGAACGCGGCGGCGAACGCGGGGAACGTGTCGTACAGCTCGCGTCCCATGCCCGCGCGCTGCGCGCCCTGGCCGGTGAACAGCAGCGCGGTGCCGCCGGGGCCGGCCGGGGACGCGGTGATCAGGTCGGGCGACGGGAGTCCCTCGGCGAGCGCGGCGAGTCCTTGCCTGCCGAGGACGACGGCGCGGTGCTCGAAGCGGGTGCGGGTGGTGGCGAGGGCGTGGGCGACGTCCAGCGGGCGGAGCTCCGGGTGGGCGTCGAGGTGGGCGGCGAGCACGGCGGCCTGGGCGCGGAGCCCGGCGGCCGAGCGCGCCGAGATGAGCCAGGGCGCGGGGGCGTCGTCGTTCCGCTCGGCGGCGGAGGGCTCCGGGTCCTCCGTGGCGGCTTCCAGGATGAGGTGGGCGTTGGTGCCGCTGATGCCGAACGAGGACACCCCGGCGCGGCGCGGCCGTGCGGCCTCGGGCCACGGCACGGCCTCGGTCGCGAGCCGTACCGCGCCCGAACTCCAGTCCACGTGCGGGGAGGGCTCGTCCACGTGCAGCGTCCTGGGCAGCAGGCCGTGCCGCATGGCCAGCACCATCTTCATCACGCCCGCGACGCCCGCGGCGGCCTGGGTGTGGCCGAGGTTGGACTTGACCGAGCCCAGGAGCAGCGGCGTCTCGCGGTTCTGGCCGTAGGTCGCCAGGATGGCCTGGGCCTCGATCGGGTCGCCGAGCGTCGTGCCGGTGCCGTGGGCTTCCACCACGTCCACGTCGGCGGCGGACAGCCCGGCGTTGTCCAGGGCGGCGCGGATCACCCGCTGCTGCGACGGCCCGTTCGGCGCGGTCAGGCCGTTGGACGCACCGTCCTGGTTCACGGCCGACCCGCGTACGATCGCCAGCACCGGATGGCCGTTGCGCCGGGCGTCCGACAGCCGCTCCAGCAGGAGCACGCCGACGCCCTCCGCCCAGCCGGTGCCGTCGGCCGCGGCGGCGAAGGCCTTGCAGCGTCCGTCGGGCGACAGGCCGCCCTGGCGGCTGAAGTCGATGAACCCGCCGGGCGTCGACATGATCGTCACGCCGCCCGCGATGGCCAGGGTGCATTCGCCGTTCCGCAGCGCCTGCGCCGCCAGGTGCATCGCCACCAGCGACGACGAGCACGCCGTGTCCACCGTCACCGCCGGGCCCTCCAGGCCGAACGTGTAGGCGAGGCGGCCGGACATCACGCTGGCCGCGTTGCCGGTGCCCAGGTAGGTGTCCTCCGCCTCCCTGGCGTTCAGCAGCAGCTGCAGGTAGTCCTGGCCGTTGGTGCCGGTGAACACGCCGGTGCGGCTGCCGCGCAGGCTCGCCGGGTCGATGCCCGCCCGCTCGATCGCCTCCCAGGAGGTCTCAAGCAGCAGCCGCTGCTGCGGGTCCATCGCCACGGCCTCGCGGGGGCTGATGCCGAAGAACGCCGGGTCGAATCCGCTCACGTCGTCGAGGAAGCCCGCCTCCAGCGCCGCGCTCGACTCGCGCAGCGCCTCCAGGTCCCAGCCGCGGTCGGCGGGGAACGGGACGATGGCGTCGCGCCCGTCGCGCAGCAGCTCCCACAGGTCCTCCGGCGACCGTACGCCGCCGGGGAAGCGGCAGCTCATCGCGACGATCGCCACCGGGTCGTCGGCGACCTCGGCCCGCCGCACGGCGGCCGGCCGCGGGCTCGTGCCGCCGATCCGGTCGCACAGGGCGCGGGCGAGCACGGCGGGCGTCGGATGATCGAAGATCAGCGTCGCGGGGAGTTTGAGGCCCGTCTCCCTGCTCAGCCCGTTGCGGAACTCGACGGCCGTCAGCGAGTCGAAGCCGAGGTCCTTGAAGGCGCGGCCGGGGTCGACCGCGTCGGCGTCCGGATAGCCGAGCGTGCCCGCGACGGCCGCGCGCACCAGGTGCAGCAGCTCGCGCAGGCGCTCGTCCTCGGGGAGGCCCGCCAGCCGCGGGCCGTCGTGCCCGCCCGCGTCCGCCCGCTTCCCGGCCGCCTCCGCGTACCGCTGCGCCTCCGGCAGGTCGCGCAGCACCGGCCGGGGCCGCGCCGACACGAAGCCGGGGACGAACCGCTCCCACTCGACACTCGTGATCGTCTGCGTCGGCACATCGCGGTCGAGCGCGCGCCGCAGCGCCGCGAGCGCCCGCTCCGGCTCCATCTCCAGCACGCCGGAGCGGCGCATGCGCGCGGCCACGGCCGGGTCCTCGCCCGCCATGCCGCCGCCCGCCCACGCGCCCCACGCCACCGCCGTCGCCGGAAGCCCCAGGGCGCGGCGGTGTTCGGCGAGCGCGTCGAGGCAGGCGTTGCCCGGCGCGTAGTTGCCCTGGCCGGGGCCGCCGAACGTGGCGGCCGTCGAGGAGAACAGCACGAACGCCGACAGGTCCAGGTCGCGGGTGAGCTCGTGCAGGTTCAGCGCCGCGTCCACCTTCGGGCGCAGCACCTTGCCGATCCGGTCGGGGGTGAGGGCGTCGACGACGCTGTCGTCCAGCACCGCCGCCGTGTGCATGACGGCCGTCAGCGGCAGCTCGGCCGGGATCCCGGCGATGAGCCGCGCCACCGCGTCCCGGTCGGCCATGTCGCAGGCGGCGACGGTGACGCGCGCCCCCAGCTCGGTCAGCTCGGCCTCCAGTTCGGCGGCGCGCGGCGCCTCCCGGCCGCTTCTGCTGGTGAGCAGCACGTGCTCGGCGCCGTTGCGCGCCAGCCACCGCGCCACCTGCGCGCCGAGGGCGCCGGTGCCGCCGGTGACGAGCACGGTCCCGGTGGGCCGCCAGGAGCGTACCGGCGGCTCGGAGCCGGGCGCGGGCCGTACCAGCCGCCGCGCGAACACGCCCGACGGCCGGATGGCCACCTGGTCCTCGTCGTCCAGCCCCGCGAGTACGGCGCGCAGCCGCGACGCCGCCCGCGCGTCGAACGTCTCCGGCAGGTCGATCAGGCCGCCCCAGCGATCCGGATGCTCCATGCTCGTCACCCGCCCGAGGCCCCACACCAGGGCCTGCAGCGGCCGCGTCAGCGGGTCCGACCGCCCGACGGAGACCGCCCCCCGGGTGGCCAGCCACAGCGGCGCGTCCACGCCCAGGTCGCCGAGCGCCTGCACGAGCGCCGCCGTGTCGGTGAGCGCCCTGGGCGCGGAACCGTGCACCGGGTGCGGCCGTTCGTCCAGCGCCAGCAGCGACACCACGCCCGCGACGCCCTCGCCCACCGCATCGGAGATCCGGCCGGCCAGCGATACCCGGTCGATCTCGCCCTCATCCGCCTCCACCACACGCGCCCGCGGCAACGCCGCCACCAGCTCCGCGGCGTCATGCCCGTACGGAACGACCACCAGCCACACCCCGGACAACGACACGGCGTCGCCATCGGGAACCGGCCGCCAGGCGATGCGATACCGCCAGGAGTCGATCTCCGACTCGTTCTTGCGCTTCTCGCGCCAGGAGGCCAGCGCGGGCAGCAGATCCCCCAGCCCCAGCGAGGAAGACGCGTCCACCTCCAGCCCGGCGGCCAGCCCT
>Ga0164243_10005761_pt1 | contig 18888 bp, 17 predicted proteins | sample OricompcompostOP_FD_108781 | JGI IMG/M metagenome (GOLD analysis project Ga0164243, IMG submission 108781) | Organic Plus compost microbial communities from Emeryville, California, USA - Original compost - Organic plus compost (OP) | ecosystem: Engineered > Solid waste > Mixed feedstock >... | reverse complement strand
ACGTGAGCGTCGGTCACGACGAACCCGAGGTCGTGACCGCGATCGACGGGGCCGTCCTCGATTACCTCGACCTGTTCCTTAACATCGCCGTCCGACCTCGTGGATCGTGGTCTCCGCCTCAGGATAGTCGTGACCTACGCCGACGTCGTAGAGAACGTCGCCGGCGGCATCGAGGACCCGCTGGATCCGGAGTGTGAAGGCCCAGTCCTCGTTCATCTCGCCTTCGGTCTCGAGCGTGTCGGCGGCTGGGAGCACCTCGGTGACGGTGGCGAGCGCCATTTCGACGAGCAGGGGTACGAGTTCGGCGACTGCCTCGGTGTGGCGTCGCTGGGCGGCGTCGAAGGCTGCGGTCAGCGATGGTTCCGGCACGGCGCTCTCCTCGGCAGGCGTCACCGAACGGTACGCAAGACCTGTGACGCGATCGCCTCGTGCCCGGGAGCGCCGGTAGACAGTGGCGATGGCCCGGATGACGAAGAAGGCGCGCGAGCAGTTGGCCACGCATCTCGGCGCCCAGTCGCACGAGCGCCTGGTCGAGCTGGTCACGGAGCTGGCCGAGGGCGACACCGAGCTGCGGAACCGACTGCTGCTGGAGGCCGCGTCCGCAGGCACCGGCCCGGTCGACGCAGCGTCGTACCGCCGGTCGTTCTCCGACGCGCTGCGGGCGGGCAGCGCGGCACGCCGGGACGGGCCACGTACGTCGGGGGCCTGGGCTCGGGGCGTCCACCAGGTGACCGCGAGCATCGGTGCGCTGTTGGCGGCCGGGCACGCCGAGGAGGTGATCGGCATCACCGAGTACGCCCTCGGCCGGGTCGACGTGACCATGAGCCGCATCGACGACTCCTCGGGATGGTTCTCCCAGGTGCTCATGGACCTCGAAGCGCTGCACCACGCGGCATGCGAGGCGGTCCGGCCGGATCCGGTCGCTCTGGCGCGAAAGCTGTTCGCGATGGAGGTCGACACCGAGTGGGACATCCTCATCGACTCGGCGAAGCGCTACGCCGACCTCCTCGGCGACGAGGGTCTCGCGGAGATGCGCCGTCTCGCCGACGAGCGATGGTCGCAGCTGCCACCGGTGGACCCAGATCGTCGCCGATCCGGTGAGCGCCACTTCCACCTGACCCGGATGATGGAGACCCTCGCCGAGGTCGCCGGCGACGTCGACGCACGCGTCGAGGTGATGGCCCGCGACCTCTCGTACCCGTACCACTACGTGCAGATCGCCGAGGTGCTCATCGAGGCCGGCCGGTCCGACGACTCGTTGGCCTGGGCCGAGCGGGGACTGGCCGCCTTCGACGACTCCGACCACCACATGCGTGGCGACTCCCGGCTCGACGACCTCGTCCTCGCCGGCTGGTCCGAGCGTGGCCGCACGGCCGAGGTGGTCGAGCTGGTGTGGAAGCGCTTCACGGAGAAGCCGACCCTGGCGAGCTACCAGCGGCTGAAGCGATGGACGAGCGAGGCAGGGGAGTGGGACGAGCATCGGCCTCGCGCCATCGCCGTCCTCGACGCACAGGCCGCGGCCCGGGCCGAGGCGGTCGCCAACCGACCAACCCCCATCAACCGGTACGCGGCCCGCCTCCCCGTCCCCACCACCCACGACGAGCTCATCGCCGTGCTCGCCTGGGACGGCCAGCTCGATGACGCATGGGCGATGGCAGTCGACCACGGCGCATCGCTCCCGCTCTGGCTGGAGCTCGCGGCAGCGATGGAGGCCGATCGCCCGCTCGACGCGGCGAGCGCCTACGCACGCGACGTCGAGGCCCAGATCGAGCGCAAGCAGACCCGCTCCTATGAAAACGCCGTCGATCGGGTCGCTCACATCCGCACGCTCCACGATCGAGCCGGCAACCCCGACGGCTTCGACGCCTACCTAGCCGACCTCCGCCACCGGCACCGCCAGAAGACGAAGTTCATCCGACTCCTCGACGAAGCCGGCTTCGGTTAGCGCCGGGTGATCCTCGGCGCGCTGCGGCTGCGATCGACGGCTCTCGCCAGCGCGGGAGCGACCACGGCATCCTCGTCGAGGTCCTCCAGCAGCCGGTCGAAGAAGTCTGATGGGACGACGGTCTCGGTGGTGAAGGATCGCTTCCTCGCTCGCCAGGCCCCCTCGCCGGGTTCACCGGTCTCGCTCCGGTCGTCCGTCATGGTGAGATCCTCGCGTCCGGATGGGTGGTCGGCGTGGTGGGTTCCGTCGCAGCCGGAGAGGGCGCGGCGATGTCGGCGCTCAGTGAGGCGACGGCACCGGGCCGACCGTCTCGGCGAGGAGTGCGCGCACTCTGGTGCGAAGTCGGGCCGCCGGATCAGCCTGGAGGCCAGCGGTCAACGTGGCGAGCGCGGTGCCGTCGGGGCCGAGCTCTCGCCACAGCGCCACGCGGACCCGGCGGAGCGGCTCGCTCGAGTTGAAGGTGGTGGGCTCGACGCCTTCGGCTGCGGCGATCTCCAGGCATCGCCACAGGTCTTCGACATCGCGGTCCTCCGTGCGGACCGTGCGGACCAAGGTCTTCAGGGCCAGCATCCCGACGGCGTCGGGGAGCGCGACTGCGGTCGACAACGTGGTGTCGTCGGTGAGCCGTAGCTCGACGTCGACGGGGACTGCCGGCCGTCGCAGCGCCTCAGCGAGGCCGGGGACCTCCGTCGTCACCACCGATCCGACCGTGACGGAGTCGCGAGCGCGAGACCGGCAAGTCGGGATGAGCAGGTCGACGGCCGCGACGCGGCGGTCGTCGATCCGGCGCTCCCACCGGTTGCCTTTGACCTTCCGATACCCCAGCGCCTCGATCGCGTCGACCAGGTCGGGTCGGCGGAGGACGTGGGGTGGCACGCCGAAGTCGGCGTCTCCTGTGGCCCGCAGCGGGAGGTCGAGCCCCAACCGCTGGATGTGCAGCATCACGGCGACGCCGCCGATGAGTCGGTGCTGGTCGGTCGTCTCGCTGGTCGCCATCGCAGCGGCGACATCGGCGATGGCCGTGAAGCCACCATCCATGGCCGCCGAGAGGCTCGCGAGGATGACGGGCCCGGCGGTCATCGGCTCCTCGGCAGGGTGCGCGTGAGGATGGCCTGGCGGAGCCGGTCGGCGGCCTCGGCGCGGTCCTCCCCGCCGAGGTCGAGAAGGTCCCACCACTGCTGGCACGGGTCGACGATCGGCAACCCGTCGGCCTCGTCGCGCCAAGGGTCCGCGGGGGAGAGGAGTCCCTGGTCGTCAGTCCACCGCAGCACGAGGCTGGCATCGGCGCGACCCTCGGCCGGCACGAGCCCGGCGCGGTCGGCTGGGAGCGGGTCGCTGACGTAGGCGATCGCGACCGTGGGGTGGCGCCAGGGCGCGAGGAGATCAGGTGCGAGGTCAGCCGAGAAGGCGATCGTCGCACCCTCGTCAGAGGCCAGGGCGAGCACGCGTCGGGCCTGTTCGGTGAGCGGCCGGGTGCTGTACCAGTAGGACTCCGGCTCCACGAGGTGTGGTCGGGTCCGGGCTCGGTAGAGGTCGAGGAGCGTCCCGCGTTCGCCGCGGTAGCCGTCGGGCGTCGGCACCACCGCGTGGTGGTCGGCGAGCTGCTTGAGCACCTGCGAGGCGCGGGGCTGGGTCACCCCGACGATGGAGGCGATGGCGACTCCGGTCAGCGGTCGGTCGGAGGCAACCAGGAGCCGGACCACCGAGGCCGTGCCGGCACCCCAACGACGAACCGCGTTCTGCGAGACCGCACTCTTCGGCATGTGCCCAGGGTATAAGCCTTCCGCCCACCAGGCAAGGAACACTTATAGGAATGCTTATGGAGAGTGGATGGGTCGTACCTGCGTCGGACGTAGGAGTTGCGCGCGACGGCAGGCCTGTCGCTGGGATGGGTGGCGGCGATCGTGATGACAAGGCGGCGCGTCGGAGGGGAGAGCCGGCGCGAGCCGTGCGACACGCGCCACCTCGCAGACGGAAGTCCGACGCGCGACACGCTCGGACTTGTCATCACGATGTCCGCGAAAGCCCAGGAAACGGGGTGGTACGGGCAGGTACGGGATGGGACCCGTTGGCACGAGGGCCCGACGAGAACCGGCTCTGACCTGCACGGACGCGTACCCATTGGGACGCAGCGTGACCGCTGAGGGCGGCGTTCAAGTCCCCCCTCCGACACCAATACCTGACCAGGGCAGATGTCCTGGTCAGCGCCAGTGTCGGCGGATCCTTCGACGGCTACGGCATCGCCCGCTGGTGCAGAGCGATGGGCCAGCGGCGGCGGATGGCCTTGTGGGCCTCGACGGCGACGAGGATGGTCGAGGCCACCACGATCGCCCGCAGCCACGCCCCGGCAGAGATGGGTTCGACGCCCAGCACGTACTGGGTGGGCGGGAAGTAGAGCGCGGCGACGTGGAGCGTCACCGCCCCGATGCTGGCCCAGAACAGGAAGGGGTTGGCCAGGGGGTTCAGCCGGAACAGCGACTGGCTCACCGACCGGGCGTTGCCGGCCTGGAAGACGTTGTAGAGCACGAGGGTGGTGAGCCCGACGCTCTGGGCCGCCTCGAGCGAGCCGTCCTGGTCGAGCTGCCACCGGAACATGAGCAGCGCCCCGGCGGCCATCACCACGCCGACCACCGCCGTGCGCTCCCACATCATCGGCGAGAGGATCCCCTCCTTGGGGTGGCGGGGCGGGCGACGCATGGTGTCGCGGCTGCCCGGCTCGAAGGCCAGTGCTAGGTCCTGGACGCCGTTGGTCACCAGGTTGAGCCACAGGATCTGGGCCGGCACGAGGAGCAGGGGCCAGCCCAGCCACACCGACACGAGGATGGCCAGGGTCTCGGCGAGGGCGGTGGAGATCAGGAAGAACGACACCTTGCGGATGTTCGAGAAGGCGATCCGCCCCTCCTCGATGGCCGACACGATGCTCACGAAGTCGTCGTCGGTGAGCACCATGTCCGACGCCTCCCGGGCGACGTCGGTGCCGCTGTCGCCCATGGCCACGCCGATGGCGGCGGCTCGCAGGGCCGGGGCGTCGTTCACGCCGTCACCGGTCACCGCCACCACGTGCCCGCGCTGCTGCAGGGCCCGGACGATGCGGAGCTTCTCGTGGGGTGACACCCGGGCGAACACCGACACCTCACCAACCAGCTCCTGCAGAGCGTCGTCGTCGAGGTGGGCGAAGTCGGTGCCGGTGAGCACGCGGGCGTGCTCGTCCTCGACGATGCCGAGGGTGCGGGCGATGGCCCGGGCGGTGATCGAGTGGTCGCCGGTGATCATCACCACCCGCACACCGGCGCTGTGGCACGCGGCGATCGCCTCCTTCACGCCCTCACGGGGTGGGTCCATCATCCCCTGGAAGCCGAGGAGCACCAGGTCGTCGGGATCGGGGTGCTCCTCGTCGGCGGCGGGGATGTGGTCGTGGTCGACGCCGACCCGGTAGGCCATGCCGAGGACCCGGAGCCCCCGGGCGGCCAGATCGCGCGCCGCGGTGTGGGCCACGTCGGGGTCGAGCGCGACCGGCCCGTCGGGGGTCAGCACCGAGCTGCACATGCTGATGACCTTCTCGGGCGCGCCCTTCACGAACACCGCCCGACCCTCGGGGCCGTCGCGGAAGGTCGCGGAGTAGCGGCGGTGCGCCTCGAAGGGGATCTCCGCCACCAGCGGGTGCGCCGCCCGCAGCTCGCCGGGGTCGAGGCCGGCCCGGTCGGCGGCCACCAGGAGGGCCGCGTCGGTCGGATCGCCCGACGCCACCGCCCGCCCGTCGACGTGGACCAGGTCGGCCTCGTTGGTGAGCACCCCGGTCAGGAGGAGCAGGCGGACCGCCTCGTCGTCGGGGTCGAGGCCCTCGACGGCGTCGACGATCCGACCACCGGCCCAGACGGCCTGCACCGTCATCCGGTTCTGGGTGAGCGTCCCCGTCTTGTCGGAGCCGATCACCGTCGTGCTGCCCAGCGTCTCCAGGGCGGGAAGGCGGCGGAGCACCGCGTGGCGGCGGGCCATGCGGGAGACGCCGATGGCGAGGGTGACGGTCATCGCCACCGGGAGCCCCTCGGGCACCGCGGAGACCGCCATGGCCACCGCCAGGTGGAACATGTCGTCGGCGGACTCGCCCTTGGCGAGGCCGGACACGAACGCCACCACCGCGGCGAGCAGCACGGCGACGCCGACGATCCGGGCGAAGGCGGCCATGCGGTCCTGGAGGGGCAGCCGGCCGATCTGCTCCCGGCGCACCAGCCCGGCGATGGCACCGAGCTCGGTGTCGGCCCCGGTCGCCACCACGTAGCCCCGGCCCCGGCCGCTGGCGACGATGGTGCCGGTGTAGGCCATCGAGGCCCGGTCGGTGGCGGCCGCGTGGTCGCCGACGGGCTGGGAGGTCTTCGCCGAGGGGAGCGACTCCCCGGTCAGCAGGGACTCGTCGACCATGAGGGCGTTCACCGACACGAGGCGGAGGTCGGCGGGCACCCGGGAACCCGGCTCGAGGAGCACCAGGTCACCGGGCACGAGCTCACGGCTGTCGACGTCCCACTCGCGGCCCTCGCGCACGACCCGGCTGCGGGACACGACCAGCGAGGCGAGGGCCCTCACCGCCCCCTCCGCCCGGCGCTCCTCGGTGAAGCCGATGACCGCGTTCAGGAGGAGGGCGACGACGATGAGGGCGGTGTCGAGCAGCTCGCCCATGGCGAGGGTGACGAAGGCCGCCACCACCAGGATGAGGATGAACGTGCTGCGGAACTGGCGGACGAACAGGACCCAGCGCTTCGGCGGAGGATCGTCGGGCAGGTCGTTGGGGCCCACCCGGCCCAGGCGTTCGGCGGCGTCGGCGGTCGTGAGGCCCGACGACGAGGTGCCGAGCGCCCGTTCGACCTCGGCGACGTCCATGGCGTGCCAATGGGGCGCCGCGGAGGAGAGATGCTCGCCGTCAGCCGTCTCGCTGTTCATCCGACCTCGAGCCTAGGAGTCCGTGTGACGACGACGCCCGACGCCGGCCGCGGACCTCGGCCGGCGCCACCTCACGGGGCCATGCGAGGGTCCTCGGTGGGGTCGGCGTACATCCGCGGGCAGCCGTCGTCGGAGGCGCGGGGGCGCAGCTCGAAGTGCCAGGGCTCGTTGGCGTACACCTGGCAGAGGTCGAACCGGGTGCCGTGCCGGGAGAGCCACGTCGCACCGGCGGGGCCCACGTCGACAGCCCGGCCGGCCACGTGGGCGGACTTGGTCGGGGGAGACACCCACCGGGCTGCCTCGGTGAGCGAGCCGTACGTGGCGACGGCCTCCCTGAGGAGCCGCTCCTGGTAGGCCGGGGCGCGCCACCCGGAGGTGAGGGTGATGCTCACCCCGTCGTCGGCCGCCTCCGCGGCGGCCGCCCGGAGCGCGGCCAGCAGCTCCTGGTCGAGGTTGACCACGCCGGGCCTGTCGACGTCGTGCACGGTCGTCCCGTCCGGCAGGGCGCCTCCGGCCGGCCCGGACGCCGCCGCAGAGGAGGGGACGCTCGAGACCGCGGGGCTCGACGACGAGCCGACCGGGCCCCACACCAGCACCCCGATGGCGACGATGAGGGCGAGCACCGCGGCGGTGAGGGCGGCACGGGGTGATCCGGCGCGGGGTGGGCGAGCACGGGACGACAGCGTCGAGGTGGACATGGACAGAAGTGTCCGCACCTGAGCGCTGGTCGCACATCGGCCGGAGGTCTCGTCGGGGTGGCCTCAGGTACCGGGCGACCGGGCCGATCAGCCCGGCTCAGGACGCATCGTCGGGCTCATCCGAGGTCCGGAGCCGGCGCAGCGGGGCCAGGACGTCCCACTGGGGAGGGGAGGAGGTGGCCCAGTCGTAGAGGCCGCCGCCGATCACGCCCGGGCGGGCCTCGATGGCGTCGAGCATCCCTCGCACCTGCTCGTCGGTGGCCTCGTCGGCGATGCCCCCGATGACGTGGAGCGGGTAGTCGACGTCGCCCACCGCAGCGTGGATCCGGTCGATGTTCTCACCCACGTACCGGTTCCCGTCGCGCCACTCGGGCAGCCGGATCGTCCAGTACGTCATGGGCAGGATGAGGTCGTAGATGTCGGCGACCTCGGCCCAGGGGAAGTCGGGCCAGTAGTCGGGGTTCACCGTCTGGAGGTGCACGGCCGACGGGGTGATGGCACCGAGCACCCGGTCGCCCACGGCGTCCCTCAGCGCCGTGCTGAGCTCCAGGAGGCGGGCGTTGCGCTCCGCCGGGTCCTCGATCACGGTCGACTCGATGTCGACCGCCAGCCCGTCGACGTCGAGCTCGGCGACGGCCAGGAGCCGTTCGAGGTCCTCGTCGAGGTCCGCGAACGTCGGCAGGTACCACGCCACCACCGACAGGCCCTCGTGGTGGGCGGCGTCGATCAGCCCCTCCAGCCGGTCGGGCTCGAGGATCACCTGCTCGGGCACCCCGAGGTGGGAGGCCTGCAGGTACACGGTCTGGACGCCGAGGTCGGCCATGGCCGCCATGTCGTCCTCGCCCACCGGCGGGGACGGGCCGCCCAGGGCCTCGGACCAGTCGAACGCGTCGACCCAGGCCGCCAGCCCCTCGTGCGGCTCCAGCGTCCACCGCTCGGCGGTCGGTCCGCCGTCGTCCGAGCTCCGGGTGACCGACCAGACCACGACGACGAGCAGCACCACGACGGCCACGGCGACCGCGGCGGCGACGAGGAGGCGGTCAGGTCGCCCCTCAGGGGCTCTCACGGCTTCGCTGGCGATCCGGGGACGGTACGCCAGCGAAGCCCGAGAGCGGAGGACGGGCCTCGGATCAGGCCGCGGCGCGCGTCTGGGCGACCTTGGCTGCCGCCCCGTCGACGAACTGGGCCGTGGCGTCGGGGGTCACGGAACCCCGGGCCAGGCCATCCATCGCCACGATGAGGATGTCGCCCTGGGTTGCGATCACCACGTGCACGCCCACCTCGCCGGTGGCGGTGGGGATGGAGAGGAGCCAGCCCTGGCTCTGGTCGCCCATGGTGGGCAGGTCGGCGCGGGTGAGGGTGCCCTCCACCGCGTCGGCACCCTCGCCGATCGTCAGGTCGTCGCAGCCGTCGAGGGCGTCGACCGCGGCCTCGAAGGTCGTGTCCGGGTCCTCGCCGGCCCAGGTCAGGCCCTCGAAGGCGTAGGCGGCGCCGTTGTCGTAGTTGAACGAGATGTCGACGCGCGGATCGTTGATGATGCCGTTCGTCTTCAGGTCGGACAGGCAGCTCGGCTGGTCGCTGTCGTCGTCATCGTCGTCGTCGGACGACGGGTCGACGGTCCAGCCCTCTCCCATCTCCGCCGCGGTGAGGAGCATCTCGCGAAGCTCCGCCTCCGTCGGCTCGCCGGAGGTGCCGGCCTCCCTCGTCTCGGTCGCGGGCGCGGCGGAGGTGGTGGTCGTCTCCTCCTTGCGATCGGAGGACGAGGAGTCGCTGCTCCCACATCCGACGGCCACCGTCGCCACGACGGCCAGTGTCCCGATCGCTGCTGCAGTCCGACGCATCACGTGTCTCTCCTCCGTCCGCGGCGCCCCGGTGGCGTGCGGTCGGAGGACCATCGGCACGTCGCGGCCCGATCTGGAATGCGACGAGTCGTTCGACCCAGTGACCAGGGGCGCTGCGCTCGGCGTGTCGGTGCCCGGCGTCGGACCGGCCGTCCGGATCGGAGCGGCCAGGTACGGTTCCGGCGATGGAAGGCGGCGACCTGGGTCACGGGATCGAGCTCTCGGCGGACGCGACGGAGCGCATGATGAGCTTCGTCGAGGACGCCTATCCCTATTTCCGGTCGATCACCGGGGAGGGGGTGCGCCAGACCCTGCGCCGGGCGTCGGAGATCACCCCTGTCGAGCTGGTGGAGGTCCCCTCGGGCACCCCCGTGCTCGACTGGACCGTGCCCGACGAATGGATCGTCAGGGAGGCCTACGTGGTGGCCCCCGACGGCACCCGCCTGTTCGATGTGGCCGACCACAACCTCCACCTGCTCGGCTACTCGGTGCCGTTCCGGGGGACGCTCCCGCTCGACGAGCTGAAGGAGCACCTCTACACGGACCCGGAGCTGCCGGACCTGATCCCCAACCGCAGTTCGTTCTACGTGCCCCGGTGGGGGTTCTGCGCCGCCCACCGCCAGGTCGAGGCCCTGCGACCGGGTGCGTACGAAGTCGTCGTCGACACCGAGCTCGTCCCCGGGTCGCTCACCTACGGGGAGATCGTGGTGCCGGGCGAGGAGGCCGACGAGGTGCTGATCAGCACCCACGTCGACCACCCCTCGCTGGCCAACGACAACCTCACCGGCATCGCCGTGGCCGCCGAGGTGGCCCGCACGATCGCCACGACCCGGCACCGGTACACCTACCGGTTCGTGTTCGTGCCCAGCGTGATCGGGGCCATCACCTGGCTCGCCCGCAACCCGGACGTGGTGCCGCGCGTGCGGTGCGGGCTGGTCATCACCGGCCTGGGCGACTCGGGTGCCTTCGTCTACAAGCGCAGCCGCCGCGGCGCCACCCTCATCGACCGGGTGGCCGAGGTCGTGGTCGGGCGCAGCCCTGGTGCCGAGCTCATCGACTGGTACCCGTTCGGCTACGACGAGCGCCAGTACTGCTCTCCGGGCTTCGACCTGGCCGTCGGACGCCTCAGCCGCACCCTCCACGGCACCTTCCCCGAGTACCACACCTCAGGCGACGACCTCTCGTTCGTCGACGCGGGCCAGGTGGCGGCCGCGGCCCAGATGGTGCTCGACGTGCTCGGCGCGGTGGACGCCAACGACACCTACCGCAACCTCAGGCCGTACGGGGAGCCCCGGCTGGGACCCCACGGCCTGCTCAACCGCGTCGGAGGGGGCGGCGCGACGGCGGCCTACGAGCAGGCCCTGTTCTGGGTGCTGTCGCTGTCCGACGGCGACCACGACCTGGTGGCCATCGCCCAGGCCTCGGGGCTCGCCATGGCCACGATCGTGGAAGCGGCCGGGCGTCTCCTCGACGCGGGGCTGATCGGCCCGGACGACGGGGCCGGAGGGTCGGTCCCGGGGTAGCGGGACCTAGTCGCCCATCAGGCCGAAGACCTCGTCCAGGACCTGGCGGCCCGGGCTGTGGGGCAGGCTCGGCGCGGGGGCATGGGGGGCCACCGACTCGGCCTGCATCCGGGGCTGCGGGACGACCGGCTGGTTCTCGGAGTCGGTGTCGGCTTGGAGCTCGGCCACCGGTTCGGGCGCGTCGTCCTCGTCGGCGGCGAGCGATTCCGGTTCGGGCTCCGCAACGAGCTCGGGCTCCGCGTCGCCGACCACGGCGACGACGTCCTCCAGTGGGGGAGCTGTGTCCTCGCCCACCGGCTCCGTCGTCTCGGCGACGGCATCGACGGCGGGCGTCGCCGGCTCGCGGAGATCGAGCACGGCTTCGCCACCCGAGAGGTCGACGGTCGGCTCGGACTCGACCGTCGGCTCCGGTGCGACGGCCGGCTCCGCGGCGACGGTCGCTTCCGGCTCGGCCGAGGCGGTTGCGGGATCGGCGGCGGGATCGGGCGACGGGGCGGCCGGCGTGGAGAGGTCCGGCGGGGCCGCGGGCGGGAGCCGCACGGGCCGTTCGACGGCTGGCTCGTCGCGTCGCAGCCCGAGGATGGGGCGTGGTGGTGCGGGCGGCTCGGCGGGGACCGCGAGGGTGGGGTCGAGCAGTTCCTGGATCCGGCGGCGCAGGCCGGTGGCCGACCGGGTGAGCTCGACGCCGAACAGGGCGCCGCGGCCGGTGGAGCGGCGGTGGCGCACCACGACCAGGTTGTCGCGGCCCTGGAAGCGGAGCACGATCTGGTCGCCGGGCCGCCAGGGGAGCGACTCGGGGCCGATCACCCCGGCGCCGGTGATCGACACGTCCTCGATGTGGCCGGGCACCTCGTGGGCGGCCACCTTCCGGCGGAAGCGGCCGGACTCGGGCACGAAGAAGGTGACGTCGATCGGCGCGACGTCCAGCCGTCGTCCGATGCGGCGCTCGAACTGGAGACCGCTGTTCACGTCGACCGCGCCCATGGACGCCTCATCCCTCTCGTGCGCGCCCCCCCTGTTCGGTCCGGGGACGTCCGTGCCCTCCAAGGCTACGGGACGCGCGGAGCCAGGGCGGCGATCGCCGCCCTGGCTCCGAAGCTCACTCGCCGGTGAAGACCGGCTCGCGCTTCTCGAGGAAGGCCCGGGGGCCTTCGGCCGCGTCCTTCGACGCCATGACCTTGCCGCCGTGGGCCATCTCGATCTTGAACGCCTCCTCTTCGGGCACGCCCTCGGTCTCCCGCAGGGTGGCGAGGATGCCCTTCACCGCGAGGGGGCCGTTGCGGGCGATGCGCTGGGCGATCTCCCGGGCCTTGTCGAGGGCCTGGCCGTCAGGCACGACGTGGTTGATGAGGCCGAGCTCGTAGGCGCGCTGCGCGGTGATGTCGTCGCCGCAGAGCAGCATCTCGGCGGCGATGGCGTAGCTCACCTGACGGCGGAGGCGCACGGCCGAGCCGGCCATCGGGAAGAGGCCCCGCTGGACCTCGGTGACCCCGAAGACGGCGGACTCGCCCGCCACCCGGATGTCGGTGCCCTGGAGGATCTCGGTGCCGCCGGCGCGGGCGAAGCCCTCGGCGGCGAGAATCACCGGCTTGGTGGGCCGGTAGGTCTTCAGCCAACCGCCGAGGATGACCTCGGGCTGGTCGCGGAAGCGCTGGAGCCACTCGTTGTCGACGACGCCCTCACGGAGGCGGCCGATCTCGGCCAGGTCCATGCCGGCGCAGAACGTGTCGCCCTTGCCGGTGAGGATGGCGACCCGGAGGTCGTCGTCGGTGTCGAGGCGCACCCAGGCGTCGTAGAGGCGGCAGAGCACCTCGGCGTTGGCCGCGTTCTTCTTCTCGGGTCGGTTGATCGTGACCACGAGGACCGGGCCCTCGGCTTCGACGAGCACCAGCGGTTCGGACATCGGAGGCTCCCCCTCAGATCGGTGTCGGACCGTGCGACCGTAGCGCTGGCCGCGCCCCGCGGTGAGCAGCCGCACCGTGAACGACCTCGCGCGCAGGCCTGGTGAGCGGGGCCATACTGGCGGCGTCGGCCGGAGGGGGTCCGGTGCGGCGGCACATGGGCACAGGGGGAACCTCATGGCTGAGCGGAGGCTGGGCGACATCGGGAGCGAGGTCGTGTTCGAGAACGACCGGGTGCGCATCTGGGAGCTGCGGCTCGCGCCGGGGGAGCGCAGCGACGTGCACCGGCACGACCTCGACTACGTCCTGGTCCTGCTCGAGGGCGACCGGATCGCTGCTGAGCCGGAGCCCGACACGGCGGGGCCGGTCACCGAACGGCTCGAGGCCGATGTCGTGCCCGGGGCCACCGTGTACCTCGAGCGGGGCGGCATCGAGACCGCGGTCAACACCGGGCAGTGCCCCTACCGGGAGATCATCATTGAGCTGAAGGACCCGGCCTGACGGGCGCGAACCCGTCGGCCCGGCCTCGCCGACGGCGTCGGGCCGCGTAGCGTCGGCCCGCGAGGACGAGGGGCGCAGTGGGCTACGAGCTGAGCGGGTTGGAGGGGAAGGTCGCGGTGGTCACCGGCGCGGGGCGGATGCGCTCCATCGGCCGGCCCATCGCGGTGGAGCTGGCGCGCGCCGGGTGCCACGTGGTGCTGACCGGCACCGGCCGGGCACCGGACCGGTACCCCGCCGACGAGATCGAGGCCGGGTGGCGCGACATCGACTCGGTCGCCGAGGAGATCGAGGCCCTCGGTCGACGGGCCCTGCCGGTCGTGTCCGACGTGAGCGACCCCGACGCCGTCGAGGCGCTGGCCGACCTGGTGGAGGCCGAGATGGGACGGGTCGACATCCTGGTGAACAACGCCGGCGCGGCACGGGCGACGACCGGGCACCGGTGGTCGACCTCGACCTCGAGGTGTGGCGCCACGTCATCGACGTGAACCTCCACGGCACCCTCTACGCCAGCCGCACGTTCGCCCGGCGCTACCTGCGCGCCGGCACGCCCGGCTGCATCGTCAACATCTCGTCGGTCGGCGGGAAGATCGCCGGGCCGTCCACCGCCGCCCATGCGGCGTCGAAGGCCGGGGTGCACGCCCTCACCGCGGCGATGGCCAAGGAGCTGGGCCCGGCCGGCATCCGGGTCAACGCCCTGTGCCCCGGCATCATCGACACCAGCCGCCTCGACGACATCGAGCGGGGCGAGCGCTGGGACCGGCTGGTCGGGTCCCAGATCCCGTTGCGCAGGGCCGGCCAGGGCCTCGACGTCGCCGCGGTGACCGTGTTCCTGTGCAGCGACCAGGGCGCCTGGGTGACGGGCCAGCAGTGGAACGTCGACGGCGGCCAGCTCACCATCCACTGACCCGGCCGACGGGGTCGATGTCGGCGCCCTCGCGGTGCTCTAGCGTCGCTGCGGGCGCAGACGACCGGGGAGGCAGGGATGGCAACGACGCAAGGCACCTCGGGGGCGCCGGCACGCGGTGGGGCGATCCTCGGCACGCTCATCCTGGTGGCGGCCGTGGCCAACCTCCCGATGGCCGTGGCCAACGTGGCCCTGCCCTCGATCGGCCACCACTTCGACGCCTCGCAGACCCAGCTCAACCTCGTGGCCGTCGGCTACTCGCTCGGGCTCGCCGCCTCGGTGCTCTGGCTGGGTGCGCTCGGTGACCGCTACGGCCGCAAGCAGCTCCTCCTCCTCGGCGTCCTGCTCTCGCTGCCCATGTGCCTGCTCTCGGCATGGGCGCCGTCCATCGAGGTGCTCATCCTCGCCCGGGTGGTCGGCGGCCTCGCCGCCGGAATGGCGTACCCCACGACCCTGTCGCTCATCACCGCCCTGTGGGACAACGAGCAGCGCACCCGCCCCATCGCCCTCTGGTCCGCGGTGGGTGGCGCGGTGTCCGCGCTCGGGCCGCTGATCGCCGGCATCCTGCTCGAGCACTACTGGTGGGGCTCGGTCTTCCTCATCACCCTGCCCCTCATCGTGATCGCCGTCCCCGCCATCATCAGGCTGGTCCCGGCTCACGTGAACGAGACCTCGGAGCCGGTCGACAACCTCGGCGGCATCCTGTCGGCGCTGCTGGTGGGTGCGCTCATCCTCGCCATCAACTTCGCCGGGGTCCCCGACAAGGGGAGCCTCGCCCTCGGCCTGTTCGTCATCGGCCTCGCCGCCACCGTGGGCTTCATCATCCGCCAGCGGCGGGCCGCCGCCCCGCTCTACGACCTCACCGTCGCCTCCCGTCGCGTCTTCTGGGTGGCCGCCTGCGCCGGCATCATCGTGTTCGGTGCCCTGATGGGCGCCATGTTCATCGGCCAGCAGTTCCTCCAGAACGTGCTCGGCTACTCGACCGTCGCCGCCGGGCTGTCGATCCTGCCGGCGGCCGCGTTCATGGTGCTCATCGCCCCCCGGTCGGCGAAGCTGGTCGAGGCCAAGGGCGCTCGGTTCACGCTCCTCGTGGGCTACGCCTTCGTGCTGCTCGGCTTCCTCACCATGCTGGTGTTCTGGCGCGACGGCGTCGGCTACTGGGCCATCGGCCTCGGCTACGCCTTCGTGGGCGCCGGGGTGGGCTTCGCCGGCACCCCCGCCTCGCACTCCCTCACCGGCTCGGTCCCGGTGACCAAGGCGGGCATGGCGTCGGGCACCGCCGACCTCCAGCGCGACCTGGGCGGGGCGATCATGCAGTCGGTCCTCGGTGCCCTGCTCACCGCGGGCTACGCCAGCGCCTTCGGCAAGCTCATCGCCGCCTCGCCCAACGCCGACCAGATCTCCACCGAGGTGCAGAGCACCCTCACCAAGTCGTTCACCAGCGCCGAGGTGCTGGCCTCGCAGTACCCGCAGTACTCCAGCCAGATCATCGAGGCGGCCAGGGAGTCGTTCGTGCAGGGCCAGGACTGGGCCTACCTCGCCGGGGTCATCGCGGTCGTGCTCGGCGCCGCCCTGGTGTTCTTCCTGTTCCCGAAGGCCGACGACGAGCGACGCCTGCTCGAGGGCTACGCGGCCGCCGACGCCGTCGCGGCCGCGGGCGGCACCGCCGGGTAGTGGCCGTCGTCGGCCGGCTCCACGATCTCCCGGAGGGGCCCTGGTCCCCGGGCGAGCCCGTGGTCGCGCTCACCTTCGACGACGGGCCCGGCGACGCCACCGACGCGGTGGCCACCGCCCTGGCCCGGTTCGGTGTGCCCGCCACCTTCTTCGTCGTGGGGTCGGTCGCGACGGAGGAGCCCGACCTGCTCGCCGCCCTGGTGACCGCCGGCCACACCGTCGGCAGCCACTCGTGGTCCCACCGCCGCATCGACGACGCGTCGGACCGCGACCTGGCCGAGGAGGTCGTCCGCACCGCGATGATGATCGAGGACGCCACCGGCCGCCCCGCGCCGTGGTTCCGCCCGCCCTACCGCAAGGCCGACGCCCCCCGGTGGGACGCGGTGGCGGGTCCCCTCGGCTTTCACACCGTCACCTGGAGCGTCGACCCCCGCGACTGGGAGGCACGGGAACCGGTGGCCATCGCCACGGCCGTGCTCGACCACCTCCACCCGGGGGCCATCGTGCTGCTCCACGACGGCGGCGGCGAGCGGTCGGCCACCGTCGAGGCGCTGCCGCTCATCGTCCACGGCGCCCGGCTCGCCGGCTACCGCTTCGTGGCCCTCTGATCGATCCGGGGCGGGCCCTGCGCCGCCGGGACCGGCCGGTCCCGGGTCAGGGGGCGGGTTCGAGCCAGCGGGCCGCGAGGCGGAGGTCCTCGAGCCGGCGCTCGAGGTCGGGGACCTCGGCCAGGGCCTTCCCGACGAGCCGGCGGGCGTGCTCGTGGAGGACCACGTCGAGCTGGTTGCGCTCGAGGATGAGCTCCACCGTCGAGTCGGGGAGGTCATCCACATCGGGCCGACCGGTGCTGACGTTGGCCCGGCGGTAGGCGGGCAGACCCCAGCCGAAGGCCTCGATCATCAGCAGGAGCGACTCGTCGAAGCGCTCCTGGAGGCCCACCATCACGTCGGACCGCTCCAGGAAGGCGAGTGCCCGTTCGAGGGTGGCCTCGTCAGCCGGGGTGCCGTCGGCGGCCACGTCGGAGCCGAGGAGGCGGGTCTGGCCGTTGTTGACGATGCGGGCGAACACCGACGAGCGCACGTACTCCTCGAGCGACCCGACGCCCTCGACCGCCCGGGCGTTGCCGGCTCCCTCGGGGTGGGCGAGCACGTAGTGGTAGTGCGAGACGATCCGGTCGACGGGGCTGCGCAACATGGTGACGTACGTGCTCGGCCCGGGCAGGAAGCGGTCGATGCCCACGGCCATGTGGCCGGCCACCAGGCGCAGGGCGGCCCGCTCGTCGGCCGACATCGACCGCAGCACCTCGAGGCGGACCTCCATCCGCTCGTACACCCGGAACATGGGCTGCCCCTCGTACTCCCGCTCCAGGATGCGCAGCAGGCTGCTGCCCGCGGTCTTGGGCAGGTGCAGGAAGATGGCGCGGGAGCCGGCCGCCGGGGCGGGCTCGGCGCGCACGAGGCGCAGCGGTCGGGTCAACGGCGTCGACGGGCTCTGGAGCCGACGGGGGGACCGGTCGACCCGCTCGGAGGGGGCGTCGGCCGGCGCCGGCGCCGGTGCCGGGAGGGCGTTCCGGGCCCGGGTCGGGCGGCGGAGCTCGAGGTGGCCACCGACCCACGCGGCCAGCACCCCGAGGCGGACGAGGGGTCGGACGCGCCGGTAGGTGGGGCGCAGGTCGCCGCCCCACGCCTCGACGCTGGCGTCGATCCGGGCCAGGCGCCGAGTCGGGTAGGCCCAGAGGAACCGCTTCACCCGTGCGTCGGAGTCCGGTGCCGGGTGTTCGCCGCGGAGGAACTGCACCTGGGCCCGACCCCGGTCGAGGTGGTGGCGCACGAGGTGGCGGACGGAGCGGGAGCGGTTGTGGTGCACCAGCGGGAGGTCGGCTGCGCGGTACGCCTTGAGACCCCTGCGGAACAGCAGGTCGTTGACGTGGGTGTCCTCACCGGCGCGGACGTCGTCGGGGAAGCCCCCCGCCGAGAGGAGGGCGGCCATGTCGTAGGAGCAGTGGGCGGGGGCGCCCGGCAGTTCCTGGGAGGGACGGCCGGGCAGCACCGACGAGTTGTCGAGGAAGTAGGCCGCCCACCCGGCCGGTGTGCGGGTGCCGTTGTGGGTGGTGCCGGTGACCATGGGCCAGCCCTGGTCGTGGGCGCGGATCCGGGCGGCGAGGCTCCCGGGGAGCAGCTCGACGTGCGACCCCGGGAACGAGGCGATCTCACCTCGGGCGAAGCGCAGGCCGGCGTTGCGGGCCTCGCCCGGGAGGGCCGGGTGGTCGAGGTGGACGACCCGCACCTCGGGGAAGTGGCGTCGCACCACGTCGGCGGTGCCGTCGGTGCCGCTGGTGACCACGATGACCTCGAACGGCTCCGGGCAGTCCTGCTCGACGATGGAGCGCACCGTGCGCTCGATGCGGTCCTCGTCGTCGCGGCTGATGACGATGGCGCTCAGCGCCGGCCGGTCCAGAGGATCGGCACCGGGGGTGGTGCCACCGGCAGCGAGGGCCTCGGCCTCGGCGGCCAGCACCGGGAGCCCGGCGGGGCGCGGTGGGAACGGCACCAGCTCCTCGGGCTCGTCGAGCAGGTGCTCGTAGCCGGACTGGTGGTCGAGGCCGGGGTCGGCCTCCTCGTACTTGGCGTAGCGGGCCCGTCGACGCTCCGGCGTGAGCGACGCCAGGTGCTGGATCCGCAGGGTGGTGTCGACCCAGAGCGACCGCGAGATCGCGGTGGGGACCGGCACGAAGTGGAGCCGGTCGGTGGGGAACGTCTGCCCCGGCGCGGCGGCGAAGAGCCGGTAGACGATCAGGGCGTTGCGGTCGTAGTGCTCCTCGTCCTCCACCATGCGATGGCAGCGGAAGCCGTAGGCGAGGCCGGGGAGGGCGTCGGTGTCGAGGAAGTGGCGGAGGGCGTCGGCGTCGTCGGGTGGGATGCGTTCGTCGGCGTCGAGGGAGAGGATCCAGCGGGGGTTGAGGTCTT
>Ga0164243_10005759_pt1 | contig 18890 bp, 17 predicted proteins | sample OricompcompostOP_FD_108781 | JGI IMG/M metagenome (GOLD analysis project Ga0164243, IMG submission 108781) | Organic Plus compost microbial communities from Emeryville, California, USA - Original compost - Organic plus compost (OP) | ecosystem: Engineered > Solid waste > Mixed feedstock >... | reverse complement strand
TGTTGAAGATGTGAACGCCATGGTGGCCTCCCGTTCGTGTGTACGCAAGTCATTCTGGCGCACGAACGCATCCATGAAAAGATGGATTATCCGTAACAGGGTTCAGGCAAAACCTAAGACTGGTATGGCAACATCCAGCAATGCTCTCTCACACCAGATTCGTCGGCTCACCCGCAAAAAAGTGATTGATATTGTCGAATGCGGTGCCAAAATAGTTCTCATAGTTATCACGTTCCACATAACCAAGATGTGGCGTACATAATACATTTGGCATATCACGCAAGGGAGACGCCGTGGCGGGTTCCTCTTCATACACGTCGACGGCTGCAAAGCCGGGTGCCCCACGGGACAATGCCTCCTGCAAAGCGCCCGCTTCAATCAGTTCAGCCCGGCTTGTATTGACGATCAATGCGCGCGCACCCATCCTGGCCAGATCACTATGTTTGACAATGCCTTGCGTCTCGTCATTCAGACGAATATGCAAAGACACAATATCGCTTTGTGCAAAAAATGCTTCGCGCGACGGCGCCACTTCGAATCCGTCTGATCGTGCTCTTTCAGTCGATTCTGTTCTGCCCCACACCCACACCTGCATGCCGAATGCGCGGCCATACCGGGCAACCTGCTCACCGATGCGGCCATAGCTCCATACGCCGAGCCGATGGCCCTGCAGTTTTTGGCCAAGACTGCCTTGCCACAAACCCTGTTTCAGGCGATTGGCCTCTTGCACGATATGGCGGCGACTGGCCAGAATCAGCCCCCATGTCAGCTCCGCCGTGGCAGTGCCCGACCCCGATCCCTGGGCAACGGCGATACCCTGGCGACGACAGGCGTCCAGATCAATGTGCCCCGCCACCTTGCCGATTTGGCTGATGAGCTTCAGACGGGGCAATTGCCTGAGCATATCAGCAGTCAGTCTGGTTCGTTCCCTGGTCAGAACCACTGCATCAGCATCCTGAAAGCGCTTGACCAGCACATCCGGGTCGTTGCAGCTATCGTTATAGATGGTCACTTCATGCGATTGAAGTTTTTCAAAACAGTCCAGATCACGAACGCAATTCTGGTAATCCTCGGGAATGACAATATGCATAAGGGGCTCTATTGAATTTTCAGATTAAGTTTCTTGGCAATATTATCCCAGGTTTTCAGATCTTCGCTGATAAGCTGGTTGAATGCCTCCGGGCTGTTTCCACCCGGCTCAATGCCCAATGAACTAAAGGTTTCTGCCACCTGCGGATCAGCCAGCGCTTTTTTTACGTGTTCGTTCAGTTTCTGGATGATAGCCGGATCCGTACCGGCGCGGGCCAGCAGGCCATACCAGGGGTGAATTGCAAATCCGGGAAAACCTTGCTCTGCGATAGTCGGCACCTCTGGCAGCAGCTTGGAGCGTTCGGCCGTCGGAACGGCCAGCACTTTGATCTTTTTATCTTTTACCAAGGGCAAGGCGACCGTTGTATCCAGGAAAACAGCGTGAATCCGTCCTGACAGCAGATCCTGGATGGCCGGTGCGGCACCCTTATAGGGAGTATGCTCCAGCGTGATCCCCGCACGGTCTTTGAACATCTCCATCGCCAGGTGTCCGGAAGATCCATTACCGGACGACCCGTAGAAATATTTGGAAGGATTGGCTTTTACCAGTTCAATGAACTCGGTCAGATTATTCGCCGGCAATTTTTCATTGACTACCAGCAGATGGGAAATATACCCAACGACGGAGACGCCGGTAAAGTCTTTTGTCATATCAAAGGGGAAATCAGAACGCAGCGCGGGCGTGGTGACGGCCTGGATAGACGGAAACGCCAGGGTATAACCGTCCGCGGGCGCATTATGCACTTCGCTCAGTGCTATTACCCCGGTACCACCCGGCTTGTTGATCACCACGACTGTCTGCCCAAGACTCTCGCTCATTGGCCGGGAAATCGCGCGGGCCATGAGGTCTGTCGGGCCCCCAGGGGCGAAGGGGACAACAATTTTGATCGGTTTCTTGGGGTAAGCGACGGCGTCAGGCGTCGCTGCGAACGCGCTTCCTGCGAACGGCAGCGCGGCTAACGCGACTGCACCCTGTATCAAAATTGCTCTTCGTCTCTTGTCAATGTACGTCATGGTTGTCTCTCCTTGTTGTTGTCATCTTGTTGATTGCAAGAGAATTCTACTCGCCAACAAAGGAGTCATCACGACATCAATTCCACTGGATGGAATTACATAAAGAATGCAAAAATGGCTATTTGCCCGCCGGATGCGCCGCGCCCGCCATAGAGGCGGACAATGCTCGACCCAATCGCTCACTGCTGGTAATCAATGCGTCCAGATGAGACATAAGGGCCGCATTATCCAACCTTGCCGATTCTCCCGAAACGCATAACGCGCCAAATAAACGCCGGCGCGCGCCGAAAATTGGCACGGAGATACTGCACATCAACTTATCGCGCTCGCCAACCGATACATGATATCCACGACGAAGAATCGTCTCGTAGGGTTCGCCCTTCCGGCCGGAATAGGCCAGCAAGATATGACCCGACGCGCCTTTGTCCAGCGGCAGGGCTTCTCCCACCCGAATAAAATGTCGCTCCAGACTGGGACGCTCGACGCGTGCGACGCATGTCCGGCTGTTCGCTTCCATTACAAACAATGCCGTCGTCTCTCCGGTGTGTTCGGTCAAGGCGCGCAGCGCTGATTCAATGATGTCGCGCGTATCAAAAGCCGTTTGATATCGCACGCCCAACCATCCTGCCGCAGGCCCGAGCCGCTAGCGACCGTCTTCCCATTGTGCCAGATAGCCCGAACGCGCCAATGTCCGCGCAGTACGCAAAACCGTGGTTTTTCTCATGCCCACGCGTCTGCTGAGTTCTGCCAGCGTCACTCCTTGTTCGTGCGGCTGAAAAGCGTCCAGCAATATAAGTGCGCGCGTGACAGCGTAGACGTTCTCGCGGTTTGAGGGGTGGGGCAACGATTCAATTACAGGTGTCATTTCCGGCTTCGTTCCGCTATGCACAACGCAATTGTATTCGGGTTATTCCGGGACCACAATACACAGCAATGAACCACGAGGAGTTTCACACCATGCTTATCGATAATGACAAACCCGATTCCACCCCAGGCCAGAAGTTGCGCATAGCGCTTGCGCGTAATCAGCCCTTGGCTATTGTCGGGGTCATGAACCCGTATTGCGCTCTGCTGGCGGAACAGGCCGGACACCAGGCGATCTATCTTGCCGGAGGCGGAATGGCGACCTATTCGCATGGGCTCCCGGACCTTGCCCTGACAACAATGACCGAAGTCCTGCAGGAAGTACGACGCGTCACGGATGCTTGCGATTTACCTTTGATGGTTGATGTGGACACCGGATTCGGGGGCGTTTTCAATATTGCCCGGCTCATAAAAGGACTCATTAAGGATGGCGCAGCTGCTATTCATATTGAAGACCAGGTTCAGTTAAAACGGTGCGGTCACCGCCCTAATAAATCCATCGTCAGCACAACCGAAATGGTCGATCGTATCAAATCATGTGTTGATGCCCGCAGCGACGAATCATTTTTCCTGGTGGCCCGTACCGACTCACTGGCCAATGAAGGACTGTCTGCAGCGATCGATCGCGCCGGCGCCTATATGGAAGCCGGTGCCGACATGATTTTCGCGGAAGCATGCGCTGAACTTGAACAGTACCGGGCATTCGTCAATGCCATTGATCGCCCTCATTCGGTATTAGCCAATATTACCGAGTTTTCAATGACCCCCACTTTCACAATTGATCAGTTGCGTGAAGCCGGTGTATCTGCCGCATTATATCCTTTGTCCGCAGCAAGGGCGATGGCGGCGGCGGCGCGCGACGTTTATCGAGCCATACTGGATGAAGGATCGGCCCGTCGCATGCTTGACGTCATGCAACCTCGGACAGAACTGTATGAGGTGCTGCAATATCACGCTTACGAAGCGAAGTACGACGAACTCTTTGCGACTCGCAAATGAAACAGGAAAACACCGATTTATATAATGGGAGACAATTATGCACTTCTTTTCACAACCTGCACAACGGTGGCTTGCCGGCGTTTTTTTACTTGTGTATCCGTTGCCGGAACAGGCCTGGCTTATGCCGAAGACGTAGTACGCCTGGTCGTACCCTTTGCGGCAGGCAGCTACACCGATAACGTCGCCCGACTGATCGCGCCCGGTATGGCCACGCAACTCGGAAAAAATGTCATTGTGGAGAACCGCGCCGGCGCCAACGGCATCATCGGTGCAGACTTCGTAGCACGAGCCAAACCCGACGGGCTTACGCTGCTCGTGGGTGGCGCCAGCGTAAATACCATTAATCCGAGCGTCTACAAAAACCTGCCTTTCGATCCCGAGAAGGACCTCGTTCCACTCGCCCGCATCGGCATTCTGCCGTTCATGCTGTTGGTCCAGCCCAAGCTACCCATACACTCGGTAAGCGAACTGATCAAGTATGCAAAAGACAATCCGGATAAACTTGCTTATGGCACCCCTAATACGGCCACGTTGGTAGGAACCGAGACATTAAAGCAAAAGGCGGGAATCAAGATGCTGAGCGTGCCTTACAAATCAAGCCCACAAGCCATAACCGATCTGTCAGGCAATCAAATTCAAGTGCTGATAGCCGATTTTGCTACGGCCATGCCCCAGGTCAAGGCAGGAAAAGCCCGCTTGTTGGCCGTGACAATGAAGCGCCCCTCACCTTTACTGCCTGAAACACCATCCATCAGCAACACTGTGGCGGATTACGATTTGCCTGCCTGGACAGGGTTACTCGCTCCCGGCAAGACACCAAAAGAAGTGCTCCAGCCCATTTATGATGCGCTACGTACATCGCTCTCGGATCCGCTCCTGCAAGAAAAATTCAAAAGTATCGGTTTTGATATTGCCCCTATGGGTCCGGACGAGTTCGGCCCCTATATTCGCGATGAAATAAAAAACTGGGACGTTCTGGCCCGTCAGGCGGGTATTGAGCCACAATAATCTAAAAAGGAAGCAAGCCAGATGAACAAGAATAACGATTCCGTTGAAAGTGATATCCAATATGCGGTTGATGCACACGCTCATGTACTCGACACGGCAGCGTTCCCATTCAGCAATCCCGAAGGTTATCGGCCCTTGGCGAATGAAATCGGCACCGCCCAAGAGTTCCGTACAGTACTGGCCTCGCATGGGCTGACACACGCCTTGGTGGTCAACCCTTTCGCTGGATATGGCACCGACAACAGCTGTATGCTTGATGCCATAGCTGACTCGGGCGGCCGCTGGAAAGGCGTCGCTTTGATTGGACATGACGCCAGTGATGCCCATTTGCAACGGCTCGCTGACAGCGGCGTGGTAGGGGCACGGTTCAATACCCTCTTTAGCGGCGCCACTTCTCTTGCTGGTCCTGCCGGTCTGCGGCTACTGGAACGAATTCGTGACGTGGGCTGGTTCGCCCAGATCTATTACCACAATGACGGGCTACAGCAATTGCTGCCTATATTGAAAGCATCGGGGATACGTGTTGTCGTAGACCACTGTGGATGCCCGAACGTTGACCAAGGGGTGGAGCAACCCAGCTTCCAGGCTCTGCTTGAACTTGGTCGCAGAGGAAATACCGCCATCAAACTGTCAGGAGCATTTCGCTCATCCCGCCAACATTGGCCGTATCACGATTGCGATCAGTATGTGCATGCACTGATCGACGCCTTCACCTTGGACAATTGCGTATGGGGATCCGATTGGCCATTTGTAAGAGTTCCTCATCGTATGGACTATGGGCCGATTCATCAATTGCTTAAACACTGGCTGCCTCATGTGGCCGACAGGAAAAAAGTTCTGTGGGACACTCCTGCAAGATGGTTTGGCTTCGAAACACCAGAGGGCAATGATGAAAACACCTGATATGAAACGGCAGCACCTGACCGTGGAAGCGGCATATACCTTGTCTGTGAATGCACTGCTCGGTATCGGTCATGATGTCCGACAGGCGAAAACGCTCGCCGGTCATATGCTGGATGCGGCCTTGTGCGGGTACGAGTATTCAGGCCTTCCAAAAATTCTGAACCTCGCCGACTATCAGGAGAAACGCCTGCCGACCGGGCCGATTCGCACCATACACGAAACACCGTTGTCGATCATGCAGGACGCGTGCGGACACAACGGCATGCTGGCGATTCAGCAAGCAACAGAACAGGCCATCAATAAAGCTCGTGATAACGGTTTTGCGGTAGCAGGCGTATTCAATAGCTGGATGAGCGGGCGCAGCGCTTATTATGTAGAGCAAATTGCCCGCGCCGGATTGATAGGCATTCACACCATCAGCTCCCGCCCGCAGGTAGCGCCCCCTGGCGCAGCCGAAGCGGCGCTGGGCACCAATCCCATCGCGTTTGGCTTCCCAACTGAAGCGGATCCTTTAATTATCGATATTGGCACATCTTCGATCATGTTCACGGATCTGGCACTGAAGGCTCGGCGAGGTCAGATGCTTGCCGAAGGGCTGGCGATCGATTCAGAAGGACGGCCCACTCAGGACCCGATCGCGGCCAGCGAGGGAGCAGCCTTGCCGTTCGGCGGTTATAAAGGGTTCGCCCTGGCGCTGGCCATGAATGCGCTGGGTGTCTTTGCAGGCTCCGGGCATGGTGCGGAAGGAGCCGGATATCTGATTATGGCGATGCGACCCGACTTGATGATGCCGCTGGAACAATACAAAGCTGATCTGAGCGCAAACCTTGCGCGCATCAAATCCGTCAGACGCCAACCGGGCGTGGACGAAATCCGGCTCCCGTCCGAGCACGCTTTTGCTCAGCGCAGAATCAGCCTGCAAAAAGGCATCGAAATCGATCAGCATGTTTACGATGCGTTGCAGAAGCTTGCAGATAAAGCAGTTTGATGGCTTGTTCTCTTCTTTGCAAATATTGCAAAAGTCATATCCGGCAGCCTGCATTGCTCCCCCCTCCTGTCCTTCCTACAATCAAACCCATGTCGTGCTTGTGATGAGCTGGGACAAGCTACTATATAATCATCCCGATATACCAATAAAATCAGGAGACAACGAGTATGCGTCTGATTGATGCTGATACGCCGGAGAAAATTCGCCTGCGACCGGAACAGGCAGTGCAGCTTGGAGAAGCCGCGCTCAGAGGCATTGGCTATACAGAGGAAGAAAGCCGTATCATCACTCACCACCTGGTGGATAACTCACTTTGCGGATATGAGTTTGCAGGCTTGCCTCGTATTCTTGCGATTGCCAACAGTCCCGAGTTGAAAAAGCCACGCTATCCAGTCAAAATCATTCATGAAACGCCCGTTTCCGCAATGCTGGATGGCGGCAACCATGTTGGCTATATTTCCGTCAATGCGGCAGCCGAATTGGCAGTCAAAAAGGTGCAAGCCTCGGGCATTGCAGTCGTTGGAGTCGCCAACAGCTGGTTCAGTGGACGCAACGCCTATTATCTTGAAAAAATAGCGCGTGCCGGCTACGTCGGCATCCATACAGTAAGTGGAAGTCCCATGGTTGTGCCGATCGGCGCCAAGCGCCCGGCTCTGGGCACCAATCCGATCGCTTTTGCTTTCCCGGGAAAAGAAAATCCGTTTATTTTCGACATGGGGACGGGTGCGACAATGTGGGGCGAAGTCCTGCTTCACGCTTTTCTGGGAAAAGATTTCGACGACGCAGTAGGCGTCGACGCGAACGGCGTGCCGACCCGAAACGCTAAATCCATCGTGGACGGCGGTGTGGTCCCTTTCGCCGGCCACAAGGGGTACGGCCTGTCGCTGGCCATTCAGACTCTCGGATTGCTTGCCGGCGCCAGGCGGCGCGCCGGCCAGGTATCGGACTTCGGCTTTCTTTTCATTGCCTTCGATCCGGAAATAATGATGCCCGCCGACGAATTCAAAAGCCAGCTTTCCGAGCTGCTTCGGTCGATAAAAGATCTTCCCCGGCAAGAAGGTGTAGATGAAATCCGTATCCCGTCGGAAAGATCGCAACGGGAGAGAAGTGTACGACAGGAACAGGGCATTCTGCTGCAGCGCCGCGTCTACGATCAGTTAATGGAGATGCGGGCTTCAGATGGATGAGTTGGCCGCAATCCGAGTGTTCGCCAGAGTGGCAAAGGCGGGCACCTTTTCCGAGGCGGCACGTCAGCTCGATATGTCGACAAGCTCGGTATCTCGCCAGATTAACGCGCTGGAAGAGTCTTTGGGCATACGCCTGTTCAAACGCTCGACCCGTAACCTTGTCCTGACCGAAGCGGGGGAAACCTACCTGGCATCGGTCGATCCGGCGCTAAAGCAGCTGGAACTGGCCCGACGGACAGCGCTTTCGTACCAGCGCACCATCAGTGGTGCCATCCGTTTTCATGCCCGTACCTCTGCCGGAACCGAGGTCATCGTACCCGCCCTCTCCGAGTTCTTTGCACGTTATCCTGATATTGAAATAGACATTACCTTGACCGATGAGCGAGTAGACCTTCTTGCCAATGGCGTTGATGTCGCCGTCTGGCTCGGCAAGCTCGAAGACTCCAGCATGGTGGCAAGGAACCTGAGCGGCAGTCGGCGCGTCATATGCGGCAGTCCAGCCTATTTGCGACGTCATGGCATCCCGCGAAAACCGGACGATCTGCTGCAACACAGTTGCCTGGTCTACCTGCAGCATAACTACCTGAAAGACTGGCGGTTTCAAAAGGACGGACAGTCTTTTACTATTCCGGTCACCGGCAAATTGCGAACGCCCAACAGTGTGGTGCTCATGGAGGGCGCCAAACAGGGACTCGGCCTGGTCATGCTGCAGGGCTGGATGGTCCGCAAATCCGTTCAAGAAGGTTCTTTGCAAACAGTACTGGAGGAGTACGAGGCCTACCCGACCGAAGCGGACACCGCCTTGTATATCGTCTATCCGCACCGTCATGGCCTGCCATTAAAAGTACGGGTTTTCATCGATTTTCTGGTGCAGCTTTTTGACCCTGGATCAACGGCGGCCCCATGACTTTTCCGGATACGTCGGCCAGACGGTAGGTTCGAGCTGCGGTACGCCAGAATAGCGACTCCTTTTCCTCCCGTGATGCGGCATGCGCGATTCGCTTCATCGCATTCCAGCCCAGGCAATAGCTATGGGAATCGCGATCTGCAGGGAAATTGCTTTCGAACATGCAACGCGACGCCCCGAATGCTTCAATGCACGGCTCGATCCATGGTTGCCACTTAGCTGCAAGCGCTTGCGAGTCTGCTGCTCCGTCGTGCCCTTGCCAGCCAAGCCCTGTCATGGGCAGACCCAGGCCGCCGAGTTTTACTGTCACATTGTCGCAGCGAGCCAATTCACGTATATTCAAAAGCCATTGGCGTCGCACCTCAGACGCCTGTTCCTTATAATCCCGTATTCCGAGCACCCCCCCGCAGTGATTCAGTATGACAGGCGTCGCGGGAAAATCTCGGGCTAACGCGTATAGCCTCGGAAGCTGATGAAAAAATAGCCACGCATCGAACGATAATCCGAACGAGGCAAGCTGCGCAAAACCTTCGCGAAAACGCGCGTCGTCCAGCAACGTTTTTTCTGCCGGATAGACCGGATTAACCAGGGTAGCGTCCCGGTCCCAAGCCAATGGCTGACGAATACCCTTGAAATGTGCACTGCCGACCTCAAGATGTGCCTCAAGCACAGGCCGTACACGTTCTCCCAGGGTCAGATCTGCGTATCCAACAATTCCGGCACAAATACGGGGCACCTCCGGAGGTGCCCTATCACAAGCAATGGCAATATCATGAGCAAATTCTGTTTCACCGATAGCCTTGAACTCTTCAGGCCCTGACTGTCGCAACATCGAGCGCGCCTGGACATATACCGTTGCACGCACGTCATGCCCGCTGCAAATATCCAGGAGAATATCGTTCAGCAAATATCGAACACCGGGTCTTTCATAGAGGTGGTGATGAGCATCGATAATGATCTGCTCCGGCTCCAGGGCGAGCTCTCGCGCAGCTGGCATACCGTAAGCACCATCTTGAATGTCGCCCTGCTGAATCATAGATCAGCCTTGGACAAGTTCGGGGCGTCGCCCGTGAGTTCGGCGGCCCAACTGCCTGGAAGGCCGATTTCAAAGCAATTGAGCGTAAGTGACACCAAACAGTAATAACCCAGTATCGACACGAGCTCAACCAAACCTCGTTCGCCCAATCCCTGGAGACCCGCATCGTAATTTGACGGTGAGAGCTGGCCGCTAGAAAGCAGCTCTTGTGAGATTTCATAGACGCTTTGCTCGCTAGCATCGTTAAAGTGTGGTGTCCGATGGTCCGCAATCGCGCCAATGATTGCGGAATCCAGTCCGGCTCGCAGGGCCAGCTTCTTATGCGCGGTCCATTCGTGATGTGAAGTCCAGTGGCGAGCGCACACCAGTATGGCAAGTTCCGTCAATTTGGGCGTTAATGATGTGTCAAAGCGCAGCAAAGCGCCCAGGTCCTGAGCACGCCGTGCCAGTTCCGGATTGCGAAGCCAGGCGATCATCGGAGCGGGAACTTTACCTCGTGGTCCCGATCGTGCGGCATCGCAGGCTGCAGCTTGTTCGATTGACATGTCAGACGAATCCAGCATAGAAAGGCGTTGCATGATGTGCTCCAGAAGATGCTAAATGGCCGGACGGGCGGCAGTCATGCCACCATCCACCACCAGTTGAGTTGCTGTGATATATCGCGCTTCGTCGCTGGCCAGAAACAGCACGGCGTTGGCCACATCCCACGCATCGCCCATTCTGCCCATGGGTACGCTGGCGTGACGTTTCTGGATAAACGACTGGGCGTCCGTCACACCAAGTTGAGTAACAAGCCTGTTGGATACCAAAGGCGTGTCCATGACGCCAGGGACGACCGTATTGACACGGATTCCCTTGCGGGCATAAGCGATCGCGATTGCACGGCTGAAAGACAGCACACCGGCCTTGGATGCTGCGTATGCGACACTCACCCGGCCCTGATCCTGAAAACTCATGCAACCAATGCTCGACAGATTCACAATCGCCCCATTTTGACCTTCAGAAAGAAATTGTCTCTCCATGACGGGCAAAATATGCTTGCAACCGAGAAACGCCGTTTTCAGGTTCAGCTCCATTTGCGCATCCCATGCCTCCTCTGACATTGAAACGGGATCGCCTGGTGCGCTTCCACCCACATTATTGACCAGCACATCAATCCGCCCGAATCGGTCAAGGCATTCGCAAACAGCTGATCGAACTTGTTTGCTATCAGTCATATCACAAGTTTTATATTTCCAATTTCCATGTCCTTCTTGCGCCATGGCCTTGCTCGTTCCTTCCAGGGCACTTTCCTCCCGGTCGACACCGTAAACGAACGCCCCCTGACGGGCCATCAGTACGGCAGTCGCCTTGCCGTTGCCCCACCCTTCTCCAACCGAACCCGCACCGGTAACGAACACGACCTTCCCTGTCATATCAAGCATTTCCAATCCTTTTTCAGTCCATGAACGATCATTGATTTCAATCGACAAGTCCAACTTCGCGCGCCTTGATCTGCAAAGCGACGTAATGTGAATAAATACGAGCATGCGCAAGCCCACCGCCCATGAACCACAGTCCCTGCTGAGGGGTCGGGCGAAACATATTGCTTAGCTCACCATCCTGCGCCAAGCCCCACACCGGGCCGATCTTCTTCTCTATGTCCTCACCCAGCAGTTCGCGTAAAACTTCATTCTGACTCTGGTAGCCCGTTGCTGTGACAAGCAGATCAGCCTTTTCAATGCGCCCGTCTTTCATCAGCGCGCCGGTTTCCACGAAACGCTCGATCTCTTCATTTTGGATCAGGCCGATTTGGCCGCTGATAATCAGCTCAGAACAGCCACAGTTAAGGTAATATCCGCCAAAGCGACGGCGCAGTTTCATTTGATGCCCGGTGTCATCCTCTCCCAGATCCAGCTTCATTCCCTTCGCCCGGAGCCCGGCAAGCAGATCCTTGTCAATTTTGAGCATTTTTTTGACGGCAAGCTGGTAACCCCGCACCAGCAGCGGATAGGTACTTGCTGCGGCCATCAGGTCCGCATCTTCCAGCGGCAGGCCTTCGTTGTAGTAAATCGAATGGTTGATGCCTGCGGCTTCCACGCTGGCGACAGTGATGGAACCGCGCTGTACAAGCTTGACCTCGGCCCCATTAGCATGCAGATCCTGGGCGATATCATGACCACTGGTGCCAACACCCAGCACCAGCACCGACTTTCCTTTCCAGGAGGAACCCTCACGGTAATCATGTGCATGAAGAATTTCGCCTTTATACGTCTCAAGTCCGGGAGCACGTGCACGCTTGGGTGCGCCTGCAATGCCATTGGCGAAAACAAGATGGCGGGGATACAGAAGACGCTCAGGCTTGCCCTCACGCTGTACCCGTGCCGACCATCGCTGCGTTGCCTTGTCGTATGTAGCGCCTTTGAAAGCGGTGCCTGTCCAGACATTACACTCCATGGCCCACGCATACGTTTCGAGCCAATTTCCCAGCAGATCCTTCGGCAGGTAAAGTGGCCAGTTTGGTGGGAAAGGCAGGTAAGGTAGATGATTTAAAGGAACACGATTGTGAAGCGCGAGGGAATGATAGCGGTTACGCCATACATCGCCAACACGGTCCAGTTTTTCCACGACAAGGGCATCGACACCCTGCAGGCGAAGCCGCGCCGCGAGGCTGAGCCCGGCCTGACCCGCACCGATAATAAGCACCGCAGGCTCTCTATCGTCAAACGCTTGCTCCCTTTCCCGCCTTTGGGTCCAGTTTTCACCACCAAAGGATCGGGAATACGCCTGGCCACTGGGACGACGCGAATTGATCGGCTCTTCATATCCTTTCAGTTCATCCAGAGAAGTCATCAGGACCCAGGCCCGGTCAATTTGACTGGCCAGGAGTCTTATAACGCCATGACCCCGCCCCACGCGATTTTCAAATTTGAACACAGCCTCAATAACTTCCACGCCGGCCCGTGTCGTCCGCCGCGGCGGCGTTCTTGCAAGGTCTAACGAAAATCCCCAAGTCTGCACGACAGGCTGTGCATTAAGCAGACCGTCAACGATAGCCTGAGCGCCGACATGAGGCGTAATGTTCCAAGTGAAAGCAAGCAAATCCCGCCAATGGCTGTCTGTCGCAAAAAGATCGAGAAGCGCTTCACGGTCACCTGATGTCAACGAGGTTTCGAAACGCAATAGCCAATCGCGGACGATATCGCTATGATCGGTTGACCGGATTGGGCTAAGGATAATGTCGTCTTGCATCTTTGCTCCTGTATAGTGACGACGACAGGGCTTGGACAGAAGGTTCAGCATTGGACCCGTTTTCAGCCCGGGAATGTCGTATAAGGAATTCTAATTGCGAAGACAGACCGGAAATAGTGACGAGGTCGATAAACAATGTTGCTCTATTTGCAAAGGCGCAAGATAACCTACACAAATGCGTCAGCTTTCCTGATTCTGCAAAACACATTTTCAGATTCAAGCCATATACAACACGAGTCGAATCCCTAGAATGATGTTATGACACGACATGCCCGCAATACACCAAAGGAGACAAGATAATGAAAATGGACAGAAGATCATTCTTGAAAACAGCCGGCGCACTTCCCATCATAGGTTTAGGCACGACATCATATGCAGAGCAATATCCTGCCCGACCGATAAAAATCGTCGTACCTGCATCGGCAGCAACCTCTATTGACGTCGCGGCCCGATTTTTTATCGAACCGCTGTCGCGAAGCCTGAAGACCCCTGTTGTCGTTGAAAACAAACCAGGCACCGGGGGGCTGATCGCCTACGCTAGTACTGCCAAAACCCAGCCGGATGGGTATACGCTCATGCTCGCGGGCATTCCGATGTACCTTTTGCCGCTATTATCGACAGGCACTTCGCAATTTAATGCCAGGGCAGACTTTACGCCAGTCACGCGGGTCGCAAGAGTCTCGCTGGGCGTGGTTGTGGCGCCTGAATCCCCTTACCGAACCTTGGATGATCTGATTCAGGCAATGAAAAAGAAGCCCAATGAACTGACCTACTCCTCTCAGGGAATCGGCAGCACCGCCCATCTGTGTTCAGTGCTGTTCACGCATATGAGCCAAACCAAAGCGCAACACGTGCCCTATAAATCAACAACCACTGCGACAACCGACGTCGCAGCAGGAAGAATTACGTTTACGACCCAAACTGCACCGGCCGTTCTGGGCTTGATCCAAAGTGGCAAATTGCGACTTCTTGCGGTCACGGGCCAGGAGCGTTGGGAACCCTTTCCAGATGTGCCCACGGTGCAGCAGGCAGGCGTCGCCGATTTTGAACTCTCTTCGTGGCTGGATTTTGTCGCTCCGAAAGGAACACCTGAAGCCGTGCTGCAATTGCTCACGCGCGAATTCAGCGAGATCGCAAATTCTCCCGCGTACAGGACTTTTTGCAAGCAACAGATTATTTTTCCAGACGTCGTGGGATACCAGGAACTTGCCCGGCAAATGCCGGCCGAAGAAGAAAAATGGAAACGGATTGTCGATTTGTCAAAATCAAGCTGACGGCTGACATGATTAGCGACATGGCCCGAAGCCTCCGCCTCCGAACCTTACTTCAATTCAAACCCTAGGTTGTTTAACGCCTCAACCAGCCTGTCACGGCCCGCCAGTGATTCCGGTCCGCGTAGCCGGTTCAACGAATGCAGGTCCCAGGGACCACTGTTTTTCATCGCCTGCGCCGTGTAGAAGTCGCTCATTGTGGCGTTATAGTTTTGCGCAGCCGCCTCTAGCGCAGACGCATCATACACTTCCCTGTGCAAAACGGCCGACTGCGACAAACGGGGCTTGACCGCAGCGGGCTTGAGCGGATCGGGATAGCCAACACACATGCCAAAAGTGGCAAAGGCATATTCCGGCAGTCCCAGTTCTTTAGCGACTTGCTCCGGTTGGTTACGCATGCCTCCAATATAAACAACGCCCAATCCCATTGATTCGGCAGCCACCGCTGCGTTCTGTGCCGCAAGGGCCGAATCGATGGTTGCAACCAGAAAGGCCTCCAGATAGGTCAGGCCCGCGTGCGCCACACCATGTTTGACACCCAGCGTCTTCAATCGTGACAGATCGGCCACCCATACGAGAAACAGCGGGCAGCGCCGGATATGCTCCTGGTTACCCGCCATTTGTGATAAACGCTCCTTGCGAGCCGGGTCCTGAACCGCTACCACACTCCAGGTCTGGAGATTGGATGACGTCGACGCTGACTGCGCTGCGGCAACCAGCAATTCAAGCGTATCGGGCTTGAGCGCTTCATCAGAATAGGCCCGTACCGACCGATGATTGAGCAGGGTCTCAATAGTCGCATTTAGCTCTTCCGGGACGATCGGCGCGTGCTGATAACGTGCCTGCAACAAATTTTGCGGTGCGTTGGAACGCGGGGCTTGGGTCAACGGCTCTGTATTCATTGGTTATTCAACTCCGGATCGGGCAAAAAAAGCGTCGTGGCCAGGAAGCCTTCCTCTGACATTTGACAAGACACGTCATTCTAAATGATATCGCTCACGCATTTGCTGTCTTGATCACAATCGTAATCACTACAGCGGCATGGCGCGTTCCGAGATCTATCGGATAGTAGAAATTTCAGCGTTGCAAATCAACCGCCTGTGAACGCAGTTGCTCATCATTGCGCAGAACCGCTTTGGCAATTTTATGCGTGGGCGTCAGAGGTAAAGATTCAAGCAAGGCGATATACCGTGGCAACTTGGCAGCAGCCAACCGCTCTTTGCACCAGGCAGCGACATCTGATTCAGTCAACTCCGACGCGGGCCTGGCAACGACAGCCACAAATATGTCGTCTTCTCCCAGCTCCGAAGGCACCGCCAGGGCGGCAACCTGAAAAACGCTGGGATGTTCGGCAATCACCATTTCTATTTCTGCTGCAGCAATGTTTTCGCCACGCCGCCGAATAATGTCTTTTTTGCGTGATATATGGAAATAAAACCCGTCGGCATCGCGACGCACCAGGTCCCCGGTCTTGAACCAGCCCGCTTCAAATGCCTGTTCCGTCTGCTCCGGGTCCCGGAAATACCCCTGCATCACAATGGGCGACTTGATCCAAAGCTCGCCGGTCTCGCCGGCTTCAACATCGTTGCCGTCATCGGCTACGATCCTGCACTGTGCCCATGGCCGGCCCGGATCGGGGTGAATACCGATGATTCCCATACTGCCTGCCTTATCAGGCCCGTCGTAGGGATTGCACGTAACGCCTGGTACCTCGGTCATGCCAAATCCTGAAAACAGCCGTGATATGCCAAATTCATTCCTGAATATCGTGGCCGCCTTCTTGCGTACGCCATACGCGATGCGAAGACAGTGATCGGCACGATATTCGGTGCGATCCCGCGCGCACAGGATAGACCCGATCGCTTCGATGATGTTGACAATAGTGGCCTGCCTGGACGCCGCAACGTCCCAGAAACGCGAAGCTGAGAAACGCGGTTCGATAATCATGCTCGCCCCGGCAGCCAGCACGCCGCCCAGGGAATAGAATAAGGCGTTGATGTGAAAGAACGGCAAGATAATCATCACCCGGTCTTCGGCTTGCATGTGCAGGCGCGCGACGTTGGCCTCTCCGGCAAGCAACAGGTTCTCCTGACTGTGCATGACGCCCTTTGGAAATCCTGTCGTTCCCGAGGTGTAGATAATCACGCCTGTATCGCTGGCGCTCACTGTATCCGTGACGATAGCGGCTGGCCCGTCCTCGATGGCTTGCATGACCGAATCCTGGGAAAAAGCATCGGACTGCCCCCAGCACAATGTCCATGGCCTGCGAGTGAAATCCTGTGTTGCCTCTTCAACGAGACCCAGCAAGTCGGTATGCGCGATGACGCCTTTCACGTCCGCGTGGCCCAAAGCGTAATTCAGTTCACGAACACGATGTTCAGGGTTCACTGGCACCATGATTGCCCCCAACCGTGCCAAAGCGAACAAGGTTAGTAAATGAACGAGATCATTTGGCCCTATAACGGCGACCCTGTCCCCGTGGCCAATGCCACGCGCCGACAAAGCATTTGCAAACCGCTCATACCGCGCGCCGAATTCCCGCCAGGTCAGTGATTCCTGGGCGAGGACGAGAAAAATATCATCTTGCCTGACCTCGCAGCGGCTCTGAAACGCATCGTGCAGTGTTCCATTATGAGGGCGATATTGGCGCAACACATCAATCGGACTTTTCATTGACGCGAACCTTGTAATAGGTGATGATCCTGAGTTTACTTTAAATACACATTAGTGCACAATAGTATACACATGGATTCGAAAAGTATGGGCACATAACAACTAACAGCAGCATCTACCATCCAATGGAGAGAGACAATGAAAAACCTGATTCGAGCTGTCGTTTTCGGGACAGCCTTGGCCGCCACTTCCGCCTTCGCGGCGCCTGCTGACTCCTATCCAAATAAACCCATTCGAATTATCGTTCCGTTTGCCGCGGGCGGCGGAGGCGATTTTATCGTCCGGGCCTGGTCCGATAAGTTCGCAGCCGAGGTCGGACAACCCGTCATTGTGGATAATCGCGGCGGGGGCAACACGGTCATCGGAACAGAAGCCGTTTCCACCGCCGCGCCAGACGGCTACACTCTGCTCATTGTCAGTCCGAGTTTTGCTACCAATCCGACACTTTTGCCAAAGCTGCCGTATAAAACGCCCGACGACTTCACACCAGTAGGGCTGGTTATTACATATGCGATGGGACTGGCCGCACGCTCGTCACTCGATGCCAATAACATACAAGAACTGTTATCTTTAGCCAAAAAGACCCCGACCCGGTTCACCATTGCGACCTCCGGAAAGGGCTCGGCCAGTCATTTGGCAGCAGAGCTGTTGCGGGATGCAACCGGTTTGAACCTGCTGAATGTGCCCTATCGCGGAGCGGGTCCGGCTCTTCTGGATGTTGCCAGCGGACATGTCGATATGTCGTTCACGGGCCTGTCACAAATCAAGGCACAACTCGATACCAAACGCGTCAAACTGCTCGGTACGTCAGGCAAGCAGAGGCTGAAGTCTGCACCCGACACACCGACTATTGCCGAACAGGGAATACAAAACTTCGAGGCGCTGGTCTGGTGGGGAATACTGGCGCCAGCGGGCACGCCACCCGACATCGTGCAAAAAATCAATCATGCGTTAAAAGAAAGCCTGGCGGATCCCGAAGTCACACAGCGCCTTGCCGTCATTGATGGCGAAGTACAGGTGTCGACACCGGAAGCATTCGGCGAACTTATTAAAAGCGAAATTGTTCGCTGGAGAGGCCTGCTTGCTGGCGACGCAACAACGAGCAGCCAGTAAAACATCACGTCTTCACTTTTGCCGCGCAAGCGGCAATATGTTTCATTCGGATACGATAGACGCATTGCGGCACCGGGACGCACCAACAAGCGCAAAGCGTACCGAGGTGGCCTGTTATACTGGATCGGTTTATTTCATATCAGATCCTTAATAGATCGCTCCACTTCGATTGATTTCAAATTCCACCGCTCATCCCCTGCCGCCCGTGCTGGCCGGTCCTATCCTGCGCCGTCTGGAGCCGAGCCGTCTGGTTCTATGGCTGGTCGGCAGCGCCCCACTGGATCTGACGCTCCTGCTCGCGCCCGCTGGCGAGCCATCGCGAAAAATGCCGCTTGACGCGACATGTTGTCGCCTTGTTCCTGTCGGTCGCCACGCCTGTTTGCATATGCTCGACATAACGCTGCCCGAGCCGCTTCCACAAGACACAGTGATTGGTTATGACCTGATCGCCACACTTGATGATGGTACCGAATCGAACATTGCGCAGTGGGCACCTCACCTATTGCATGCAGGAACAGACCGACCCAGCATGGTATTGCGAAGTCGCGCCGATAATATTTTGTTCGGCTCGTGCCGCAAGCCGCATCACCCTTCGCGTGATGGATTG